>NXNN01000062.1_pt1 | contig 19685 bp, 14 predicted proteins | sample 2041041 | NCBI WGS metagenome assembly NXNN01 (sample SAMN07660617, study PRJNA407663) | chicken gut metagenome | isolation source: caecum content treated with Lincosamide | host: Gallus gallus domesticus | place: Czech Republic: Brno | collected 2016 | reverse complement strand
TTTGGCTGGGGCGAAGTGATTTGAACACCCGAATGACGGAGTCAGAGGCAAATTGAGCTTTCAAAAAACCAATGATTTTGCATGTTTTTTGCCTAAAACCCGCCGTTTTTGCTCATTTTCAGAAAACCTTTTCCCCAAATTTCCCCAATTCAGTTTCCCCAAAAATAATACAGCAAATAAATATGCGCAGGGCAAAGTGCCCTGCGCGATTTTAAGGAGGGGGAAAGAACCTTTATTTAGTCCTTTCCGCTGATGAATAAGTTTATTCCCCTGACGGTCTTCCTCCATTAAAACCGACAAAGATTTTATTTGATAAATCAGCCTGAAATATCTGACTTATTATCGCAGCTTTCGGCGCTTTCGCCCGCCTTTCTGCCCTGCACGAGCGCGATAGTCGGGATAACGATGCCGACGACGCAAGCCGCGCCGAGCACGCCGTCAACGACGTAGAGCGCTATCTGCCAGGCGGCAAGCCCCGTCATTCCCGTCGTTCCCGAACCGTAGTCCTGCACGGCGTTAGAGTTGGTGATTGCATAGACGATATTCTTTGCCGCCCTGTGAACATAGCTCATTACCGTCGCATTGTTGCGGTAGTCGTCGAGCGACCAATAAGTAGTGTTGGTATTGAGCCAGAGGTCAGTCCCCGCCCAGAGCCCGGAAATCATATCCTGGTAGAACATTGCAGATACTGACGCCTGGTCTGTAATCACCATTCCCTCAAAGCCCCACTCGTTGCGCAGGACTTCGGTCATAAGTCCTTTATGAGCGCCCGCCCATCTCGTGCCTATGCGGTTCATTGCAGCCATTGCCGCATTTGCGCCGCCTTCGGTAGTGATGAGCTCGAAACCTTTGAGATAGATCTCTCTTATGCTCTGCTCGTTGGCAAAGATTGCGTTGCCGTAACGGTCTGTTTCCTGATCGTTCAGCGCAAAGTGCTTCATATACGCGATAACGCCCTTAGAGCGGACGCCGCGCATTTCCGCCGCGCCGAGTTTGCCCGAAAGGAAGCCGTCTTCGGAATAGTACTCGAAATTTCTGCCCGAATAGGGAGAACGGTGAATGTTTGCGCCGGGAGCGTACCAGCCTGTTATGCCTGCGCCGATACTGTCTTCGCCGATGAGTTCGCCCATTCTTTCAAGAAGTTCGACGTTCCATGTGGAAGCCATGACAACTTCGGTAGGCCATGCCATAGTGCTCGTTCCGCCGACAAGCGTACCCGACACGCCGGAAGGACCATCCTTATCCTGAGTTGCGGGAAGCCCTATCGCATCTATCTGTATGGTGCTGTAACCGCCCATTCTGACAAGCCTTGTGACCTGCGACCAGCCGAGCTGGGTTATCATCTGCGCCCAGCGCTCGTCTTCATAGTCTGCCTCCGTAAGGTCGGTGACCTTATAATTCGTCGCGGTGCTGCCCTGCGCAGGCAACGTCTTGGAGCTGTCGTTTATTACCTCGTCGGCGCGATACCAGTTGAGGTCGGATATCATCTTGTCGGAAGCCGTCCAACTGCCGCCCTTGTATGCCCCGACGGGCATAGTAGCCTGCCAATCCGAACGCGAAAGATATGTACAGTCGTCGTAATAGTTTGCGTCTGCCTCCTCAAACTGATTGGTCACGGCGTAGCCCGTAGCCGCAGATTTGGAATAGGTCAGAGCGTCAAACTCCTGCTGAACATACTCATACACGAGATTTTCTTCGCCTTCAATATCCGCACCCTTGACGGCGAGAATGTTGTTGAGCGCGTCGTGCGCGTTTCTGCCCGCCGCGAAATAATAAGTACCGTCGTCGACTATGTAGGTCTTTGCCCCGTCGGCGTCATACGCCTTCATGCTCTCCTTGGATACGGAAATCGTCACTTCTTCCGCCCCGTCTTTTTCTATCAAACCCGTCTTTGCAAAGCCGACGAGTTCTACCGCCGACTTCTCTATGCCGTGTTCACTGTCATAGTCGGTATAGGGCGACTGCATATAGATTTCGACGACCTCCTTGCCCGCATAGTCGCCGCTGTTCGTGACGGTGAGCTTTATTTCGAAGGCGTCTTCCTTTTCGGTTACGGCAAAGTCGCTCCACTCGAAAGAAGTATAGGATAGTCCGTAGCCGAAGGGGAACTGAACGGTCTTATCATAGTTATAGTTGCCCGCATTGCCCTGCCCGAGCACGACGTCCTCGTAGCGGGTTTCATAGTACTTATAGCCGACATATATGCCTTCTTGATAGACGATATAGTTCTTGGCATTGTTGGAGTAGTCGGTGACTTCGGAAGCGTTCGTTATGCTGTAACTGCCCAAATTCTGCGCGGAGGGCGCGCTGAGCGAGTCGTAGGCATAAGTGTCGACAAGCCTGCCCGAAGGATTGACTTCGCCGCTGAGCACCTCGCCTATCGCATACATTCCCTCCTGTCCAACCGCGCCCACCCAGAGAGCGGCTTTGACTTTTGCATAAGCGGGATCTTCCAGAAAGCCGAGTTCCATTGCGTTGTTGGAGTTGATTATTACGACTACCTTTTCAAACTTATCGCAAGCCATTTTTAGCATATCCAGCTCGTCCTTGTCGGGTTCGAGATAGAGATACCCGCTTGCGAGCGGCGTAGTGGGAATATCGGCGCTTTCGCCGCCGCTTCTGCCGAGCACGACTATGCCGACGTCATCGCCGTTCATGCTCGAAAGCACGGAATCGGTATAGACGCTCTGCGGCACTTCGTTGACCGCAAAGTCGCCCTTGCCCGACGAGTCGGGCACCTTTTTACGGTAATTCTTGCCCGCGCCCGTCGTATAGAAGTCCCAAAGGGTTGAATTGACGGTGAAGCCCGACTTTTCGAGCGCCGTTTTGAGCGTAGGTGCGTTGGCGGTATCTACCGAGCCGGAGCCCGCGCCGCCATAGACGAAGTCTACGCTGTCCTGCCCGATGAGCGCAACTTTCTTCTCGTCGGACGAAAGCGGAAGCGCGCCTTGCTCATTTTTGAGGAGAACTATGCCCTCCGCCTCGACCTCTTTGCAGGTCTGCTTGCCCTCTTCGGAAGAGACTGTCCCGCCCGAACTGAGCGCAACCGTGATGAGCCCCGAATATATGCTCGTAACGATATTTGCGACTATGAGCAGAACGGCGACAAAGATGCTTACGGCCATTAAAATTATAGATTTCTTTCTGCCCAATTTAATCTTTTTCAACTTATCTTCCTCCGTTTAGCCCGCGTTACGCATTGGGGTTTGTCAGCGAGAAGGTATTGTTGGCATCGCTGACGTAGACAGTAATCTGCGCGCCGTAAGCGTCGAATACGTCATCTGCCGACTGAGCCATGTTCTTTTCGCCCTGAGATACTGCAGGGAGTTCGGTAGGATAGGTTGCGGTTGCGGTATCGATATAAATGTTGAAGCCGCCCGCAAGTGAGTAGGCGTTGACTATCGCCCTGTCAGAACGGCTGAGCGTATAGGGAGTATAGCCATCAACGCTGCTGCCCGCCGTGTATGTGCCGAAAGTTTCGACGCTGTACGTGCCGAGGTTCATGTTATAGCCGTAGGTATAGGTCGTCTTTACCAGCTCGTACCTCGAATTGTCGAGAAGGTGCAGCTGATATACGCAGTAATTCGTGCCTGCGGTTGCGCCATCGGTCGTTTCGCTGACTATGTAGGTCTTCTGAATTTCGCCCGCGCTTTCGCCGCCGCAAGCCGCAAAGCCTGCCGCTGCCGCAGTAACTGCCGCCGTTGCCATAACGATTGCCACAATTTTGCCAAGTTTTTTCATCTTTAATTCCTCCTTAACACTTTTTTTGATTAAAAGTGCATTTGTTTTAGCGGTTTTATGTTAATTCATTTCATTATTGCAGTCAATATCGCTGGCACGCCTTATCGTTATTCTGGCACGCTTTTTTAAAACCACATAAAAACACCCCTGCAAAAATGCAGAGGTGTAAAACTTTGAGGATATTTCCTGCTCCCGACCGCGCCAAGCGCAAGGTCATTAACAGAATGTAATTGTAAGGATGAAGATATTGTCTTCGGCAGAGATATTCATATCCCCCTTATACTTTTCAACTATGCTCTTTATGCTGCGCATACCGAAGCCGTGGCTCGTCTTGTCGCTCTTTACGGTGACAGGCAGGCCGTCGCGCATTTCCAGACTGCCCGAATAATAGTTGTTGGAAGAAAGCGTGACTATGCCGTTCTTGTCGGAGATATTCAGGGTTATTACGCGCTTGTTCTTTTCGTCAAGACGCATAACCGCCTCTATGCTGTTGTCTATTATGTTACCGATGAGAGAATACACATCGACGCTGTCCATAAATTCAAGTGCCTTGGGGTTGACCATATAGGAAAGCTTTATGTCGTGCGCCATGCAGTACATCCACTTTTCGGCGATTACCGTATTTATTGCCGCGTTGTCTGTCTTTACTACCGTATCGTAAGCACCCGTAAGGCGTTCAAGTTCCGAAAGCAACCTTTCCGCAGGCTCTCCGCCCGCCCTGAGTACGGCAACCTGGTGCTTGAGATCGTGCGCCTTTATGCTTATCTGTTCGGCATTGGCTTCGGCGAACTTATACTGCTTTTCCTGCTGTTCGAGTATGGTATCCACGACTTTCTTGTCGCTTTTTATCTGCATTCTGTCGACGATAAGCGTCTGCAGGCTCAAGACAAGCACCATACACGCTATCTGCAATATCAGTCCCATAATATATAGTTCAGACCGCTCGCGCCCGTAAAGCTCGCTCATGGTATTTATTACGACGTTTATCGTCAGCACTACGGAATACAGCAGGAGAATGGCCTTGCCGAATTCGTACACGCTGTTTCGGTTTATTCTGCGCACGAACAGAAGATATACAGCCATATTCATTGGCGTGTAGACCAGAAGATAGACGGGAATCATTGCCCAATGAAACGCGCCGAAATCAAACAGATTGAACTGCGGACAGACGAGCGTTACGAAAAGCACGTAGACGCTGAATACGAAGTGTCTTGCGCAATAGCCGAATATGGCACAGAACGAGAGGCTGTACATATCGCATTCGTAGCAACAGCGCATTGCCGCCACGCTGCACAGAAACATGACTATAAAAGAAATGCTTATTACGATATACACCCTTATGTCTGATTCTTCATAGCGCAGAGCGGCGAGCATGCTCGCGTTGACATACGCCAGAGCGACGGAAATTGCCGCAAGCAGAATTATACCGACGCCCGCCCGGATTACAAAATTCTTCCTCTTCGGAAATTTGCCGATGAGCATATATTCGTTTGCCAGAAGCTCTGCGGTGAACAGCAAGAACCGCATTATCAGAAAGGCTTCGACCGACATTACATTACACCGTTATAGGCATTAAGCGCGTTGAGGAACGCCGCCCTGCGAGTCTTGGTAATGGGTACGGATTGCCCCCTGACTATTGCAAAGTTGTCCTTTACTCCGTCAATATGCCTTAAATTTACAATAAAGCTGTTGGCGCACCTGCAAAAACTTTTGGAAAGCTGGCTTTCCATATCCTTTATGCTGCCGCGCACGGTAAAATCACCCTTTGCCGTATGGACGATAAGATAGTGCAGCATTACCTCTATATAATAGATTTTGCTCTCGCCGATGCGCGTTGTTCCCTCCTTGTGGTTGAGAACGATAAATTTTTCTGTATGCAGCATTATATATCGCATTGCCTTTTTGAGTTTAAGCGCAAAATCTTCATACACTAAGGGCTTAAGCACATAGTCGACGGCGTCGACCTCATAGCCGTTTATCGCAAACTGTACCGTCTTGGTTATGAACATGATCGCCACATCCCTATTGACTTTCCTTACTTCTCTGGCAAGCTCCATACCGTTGGGCTGGCCGTCGGGCAGAATTATATCCATGAGGAGCAGCTGAAAATCTTTAAAGTTGCTACCGTTGCCGAGAAAGCTCTGCGCGTCGGAATAGCAGGTAAGCGACAATTCTATATTAAGTTCGGCGAAAAAACGCTTCAACATACTCACGGTATGTTCTCTCTCCGATTGTTCGTCCTCCAACAGCGCGACGTTTACATTCATTTGTCTGCTCCTCAAGATATATGCAAAATGGCTTTGTATGCCCTTATGCTTATACATAATCATACTACTATAATATATTATTGTCAATACGGGTCAGCGCAAACGGCATTATTGAAACCCTCAGTTTTACCTGTTTTATAACAAATTGTCACGTGTTTTATATTTTATTCCTTAAATAGATACATTGCCGCATTTAAATGTCACCTGTATCCGCTTTACATCCAAAAAACGCGGAATGCAAAAATATTGAACGTATAACAGTCGGCGGAGCATTGTTTCCAACGCTCCGCCGCTTTTATTTTGGGTAGATTTATAAAATTTAATCGTTGTTACATCAGAAATGCCTTTTGTAATAGCGGAAGAAGCCACAGACAGAATACGAGTAAAAGTGCGATTATCGCCACTCCGGCAACGACAGCAATAATTACCCAGCCCTTCTTGCTTATCCAACGCGGGATTCCCGCGTGTGTTAAGCGAGCGGAAGGAAAAGACGGCAAGCGGCGGAGCGGCAAAAATTTGCCGCTCCGCCGTACTGTCTGCAACCTTTACGCTCGCGCCTTGGCGGTGGAATTATTATACCAGCGCCCTTATCCTGCTTAGGCATCGGTTTTTGTGGTATATTTATCCCACCTTCAAGATGCCGTTTTTATGCTGCATATTACTTGATTTTTCTCGTTAATTGGCGGATATATGTAGGGCAATTTTCTGTTTTCCATTCTGATTACAGTTACAAAAATTTCTCAAACTATTTTTCATATATGACTAAGTCTGACATGTTTAATATGTTATAATATTGACATGGATAAACAGGCATATCATTACAACAAAAAGAAACTTAAAGGCAAGACGACGGGAACATACCGCTATTTTTACCCTTGTGCTCCGTACGACAATCCCGACATCTGGCTGGAAGATAAACCCTATGCCGAGATTGAAGTTACAGAGCGCGAATGGCAGATTTTATATTCTCTGGACAAAACAGAGTATAAAGATAACCACGCCTATACACGCAAGTTTACGCCGCTTATTTACAGCAAAGATGAAGAAGAACTCTCACCCAAGCAGCGGCAAAAGAGAATAGGCAAAAAGCGACTCTTTGACGAAGTCTCTAACGACAGGATAGACATAAATCGGGCAATGAGCCGTCTCAATGAGCAGGAACGAGAAGTCTACTACCTATTCCACTTCAAGGACTTGAAGCAGGCAGATATTGCAAAACAGCTCGGCAAAACACAGGGCTATATTTCCATGGTGCTTGAAAAAGCCGAAGAAAAGATTGCCGATTACGACGGAGATAAAACTCCTGACGGTGTTGCCTGGCGATATTGGAAAGTATTTGTCCGTAAGGGACACATGCCAAATTATGTTGACGTTGAAATAGAATATGCACTCAGTCAACTTGTATGCGACCTGCTCCCATTCTTCCATTGGTTTTACAGCGCAAGCGACCTTATCCGCTTGCAACAAAGAGTTATCTGTATGCTAACGACAAAATGGAAAAAGAAATCAAAGAGTATCTGGCATGCTCCCCCTCTGACGAAAGGCAACACTTTAAAGATTATTATGGAGAACAGCCTGTAATTATTGGTGCACTTTATATCCGCTTTGTAAAAGAGGTCACCAGGAGAAAAAAACGCGGACTGCACGAGGGAGATAACATATACACCACCTTTATAAATATGGCAGACAAGATTGCCAAACGAGTTCACATGACAACGGGCGACTTTATAGAGAAAAGATTTTTGCCGCACGTTGCCGAAAAGCGCATGAAGAGCGTACGGCAGTTCTATAAGCTCTACACAGGCAAGAGTCTGCCGAAAAAATAATTTTAAAAAATTTTTGAATTTTACTAATATTTTCGGTCTGCTCGTGGCTTATATATAGGAGCGGGTGCGACCGAACAGGTCAATCTGCCAAAACTTAATATATTTAAAGTCGAAGAAGCGCAACCGAACAGGTTGCGCTTCGGCATTTTGCCAAATAATTAAAGGAGGAAAAGAGAAATCAAGTTTTACACGAATAAGCCGACGTGGTATGCCTACCCCGACGAGGACGAATAGACTTCGCCGAGAGACAGGCGTGCCACTATTTCTGTAATCAAGCACAGGGCGCGTGAACTTTCACACATAGACAACTACCTTTCAGACTGCGAACAGCGGTTCAAGGTGGAATACTTAAAGAGAATGTCAAAGCCAGCCGAACAGGCTTGGAAAGATATTTTGGTAAGCACTAACGCCCAGTTTAACCCACGTGGAAAAAACACAGTTATAGAATGTCTGCAATTTGGCGGTAATCGTGAATTTTGGGATAGATTTGCAAGCAGCGAAGCTATCCGTCGCTATTTTTACGAATGCTACGCCTACGCCGTGGACAAAATAGGCTTTCTGAAAACGCATGAGAACATTGTCTGTGCAGCAATCATAACTGAAAAGGTGCGACGCAATCTCTTCGTATGGTATGCGCCTATAACCGAAAAGTGGACAAGCAAAGTCATGAGCAATGACAGGAGCGAGCAAGGCAACAGATTGCAACAATATGATGAGTTCGGCGAGCCACTGTACACTATGCACACAGACATTGACGCGCCACGGCTTTCAAGTTCGGAGTTCTGGAAAGCTCGAGGCGGACTGACGTCCTATTCTGACTTGCAGGAAGACTTTTACAATAAAATTTCTTCCCACTACGGCGTATAGCGTGGCGAGAGCAAGTCGTACCTTAAAAACACCAACGCCGAACAGGCAGTGCGATTTAACCGCACCGACGGAGACTGTTACGATGAGCCACCGCCGTATGATGATTTACCGTACTGAACAAGTTACGGCAAACTCAAAAAAAGGCCTTGACATTTTTGCCAGGGTCGTTATAATCGTATTAACTTTCCGAACAGGGAAGTTTTGCAAACACAACTGAATATCTCAAATTGGCGGCAACAGCCGAGCGAACAGTGACTCTGGTGCACGCAAAAATCTAAATAAGGAGGATTTTTGTGTTATATGGTAAGAGAACATAGTAGCCATTCAGTGAGAGAACATTGTAACTGCACAAATAAAATAATAAGGAGAATTGAACTATCGCAACACATCAAGTAACTCAGCACTCTGTGCCTTGGACGATCCGTTCACGGCACTATACGGGCAACTCTCTACCATCAGAAAGACGATGGATGAGATTGTCAGAACTAGGGAAAATGTTTCTGAAAAAGGCAAAAGCGGCTTTAAATTCACAAAACAGAAGATTAAAGCCATGCCGGAACATATCAGAAAAATATTTATCGCAAACAATTACATAGTAAATTACAGAATAACTTCAAACGGATACTTTGAGGCACGCATACGCCGCAAGGGAATGTATATCGAAGCTTCGGGACGCGACTTTGAAACGATGCGCACACGATTTATGCAGAGACTTAAAGCTTTTTACGACCGTTCACTAGTCCAACCAATTGAGCAACCGCCTGCGCCCATAGTTACGGCAAAGACAGTACTTTTCGGGGACTATGCACGCGACTGGTTGAAAATCAAGGAGCAGACAACAAAACCTTCAACATATAAAGAGTACGAACGTTCTTTCCGAGTAGACTTGGAGCCTGCTTTCGGAAACAGACCGCTTGCAGACATCACGAGAAACGAGCTGCAAAACTATCTCTTTGGAATTGTCGGTGAAAATAAGCACCGAAAGGCCGAAAAATTAGCTCTTATGCTTAACTGCATATTCGATATGGCGGCGGAGGACTTTTCTATTCCCTCCCCCATGAAGAAAGTCGTGTTGCCTAACTATCAGACAAAGAAAGGTCAGGCACTCACATCGGATGAGGAAACAAGGCTTGTAAACTATTGCAAGTCTCATAAGGAAGTCGAAGGCACTGATGCGCTGCTCGTTCTGCTACTCTTCGGCTTGAGAAAGTCTGAACTTGCGAGCATAGAGATAATAGACGACAAGTGGCTTCAATGCGAAACAAGTAAAGAGCGGCTTGGACAGAATATAGTGCTTCGCAAGATACCGTTTACGCCACAAGCTAAGAAGTTTTTGCCGTTCATAGACTTTGAGAAAGCGAGAAACACCAATCTCAACACAATCTCTACAAGAATGAAGAGACTGCTTCCCGAACGCCATTCGCACGAGCTGAGGCATACATTTATCAGCCGTTGCAAAGAATGCGAAGTTGCTTCAGAGGTTGTAAGCATATGGGCTGGGCACAGTTTGAGTGGCACAATTACTTCGACGGTTTACACCCATTATTCGGAAGAATTTCAGCTTAAAGAAGCCGAGAAAGTAATTTATTGACGGGAGTTTCCCCAATCATTATTTATAAAATAGCAGAAATCAAGTATCGATGCCTGCGCAAAGCAGGCAAAACACTCAAAATAAAGGGCAACGGACAAAAATTACTCCAAAAAGTTTCCCCAATTCTTTCCCCAAATTGGGGAAGAATTCGATTTTGAAAAATAAAAAAATGAGCAAATTTCAGCAAAAAACGCTAAAATTCGCTCAAAATTGGCTGGGGCGAAGTGATTTGAACACCCGAATGACGGAGTCAGAGGTTTAACAAAACACTTAAAATTGGCTGATTTTCAGCCAAAAATATCAAAATATACCCGATTTTTGAACTTTACCCCGCTTATTACCCCACACAAAAGTTGTTTGTCATTTAATTGACGCAGTTTAACATTTTGATTAGGAGCCATCGACTACTCGTCGACGGCCTTATTTTTGTTTAAGAGCTTATTCTTAATTTGCCACTTGAAAATGCGGCGGGATTGTGTTATAATTACAACAATAAAATTTTTTTCAGCGGCATGCCGCTGTGTGCGTTGCACCGCAACGCACACAGCAATAAATCGTTCTTAAAATGTGCCGTCAGGGGAAGGAAGAATGATAAACATTGCGATAGTTGAAGATGAAAAGGCGGCTTCCGACCTCATAGTAGGTTATCTCACCGATTTCGGAAAAAAGACGGGTGAGGAGTTTAACGTGACTGTTTTTCGCGATGCCGTCGCCTTCCTCGATAACTACAAGCCCGTGTTCGACCTCGTGTTTATGGACATTCTGATGCCCAATATGGACGGTATGCGCGCCGCCCACAAATTGCGCGAGGTGGATAACTTCGTGCTTCTGATATTCATCACGAATATGGGCGACTATGCTGTAAAGGGATACGACGTGGGCGCGATAGCCTTTATTAAAAAGCCCGTCGCATATTACGACTTTGAACTTAAAATGAAGCGCGCCATCTTCACCATCCGCAGCCGCGACGAAAAGGCGATTATGGTTTCGAGCAGCGGCAACCGCATCAGATTGATGGTGCGCGACATAATGTATGTTGAAGTATCGGGGCACGTGTGCACCTATCACACCGCCGAGGGGGACATAGAGAGCAGGAACACGCTGCGAGAAGTGGCAAAACTTCTGGAACCTTACGACTTTATGATGTGCAGCAGCAGTTTTTTAATCAACCCCAACTATATCAAATGTATAAACGTACACACGGTGACTGTGGGTAACACCGAGTTGGAAATAAGCCGTTTAAAGAAGAAGGACTTTTTAACGCAGTTCAACAACTGGCTGGCAAAGGGCGGTAATATCTGATATGGACTTCAACATCTTTGCCATCTATGCGTGCGGCTCGGTTGTGTTCCTCATTGTGCTCATATGCGGCGAACTGTTGTTTGCAGCAAGATACGCGCGCAGAAAACGTTTTGCGCTCAGGTTTGTGTGCGGTAATGCGGCGGTCATAATATTCAGTATTCTGCTTACGTTGCTGTATTACTATATAGAGGTCACTTTCAACAGCAGTCTTATCTCTGCCATAAGGGTGGTTGTCTCCTATATCATACTGTTCGTGCTTGCTATCGCAGCAATGTATTTCAGCTATAAAGAAAGTTTATGGCGCTGTCTCACGGCGGGCGCGCTCGGATATATTTGCCAGCATATAGCATACAATATATATTCTATAATTGACGTTTCGGCTAATTTTGAATACGGCGTGATAGTTTCGTTGGGAATGGGCGGATATGCGCTTGCCGTGCTGCTGCAACTTGCAATAGCCGCTATGGTGCTCTTTTCGGTGTGGTTGATTTTCGGCAGAAAGATAAACAGTTTCTCCGCCGATGGCATAGCGCGTACCAATGCTATGTTTATCATCATATCTTCGCTCGCCATAGTTATAATATTAGGTTCGCTCGGGGCTGTATTCGGGGCAGACACCCTTGGCGTGAATATAGTGTTTAAATGCTTGCTTATAGCTTGCTGCATACTTATGCTGATACTCTATGTCAATATTTTTGAAGTAAAGGAGGCGCGGGCAGAGCGCGACATAGTTTTAAAACTCAACGAAAACGAGCACGCGCACTTTTTGAAGCTCAAACAGGATATGGAGCTTATAAGCGTAAAGTGCCACGACTTGAAGCACTTCATTGCGGCGGCGGGAGCTAAGGGCGGGGTGGACCTTACCGAACTTTCCGAGGCGGTAAAAATTTACGACACCGCCATAAAGACGGGCAACGACGTAATAGACACCCTGCTTGCCGAACAGAGCCTTCACTGCAACGCACACGGCATAAATCTCACCGTCATTGCCGACGCCTCGCCGCTTTCGTTCATTCCCGTAAACGATATGTGCTCGCTGTTCGGCAACCTGCTCGAAAACGCCGTGGAGGCGGCGGAGAAGGTGCCTGAAAAGGACAACCGTCTCATAAATATAAATATCCGCCCGGTGGCCGGGCAGATGTTTTTCTGTGTGGAGAACAGCTATGCCGAAGCGCCCGTTATGCGCGGCGGCCTGCCTTTATCCACAAAAAAGAGCGAGGCGGGCTACCACGGCTACGGCGTAAAGAGCGTGAAGATGATAGCCGAAAAATACGGCGGCAACTTCACCCTCGCCGCAAAGGACGGAATATTCCGCGTATCCATTCTCTTTCCTCTGCCAGATTATGAACAAAAATAGCAGATTCTGAACGGTTACGACAAAAATCATACATATCAGGACATTCTCGTTTACAGAATGTCCTTTTCTTTTTATAGTGATTGCGCTGACAGAAATTGTCATAAAAAGAAAAATTTTTTCAGGAGGAATCATTATGAAGAGCTTAAAAAAAGTAGGCGTTGCCGCACTTGTTGCGGCGCTTGCAGTGACGGCGGCGGCATTTGTCGCCTGCACCGACCCCGCAGAGGAGGGCCCTCAGACGGTCGAGGCCGAGCAGATCTCTTCGTGCAAGGTGGAGTACAACTGGGGAGAAATTTTTGATGGTACCGACCTCGCGTATGAAGTTACCTATCCCGACGGCTCCTCCGACTATGCAATAGACGGCTTCACATTCACGCGTGCGGGCGGCGAGGATATAACCGAACCCCTCGGCAGCGACGATACGCAGATAACCGTTGTCTGGAACGGTACAAAAGGCGAAGCGGAATATACATTCACCGATACAATAGAGCTCACCATGAAAGACCCCCACAATGCAGAGACGCTGATATTCAGGGGAGCGGGCAGCGACGCGGTGTATATGTACGGCGACGGCTCATTCTTTGCGTGCGGCGTGCAGGCGGTAGATTATAAAGACTATGTTGCCGCAAAGGGCTATTGGAGCTGGGACGGCGAAGAGCTGTGCGTTGTAGTTACCACCACTTACGGCATGATGGAAACTTACGAGCGCACTATAACGGTAAACGAGGGTGCCGACGGCAGCTATTCATTTGAAGTTTATTGGGGCATGTTCCCTATGAGCATCACCATAACCAAGGAGCAGGCCGATGTCTATCTTACGCCCGATACCACTTTCGGCGATACCGCCCTCACCAAGGATAAGAACTACCCTGTATGGGATAACGAGAAGGACATACACGAAACGCAGACACCTGCAGCATAAGACAACTCTGAGGAGATAGAGAACGATAATGAAAAAAGCAACATTATTCAGAGGACTTACCGCCGTATTCGGCTTTCTGTTCTTTGCAATAAACGGCATCACTGTGGGTATGTTCAAAAATGAAGGGTTCATAAACGACGCGCTCGGCATAGAAACTTCCGAGACTGAGCGCGAAGGCCCCGTGCGCTACTCCAGCGAATTTGCAGAGGACATAAATAAGTATACCGATGAAGAGCTCAAAGCCAAAAACGACGCGGCTCAGGCCTTCATAGAAACGGAGATGGAGGAGGGCGCCGTGCTCCTTAAAAACGACAACAATGCCCTGCCCCTCACCTCCGAGCAGATAAAAAAGGTGACGCTTTTGGGCTGGGCAGCGGCTCACCCCTACTACCGTGCCCATTCCGGCGGCAACGGCACCGACGGCAAAGTTTCGCTTAAAGATGCACTTGAATCGCGCGGGTTTGTCATCAACGGCAGCGTTTACGACGCGCTTGCAGGAATTGATCTAAACAGAAAGAATACCATTGTGGCAGAGGCGCCCGTTTCCACCTACAACAGCCTTACAAACACATTTGCAAGTTATAACGAGGCGGCTATAGTCGTCCTCTCACGCGAATCGGGCGAAAACGATGACTTGCAGGTAAATTACAGCGACAACGGCACTAGGCAGAGCATGCTTGCCATCACCAAGAACGAGAGAGACCTCCTGAGACTTGTGCAGCAGTACAAGAACAACGGCACCTTCAAAAAGGTGATAGTGCTCATAAACAGCGCCAATGTTATGGAAGTTGACTGGCTGGACGAATACGGCGTAGACGCATGTATGTGGATAGGCGGCCCCGGTACAGACAACGGTATATATGGCGTTGCAGACCTGCTCACCGGCGAGGCAAATCCTTCCGGTAAGCTGGCGGATACCTTCTCGGCAAGCTCGCTTTCGGCGCCTGCGATGCAGAACTATGTTACCGCGCAAAACAGCTATAACGACAACCTCATCTATGCCGAGGGCATATATGTGGGCTATAAATACTACGAAACGAGGTATGAAGACTGCGTGCTCGGCCAGGGCAACGCAAGCGGTAATGCCGGCGTGTATGCCTCGGAGGGCAGCGGCTGGAACTATGCCGACGAGGTGAGCTATCCGTTCGGCTACGGCCTTTCGTACACCAACTTCACCCAGACGCTTGACGGCGTAAAGGACAACGGCGACGGCACGCTCACCGCAACCGTTACCGTTACGAACGCAGGAGATGCTGCGGGTAAGTCGGTAGTGCAGATCTATGCGCAGACGCCCTACGGCGACTATGAAAAGCGGAACAAGGTGGAAAAATCTGCCGTACAGCTCGTTGCATTCGACAAGACCGACGAAATTGCCCCCGGCGGCTCGCAGACGTTGGAAATAAATGTAGATAAATACTTCCTCGCCGCGTATGACTATACCCAGGCCAAAACCTATATTTTAAGCGAGGGCGACTATTATCTTGCAATAGGCGACGACGCGCACGACGCTCTCAACAACATACTCGCTGCAAAGGGCGCAACGGGCATGACCGACGCTGCGGGCAACGCCGCATCGGGCAATGCAGACAAAGTGTACATCTGGCATGAAGCATTCGACGATGAAACATACTCCTCCACGGCGACTGATGCGGAGGTAACTAACCAGCTCGATGAGATGGACTGGAACTACTGGAACAAGGGGCAGGTAACTTACCTCACCCGCAGCGACTGGCAGGGAACCTGGCCTAAGGTGTATAACCTTACAAGAACTTCCAATATGGTAGTTGACGACGCCTACTCAAAGCCCGCCGACGCTCCCAAGGCATCGGAAGTGGATACGAAAGTTGACGCCGGCCTCAAATTTGCCGATATGTTCGGCGTGGGCATCGACGACGTCGACGAAGACGGCAACAAAATCTGGGATAAGTTCATCGATCAGCTCTCCATAGACGAACTCATCTATACCACCATTGATGTAAAGGGCATACAGGCGATAAACCACCTCGGTTTCCCCGGCGGCACCAACGACGACGGTATAGACAGTGTAAGTTTTACCAACTGCTATGTAAACCCCAATCTTGCCGCTTCCTCGTGGAACGAAGATATGTTCCTTCGCCGCGGCGAACTCATCGGTGAAGACTGTCTCTTCCTCGGCCTCAACACCCAGTGGGGCCCGGGCGCAAATATGCATCGCTCCCCTTTCTCAGGCAGAAACTTTGAATATCTGAGCGAAGATTCCGTTCTCTATTATGAACTAATCGGCGCGCAGGTAAAGGGCACCGAGAGCAAGGGCGTTACTGTATCGATAAAGCACTTCTTTGCAAACGACCAGGAGCAGAACAGGGGCAGCTACGGCGTGTTCGCCAATGAACAGGCATTGAGAGAGATATATCTCCGTCCCTTCGAGGGCGCCTTTGTAAAGGGTGGCGCCACCACCACGATGACGAGCAACGCGCGCGTGGGGTTCCGCTACGTGGGCGAATATGACGAGCTGATAAACGGCATACTGCACGGCGAATGGGGCTTCTACGGCGTTATAATAACCGACGCGGGCGGCGGCTTCTCTACCCCCGGTGAATATATCGCAAAGGGCGGCAATATGTTCTGCTTTGTAGGCGACACGGCCGACAGGGCGCAGAAGTTGAAGAACGCCATAATACTTAAAAACGACGGCAACTTCCTCAATATTTTGAAGGAGCGCGCAAAAGAGACGCTGTATACATATGCTCACACCAATGCAATGAACGGCCTTACAAGAGATTCGGAGATAACTGACGTATATCCTTGGTGGAAGTCGGCAATGATAGCCATAAACGTAGTCGCGGGCGTATTGCTTGCAGGCGCAGCAGTATGTTTTGTGCTCTGGGGATATGTGTTCAAAAAGAACGATAAAATGGAGGTGCGCGAAACCCCTTCCGATGGAGGCAACAATGAAAATCCTTAACTTTTTCAAAAACAAATCGCTCAGCTTTTACCTTTGCCTCGGCGCCTGCGTGATAGGCTTGGTAACTACAATAATTTATGCGGCATACAGCCTTTCAGTATACGGCAAGATAAACGGCGGCGCCGATATGGGCAACCACTTCAATGCGCTCATATTCGTAATGCTGCTTCTGGGTACGCTCACCTGCGGCCTGGGAATCGTAAAGCCGCGCTGGAAGTTTGCGCCCGTTATACCCTGCCTGTTTTTCTCTGCAGCGTTCGGCTATTATATCAACGACAGGCTGATAATGTTCGAAGAAATAGTAAACCAGATCTACGGCATGATGGAGAGCGGCGCGATATTCGGAATGGTAATTCTGGTGTTTGTGCTCGACCTTGTCTGCGTTGCAGCTCTTATAGTCGCTTCGTTCACAGACGGCGGAAAGGATGCAGAGAGCGTCGGCAAAGCCGAATCGGTTAAGGCGCAGAATTAAAATATAATTAAAATTTTTCTCTCTCCTGTATAAAGGCGGCGGGGCAGATTTTAAATCTGCCCCGCCGCTGAATTTTTAGCATTTTTATAAAATACTACGATTCCGATTCTCCTCAATATAGTAATATTGAAGTTGAAATTATTACAGAGGATATAAGCACTACCAGTGCATTGCTTGTTCCTTTAATTATGGCAAAAAATGTCGCCGCCGATGCTACAAAATCAATTAAAGTTTTGCTGTCCAAAAATACTAAATGGTTGTAGTGTGTGCGCTTGGTAATAACAAGCGGCGGCTTTCAGGTGACGGAACGGCATAGCCGTTCCGTCACCCTCGCGCTTCGCGCTCGGGCGCCGACCAAGCGCACACACTTGAAACGAAATCAACCAACAAGCAAACTCTCTCCCACTCACAAAGGTGACTTTTATAATGAACAAACCCACTCAAAGAAACCGGAATTTACCCACCCTGCCAACCCTCAAATTAACATAAAAATACTGTTACAAATTCACAAATGACGGCAGTATGTGCGCTTGGATATTAAACAAGTAAAGACAAATCAAAATTAACAAAACAGGTATTTAAATACCTGTCTGAATTACAAAGTGGCAGTTAGGCGTGAGCTTGTCTTTGACGAGTGCGGCGGCGCTTTGCGCCGCCTCAGACAAGCTCACGCCTTTTATTTACTAAACCTGATAAACTGCCAAATCGACATAATCATATTAACCACAAACAACTGAACAACTTCACACCTCTTCGGAAAAAAAACTGCCAAACGGCGCGGCGAAACGGCAGCGTTTTGCGCTGACCCGCTTGCAAAACCGCTGCCTTATCTTTCGCCGCGCGCCGTACCGTTTTATTGTTTGTCCCCTTTGCCCCTTTTCGTCCCTCCTCCGTGAGTTTTCCCTTTTCCGGGAGGCCATTGTTGCACGGTTCCTCGCGCAAGTCAACGGCCGCAAAATCGTCGCTTAAAATTCGCACAAACGTTCGTTTGTGTTTCCGTGAGGGTTTTCTCGCGCCATAGGCCTTTCGGCCGTTACAGAGCCGTTTAAAGCCATTTGAATGCAACGATTTTGGCTTTGTTCCGTTGACTTGTGCAAATTGAGTTGTATCAAGCTAAATTTTCACCGTCCCGTGCCCCCTTGCCTCTTGCCCGAAAAAGGCAAAATTATTCACGGAGGCAACTCAAATGAAAATGTTGGTCACTAAGCTCTCGAAAGGTAAATATGCGAACGAGGGCGAATTGTTCGCCGAACCTATCTCGGACGACAATGTAAAACTTATGGGCGAGATGATAGCATTGCAAGCACTTCGCAATGTAATGCCGTATGACTTTGAAGTGGTTTCTAAGTTATACAACGGACTCGTCAAAGATTTGAACAGAATAAAGAACATTGATTACACAATCACAGACGGCTATGACTACGCCCAGCTGGCCATATGCTTTCTCTACCAATTCAAAGCAATGTATGTAAGCGACATATACGGCAAGGACAAGTCAGGCAAATATATAACGATAAAGACCGCCTGCTACCGCGCCGTGGACAAAGAACTTTTACACTTCCGCAGAAAGATTGCTCATAACAGACAATTTGAACTAAACCACAACAAAAAAGACATCCCCGACCCCAGAGATTGCTTTGATGACAGCACTACCGATTATGCAAAGGCCGATGCTCTTATTGAAAAACTGCACCTCACCGAACCCGAAATAGAAACTATCAACTGTTATATGAACGGTATGAAGCAATCCGAGGCCGCCAGAGAGCTCGGCATCACGATTTTCGGTGTAAAATACAGAAAACTGCGCATAAGACAGAAATATAATGCTTATGAGAAAACTTCATTAACTACTTAACTTGCCAATTTCTGAATCCATAACCATAAAACTTTATATCTTCAGACCGCACTTTAACATCCCGTTAAGGTGCGGTTTGTTTCGGTTTAGGTAACGTTAGTTGCTAAATTGTCAACATTAGTTGCGGTTTTAGGTACATAAATGCGCTATTATTTCTCCAAAAAAGGGTGTACAATAAAATTGCTTAGCGGCAGAACAGTAACTGCCTTCCGGAAAAACTGAATAAACAAAAGGAGCTTGAACTTTGCGGCTGTATATGTTACAATAACCGCATATACAATAACCGCAACAACACAAAACGATAGGAGGAAATGACACAAGAGCAAATCAACGAAATATTTAAAGAAATTACAACGGTGGATAACGTAAGCGACGGATTGAGGACAAAACTGTTGCAGATGGCGGCGGAATCTATAACGCTGTCTACATTGCAATCGCTGTTGCCTAATGCTCAACCGCAGGACAGCTTGCAAAAACCGATTGTAAATAGAAGGGGCAAAAGTTCAAAAGTCGGATTTACTTTCAGTAAAAAGGAGATGAA
>NXNN01000061.1_pt1 | contig 20111 bp, 15 predicted proteins | sample 2041041 | NCBI WGS metagenome assembly NXNN01 (sample SAMN07660617, study PRJNA407663) | chicken gut metagenome | isolation source: caecum content treated with Lincosamide | host: Gallus gallus domesticus | place: Czech Republic: Brno | collected 2016 | reverse complement strand
TTCTCTCAAACTAAAAGGAATGAGTCCGGTACAATACCGAACTCATCACCAAACAATTTAATTAATTTTTTGTCCAATCTTTGGGGTTCACTTCACTGCAGAGCCGCCTTTTTCTGCATCGCCCCGCGGCGGGGCGGGATCAAATATCGATCGGGATATGCTTTGCCAGGCAGGAATAAACGTAATCGATGAATTGTTTCGCGCGGCGGGGTGAACGTCCTCCTTTTACGAGCGCCCAGCGCTCGGCGAGGGAGCAAAGCTCCTCGTCGGGGATTTCAATGCGGGCGTCTGCGGCGAGCTGCTTTACGATGGAAAGGTATTCCGCTTTCCCCGTCGAAGAGAAGCACACCGTCAGACCGAAGCGGTCGGAGAGAGAAAGCTGTTCTTCCATCGTGTCGCGCGCATGGACGCTGTTTTCGCGGTCGGAGAAGTTTTCCTTTACGATATGCCTGCGGTTGGATGTCGCGGCGATCATCACGTTGGCGCTGCGCTCGTGGATGCTCCCTTCCAGTCCCGCTTTGAGCGCGGTCACTTTTTCGTCCCGCTCCTCGAGGGAAAGGTCGTCGATGAACAGGATAAATTTGAAAGGCAGGGCGGAGAGTACCTCCTTGACCTTGTTGATCAGGCAGATCTGTTCCTTGGGTATCTCCACGCACCGCAGTCCCTTCCCGGCATACTTGTTCAGCATGGCGTGTACGGTGGAAGATTTGCCCGTTCCCTTGTCCCCGTACAGCAGCATATTGGAGTAGGGCAGTCCGCCGATGAAATTGACGATATTGTCCTCGACGGCTCTCTTTTCTTCTTCGTAGTCTTTCAGGTCGCGCAGGGTGATTTCCGGCGTGTTGAGTACAGGCTTCAGGTTTTCGCCGTCAAAAGTAAACGCCTTGTTCCCGATAAAGATGCCGTACCCGTTTTTGCGGTAAAACCGCGCAAGTTTTCCGATCGTATCGTCCGATGCCCAGTCCCCGCCGAACAGGGGATTATCTTTGCCGTAGCCGATTGCAGGGAATCCTTCTTCCGTTGCTCGGCGGATTTCGTCGGGCAGGTTCTGTGTTTTTTTGGCAAGTTCCTGCAAGATGCGCAGGTCGTTTGCCATGGCGGTGCGCAGCGCCTTCGCCGGCGCGGCTGTGCAGGCGCGGCGGGCGAACAGGCTGTCCTCCCGCAGGATGAGTCCGGCAATATAAGCGGCAAACGAATCCTGCATGTCCGATTCGAGCAGGATTCCGTAGGCGCGGGCGTACGCGCCGATGCTTCCGCGCGCCAGTGCCTCCGTCAGTGCAGAAACGGCTTCGTCGCGCAGTACGCCGCGCAGGAGTATCAGCTGCTCGGTATTCAGGTTGTTCATGTCATTTGTTCTCCGTTCGGAATTACCCAATATTATACCGTTTTTTTTGCCCGAATGCAAATAAACGGGGGCATATCGCGCAAAAGCGAAAAAATTTTTTGCGCCGCGGTTCCGCTTTGGAGCTATTCGATTTTTCGATAGCACATATCGGTAAAATTATTAAATAAAATTGCGCATTCGCTTGACGGAATTTTTGCTTCGTACTATAATAGTAACGAATTTCGATTCGGAAATAATTTGTTTCGGAGGAAAAACAGTATGGCAAAAATATACTATCAGTCCGATTGCGACATTAAGGTTCTGAAAAACAAGACGGTCGCCATCATCGGCTACGGCAGCCAGGGGCATGCCCATGCGCTCAACCTGAAGGAAAGCGGCGTCAAAGTCGTCGTCGGTCTGTACAAGGGCAGCAAGTCCTGGGAAAAGGCGGAAAAGGCGGGTCTGAAGGTCATGACGGCGGAAGAGGCGGCTAAAGCGGCTGACATCATCATGATCCTCACTCCCGACGAAAAGCAGGCGAAGATCTATAAAGAGAGCATCGAACCCAACCTGACCGAGGGCAAGGCGCTCGCGTTTGCGCACGGGTTCAACATTCATTTCAAGCAGATTGTTCCTCCCGCGAATGTCGACGTGTTCATGATCGCGCCGAAGGCTCCCGGTCATACCGTCCGCAGCGAGTATGTCGCGGGCAAGGGTACGCCCTGCCTGGTCGCCATCTATCAGGACGCGACGGGCAAAGCGCTCGACATCGCGCTCGGCTATGCCGCGGGCATCGGCGGTGCGCGTGCCGGCGTTCTGGAAACGACCTTCAAGATCGAGACGGAAACCGACCTGTTCGGCGAGCAGGCTGTCCTCTGCGGCGGCGTCACCGCGCTGATGAAGGCTGGCTTCGAAACGTTGGTCGAAGCGGGATACGACCCCCGCAACGCTTACTTCGAGTGCATCCACGAGATGAAGCTCATCGTCGACCTCATCTATAAGGGCGGGTTCAAACTCATGCGCTACTCCATCTCCGATACGGCGGAGTTCGGCGACTATGAAACGGGCAAACGCATCATTACCGACGAAACAAAGAAAGAGATGAAGAAGATCCTCGAGGAGATTCAGGACGGCACGTTCGCGAGCAAGTGGATTGCCGAAAACAACAACGGCAGGGCGCATTTCAACGCGAAGCGCGCGTTGGAAGCCTCCCATCAGCTCGAGGAGGTCGGCGCGGAACTGCGCAAGATGTATTCCTGGAGCAACGAAAAGGAAGATATGTAATTACCGGACAAAACCGGCAGAAAAAAGCCCTGCGCCGACGGCGCGGGGCTTTTTTCTGCCTGCGTGATCCGTGCGCCTGCGCACGCGCATAATAATATGCGCGCGCATAAAATTTTGTTCCGTCGGAAAAAGTCGTGCATTTTAATTGAAATGTGAACAAAAAAATGATATAATAAAACCAATGACCGAAAGAAAACAAGTTCCGCGCCGCGCTTTGCGCCGCGGTATGGGAGAAATGAGATTTTGAATAATTTGGGAAGAGGAAGCGAAAACAACAATAACGATAAGGACAAAATACTTACGCGCGAAACGGTGGGCATCGTTCTGGAACTGTTTTCGCTCCTTACGTTTATCATCATGGTCACGCGCGGCATCATTTTCGGCGGCGTGGGGCTTGCCATAAGTTCTTTCCTCCTCGGCGCGTTCGGCTATTGCACCTATGCGCTTCTGGCGTCGCTCGTGTATCTCGGATTCGTGCTGATTACGGGCAAAAAACTCGCCGTTTCGGGGAAAACGGTCGGATTATGCGCTCTTCTTTTTATATTCCTCGTCTGCCTCGTGCATACGATCACGGCGCAGGCAGCGGGCATCGAGTACGGCAGCTACGGCGAATATCTGTCCGCGTGCTATCGCGCGGGTGCCGGAGGGCAGGAGGGGAGCGAATATGCATTCTCCACCGCCGGCGGCGTCATCTTCGGGCTCGTCGTCTATCCCGTCGTCAAACTGACGACGGCGATCGGCGGATATATCATCTTTTCATTGCTGACCGTCGGTTCGGTGTACCTGCTGTACGCCGTCAAGCGCGGTCTGTTCCGGAAAGGGGAAAAACAGCGCCGCCAGGCAAACGCCGCCCTCGATTACGCCACTGGCGACACTTCCGGCGCATACGATTGGAACTATGCGCCCACGGGCAGCGAGCCGCCGTATGCGGCTCCGCAGGAGCCTGCGCAGGCTTCCCCGTATCAGGCGCCTTATCAGGCGGCGCAGCCCGCCCCTCAGCCTGCGCCCGCGGAACCCGACCCCGTCGACCGTTCCAAGCGGCTCTTTTCGGTCGGGGACGAATTCGATTTCAAGTCGCGCCGCGAACTGCGGCAGGAAAACCGCAGGGCGGAGGAGGAACGCCGTGCGGCAGAGCAGCAACCCGTTCCTCCGCAACAGCCTCTCTCGCCCTATGCGCAAGGGCATGCCATTTTATACGGCGACAGACCTGCCTCCGCATATATGAACGGATTCGCGCCGAATGCGAACAATTCCGATTCTTCCGCGTCCGATTGGTACAACGCGCACATGGGCGGCGGCGTTTCGTCTTCGCCGCGCTCTTCGTCGCGTTCGTCGTCCTCGTCGGCGGCGCCCGCGGGCAGCAGTTATACGCAGAACCGCATCTTCGACGAAAATTCCTATTTCAACCGCCGCGGCCGCAGCGGAATATCGGCGGAACAGTACCAGAATTATTTCCGCAGCGAACCCACGCCTTTGAGCGAGGGGCATGAACGCAAATCGCGCACGGAAACGCCCCCGCCCAAATACGAGGAACCCGCACCCGCTCCGAAACAGGAAACGGCTGCGCCCAGCTATACCCGGCAGTATCAGGACGAAGCGGAGAGCAACATCACCTATTCCCAGCGTCCGCAAAAAATCGTCACGGATACGACGGCGACGCCGTCCGAATCGACCGCGGAGGCTGCTCCCGTCAAGGACGAGCACGACTTCTACCGCAACGACGTTGCGCCCGAGGCAGACGAGGGACTCGTTTCCAGCCGTCCTGTTTCTTCCTTTACGGGCGGAGGGGAGGCTTCCGCGCGCCCCGCACAGGACAGCGCGCCTGCACGCCCCGCGCAGGAAAATACGTCCGCTTCCCCCGCAAAGCCGAGCGTTCCCCGCGATCAGGCGGTGCATATCGACGTGAACGATACGGCGCGCCGTGCAGGGTTCGGCAGCATGGAAACGCGGCATGCGGCGCCCGTGCGCCCCGTGCAGGAAACGCCGCCCGCAAACAGCGCGGCACAACCGCAGGCGCCCGCCCGCACGGCAGAGCCTGTGCGCCCCATATCCCGGGAGGGCAGCGGAGCCGAACCTCGCAATTCGGATCCGGGAGAAAACGCGTTCCGTCGTTTCGGCGCGGAACCTTCCGCGCAGGAGAACTCCCGCGGTCGTTTCGAACCGCCCCGAGAGGAAATGCGCGGCGCGCCTTCGGTTAAGGAGCCTCGCACGGAAACGAACGCAGCGCCTGCGTCCGAGCCGGAAATCCGTACCGAGCCGTCTCGCCGTGTTTCCGTGCAGGACGAGCAGCCTGCCGCGCGGACGGAAGACGACGCGCGGCGCGCGCCCGAACCGCGGCAGGAACTTTCCCGCCGTAGCGCGTCGCGGGAGGAGCCGCCGGAAGAGGAAACGGCGCTGCGCCCCATCTCCGACGAGCTGGAATCTGCCGTCAACTTATTCGACGACGGCGATACGGAGGAGCCTGAACAGTCATCTGTCCCCGAAGCGCTCGAACGCACGGTGCGCGGTCAGCGCGGAGCCGACGAGCCGGCTCGCCGCGGAACTCCCGCCCCCATGCCGGAAGTCCCCGCGCAGGAAGCGCCCCGCCCGAAACATATCTATGCCCGCTACAACGCTCCGTCGCTGGACTTTTTAAGGGAATTTCCCGTATCGACGGGCGCCATGCGTGCGGAAGAGGTGGAGCAGACGAAAGAGACGATCGTCGAAACTCTGGCGGCATTGAAGATTCCCTGCGAGGTCGAAAAGATCACGCGCGGGCCTTCGGTCACCCGTTACGAAATCAATATTCCGGGCAACATTCCCACTTCGCGCGTTCTCGGGTGCAGCAACGAGCTTGCCATGCGCCTGCACGCGAAAGACGGCATCAATATGCAGATCAACTACGAGAGCGGTCTGATCAGCATCGAAGTTCCGAACGAAAAGAAAGACACCGTCGGGCTGAAGGATCTGCTTCTTTCCCCCGAAATTACGGGTGCAAAACCCGGTTCGCTGGTATTCGGAATCGGCAAGGACATCGAGGGCAGGGCGGTCTGCGGCGATGTCGTCAAAATGACGCATCTGCTCGTCGCCGGCGCCACCAACTCGGGTAAATCCGTCTGCCTGCACGCGCTCATCGTCAGCCTTCTGTACAAGTACAGTCCGGAAGAGCTGCGCCTGATTCTGGTAGACCCCAAACGAAACGAGTTTATCGTATACGACAAGATGCCGCACCTGATGGTCAACGAAATCATCAACGATCCGGCAAAAGTCGTTACGACGCTCAACTGGCTGATCACCGAAATGGAGCGGCGTTACAGCCTGTTCCAGGAAAAGTATAAAAAGAGCGGCACGTTCGTTCGCACGATCGACGATTACAATTCGAGTCTGACGCCCGAAGAGGAGCGGCTTCCCAAAATCGTCGTCGTCATCGATGAGCTTGCCGACCTTATGGCGGTGGCAAAAAAGGATGTCGAAGACCGCATCCAGCGCCTCACGCAGAAATCGCGCGCGGCGGGCATCCATTTGGTGCTGGCGACCCAGCGCCCCTCCGTCAACGTCATCACGGGCGTCATCAAGTCCAACCTCCCCACGCGTATCGCTTTAAAGGTCACGCAGGAGGTCGACTCGCGTACCATTCTCGACGAATCGGGTGCGGAGAATCTGCTCGGGCGGGGCGATCTGCTGTACCGCACCGCATCGATGACCTATCCGAAGCGCGTGCAGGGCGCCTTTGTCTCCAACGAAGAGATACAGACGATCGTCGACTATATCAAAGAGCATAACGAGGCATATTTCGACGACAGCGTGGCAGACTATATCAACAACGAAAAGAGCGGCGGTACGGGCGGCGGCGACAGCGACGACGACAGCGTGGAAGCCGTCTACATCGACGCACTGCGCTATGTGGTCGGTATCGGTCAGGCGTCCATTTCCATGATCCAGCGCCGCTGTTCGGTCGGCTACCCGAAGGCGGGCAAGATCATCGAGTGGATGGAGAACATGGGCTACATCTCCGCATTTGACGGCGCAAAGGCGCGCAAAGTCCTCCTCACGCAGGAAGAGTTCGAGAGCAAATACGGCGATTACGGTGAATAATTATGCTTGAAAACAAAATATTCGGCATGATCTCCCTGGGTTGCGATAAAAACCGCGTCGACGCGGAACGCCTTTTGGGGATTATCCGCGCGAAGGGATACCCGATCACCGACGACATTTCGGAGGCGAACATCCTTATCGTCAACACCTGCGCCTTTCTCGAATCGGCTCGCAAGGAGGCGATCGACACGGTGCTCGACTGCGATTCCTACCGCGGCGGCGCCCTCGAAAAGATCGTCGTTACGGGCTGCCTTCCCGAAAAATACATCGGAGAACTGTTCCCGTCGCTCACGGAAGGGGACGTGTTCCTCGGTTGCAACGATGCGGACGAGCTTTTGAACGCCATCGGGCGCTCGTATACCGAGGGCAGGGTCAATGCGGTGCATACGGGGCACGAATCGGAAGGGGAGCGAATCCTCACCACGCCCCTGCATTACGCTTACTTAAAGATCGCGGACGGGTGCAACAATCACTGCACCTACTGCCTGATCCCGAAGATCCGCGGCGGATACCGCTCCTATCCCATGGAGCAACTCGTCGCGGAGGCGGAAAATCTGGGCGATCTGTCCGAACTCATCCTTGTCGCGCAGGATACGACCCGCTACGGGAGCGACCTGTACGGCGAAAACAAGTTCGCCGAACTCATCCGCAGGCTGTCCGCCTTGGAAAATATCGAAAAGATACGCCTTTTGTATTGCTATCCCGACGTCATCGACGGCGAACTCATTTCCGAGATCGCCCGCAACGACAAAGTTGTCAAATACATCGACATTCCGCTCCAGCACAGCGAAGACCGCGTGCTGAAGCGCATGAACCGCAAGGGCAGCCGCGCGGAATATCTCGCCCTCATCGAAAAACTGCGGCGGGAAATTCCCGGCATCGCCATCCGCTCCACCTTCATCGCGGGTTTTCCCGGCGAAACGGAGGAGGAAGCGGAATCGCTCGCCGATTTTCTGCGCGAGGCAAAGCTCACCAACTGCGGATTTTTCGCCTATTCGCGCGAGCCGGAAACGCCCGCGTACCGCCTCAAAGAACAAATTCCCGCGCGCACCAAGCAGCGCCGCGTGAAGATGCTCTACGAAGTCCAGCGCAAAATTTCCGAAGAATTTCTGCGCGGTAAGGTCGGCACAGTGGTCGAGGTGCTGTGCGACGGCATCGACTACGAGAAAAACTGTTTCGTCGGCCGCGCCTATTGGCAGGCGCCCGACATCGACGGGAAAATTTATTTCACCGCCCCGCACGCGGAGCAGGGGCGTACATACCGAGTAAAGATCGGCGGAGCGGACAGCTACGACCTGTTCGGCTCTGCGGAGGAAGCCGATGAATCTGCCCAATAAAATCACGCTTTCGCGCATATGCCTCATCCCCGTGTTCGCGGTGGTGTTTTTCCTGGATATGATCCCGTACAATTACTTTATCGCCGGGGTCATATTTACCGTGGCGGCGTGTACCGACTTTATCGACGGTCACATCGCTCGCGCGCGCGGGCTGGTCACCAACCTGGGCAAATTTCTCGACCCCATCGCGGACAAAGTCCTCGTCGCGGCGGCGTTCATCTTTCTGCTCGTGCGGCAGGGAACGCTCACCGTGCTGTGGCAGGGGGATTGGGTGCTCGTGTATGCGGGCGTGTGCGTCGCCGTTATTCTGGCGCGCGAACTCATCGTCAGCGGGTTCCGCATGGTCGCGGCGTCCGCGGGGCTCGTTCTCGCGGCAGATAAGGTCGGCAAGGTGAAAACGACCTTTCAGGATGTTTCCATCGCCATGCTCCTGTTCGGAGCCGATTTCTTCGGGATTGCGCTCGCGAGCCGGATCCTCAACGGCATCGGCATCGTGTCGCTCGGCGTCGCCACGGCGCTCACCATCTGGTCGGGCGTCTCCTATATCGTCAGAAACAGGGCTGTTTTCAAAGAGTCTTAAACCATGAAAAACGCGTGCATCGTCCTTCGGAACAACAGAATACCATTGAACGGGCAGGAGTTCGAAGGGGGGATTTCCGCTCTCCTGCAGGGTGGGTACGCCGCGGATAAGGTGTATATCCTTTCGCAGTCCGACCCGCACGAGTTCATGCAGACCGCCGTCGAATGCAAAAACTTTTTCGACAATGTCCTCGTCTTTTGCGAAGAATCTTCCCTCGCGGGCGTGCGCGCGAAAGTGTGCGAAATTCTCAAGGTCGAGCAGAGCGCCGCGTCCGTCATCCGTGCAGACAGCAAGGCGTTTTTCTGCCTTCCCTTCGGGGAGACCGGCGCGGGAATCGTCAGGGCGGAAGTGCTCCCGTTTCTGGACGAAAAGTACTCGGTGCGCCATGCGCAGTCGGTCATCCGCGCGGTGGGGGTTCCCGCCGAACGAAAAAAGGCGCTCCTTGCCCAGCTTCGCAATATGACGGGAATCTCCGTATTCGACAGCGAGCGGGACGGCGACCTCCGCCTGGAGATCTTGTACAACGACGATTCGCCGAAAATGGCGGTGGACGAGGCGGTGCGTCTGGCGGCGGAGTTGCTCAACGACTATACCTACGCGGTGGACGATACGCCGCTGAACCGCCGCATTTACGAGATGCTCAAACTCCGCGGCATGAAATTGAGCGTCGCCGAATCCTTCACGGGCGGCGGCGTGGCGAAAAAGCTCATCGAGGTTCCGGGCGTCAGCGAGGTGCTGTTCGAGAGTATCGTCGCCTACGACAACGGATCGAAGATGCGCCGCCTGGGTGTACAGCAGAGCACGCTCCTACGCAGCGGAGCCGTGTCCGACGATACCGCCTACGAAATGGCGGCGGGGCTTATCGCCACGGGCAACTGTTCCGTATCCCTGGCGACGACGGGCATCGCCGGGCCTGCTTCCGACAACACGAACAAGCCCGTGGGGCTGTGCTACATCGCCGTCGGAACGCGCGAAACGGTGTTCGTCTACAAATATATTTTCAGGGGCGGTCGCGAGGATATCACCCGCCGAGCCATCAATCAGGCGCTGTTTTTGCTGTACAAGCAGATCAAATAGCGAAAGGACGGATTCAATTATTACGGTAAAAAACTTTGGAGAGGTTTTATGGATAACGAAAAAATGAAGGCACTCGACCAGGTGCTGGCACAAATCGAAAAGCACTACGGCAAGGGCGCGATCATGAAGCTGGGCGACGCCGCGGGCAATACGGACATCGAAGTCATTCCCACCGGCTGCCTGTCGCTGGATATCGCGCTGGGCATCGGCGGCATGCCGCGCGGCAGGATCGTGGAGATCTACGGGCCCGAATCTTCGGGTAAAACGACGGTCGCCCTGCACGCCATCGCGCAGGCGCAGAAGGCGGGCGGCATCGCCGCATTCGTCGACGCGGAGCACGCGCTCGACCCCGTGTATGCGAAAAAGCTGGGCGTAGACTTGGAAAACCTGTACGTTTCCCAGCCGGATACGGGCGAGCAGGCGCTCGACATCGTCGATGCGCTCGTGCGCAGCGGCGCGGTCGACCTCATCGTCGTCGACTCGGTCGCGGCGCTCACCCCGAAGGCGGAGATCGAAGGGGATATGGGCGATTCGCACGTCGGTTTGCAGGCGCGGCTCATGTCGCAGGCGCTGCGCAAGCTGACGGGTTGGATCAACAAATCGAAATCGTGCGTCATCTTCATCAACCAGTTGCGCGAAAAAGTCGGCGTTATGTTCGGCAATCCGGAAACGACGCCCGGCGGCAAGGCGCTCAAATTCTATGCCAGCGTGCGCATCGACGTGCGCCGCGCCGACGCGCTCAAGGACAGCGACGGAATCATGGGCAACAAAACGAAGGCGAAGGTCGTCAAAAACAAGCTCGCGCCCCCGTTCCGCACGGCGGAATTCGACATTCTCTACGGCGAAGGCATCTCGCAGGAGGGGTGCATCATCGACCTCGGCACCGCCTGCAACGTCATCGGCAAGAGCGGCTCGTGGTTCTCCTATGAGGGTGAAAAGATCGCCCAGGGCCGCGAAAAGATGCGCGACTGGCTGAAAGCCAACCCCGAAAAGGAGGCGGAGATCGAACAGAAAATCCGTTCGGCGTACAAGCCGAAGAAGGAGGAACCCGCCCCCGGCGAGGAGGATGACGACGAGGAACCCGCCGAATAAGCGGTTCAGGGAGTAAAACCGAATGAAATACGGCTTTGTCAAAGCCGCCGCCGCCACGCCGAAAATCCGCGTGGCGGACGTGCATTATAACGGCGGCAATATCATTCAACTCATCGGGAGAGCGGAAAAGGCGGGCGCGGAACTGCTCGTCTTTCCCGAACTGTGCGTCTGCGGCTACACCTGCGGCGACCTGTTCGGGCAGAACGTGCTTTTGGACGGCTGCCTTGCGGCGCTCTCCGACATCGCGGCGGCGACCAAGGGCAAAAGCATGCTCGTGTTCGTCGGCGTTCCCGTGCGCCTTTCGGGCGTGCTGTACAACTGCGCGGCGGCGGTGTCGGGCGGAAAGGTGCTCGCCTTCATCCCCAAGCGCCACCTGCCCAATTATGCGGAGTTCTACGAAAAGCGCAATTTCCAGCCGTATAAGGGCGAAAATACGCGCGTCGAACTGAACGGGGAGCAGATCCCGTTCGGCAATAAAATTTTGTTCCGCGAGAGCAACCATCCCGACTTCACCGTCGCGGCGGAACTGTGCGAGGATTTATGGGTTCCCGCGCCGCCCTCCGTGTCGCACGCGCTCGCGGGCGCGAACATCATCGTCAACCTCTCCGCCAGCGACGAAACGGCGGGCAAGGCGGAGTACCGCCGCCTGCTCGTGCGCGCGCAGTCGGCAAAAACCGTCTCCGGCTATGTCTATGCGGACGCGGGGGAGGGGGAGTCCACAACGGACATGGTGTTTGCCGGGCACGACATGATCTGCGAAAACGGCGAAATCCTCGCCGAAAGCGAACCGTTCGGCGAGGGACTTGCGGTTTCGGAGATCGACGTGGAAAAGCTCGCCTTCGAGCGCCGCCGCATCAACACCTATTATGAAAATTCGGACGCGAGCGGGTACGAGATCATCCCGTTTTCCGCGAACAAGGGCATCGATTCGCTCACCCGCAAAATCGCCCGCCTCCCGTTCGTGCCGCAGGGGGAGGACGCGCTCGGCAGGCGCGCGGAACTCATTCTCTCCATGCAGTCGGAGGGGCTGAAAAAGCGCCTTTCGCATACGAACGCAAAGAGCGCCGTCCTCGGCATCTCGGGCGGGTTGGACAGCGCGCTCGCGCTTTTGGTCACCGTCCGCGCGTTTAAGGCTCTGGGCAAGGATCTGCGGGATATCGTCGCCGTCACCATGCCCTGCTTCGGCACCACGGATAAAACGCTCAACAACTCCCTCAAACTCATGCGGGAGCTGGGCGTGACCTCCCGCACCGTCAACATCGCCGATTCGGTGCGCAGGCATTTCAAGGACATCGGGCACGACGAAAAGGTGAAGAACGCCGCCTACGAAAACGCACAGGCGCGCACCCGCACCCTCGTTTTAATGGACATCGCCAACGACGAAAACGGACTTGTCGTCGGCACGGGCGATTTAAGCGAGCTGGCGCTCGGCTGGGCGACGTACAACGGCGACCATATGTCCATGTACGGAGTCAACGCATCCGTTCCCAAAACGCTCGTCAAATACCTCATCCGCCACGAGGCGGCAAGGCTCGGAGGGGAGGCGGAAAAGGTTCTCACCGACATTCTGAACACGGAGATCAGCCCCGAACTTCTTCCGCCCGAAAACGGGAAAATCGCGCAGAAAACGGAGGAACTCGTCGGCCCCTACGAGCTGCACGATTTTTACCTCTATTACGCCGTCCGCTGGGGATTTTCGCCGAAAAAGGTGTATTTCCTCGCGAAAAAGGCGTTCGCGGGCGCATACGGCGACGAAACGCTCAAAAAGTGGCTCGTCAGTTTTTATAAGCGGTTTTTCTCGCAGCAGTTCAAGCGCTCCTGTCTGCCGGACGGGGTCAAGATAGGCTCGGTCGCGCTCTCGCCGCGGGGGGATTGGCGCATGCCGTCCGACGCGTGCGCGGCGCTGTGGCTGGCGGAAGCGGAAGCATTATAAAACCCAAAAGTTTTGCCTGTATTCACGGGCAAAACTTTTTTAATAAACAGCGTTTAATTTTTTGGCAGGTCATTGACTTTTTCGCTAAAATATTGTATAATCGAATAGATAGGAAACTGGGAGCGTTTCGGCGGTTCAGGGGCGTTTCCGTTTCATGATCATAACAAATTGTTGTACAGGAGGCTGAAAGAGATGTTAAACGCAGTAAGCTCCCTGTTTCTCGCGGGCACGGTTTCGGTAGGATTGTTTATCGGCGTGCTTGTCGGCGCTATTGTAGTCGTTGGTGCCGCCTGTTTTTTTGTCGGAGTAATGCTCTATAAAAAGAGCATCGAAAGAAAAATAGGCGAAGTGAATCAAAGAATCAAAATAATGCTTGAGGAAGCGGAAGGCGAAGCCAAAGCATTAAAGAAAGAAGCTATTTTAGAGGCCAAGGAACAGGACTTAAAGTTAAGGAACGAATTCGAACGCGAATCCAAAGAAAAGAAGCTCGAATTGCAGAAGGCGGAACAGCGCCTGTTGCAGAAAGAGGACAACCTCGATAAAAAAGAGGACGCGCTGCAGCGAAAGACCGATTCGCTCGAACAGCAGAAAAAGAACCTCGCCGCACAGGAAGGCGAAATCAAAAAGATGCAGGAAAAGGTGAACCACCAGCACGACCTCATGGTGCAGGAGCTGGAAAAGGTCGCCCAGCTCACCCGCGAGGAAGCGAAAAAGCTGCTCACGGAAAATATCCTCGACGAAACGCGGCACGACGTCGCCCTGCAGGTGCGCAACATCGAGCAGGAGGCGAAGGACGAGGCGGATATGAACGCCAAAAAAATCATCAGCCTCGCCATCCAGCGCTGCGCAAGCGACCATGCGTCGGAGATCACCGTGTCCGTCGTACCTCTGCCCAACGACGATATGAAGGCGCGCATCATCGGCCGCGAGGGTCGCAACATCCGCGCACTCGAAAACGCGACGGGCATTGAGCTTATCATCGACGATACGCCCGAAGTGGTCATCCTCTCGGGGTTTGACCCCGTCCGCAGGGAAGTGGCGCGCATCGCGCTCGAGCGGCTCATCAGCGACGGACGTATCCATCCCGCCCGCATCGAGGAGACGGTGGAAAAGGTGCGCAAGGAGCTCGACCAGCAGATCAAGGAGAACGGCGAAGCGGCGATGTTCGAGGTCGGCATCTTCGGCTTGCACCCCGAAATCATCAAGCTGCTCGGCCGCCTCAAGTACAGGACGAGCTACGGGCAGAATGTGTACAAGCATTCCATCGAAGTCGCGCAGCTCGCGGGCATGATGGCGGCGGAACTCGGGTTAGACGTCAACCTAGCCAAGCGCGCAGGTTTATTGCATGATATCGGCAAGGCGGTCGACCACGAACAGGAAGGCACGCACATCCAGATTGGCGCGGATATCGCCAAAAAGTATAAAGAGAGCAACAACGTCATCAACGCGATTATGGCGCACCACGGCGACGTGGAGCCCAAGACGATCGAGGCAGTTCTCGTACAGGCGGCAGACGCCATTTCGGGCGCACGCCCCGGCGCGCGCAGGGAAACGAGCACCAATTACGTCAAGCGCCTCGAACAGCTCGAAGCGATCGCCTCTTCTTTCAAGGGCGTGGACAAGAGCTACGCGATCCAGGCAGGGCGCGAGCTGCGCGTCATCGTCAAACCCGAACAGATCGACGATGCGCAGACTTTGTTCCTCGCCAAGGACATCGCCAAAAAAATCGAGCAGGAGCTTGAGTATCCCGGGCAGATCAAGGTCAACGTTATCCGCGAATTCCGCGGAGTCGAATACGCGAAGTAAAGCAGAAAAAGGGAGAGAGCGGGTTATCTTGCTTTCTCCCTTATAAAAATTAAGGGGGAGTTATGAAGAGGAAATTTTTAGCGGCTGTATTTTGTATCTTTGCGGCTGCCATGTTGTTCTGCGCCTTCGCAGGGTGTTCCAAAACGACTTCCGGCGGCGAGATGGGAACGCTTGAACTGAATAAGAAATATATTCACGAATCGTATGTGCAGGATAAAGACGGTAATTACAGCTATTACATTTTTACCTCTGCTGACGAGGGTGAGCATCATTACTATTATGCCGGCATAGGCTCTAATAGCAGGATTTATTCGTATACGATTTATTTCCGTTATAAAATTGTGGGGGAAATGGCGCATTGCTTCTTCGATTCGGTCGAATACGGCGCTGACGATACGGAAAAAAGCGTTTCGTCCGATTGGACGAATTCGCTCGGCGCAGACATCGATTTCCTCATGTCGACGAGCGGAACTTATTATTTCAACGAAGATTATCTCGCTAAGATACCGAATTTCGACGCGGACGATGCAAATACATAAAATCCCTTTACAACACCGCGCGCGCGTGTTATAATAAGAGAAAAACCGCCAACGGAGGCAGATTATGGCAGAATTGAAATACGAGATCGCCGAAAAGCTCGGCGTTTTGGGCGAAACGGGCAACGGCTGGACGAAGGAACTCAACCTCGTCAGCTGGAACGACCGCGAACCCGTCTATGATATACGCACCTGGAACGAGGGGCATGACCGCATGGGCAAGGGCATCACCCTCTCCATGGACGAGGTGAAGGAGTTGAAAGAGCTTCTCAACAAACTTGACATCTGATAATATTCCGAAACAAAAGCGCGGCTCTGGATAACCGCGCTTTTGTTTTGCGATTTTACGAAAAAATCGGCGGAATGCGGGCAAATAAGTGGAAAAAAATCCGATTTTGTATTATAATAGTACGGTACTAATTTATTCACGGGAGAAGGTTATGGCGGATACGAGCGTTTACGAAAATCCTTTGATCACCCGCTACGCGGGCAGAGAAATGGCGGAAAATTTTTCCGACGATAAAAAGTTCCGGCTTTGGCGCAAACTGTGGATCGCGCTTGCCGAGTCGGAGAAGGAATTGGGGCTGAACATCACCGACGGGCAGATCGCGGAGATGAAAAAGTTCCAGAACGACATCAATTACGACGACGCGCACAAGTTTGAAAGGGAAGTGCGGCACGATGTAATGGCGCACGTCAAGGCGTTCGGCAAGCAGGCGAAATCCGCCGAACCCATCATCCACCTCGGCGCGACTTCCTGCTATGTGACGGACAATGCCGAGGTCATCATCATCGACGACGCGCTGAACATCGTCCTGAAAAAGCTTGTCAACGTGATGGACAAGCTGAAAAAATTCGCCCTGCAATACAAGTCCGTCCCCACGCTCGGCTTCACGCACCTGCAGCCCGCGCAGCTGACCACGGTCGGCAAGCGCGCAACCTTGTGGCTGTCCGATCTGGAGATGGACTACATCGACCTCATGCACCTGAAAAACACCGTTAAACTCCGCGGCGTAAAGGGTACCACGGGTACGCAGGCGAGTTTTTTGGATCTGTTCAACGGCGACGGGGAAAAGGTCAAGGAGCTGGAAAAGAAGGTCGTCGCAAAGCTCGGCTATTCCAAGGTGTACGGCGTCACGGGGCAGACGTACCCGCGCAAGTTCGACTATAACGTGCTGTGCGTTCTCTCGCAGATCGCGCAGAGCGCCTACCGCTTCTCCAACGATATCCGCATTCTGCAGAACATGAAGGAGATCGAGGAGCCGTTTGAAAAGCACCAGATCGGCTCGTCGGCGATGGCGTACAAGCGCAACCCGATGCGCAGCGAGCGCATGGGTTCGCTCTCGCGCTATGTTTTGAGCCTTCCCATCAATTGTGCTGTCACCGCGTCCACACAGTGGTTTGAGCGCACCCTCGACGACAGCGCGAATAAGCGCATCGTCATTGCGCAGGCATTCCTCGCCATCGACGCGATCCTGAACCTGTACATGAATATCTCCGAAAACCTCGTCGTGTACGAAAAGGTCATCGCCAAGCACATCGCGGCGGAACTGCCGTTCATGGCGACGGAGAACATCATGATGGAGTGCGTCAAGGCGGGCGGGAACCGCCAGGAGCTGCACGAGCGCATCCGCGTTCTCTCCATGCAGGCGGCGAAGAACGTCAAGGAAGAGGGGAAGGACAACAACCTCATCGACCTCATCAAAAACGACGAGATGTTCAGACCCGTGTGGGACAGGCTGGACGGCATTCTCGACGCAAAGAACTTCATCGGTCGCAGTCCCGCGCAGGTGGAGGAATTTATCGCCGCGGAGATCGACCCGATCCTGCAGGCGCACGTTCAGGAACTGGGCGAACACGGCGAAGTCAACGTGTAACTCTTTCGGGAAACGAAAGCAGAGGTATTTTGCAACGCAATTTGCGCCGGCGGCGCGCCCGAAAATGTTTGACGGCGGCCGCCGCTTGCTATATAATAATGCGCGATCGGAAATACTAAAGTTGCAGCCGCATGACGCGGCGCAAGGGAGAACGAATGCTCGAACTGAAAAATATAAGCTATTCCGTCAAAGACGAAGCGAGCGGAAAGAAACAGAATATACTGAAGGACGTCAGTCTGACCTTTGAGGACAGGGCGATCAGCGTCATCACGGGCCCGAACGGGAGCGGAAAATCGACGCTTATCCGCATTCTGATGGGGATTTCCAAGCCTACTTCGGGCAAAATCGTGTTCAACGGCGAGGATATTACCGCGCTTTCCATCACAGAGCGCGCGCAGAAGGGGTTTACCATCGCCTTTCAGCAGCCGGTGCGCTTTAAGGGCATCACCGTCAAAAAGCTATTGGAACTTTCGTGCGGCAAAAAGCTGGATATGAACGGCATGTGCGACTGCCTTTCGGCAGTGGGGTTGTGTGCGCGCAACTACATCGACCGCGCGGTAGACGGCACCCTTTCGGGCGGCGAGCTAAAGCGCATCGAACTCGCTTCGGCGATCGCCAAAGGCGGCGAAGTATTCCTGCTCGACGAGCCGGAGGCAGGCATTGACCTGTGGAGCTTTGAAGACCTCGTAAAAGTTTTCGAAAAGCTGCACGATAAAACGGTCATCATCGTCAGCCATCAGCAGCGCATCCTTGAAACGGCGGATAAAATCATCCTCTTTGAAAACGACAAACCCATCAGCATCGGGAGGAAAGAGGATATGTTTGAAAAACTTACGCAGCGCCCTTCGCTGTGCTGGCGCAACGTAAAGGAGAATTAGCATGGAAAAGATGGACAGGACGGACGAGCAGCTTTTGGAAACGATCGCCGATCTGCACGGCATCCCCGAGGGCAGCTTCAATATCCGCAAGAACGGCAAACTCCTCGCGCGCAATTCGGATACGGACATCGAAATCGTATCCAAGACGGATAAAGACGGCATCGACATCATCGTCAAGCCGAACGTCAAAAATAAATCGGTGCATATCCCCGTTTTGCTCACTGTCGGGGATTTTCAGGATACTGTCTACAACGATTTTTTCATCGGTGAAAATTCCGACGTAACCATCGTCGCAGGGTGCGGTATCCACAACGATACCTGCGGCAACGCCGAGCACGACGGCGTGCATACCTTTTATGTCGGCAAGAACGCGAAGGTGCGCTATGTCGAGCGGCACTATGCAAACGGAAACGGCACGGGCAAAAAGGTATTCGACCCGGTCACGAAGATCTGGTTAAAGGAAAATTCGCAGTTTATCCTCGAATCGACCCAGCTCGGCGGCGTGACCTATACCGACCGAAAGACGTACGCCACCGTCGGTAAAAACGCGCAGCTTTTGGTCAAAGAAAAGATTTTGACGGACGGCGAAGAAAAGGCGATCACAGATTTCAAGGTGAAGCTTACGGGCAAAAACAGCCGTGCCGACATCGTCAGCCGCAGCGTCGCAAAGGGCAAGTCGCTCCAGCAGTTCAAGTCGGACATGATCGGCAAAAACGAGTGCTTCGGGCACGTCGAGTGCGACGGCATCGTGTTGGACGGCGCGCGTATCATTTCCACGCCGAAGATCGACGCCGTCAGTCCCGAGGCGAGCCTGGTACATGAGGCTGCCGTCGGCAAAATCGCGGGCGAGCAGTTGCTGAAATTGATGAGCCTGGGTCTTACCGAGCAGGAAGCGGAGGACGCCGTCATCAAAGGTTTCCTGAATTAATAAACATTAACGCTATAATTGTTGAATAATGAAACCGCATCCGAAGAGCAACGGGTGCGGATTTTCTTTTCGATAAAATATATGCCGAACAAAGCAGCCGAACATTCGCAAAATATTTCTCGAGGCAAAGAGGCTGCACATTCCGCAAAATATCCGAATAGATTGTAGAGAGGATATTTTACGGAGGAAAAACAGGGTGGAATTCTGGATGAGGTTACCGCCTGTCGTACAGGCATTGCTGGCGACGGGTTTTACATACCTGATGACGGCGCTGGGTGCTTCGGTCGTCTTTTTTTCGAACAAATTCAGCAAGCCTTTGCTCAACGGAATGCAGGGTTTTGCGGCGGGGATCATGATTGCCGCTAGCTTTTTTTCGCTCCTTCTCCCGGCGCAGGAGCGGCTGACCGAGGCGGGGAGCGGGACATCCGTCATCGCCGCGGTGCTGTCGGTCGGTTTTTTGATGGGAGGGGCATTTATCGTCTTCTCCTCCTTCGTGCTGTCGCGTTTTAAGGCGTTTTCGGGCGAGCGGGAGCGTGGGGGTGCGCTGATGTTCTTTGCGATGACCCTGCACAATATCCCCGAAGGGTTCGCGGTCGGCGTCGCGTTCGGTTCGCTTGCCGGCGACTATGGTGCGTGGATTGCGGCGGTCATGCTGGCGGTCGGCGTCGGTATACAAAATTTCCCCGAGGGGCTGTGTGTTTCCGTACCCCTCCGCAATCGTGGCGTGCGACCGCGGAAAGCATTTTTGATAGGGCAGTTTTCAGGACTGGTTGAAATCGCCGCTGGCGTATTGGGTGCCGTTGCGGTCGGCGTGATCTCGGATATTTTGCCGTGGGCGCTTTCCTTTTCTGCCGGCGCGATGATTGCGGTGTCCTGCTCGGAATTAATTCCTTCCGGCGTTGCGGAAGGAAAGGTTTCCTCTGTTCTCGGCGTTGCGGCGGGGTTTGCGGTCATGATGTTTCTCGACGTGCTTTTAGGCTGAAGAGCGGAGAGTGCAGGCGCTGCGCGCAAATTAAATTACCGACCGGATAGCGGTATAATTTTTAGCTGCATAAAATTTATTTTTTTGACCATACTGTGCGTATGGAAAAAACTGAAAGGACAGCGGAGTTGCCTCCGAGAGAAGATGTTTTTGAAGAAACAGCGCGCGAAGGTTCGCGGCAAAAATCGGTCGTCATTGTCGGAGCGTCGTCGGGAATCGGTTACGAAACGGCGCTTCGGCTCTTGGGCAAAGGATATTCCGTATCGAATATTTCCAGAACGCCCTGCAATCTCGACCGTATCCGCAACTACCGGGCGGATGTTTCCGCGGGCGAATCGCTTGCAAAGGCGATCGGCGAGGCTGCCGCGGCGGAAGGGGGCGAGCTGTATGCGCTCGTTTATTG
>NXNN01000060.1_pt1 | contig 20163 bp, 31 predicted proteins | sample 2041041 | NCBI WGS metagenome assembly NXNN01 (sample SAMN07660617, study PRJNA407663) | chicken gut metagenome | isolation source: caecum content treated with Lincosamide | host: Gallus gallus domesticus | place: Czech Republic: Brno | collected 2016 | reverse complement strand
GACATACTCCATATAGTATGTTATAATATATACATCAGATGAGGAAAGGAGATGTGAATATGAAAAAACCTAAAAAGCCTACCACTTTTGAGGTTGCGGAATTAATTGCCGTTTACATAGCCGCTGTAGCCGCATTAATTCAAGCAATCCGTTGGTGGTAGGCACACAAGAGGGGCGAAAGCCCCTCACCCTTCTTGGGTTACTTATATTTTAGCATATGAAAGGAAATAATTCAAGTGAAAAATAAATTACTGCTAATTCCTGTGATTATTGTATTTGTATTTATTTTTGTACCATGTGAAACTATTTGGCAAAAGACAATATATTTATCTTTAGGCATTTCTGGATTAATTATTGCCATTGTTAAAACAATTCAATATAAGAGGAGACAATATAATGAGTGAAAAAAGGAAAACACACACATCAAGTGAAGTAAAACGCAGATATAATAACAAGGTTTATTCAACGATCCAGGCACAACTCCCAAAAGAACTTGTGGCTGATTTTAAAACCGCCTGCAAAGAGCGCGGCGTTTCGCAGGCTTCTGTATTAAAACAGGCTATAGAAAGTTTTTTAAATGAATGATGTTACAAAAACATCCCCGGCTCAATTACAAGCCGGGGATTGATCTTTTAATCTTTAAGACACGAAACTAAGACGGTGCCGGTTATGGTCTTACCGTCAGTGCCTTTTCCTTTCACCTTAACACGTTCACCTTTAATGTCTTCAAGCACCTCTACTTTTGCGCCGTCTTTGATCCATCCGATTTTTTTGCCATCATCGTTTCTGACTGTGGCGCCGGAAAATGTTGAAGAAGATTCGACCGTCATTTTGACGGCTTTTTTTGCTGTCTTTTTTTCTGTCATGTTTTTTCTCCTTTACTTAATGTACGTATCGCCGTCATAATAGGCCGCTACCCAGCCGGAGGGGATCTGGAGCCAGGTATCGCCGCTTACGGTCTTGACTGCCTTGGCGGTTACTTTGGTGCCTTTTTTCAGCACTGCGCCGCCGCTCTTGGCTGTGGCGTTTTTCTTGCCGTCCGCCGTGAGTTGCGCAACGGTTTTCTGCGCATAGTTCGTGCCTGCGCCGGTTCTGACTTTCACGTTGGTCTGGAGTGTGTAAGTGCTGCCTACCTTGTACGTGGGCGCGCCGGTGATCTTACTTTGATCTTTGGGACGGAGCACGCCGTAAACGTTATCATAACCGTGCTTCACCTTGCGCATCTCTTTTCCGTTCCAGTTCTGATCATAGGAATAGAAATAAGAGGTTGTTCCCTCGCCGGTGCAGATCGCCACGTGTCCGCATCCGTTGCCCTGATTGCCATCCCACACCATGATATCACCCTTTTGCGGAACGAATGAGGCGGTGTTTTTGATCTTGGTGAAATTCTTAGTCAGCTCGGAATGCTTGTTGAAGTTGATCCAGTAATACTTGGCGTTTCCCCAAGAACCTGGCTTAATGCCGAACACCTTGTTCAGATATGCTTTGATCAGATCTACGCACTGTGCGCCGTATGCGCCGTCATAGTCCGTTGCTTTGCCGTTGTAGGCTTTTACAAATTCATCATAGGTCATTAGTCCGCCCTTTTCCTCATCCTCTTTCGGGCTGTCATATGTAAGCGCCTGCTGACTGTCTGACACGCCTTTGGTTGTCGGGTCGGATATAATACCGATTGCCGCCGGGATCATCAGGATAAGCGTTGCCGCGTTCATGATCTCGTCTGCCGTTACGGGTAAGTCTACCTTGCAGAGTTTCAAAACGGCAAATACTGCCACCACCACGGCGGATATAATGCCCATCCACCAAGAGCCGCTTTGTAACCTTACTTTCCAGTTGATGTTTTTCATCGTTATTTCTCCTTTTCGTTATTTTTCTCAAGAGCATAAATTCTGTTCTCGTGATTAATTAGTTTTTTCTGATGTTCGCCAAGCGTATCAAAAATGAGCCTATGTTTATCAGCAGACTTACTTTTGAAATCGCTAAGTTCAACCTCATCCTTGTCCATTCTGTAAACAAGATGATTGATTTTTTCGCTGAGCTGCGTCATTGCCTTTGTATTTTTTGAGAGCGGCACGGCTACCGTGCCCACAAGCCCTAGAATGGCAATTATTACAGTTACGACTGTCCATTCCATACGCATCACCCCATTTCCGCCGGTTCATCCGGTTGCGGCAGATCCTGCACCTGCCATGTGCAGGTGATCTGTGCGTCTGTCTCTGTATATTCCGGTACAAGGAACTGCGTTTCCGGGTCGTAGTCCGGTGCGGGGCTTTCAATGTAGTCCTTGTACCCGGCATAGTCCTTTAACAGTTGTTCCGGCGGGTTTGCAATCGTGATCTTTTCCTCTGGTGGAATGAGAACGCCATTGTTCAATTTCGCTATCATGTTTTTCCTCCTTAAGTCTGAGCGGGCTGCTTGATCATAAATTCAGCATTCAGTCCGTCCGCCGGTTCCGCTGCCGAGGCGTTTGTGAAACCGTACATATATGCCACGTAGTTTGCGTTGCTTTCAACCGTGAACGATGCGGTGCCTGTTTGCCAGCCGCTGAGAGAACCTTGGTAAATGTATGAATCCCCGCTTTTTGAATAAAACGCTACTGCCATTTGATAACCGGACGGGATTTTGATAATGACCTCTGTGCCGGTTTCGTAATAATGGTGTCCGCTTCTGATTCTGGACGTTGAATCCTGAAACACGCCGTTGGTGATCGCGCCCATGACCCAGTCTCCGTATCGAATGCTTGTAAAATAATCGGCAGGCTGTACCGCCGGTTTCGTTTTCAGCGCCGTTACCCAACCTATGATCCTGCCGTAACCAAGATTTTTGATCTTGACCTCATAAGAGGTGTTTTGCGCTGGCACAAAATCGCCTTGCTTATCGCAGTCATTGCCGATGAATTTAACAACGTCTGCCGGATAAGAAAGCACGGTTGCGGTTTCTCCGCTTTCAAATACAAGCGAACATTCATAATCATCCGGGATTGACTCCGGCAAAGCCAGATTCAGACTTGCAGTCGCCTGCAATCGGTATTCGCTGTTGTTTTCAAGGGTGATACTTGAACCGCTCGGCGTAGATATTGCCGGTATTGCTTTTTTCTGCGCCAGCGCCGCGGTAATCACCTTGTTCTGAACGGCAAACGTGCTGGAATCATTTAAAGCGGCATCCGCCGGTTTTGAAACCAGATTGTAAAGACCGGTTTCCATATTCTGATCAAGTACGGTTACGATGTCGCCGGGATCGCAATCCTGGATCGCGCCGGCAAAATAACTGATTACCTGTATCAGCTGAACTACCGCCTGTAACGTTTCAAACGTTAAATCTACGGTTTGCGTACTGCCCTGAACCGGTTTAAACGCAATCCGAAACGAATCATCCAGCACCGTGATGAACGTTCCGCCCGCGCCCGGCTTGCCGGCATCCGCGGTAGAACCGAGCAGGATCAGGGCGTTGGAGCCAACGAAAAACGGTTGCTGATACGTCATTCCGGATGATATGGTTTGCTCTTCGGAAAGCACCTGCACCCAACCCTGATTCTTGCAATGGAAAACGCCTGAAATGGAATTGATCACATACGGCTGTGTTTGAGATGCGCCCGGTTCGACCTCTGTAATACTGCTGTCTCCCGGATCGCCTTTTTCACCTTTCGGGATCAGGAAATCCAGCACGGCGGCATTTTCCGTGCCGGTATTAGTAACGGCTGCATCAGTGCCGGGTTCTCCGGTTGTAACAGCTCCAACGGTTACGGTAGCCGCTGCGCCGTCCTTTCCAGGTGCGCCGTCTGCTCCTGCCGGTCCGGGTTCGCCTTGCGGTCCCGGCTCGCCCTGCGGTCCTGCCGGTCCCGGAGAACCGTCCTTGCCGTTGAACGCACCGCTTTCCGCCTGCTCCTTGATCTCTTCCGCCGTCTGCTGCGCATCCTCGGCGGCGTTCTGTGCCGCTGCGGTTTGTGCAACGATTTGTTCATATTGTGTAGGCGTAGGGTCTGACGGATCACCGCCGTAAACGGTGGGGCGGTTAAAGAACTGAACAATGCTTGAAGTAATGCGATACCTTTCTTTTTCTCCTGCAACAGAAAACTGAACATAGCCTTCATCAGAAAGCGATTCTGGAGGAATCGTGCACTGATCTCCACTTAACATTTGTGAAGTAACGATTCCTGTTTTTGGGTTTCTGAAATAGGCGGTCTTTACTGTATCGTTCCAGTCCTCCGTCGTAAAATCAAACACACATTGGATATAATTTTGATTTTCCTCCACGCTGGAAACACTTTCTTTCAGCACCAATTCTTGATTAGTTACGGTTAAATGAAAGATCATAACGCTCACCTTCCGTATACAGCGACCAGTACCATATTTCCATTTGAATAGGAAATGCCGCCATTATCGCCGTAAGCGGTGTTGTACTGCTCGCCGCTTATGCTCTGATCATTTATGGTAATCCTTTTTCGGGCGTTGCTACCAAACGCAACGGTGCCCGAAGCACAGACTGTTAGGCCCCTATGAAAAGCCGGGATAAAATCAAAAGAAGAATCCCCGTAAGGCGGATCACTGATATTTCCGGCAAGCTGCCATTCCAAAACGATTCCGAGTTGTAAGTTTGACAGGCTTTCCGACAAATTTATGCTTGTATTTGCCCCGAGACGCGCGGCACCGCTCCAAAGCGTTTTCCAATTTGTGGAAAGAGGTGCCAGTATTGACACAACCGGTTCAACAGAGATAATATTCACACCATTCAGCGTGACAACAAAGACAGCGGCTTCCGCTACAGGATCAAGTTTCTGAAGATCTCCGTCACTGGATATGGACGGAACAACCGGAGCATTTGCATCCGGTGTACCCTGAAGATAGCCCCATTCCCCTTTCTCGGTCTGCGAACTTCCGTCATACGTATACTTAATTGTGATCAGATCTTTTCGCTGCATACCCTGAGATCCATTCGGCACCGTGATCGTATCATAAGTAGACGGTGCAACCGCAAATTCACATCCCTGAAAGAGCAGCGCGCCATCATTAATATGTATCTCATTGTTTGAGGCAATCTCCGCTTTCAAATTCTGCCCGGTGTTTAATATGTAAACACCTTTTCCGGCAATGCCCTGATTGAGCGCCCTGTCCTGCACGCTGGTAATATGCGGGCTGCCGGTTCGCCCTGTTACGATTTGCATTAATCCTCACCTTCAATTCCGTATTCAAGTGATATCGAATTGTTTTCAATCCGATAGATCTTTGTTTTTATAGGCTTTTTTAAACTCATTCCCGTAATATAATCGCGCCCGCCGATGATGTCTCCGATGTCAATATCAAGATCCAATCTCTCGACATCCATTGAAAAGCTTTTTCTGTTCATCACCGTTTTAAACTGCTCAATTCCGGATTGCTTAAAAGCGGCACTGTCGCTCTCGTTGCACTCGTACAACTCTTCAATTTCTTCAATCCCGGTGAACGATTTCGTTTGTGAAATGTTACCGTTTGAATCCGCATAAAGGTCAAGCTTCGTCTGCGATTCTGGATTCAATACAACCAGATGATTCACACCGTTTTTAATAGTGTCAAATATAAAATCTATCTGATTATCGTTTGAAAGTTCGATTTCCGATGAATAATCGGCTATAGGAACCGCCGAAGCTTCTATATAGCCTGCTGCGTTATTCTGTTGCTTGAATTTCAGCAGTAGCTTATAGCCATATTCTTCAAGCATTAACTCTATTGCATCAAGCATCGTAGAGTAGCCGATAATCTCATGAGAAATCATTTTCCCGGTTAAAATCTCGCTTGCTTTTATAACGTTTGAAAAAGCCGGATTAATGAGCTGAATTAATATTGATGTGATATCACCGCTTACCGTTTTAACGGTGCTGCCATTATCCGGCAGTATGATTTTTTTCTGCATCATTCCACGCCAGGTTCTTCCAAGCAGAAAAACGGTGTCAAGTGACGTTTGCGATTTGATCTCACCGATATAGCCGCCGAATTCGGTGTTCGGAATGTAAACGGCGGCGCCTATATCGTAATTCTGATTCCATGAGCTCCTGCTGATTTTAATTTCAAACGTGTTATCTCCTTTTCCCAATGAGAAATCTGCATCGCAATTATCAAAAAACTCAATATCATTAAGCTCGTGATCCGTTAATATCAGCTCCATAGCGGTTCACTCCTTTCAAGGAATAGAGTGAGGTCGAAGCCGAATGTGCCAGGCCATGATATATTCATATTCTCTGGCACTATAGGGGAAAAAACGCTTTCTTCCTTGTTGCGTAGGTTAAAGCAATTTTCCGTGGTGCCGTTACTATTAAATTTTTCAATGCTGTTTTTTCCGTTCGTGAATGTATCAATAACTAAATATTCAGAGCTTGCTAATGTCACAAAGACTTCGTAAATATTATCGTTTATGATGATTCTCGGGTTTACGGCAGGACCATAAATCAAAACCTTAAATTTACACGGTGCAAAATGACCTGCATTCCATGTTGCTCTGCCTGCTGCAAGGGCAGCATAATCAAAGCCGTAATCATAAGGGTAATCAAGGAATGACTGCCTGTTATAGTTTGTGATCTCAGACGGAAAGAAACTTTTGCTGGTTTCTCTTATCCAGAAAGGATACGGTGTGTGTATTGTTACATCTTTTTGTGTGGCGGTATTTCCTTCAAGTGGCTCGTTTTGACTTGCAATTATAAAGCAGCTCATATATTCGTTGCCGTGGTAGAGCCGCCCTGCATTCAATGTCACAATGTCATATTCTACAACGCTGTAAAAAAGATTCAGTTTTTCTTTGCGCTGCGCTACAGAACCTTTGAACAGGATTTGACATTCATAATTACTTGCTTCTTTTTTAAAGCTCGTTACAATCTCACCATATTGCTGCTCCTTCACTACCGGCGACCATTGATACACAGAAAAAGGGGCAGTTTTCAACCTGATACCGGGTGAGATAAAATCGATTTCTTCACCTCTTGAATTAACGTATTTCAGTATCATTTTGCGAAAACGACCCCCATTTCTTTCAATGCTCGTCCAATCACGCGACCTTCAAGGACTATAGGATTTTCAAAGCCTGACATTCCGCTTTTTACGGCAGCACTCATTTTACCGTAATCAAATTCGTTTGTCGGCTTTTGAGCCATAATAGTCGTATCAAGCGATGAAGCAACCGCAGACGCTGCTTTTGTGACTTTCGGGATGTTTTTATAGATGCCATCCGCCAGACCGTTCATAAAGTCAGGCATCCACGTTTCATAATCACGAAGCGGACCTTCATCCGGGCGGGAGAAGTGAAGGAAAGATTTGATTTTATCGGCTACACTCATTACGGCATTTTTAACGTTATTTATCATCGACATAATTCCGTCAATAATACCCTGTATAAAATCCTTGCCCCACTCAACCGCTTTATCAAGCAATTCGCCGCTTCGCAGCATTTCAAACAGGTCATTCATCATTTCCATGACCTTTGCACGCAGATTTCCGGCTGCGCTGATTATGCCACTGATTAATTCACCGATTAAGGTGTAGCCCGTTTCCACGATCTCAGGTAACATGCTTACTATTGTAGAGATCACGGTCAAAATGATCTCCGGAACGGATTCCGCCAATTCCGGCAAGGCATTTACCAGACCTTGAACCAAGGCTAAAATAAGCTGTAAAGCCGCATGGATCAGATTTGATAGGTTTTCCGGTGATAATAAAGTTTCCACCATCGTTAAAATGGCGCTGATCATTGCAGGAATCAATGCTGGCAATTCGTTTGTTAATGCTTGCGCCAAATACAAGATTATTGAGATGGCCGCATGCAACAACATCGGCAACTGCTCTAAAATCGAGTTAACCAACGTTAACATGAGATCAATCGCCAATCCTCCCAGCTGAGGTAACATCTGGATTAATGAATTCAGCAAAGACGGAATCAGAGATGATAAAATATTAATGATGAGCGGCATCATTTCGTTAAGCTTACCTATGACCGTCATAATTAAACTTTCGATTCCAGAGCTTAGACTTTCCGCCGCGCCTTCATCACCGTTAAAGGCCTGCTGCAATCCTTGACTTACCAAAGTTATTCCTGGCAAGAATGAATTGAGCAGATCCGCTGCGAATGTTTTGAAGAGTGTAGAAACCGGTTCCAACTCTTCCCCAAGCGCTGCTGTTGCGTCCGTCAATTCTGACTGCGCTTTCTGTGCTGCGATAACCTCGGCATTTGCCGTCCTGTAATTTTCGGCTGCGTCCGCGTACAAGCCGTTTAACGTGTTTGTAATAAGGGCGGAGCGCTCCTGCTCCGATGAGCAAGCTTCTAATTTTTTATTAAAATCATCTTCCGATATACCTGCCCAATTCAAGGCATCGGCAAGAGTACCGACAACTGCGCCTGTTTTCGCTGTTTCATTTGCAGCTTCCGTTAATCCCTCAATCGGAAGAGAATCGCCAAACGTGCCCCATACGCCGGCGCATATGTCCGTCCATTTGCTAAGATCTTCTTCCGATGTTGTAAGCTTTGCAAGATGATTGACGGCTTCAACGGATCTGTCCTCTTCCCCTAAAACGGAATAGAACTCTTTATATGTATCTGTTGCCGCCTCAGATGAGATACCTGCTGTAGTAAAAGCCGTTTCGAGTTTACCTATATCTTCACGGTATTCCCGTGTGCTTTCCGTGATTTCGTTAATTCCGGCAATCATACCGGTGGCAGCTGCGCCGATTGCTGCAACGCCTGCCCCGATTGCCGTTCCCGCAGTCTTTAAACCGGAACCAATGTTTGATGTATCAACTTTGGAAAGCTTGTCCAGACTTTCTTCCGTTTCCTCGGCTGCGTTTTCGATTTTCTTGAAATCCTGCACATCTGCGCCGGGCAGATCATTCATGGCTGTTTCCGTTCCCGCAGCCGACTGCTTTAAGCTTTCCAGCTTCTGCTCTGTTGCAATAATCTCTCGCTGTAAACGGTCATACTGCTGGCGGCCGAGATCGCTTTTATCAGCCTGTGCTGCGAGCTGCTGTTGCGCATTCTTTAAAGCGTTCAGTTTGGTTTCTGTATCGCTGATTGTGGAAGCCAGAAGCCTTTGCTTTTGCTCAAGCAGCACCGTGTTGCTCGGATCAAGCTTTAAAAGCTTTTCAACATCTCGTAATTCAGATTGTGTTGTGGAAATACTTTTATTGACGCCTTTAAGAGCTTTATCAAGTCCCGTGGTATCGCCGCCCAATTCTACGGTGATACCTTTAATTCTATTGGCTATGCTTCCTCACCACCTTATAACGCATCGATATCCTCTTGTGTGGCTATGTAGGGATAGTCATAATCATCGTTTGCTTTTTCGATAAACATGTCGTTGACCAAACCTATTGATAACAAATCAAGGTCACGTATGGATATCCCCAGCTGCACACATCTGAGCATGAATAGAGGGGTGTTAAGTTCCCGGTCTATTTCTCGTTGTTTTTTTTTACAGTTGACATCGATGCTGTTTCATTTTTCCATAATGTAAGCAGTTCCGGCAGGATTTTATAAATATCAAAAGTTTGAAATTGTTCAAGCCATTTGTCAATGTTGTCCGGTTGACTCGGATCTCCGTGCCGATGCATTAAAAACGCGATGTTTTCAAACAAATCCAACGTTTCAATCGGCAAGGTTGAGGCAAATTCCAACTTTTTCTCCTCATCGTCAAGGTCTTTTGCTTTTTGTGCCTTTTCGTTTGCTATGACCTGCTTTTGAATCTTTGCGAGATCGCTGAAAATATCCCGCTTAAACTTAATTCTGTATATACGTGGGATGGCAGCGGAGGATTTAAAAATACACTCTTTACCATCTATTGTGATTGTTTTGATCATCCTTCAGACTCCTGTACTTCATAGACTTCTGTAAACCAAGTTGCGGCAACGGTAGCGTACGATGCTGGTGTTGTCTTCGCCCTTACGATACCTTTATCGTCAGCTGAACAAGAAAGCGTTACGCTGTCCGTTTGCGGCGTTTTCGTTGCTTCGTTCGTCTGGCTTGAAATGCTTGGTCTTGTCGCCGTACAGTTGTAAAACCAAAACAGGGTAGGGATCTGATCTCCGTCAATCTGAAAACCGAAAGCAAATTCCGAAGTCTCTGCATCGGCGTTTTCAATTAAAACGCCGTTCGCGTCCTCAATCTCACCGAGAATGTCTTTTCTGAACTCATCTGTTATCAGTGCAATTTCAAGATCGCCCTCGTATCCTCCGTTTGAGGATGACACATAATACTTAACTCCGTCGGCATAAAAAGCTTCCAACTCGCCCTGCTGCTCAAGTGTGAGAGATACAGCACCGGGCAAGGCAACCGGGGCGCTAAATCCTGTTTCTGTTTTCTTTGCATAATAGCAATTTTTGATGTTGAATTTAACTTTGTTTTTCGTAGTAGACACTATGAATCCTCCAAACTTATCAAATATGTAATTCTGTAACAGGCTTGATCGTCAATATATTCTTCTTCTTTTCCCCAATAGACAGAAGAAAGAGCAGCCTCCAGCTGCTCTTCCGCTTCTATGTCTTTTGTTTTTGTGAACAAATCAATTTGAAATTTACTTATGATTTTGTAAACATTTCCGTCGGCCGCCATATTTTCGGAATATAAGAACTGATAGACGCAGTAGCGGTCATCCGGCACCGTCTCATCGCTGAATGCCCGGTACCGAAACGGAAGCCCCGATGCTTCAAGCATGGAATTTACTTTTTCGACACCTTTCATAATGACCTCACTTCACATCTATCTCGATCGCGTTAATTAACTTCTTTTCAGCGGCTTGCTCCGACGGTTCAATATGCGGATATGCTTTTGCCACACCTATGATTTTTTTTGTTTTACGACTTATGATAGGGTGGCCTTTCTCAAGCAAATGGATAAGCGATGGCTTTTTCGCGTTATAAATCACAACTCGTAAAACACTGCTGTTTTCAAATTGCTTTTTAATTCGCCAACCGCGCTTATATTCGCCTGAATTTTCCGGCGATCTCCGTTGAATTTCCGATTTGCAGAAGTTAGCAGCATCCATAATGTCGCTCTTTAAATCTTCTGTAACCTCTTCACGGTAATCGTTTAAAACGTCCGCTAAAGCCTGAGAGAGATTGTCAATTGAAACATTACGCATTAAATCCCCGCCTTTTTCTCAAGATACAGCTCGATTTCATCCGGTTTTGAACGAAACGTCCTGTAAATCGAATAACGCTGTCCATTCACTTCCGCGATTTTTTCACCGTGATAATCGAAAGCAAACATGGTTATCCTGAGCTCTGCCTGCAATCCGTTTCTTCCAGCTTCAAACCACTCAGAGGCAGATACGCTTGTGATGCTGCAAAAAACCTTGCGCTTGCTTTCCGTGCTGATTTCTTGATTTAACGTATCTGTACTGTGAATTTGCGATATTAAAAACGCTACGCAGCTCTTATCCATCTGTCGGCTCCTTATATTCCGAATAAGTCTGTAATGAGCCTTTTTGCTCATCGTAAGCGGCTTTCAGTTCCGCGTAATTATCCGGCTGGCCGAAATTTGCTTTTACATATGTAGCTACAGCCTGCCGGATAAGCGGATCATTCGGATCAAGCTTTTTAATTCCTGCTTTCTCCAAGTCTTTAAGGGCTGAAGCAATGAGATCTTCAATTTCCGGATTAAATTCGTCATTCTGCGAATCCTGCGACATTCTAAGCCGCGTTTTGAAACGGTAAATCAATGATTCGTACATCTATTAACCCTTCTTTCTCTTAGCCCTCTGAGAAATCATCCCGCCTGTTTGCTCCATTTTACGAATGCCTTTGGATCTTCAAGACCGGCGCCAAAAAGGGAGTAGCCCACAAAAATCCTGTTGAGGGTCTTCGCCTCAATCTGCGGCGTGATGTCAAATGGGATGAAATCGTTTGAATCAATTTGCTTTGGATAACCGACATAGAACGTGTCATCCGGGATATTAGAGTCGCGTTTTACGATTGTACCGTAAATGGAACCCTCAATCGTGGGATCAACACGCGGGGAGGGGATGAACAGCTTGTTGCCGGATTTATCCTCAAGGGCAGCAATGGTATTCCAGATGAAAGCCTGGTTTGCATAAAGAACGCGCTCGCCGCCGCCTCTGAGCTGCGACATAACCTTTCTAATCTCCACGTCTGTAAGATCTGCTGCGGTGAGAATGTTTGCCGCCGCAATGCCGTAAGTTGTGTTGTCCAGCTGAGAAATGATTTTTTTCTCCTTGGCAACACGGATTCGGTTTGCGAGATGCGTAACCAGCCACGTTTCAAACGCATCGATTGACTGAAATTCCATCTTTCGCGTGAGAACGATATGCTTTTTAAGTTCATCGCCGATGATCTCCAGCTGGTCAAATTCGTCCTGCTCATCGTCATTCGCGGCGCCTTCTGTTACAACCTTTGCATCGCCCGCCTCAATCTCTTTAACTCTGGGCACGGCAAAGCCGTATCGGAAAGAACTCTTGGTTGAATCGTCGTACATCGGTGAATCGTTGTCCGTGAGATCCGCAATTCTGTTTATGATCTCCGTAGGAACAACTGCGCCTGTGTTCGCAGTGGTAAAAGTAAACGCCCTCTTTTCGGTTTCTGTCATATCACCGAAAATCGGGCGATCATCTGAGTCTCTTGCAATCCTTTTCAGCCATGCTGTTCTGTATTCTTTTGAAGAAGCGTCAAAGCGCTCTTCGTCCTGATGTGCATTACCGAAATTCGGCGTTTTTACGGGCGTTCCAAACGCATTAACGTCCGCTTTCAGCCTGCTCCTTTGCTCCGCAATCTGCTTAAGAGCGGATTTTCTTTCGTTAAGCGCTTTCATCTCTTCTGTGAATGCTTTGATCTCATCGTCTGACGCCGTGTCGATCTTTGAATTGATCTCGGCAACACGTGATTCGATCTGTTCCATTGTCATTGTTTCAAAGTCCATTGTTTACCTCCATTAAAAGTTTTAATTTTTCAATATTCAAAGCACGCTTAAGTCGCTCCGCTTTGAGCTCTGCAATCAATCCGTCACAGTAGCTCCGCGCGCTGATTGACGTCATGTCATTAGCCGGAATTGAAACAACCGAAACGTCATACAGCTTTTTAAACTGTAAAATCGTTCTTGTAACGGTCGTGATCCCGTTTTCATCCGTTATGCTTTCTCGCTTGTCTTTTGCAATAGTAAACGATATGCTCATCTTGTCGGAATAGCCGCCCTTGATTTCTTCGTAAATCTGTGAGCCGAGCTGAGTCCCGCCGAGATCCCCGCGAATTTTAAAACCTGTGCTGTCTGTATTGAAAGTTAGGGTGCCGTTTTTGTTTCTGGCAAACACCCGCCCCATATGGTCATATTGCATAATGACGTCCGACAGGTCGCATCCTATAAAGGCGCGGGAATCTACAACTTCAAAAACTTTATAATCGTCCGATTCGTATAACAGATAGGGCTGATCAAACGTTGTTGCATAGCCTTCAACAATTTTTTTATCGTCGTCAACGGCGTTAAATTCCATGTTGCGGAATTCACGCCCGCTTTCAAGCTTGCGGAGCAGCTTGTCCGGCAGCCGAATTTCCCTCTCCGTCTGCATCATTCTGATTTCCTCCTTGTTTTAAATTTTCACCAACGTCTTTGTATTCTCCCCGGATCGGAATTACCTTGCCTTTACCGTCCGGAAGCTCGCCGTAATTGAATATAGCTCTGATCTCATCCGTTTGGGCGTAGCCACGATCACCGAAGAGCTGTGCAAGACTGAGCTTGTCTTGTGTTGACCAATGCTGAATCCTGTTGGTGGTTGCAATGATCTGATTGCCTCTCGTGCGTTCGTTCTGAGAATAGGTCATTCTTGTTGAAACTTCTGAAAATTGAATTGCAAAAGGCTCTATGGCGCCTTCGTAATAGGCATTCCATTCATCGCCATAGGCTTTGTTTTGCACAATTTTTTCATTTGAGCCGAAATAATCAAACACATTGTTGCGAATCTGCTCCATCTGTGCGGAATCCACTACATACGGCTTTGATACAATCTGTTTTATTCCGTCCCACGTGTTAGGAAATAAAAGCACGGCGCTTGATTCGTTTTTGAAATTCTGCTCCGTGAAGCTTTTACTTGTTTTTGCCAAGTCTTCTTCGTTTGAAAAGTTTACCTGGCGCGCCATAAAACGAAACGAGGCGCCCTGCTTGGTAGCCTCGTTAATTCCTTGATTCTGGATATTGATTAATTCCATTGTTGGCGAAAGCGCCAAATTGTTTTCCCCGAAAAAATCATTGCTGTATTGAAATTTTGTCATAATCCCGCAGCGCCTGAATTCAATAATCTCGGATTCCCCGGTTGCAAATCTGTAACGGATATAAACGATTCCGTTATACTCAAGCAGCTCCGCCATGGACGGCAGCACCGGGTACATGCCGGTCTGATTACCGTATTCATCTTCAACCGGCACAATAAAAGCCGTGTTCTGCACATCAAGGATCGTAGAAAGCCGATACATGAATTGACTCCATGTTTGAAAAGCATTGGGGCTGTCTCTGAGATTCGATGCCAGGCTCGGATGAGCAGAGCCTTTTATTTCAACCTTGAGCTTGCTGCACTGCGTAGCTTTCGCGTGAATGACAGCTCTGACAAGCTCTACCTCGTAAATAGCGCCTCCCCAGCTTGTGAAGACCGGCGTGTACCCGTTAAACGTTTTAAAAAAAGAATAGGCTTGCTTTTCTATCTGCTTTTCTTGTTTTTTACCGAAAATTTTTGAAAAAAGCCCCGTTTTTATCACCCCGCATTTTTAAGTTGCCTTCCGATCTCGGCATAAAATTTTTGACGGACGGCAAGTGCATCAATAAGCGCTGCCGTACCGTCAATTCTTTCGTTTGGTCCTAATTTAATAAGCCGTATTCTATTGGTTTCAGAATTCATTTTTACGCCAGAATTTGCAAGACAGATTTTCATAAGATTGTTTTTACCGAAATTAAAGCTTCCGTCTTGTATCAAGCCCTCGGCTTCTTTCAAAACCGGCGTCATGTTCTCTCCTTGATAACAGTCGTCCATGTGAAAGCCTGCTGCTTTCATGTTCTGAACAAGGTACTGCGCTGAGAATCTGTCATAACCGACTTTAAGAGGGTAGATTTTAAATTTATTAATCAAGTCATAAAACCATCTTTCACAATCGTGATAATCCACATAGTTTTCTCCGCTCAGTTTCAAAACACCCTGTTGCACGTAAACGTCATACGGGATGTTATCTCTTGCTATTGCAATTTCAAGTTTCTCCTTCGGCATGAAAAACTGAACGAACACGTTCAATTCTCCGTCTTTTTCTATAACGATACAGCACGCTGTAAGGTCCGTTGTTTGTGACAGGTCGATTCCGCCTACGCAATAGCAGTTTTTAAATTCAACAAGGTGCTTTTGCTGGCGAAAGCACGCTTCGATATAACGGGATTCAAGCCATGCCTGCGAGTTGTTTTGTTTTATGTTGCAATACTTTGTCTTAAATTCAGCGCGTTTGCTGAGGCTCTGTTCAGCTATAACGATTTCATCCAGAATGTAATCTACCGAAACCGATACGCCTAAATTCGGCATTGCTTTCGCAAGCTCGTTTATGTCATTCCACTTGGATTCGTCATCAATCATGTAAATGAACGGCGCCAAGTGCGTTTCTTTTTTTGAATTGTCATTGCCGAGAAGAAGCCTTGTTGCCCTCTTCATCAATTCGTCATATGGTCCGTCATTTTCATATCCGGCAGTGCTGAGTGAAAGCAGCATAGGCTGTTTGCGGGCGCCCATGCCTGACTTCATAACTTCATACTGCTTCAAACCTTTTCTGCCGTTCCAGCTTTCGATTTCATCGGCAACGGTTAAATGCGGATTAAATCCATCTGCTTTTTTCTCATTGAACGCAATCTTTTTAAATAATGAATTTGACTGCGCGATATAGAGATCGTTTTTTCTTGATTTTGTTATGGAAGAAAGCGCGGGAACCTGCTCCACCATTTTTTTTACGGCGCTGTAACAAATATCTGCCTGATCCAGCTTCGGCGCTATGAAATAGATCTCGGCGCCGTATTCGTCATCGCAGTACGCCATATATTTGGCTATTCCTGCCGCTAAAATCGTTTTTCCTTGCTTTCTGGACACAAACAAAAGGACCTCGTGAAACTGACGAAGCCCATTTTTGTCGATTATTCCAAAAATAACGGAGATAAAAGCTTTTTGCCAAAGCTCAAGCTTTAATAAATCCGAGCGCCCTTTTACATGATGGCAAAACCGCTCAATATAATTAATGGCTCTTGCCGCTTTTTTTTCGTCATAAAAAAAAGCCTGCTCCTGCAAGCCTTTTATGATATTCGAATACCAAAGCTTAATCCATTTCCCGGCTGTTATAGAGCCGTCTTGAATTTTTTCGTAATATTCGAGAATATAATTTTTCAACTGATCTCAAATTCCTTTTTGAAATCGTCAAGCGCGTTTTTCTTTTCCGGCGGGCTGCCGAATGTTTCAATAATGTAAATGATTTGTGCGCTTGTTTTGTTGAGCGCGTCCGAATGCTTTGGCAGTTCTTTCACCAGCGGATTTACGGAAATATTTTCACGCCCTTTTACATATTCCTTTGAGGTCAAGAGCGATTTTTCGTTTCTGTATGTTTTTGAAATGCCGGATTTAATCTTTTTCAAAACGTCAACTTGAATTTTGTACTGCTCAATAGCGGATTTGAAAAGCGCATTATCTGCGACTCCGTAACTTTCTGCAAGTTCTTCTAATTCAGCCAAAGTCTTTGTTTTTTTTGCCAAAATACCACCTTCCAAAAAAATTCCTGTGCATAAGAGAGAGGAATTTCTATGTGCACCCACCGGTCTACATTTCTCAAAAATTTTAAAGAAAATAAGGGGGGCTGCCTGTGTTTTCCGCGCGTGCTCTTAAAAAATAACGAAAATTCGATTAAAGTAACTCAACATCCCCGTTATTTTTCACTTTAAACCGCTTTGTTTTCTTGGCATGATACAGCGCATGACAATCTCTGCAAACAAGTTCCAGATTATTGAAGTTAAGAGACACGTTCGGATCTCTGATGTTTCTCTCGGTAAGATGTACCTTGTGATGCACAATCTCTCCCGGTGTGATGATCCCTTTTGTAAGGCATCGTTCACATAATCCTCTTGCTTTTTTCTTATAGGCTCTCCTGCATTCCTGCCAGGCTTTTGATTTATAAAACTGCTCTGCCCATGCCTGCACTGTGCTTTTCTCTTTTCTTTATATTTCTTTAGTTTAATAATAGCACAGAATTAATGTGCATTGTGTGCAACATACTTTTTTAACTTTCGGCGTGCAGTCGTTCTGTGCATATACATCTGCTCGCCTATCTGCTCATAGGTTTCGCCTTTTATGCAGCGCCGGATCGCGATCTCTCTGCACTCCGGGTCTGCAATGCTGAATATGTATTCCTGTATCTCTTTGATGTCAGAAACCAATTGATCAAATTCAGCTGACAGTTTTTCTTTTAACTCAATAGAACGCAGCGCAAAAACAGCCGTGGGATCTCCCGTCTTCCCCGACTGTATGGATATTTGAGACGGATCGATGCCTTTCAGATACTCTGCATTGAGTTCTTCACGGATCAGATCCATCTGCCTCGCTTTTGATCTGTAAGATTCCAAAAATTCAATCGTCATGCGCGCGCCCTCCTGCTCCTGCGTTTGTTGACCGGCAGCGGTAAAATGATGTAACTCTGATGCTTATAGCCGTTGACCTCATCTTCCCAGTTCTGAATGCTGTCTTTAACAACATAGTAACCTTTCGGCGCTCTCGGTTCTTCCGCCCAGTGATCATTTCCGATCACATCATATTCAGGCACGGGAATTACAAGATTTCTGCTGTGTGAGTAGTTCTGGATTCCGGCGCCGTCAAGTTTCATTTTTCCGTTATCTTCCCTGCCTTGCTTATAGGCATACGAACCAAAGGTGTGATGTTCACGGTTGTCCACCGGGTTGATATGTATCTTGCCATATGGCCATTCCGGAAGCAGCGATATATCAATTGCGGAAAAGGCGGCATGAATATGCGGGTTATGTTTGTTATCGTCAATGCCTTTCATCCATTTGAATACTTTCCCGGCTTTTTTATAAGCCTTTCTGACTTTGCGTAAGTACTTGCTCCAGATGTTTTTCAGCTCTTCTCTGCTTTTCGGCCGCTTATCCGACGCAAACGTGAATGTGAGAGTCAGATCGCCGGCTTTGAAATTCTCGTTAAAAATATCATCCGCTTTCATCTGCGCATACCTCCTGTTCCGTGCTATCACCGCCTCCGGCGATTTACCAAAATTCTGCGATCGCGTGCATTTGCCTTTGCTTCCGTATCTTGAAGTGAAAAACTTCTCTATTCTGATGCGTTCCCCCGCTTTTGTTGTTCTTTTCACGTATGCCATTTTTTCGCGCCCGCTCCCTCCTGCATTAATTAACTGGTCGTTAAATTAATGCTTTAATCAAGGTTGATACGAGGCTTGCGCCTCGTTTAAATTTCAACTAAATACAATCAGCCTGCAAAAAGGCTTCATACAACTTTGGAAACTGAATAGCAAGCCAGTCCACCATCTCTTCATTATGCGCCCAACTGCAAACATCGAGCCCGGATTCATGAAGAAAAGCGTGTATAATTTCGTGCCTTATTACAGATTTTTTATAAAGTTCGATATTTTTTAAAGTACTCTCGTTAGACTTTTTCATTTCATCGACAATGCACTCTTTAGACGTATGATCCGAATATCCGTCCACTTCTGCAAGTTTTTTATCCGTTTCCAAGTTTCTCTCTTCAACGGTGTATTCGGTACCTAAAATATTAATTTTCATTTACTTTTACCCTCCTGTGATAAAGCCACGATATAATGTGCTTTTGTAAGATTCTTCTATGGCTTTTTGTATTTGTATCAAAGCATGTGCCAATTTTTTATGATTACAAGTCTTTACATAAGGACAATCCGCGCATGCAGGATCAAGCATTGTAACAGCCGCGTTATCATCCACTTTCTTTTTCACCTCTTGAACAAAAATCATTCAATGATATGTTGTGATTGAAATATTGGCAAAATAATGTTTTAATAATTGGTCCCTTTCCAGAACAGTATTTGCATTCTGAACAGAGCACAATATCACGAGGAAGTTCCATATAAGACTTAATTATTTCCGCGTCACTCATATCGCTTACTATTTTATGAAGAGAATCCAAATTTTTCAGCAACTGTTGTTTGTGACATCTTGAAAGACCATAATATGCTTCTAACGATAATTTAAGTTTCATCTTCAACCTCCAAAAATGTTATATTTTCGGGATCACATTTAAAAACAGCACCTGTATAAGCATTTTCTACTATTGCATAAGTAAAACTTATTACGCCAGCGGGTGCGCCGCCTATCAACCACGAACCCTCAATAGGCTTACTGAAATCAACCCATTTATGGAAATAAGCCTTAATCTCCGACGAATTATATTTAACTACACAAGGGCGTAACCCTCTTTTTATTGCCTCTGATTTTGTCATTTCTCATCACTCCAATCTAAAGCCTGTCCGCACTGGTAACAATAAAAACTTGGACGATTAATGAAACTATTACAACAACGGCATTTGTAAACGATTGTGCCTGCCTTCCAAGTTGTTGTCATCTCTTCTGCGCCTCCTTAAATAAATCATCACTCAGTATAATGCGGTAATCTTTTAGTGCCTGTTGCTTTATATCTTTTTTTGAAATGAACACCTTTTTCAAAATTAGCATATCTATACCATATTTTATGTAAACCAAAGATAATGCCCCGTCAGTAGTATAACAATCAGGCTTTTTAAAATTTAAGTATTCTTCAAGGAAAGCCGTTACTTTTTTATAGTAATCATCCACACTGCGCCTCCGCAATTTTCCGCTTGATTTCTTCGTATGTTTCCTCGCATTTTATATAATCTTGCGAATTTCCATTCGGACAATTAAATGCAAGGTATATTGCATTATCATGAATTTCTTCAATCCAATTAATGTTCACTAAATGTTTCGTGTTACTTTTAGTTGAAGTAACTTCTATAAATCCTTTAATCATGGTTTTCTTCCTCCGTTTTTCTTGGCTCAGCGTTCCAGCAAAACCAATTATCCGCTGTATTCCAAGTTTCAAATTTACAACAAAGCCCTGTTTCATTGTTATGGTAAACGCAGTCAATACAATAACATTTTGCTGTGGGCGCTTTATCAAATCTATGT
>NXNN01000058.1_pt1 | contig 20434 bp, 16 predicted proteins | sample 2041041 | NCBI WGS metagenome assembly NXNN01 (sample SAMN07660617, study PRJNA407663) | chicken gut metagenome | isolation source: caecum content treated with Lincosamide | host: Gallus gallus domesticus | place: Czech Republic: Brno | collected 2016 | reverse complement strand
CCTGAAAATTGCCTTGGATAACCTGGTCTTCAATGCGGCGTGCTACGAACTTTGGGAACCGCGCTTTGGATACCAAGTCCTCGATTTTGTCGAAGAGCGTATCCCGTCTGTGCGGCTTGAGCTGCAGCTCTGCCAGTGCCAAACTCGGCATCGACCGGATCAAAGCGTTGAACCTTTCGCAAAAATCATGATCCATAAAGTCCTCCTTTTTCATATGTATCGCCTTTGGTTCTATCTCCGGATCGGAAACTTCTCGAATGATATGCAAATTGGCCGCAGTTCAGTTTGAAGTCCTCCCAGCCTTTTCTACGGAGAAAAGATTGGGGGATTTTGTTTGCTTCCTGGCACGGCGGCCCGCACCGCCAGCTCCGAGTCCCTTCGCAGCCCCGCTTCTCTGGGACTGCTTGGCACGATGCCGCCGAGATGTGCTGGATAGGGCTGCCACGGGAGGCCTCCCCTGCTGGAACCCGCAAACCAACTGAGTGTTGGATGCAACAACAGACTCGGCCGGACTTGACAAGAAGATCGTTTTCTGCAAGCTCCATCTAAGCCGTCAGGTTTAGGCGGAGATAGGAAAACACCTTATCCATCAGTTTGTTAAATTTTTGTGAACACACAAAAATTGGGGGTCTGTTAGTACCGACTAATTCATAGGATAGGGCATAAGGCAAAAACGAATGCCTTATATTTTCTGGCAGGAGGGAGGTGCCCCACATGAAAGTTGTATCCAGCTACGGAGTTCACATCCAGGATCACCGGAAGGCGCTCAAGGCCACGGTGGATATCTACCGCGACGCGACAGCCTTCGTAATCGATGTCGCCAACAAGGAGTGGGACGCCCTTGGCCCCATCTACAAGAAGGACAAGCGGCTCTGCAAAACGGCTCTGGAGGCCCTGATCCACAAAACTGCAAAGAACCCGGCTCCGAAGTACGACTTCGACGGCAAGTTTTATAAGATGCCAAGCTACTTCCGCCGGGCTGTCATGGCTACGGCTATGGGGGCAGTCTCTTCCTACCGCAGCAACCTGGCCAACTGTGAGGCCGGCGGTAAGCAGGGCCGGGAGCCCAAGCTGGCCTACGACCGGAATGTCATGCCGGTGTTCTTCCGGGATGGGATGAGCCAGTCGGACGCTATGCTCCAGGGTGAGACTACAGTGGTTCAGCTCAAGCTGTTCGTCAAGAACGACTGGGTGTGGGTGGATATCCACTGCCGGCCCCGGGATGTCAAGTACCTGGCTAAGTGGTGGAGCAGTGTCAAGGCGTCTGCCCCCACCCTGGAGGTAGAGCGCCGCAAGGGCCGCCGGCATTGCAGCTTCCGCCTGCGCTACGCCTTCGAGGAATGGCGCGATCTGTCCCAGCGGGACGAGCCTCTGGATACCCGGACTATCCTTGCTGTAGACCTGGGCATCAACACGGATGCCGTATGCTCAGTTATGGGTGCTGATGGCACTATCCTGGGAAGAAGGTTTATTAACTTCCCCAGAGAGAAAGACCGGATGAACCACTTACTGAACAAGCTGTGCAGTGAGCAGCGGGAGCACGGGCGCACTGGCGGCCGCCGCACTTGGGATCAGATCAACCATCTGAACGACCAGCTGACCGCCAACATCGCCCGGGCCATTATAGACATGGCGGCCGAGTACGCCGTCAATGTCATCGTGTTCGAGGCTCTCAACTTCCACGGTAAGATCAGAGGGCGCAAAAGGCAGCGCCTCCATCTGTGGCGCAAGCGGGCGATCCAGGACATGGTGGAGCACAAGGCTCACCGCAACCTGATCCGGATCTCCCGGGTCTGTGCCTGGGGCACCAGCAGGCTGGCCTTCGACGGCAGCGGCGAGATCCTCCGGGGGCGGGTCAACCTCTCCACGGCTGAGCTGGTCAAGCTGGCAGCCATGACGGCTCAAAAGCGCAAGGAAGACAGGGGTCGCAAGGAAACCCATTGCAGCCAGGAGCTCTGCACCTTCCAAAATGGCAAGGAGTACAACTGCGACCTGAGCGCCAGCTATAATATCGGCGCTCGGTACTTCCTGCGCGAGTGGTGCAAGGTGATCCCGGAGCTGGAAGACCAGTTGCCCAAGACCACCCTGCGCACCTATGCTAATTTAATTGATCTCAAGATGTCGCTTGCTCCGGCAGCGGCAGCCTGAGATTTAATCTCAAATCCTGCTGAGCCCATATGCCGGCAGGTCTCCGACGGGACGGCCTCGGGCCGTGCAGCTGGCGCAAGCCGGCTGCGGCAAAAGTCCCCCGTTCGGGGCTAGAACCTGGCGGGCCTATCCCGCCATGGCAGGCAGGGCAGCCTGCCTGCCACTAGCTAATTTGTCGCCTTTAGCATGTCCATTGGAGGCTGTGGCCTTCGGGCCCGGTTTCTGCGAGCAGAGCCGTATGGGCGGCAAATCATCTCCCCTACCGGGAGGATAAGCTCCATCTAAGCGACCGCAAGGTAGTTTAGGTGGTGAGGTTCACTGATTGTTTTGTACAACACCCTGGAAGCAGCGCCACAGCGTAGGGCCCGACGCCCCGTCTGGAACATCCCGCCTCAGCTGTGCCAACAAGCAACATACGCCAGGCATCGGGCGCGGCCGCACAGAGCGGGTGGCGCATGCCGCAGGGCTAAACAGTAAAATGCCTTCCGCCCACCCTTTTTCCGTAGAAAAGACGAAGGCAACCTTAAACCTTTCCCCTGCTGCGCCCCACGGCCAAGCGGCCATCCCATGCGCAGAATCCCTGAAATGATTTCTTCTCTCCAGGCATAGGATTTCTCCAGTACCCAATTAGGTTACATATCAAAAACAGGAGGAGATAAACCTATGTCTATTGCAGAATTGAACACCTGTCCTCGCAAGGCTTTCCTTCACTCCACTGTGGATATGGGCGTCATCAAGGCATCCATCCTGCGTGGCATCATGAAAGATGTCCTGCTGGCCAGCCCGTTCAACATCACGGAGAAAGAACTTCGCAAAAAAATCCAGGATGCCTTTGCCTCCAAGGCAACCCGCCTGCTCCCCTTTGAGGCTGAGGCGGAAGAGGCCCGCATGGAGGTGCTGCTGTGGCGCTATCTGGAGTTCGAGCGGTACCAGACTCACACGGTTCTGGCTGAGAACTTTGTGAACAAGGTCAAGGTGATGGGAGAAGACCACAGTGTCTCCGCCCACCGGCTCATCGACCGCGGCACCGCCATCGAGTGTATCCGCTACCTCTATAAGCAGCCGGATGTCGCTTATCGCTCCCGCAAGGACCCGCCCGAGAAGAACCCGGACCTGCTGGCCCTGCAGCGGACTGGCGAGGCTGAGGCAGCCAAGCTGGGGATCACCGGGAAACCGGTCTTCGGCAGCTTCTACTACATGAAGGCCCGCCAGGACAGCAGCAAAATGCTGGACCCCAACTTTGAGGCCCGGACCGGCGCGAACATCATCAACCACCACTTTAACCCTGGTGAGGAGGCGGCCCTGGCAAAGCTGTACGCTGGCCAGAAGCCTGATGTGGCGAACTGCTCGGATGACCCCCGGGATTGCTATGACTGCATCTTCAACGACCTCTGCCATACCGAGTTCGTGAAGCGCAGCCTGGAGGAAACCGAAACCGTGGAGGAGACGCCCCTCGACAGCATCCACATGACCCCCAGCCAGCGCCAGTTTGTCGGTTTTGAGTCCGGTGAGTGCCGGGTCAACGCCGTGGCCGGCTCCGGCAAGACTACCATCGTCACCCTGCGAACCTTGCGTCTCATTGAGGAGGGCTGCAAGCCGGAGGAGATCCTGATGATCACCTTTACCGACAAGGCCTGTGGGGAGATGCGGTCCCGCCTGCACCGGTATGCGGCCGGCACCACCCTGAAGGATCTGCACATCGACACCGACAAGATTGTGGTGCGGACCTTCAACAGTTTCGGCCAGGAGCTCCTGGACGCCCACTATGCCAAGCTGGGCTTCACCGAGGCCCCGCAGCTGGTGGACGATGTACTCAAGAAGGACATCATTGTAAGCCTGCTGGATAAGCACCGCACGCTTCCCATAGACTACCGCAATCCGTTTATGGATCTGCCCAATGTCTGCGGCGCTGTGGTCCAGATGGGGAAGATCATCGACTCCCTCAAGGCCAACCATGTGGAGACTGAGGAACAGGCCGCACAGCTGCTGTCCATGAACCTGCAGTCCCGCGCCAGGGAGATCCTGGAGATCTACAATGCCTACAATGCCAAGCTGGTGGAGCTGAACAAGATCGACTACGAGGACCAGCTGCGGCTCATCCTCAAGCTGAAGGCGTTCGGGGTTTTTGAGGACCTCCCCTACCGCCATATCGTGGTGGATGAGTTCCAGGACAGCAACGGCAATCAGATCAGCCTGATCCTGGAAATGGCCAAGGCAGCCAAGAACCTAGAGAGTATTGTGGTCGTAGGTGACGAGCTGCAGGCCATCTATGGCTTCCGCGACGCCACCCCGGAGAACCTGGTGAACTTCAGCAAGTATTTCCCCAGCATGATCGATATCCCTCTGGAGGACAACTTCCGGTCTCAGTCCCCCATCATCGAAATGGCCAACCGCATCCTGGCCCGGGAGGCCCGGATTGCCAAGGTCATCAAGGCCCATCGTAAGGAGGCGGGGATCGCCCCCGTTCTGATGGAAATCGATAAGCCGGAGGCCGAGCGGGAGCTCTATGTGAAGCAGACCAAGAAGCTGCTCCGGGACGGCGTCAAGCCCCGCGACATCGCGGTGCTGTGCCGGACCAAGAATGAGCTCATTGCCATCCAGAAGGAAATGGAGGACGCTGGTATCCCCACTATCCTGCGTGTGCCGGAGGTGGTTGGTGACGCCCCTTATGTGAAGGCCATCATTGCCATCGCCTCCTTCCTGCTTAACCATGAGGATACCCTGAGCCTGGCCTTGTACCGCAAGAGCCTGGGCGAGGACCCCTTCGATATGGATGCGTTGAAAAAGGAAGCTGAGGAGCTGGGCAAGAAGTACGACGAGCTGACCAGCGAGGCCGAGCGAATCACCTTCTTTGTAGGGATGATTCGGCACGCCTGCGAGGACTACATCGCCAAGGCATTTGCGGAGGATGTGATGTCCAAGGGTTTCCACACGGCAACTGAGATTTATCGCTACTGTGTGACGTACCGGGACTACAAGGTCAAGGAGACCAGGTCCACCGCCCGCGATGACGCCGGAGCGGTCAACCTGATCACCGTCCACTCCGCCAAGGGACTTGAGTGGCCCGTGGTCCTGCTGTCCCTGAAGAAGTTCCGGCCCGCCAGCGAGGAGGAGCATCGACTGCTCTATGTGGCGGTCACCCGGGCAAAGGAGAAACTGCTCATCACCTACAACAAGAAACAGGAAACCCTCGTGGCTCTGCTCAAATGAGCGGGCCGAGAGGATAAAAGAGTGCCCCGCCTGGATTCCAGGCGGGGCATTCTGTGCTTGCTGGGGTTAATTCTTGTTATTGAAGTTGCGGTTGTCGAGATTCCCGTGCCCGCGAGGCGGTTCCTTCTTTTCGGCATTCTCCATGCTGCGCATAAAGGCCGCTCCGATGTCGAAGGGGAACTCGTTGTCATCGCGGGGGCCAGATTCAGGATCGGGACGCCTGGGGAGGGAGTGCTCCTCTGTGACCGGTTGCGGTGCAGGGGTTGGCACCGCCTGAGTCTTCAGCTGGGCTTCGGCTGCCGCTTCCGCTTGGGTCAGAGGGAACCCAGGAGTAGACTGGGGAGCCTGCGGGATTGGCGAAGCTGCCGTCGGAGGAGGCCCAGCCGGCTGCGGTGCATCCTGTGGCATGTAGCTGCCTGCGTTGACCAGGTTCTCTGCCGCCGGGGCGCCACCCGTGTAACCATTGAAAGTGCTGGCCGGCACATTCAGAACATTGCCGCCACCAGACAACATCTGCTGGTTAAGCTGGGCAACAGCCTGGGCAACCTCCGGTGTAGCGTTCACGCCATTGAGGTCAGCGCCCTTCTGGGCGACCAAATTAACGGTCCCGTTGTTGCCGGGGTCAGGCCGGATCGTAATGCCCTGGTCAGTCAGCGAAGCCGCTGCGTTATGGGTTCCGATAGTAGCCATAGGCACGGAACCTGCCGCGTGCCCAGTCTGGGTTGCGGCATAGCTGCCTGCGAAATCCTGCGTCGGGACGAACATGGACACATTACCATGCTCGTCAGGTGTGGCATTTCGGAATCTCCCGGCGAGCCCGCTCGGGATGCTGGCAGAACCAGCCGCCTGAGCTGTTCCAGAGATTGTGTAGCCAGAGCCATCTGCTGTAGGCGTCACATTGAGATTCTGAGCCTTCAGACTTTCGATGCCGCTGCTGGCCGCGGCGGACATGGTTCTGGGTGTGGCAGTGCTGCCCTGAGTCGGCGGGATGAAAGTTCCTTCTGCAGCCATATCTGCCGCTACGCTGCGTCCAACCTGAGTATTGCTCCCGGTGGGGACGCCGCCAAAGGCCTTGATCATCTCGTCCTGTGGGATCTGCATGGACATAGTGCCATCCTTCCCGATCTTCGCACCCTGAGCGTACTGCATCAGGTTGTCAGGCATGTTGGTAGTCTGGAAAGTCTTGGCGTCGGCAGTGGCCGTCACCATGCCACTCGCAGAATCAACCTTGGTATCAAAGCCATCCTTATTCAACATCGAAGCGCCATAGTTCACGGCGGCCTTGTTAGAGTTCAAATAGCTGTTAGCGTCGGGGACAAAGCTGGGAGCCTCGTCGCCCTTGACCGTAGAAGTCAGGGTCCCGTTTTCAGCACGGCCAAGGCCGAAATTCTCCTGGGCCTTCTTGGCGTCATAGGTAACCGATGCGCCGATCAGCTCCTCCTGCTTCGTTTCAGGATTATACCCGGTGATAGGCTCAAACCCTGTAATGCCAGCAGCAGCAAGGGACTCCTTCTCCTCTACAGTACCTTCCTGCATAATCTTCTGAAGCTGCTCGAAGTTAGATAGGTCATTGTCAGACAACTGGTCCTTGTTGTAGGTAGCGGTATAAGCTCCTTTTCCAGCCTTGCCGACATTATCAATGCCTGCGTCCTCCTGTGCTTTTTTGTTCTTGAACGAATAAGTGGAGGCTCCGTCCATGTTGCCAGTCTTGAGCACATCGCCTTTGTTCTGGGCATCGGTAAAGGCATTGCCACCATTGGCATAGTTGCCCTTCCGCTCGTAATACTGCCCCTGGCGCTCTTTCTCGGTCAGCGGCGGGGTCTCCGGCGGCTTAATAGCGGAGCTTCCGAACCTCTGTCCAGAGATGCCTTCTGCCGCCAAATGACCGCCCTTCCGGGCCGCAGCCTGGGAGAGCTGATTGACGATTCCCTTACCGCCAGGACCCTCGAAATACTTCCGGCCCATCAGGCCGTTGAGGCCGCCCGTGATGCCGCCAAGCCCAGCACCGACCGCAACGCCAAGTGCTGCGCCGCCGGCAATCCGGGCAATCCGACCACCCATTCCAATGTGGTTGGGATCCTTTGCCGCGCTGCCGCCGGACGAACCGCCGCCACCGCTGCCATCGGCCTTGTCAGCAGCTCCGCCAGAGCCGCCGTCACCTTTGTCGTCATCCTTGTCGCCACCGCCGGCCTCGCCGAGGTTCTCAGCTGTCTTTTCGCTCAAAGGCGTCTTGCCGCCCGGGGCGCCGCTACTGACAGGTTCACCGTTGGCGCCACCGCCGGCTTTCGCCCTCTTGGCATCCTTCTCGCCAGCTTTCTTTTCGCTGCCACTATCAGCAGAACCTCCGCCGGCGGAACCTCCAACGCCACCAGCAGCACCCTCTTTGGTCTTGGGTCCGCCGCCTGTGCTGCCGCCTTCTTTGCCGCCGCCCTCGGCGCCTTTCGCTTCGTCCAGAGCGGCCTTGGCAGCTTTGCCTCCGGCAACTGCGCCACCGACACTGCCGGCCACCGCGCCGCCCACAAAGCCGGCAGCACCACGGCCAAGCGTCCGGACCACATTCGTGCCAGCATGCTTGCCCTGCTGACCCACGCGGTCAGCCAGGCCGCCGCTGTTGCCAAAGAACATCTGCCGCAGCAGGTTAGTCAGCGGGATCATGACATAGGCCATCACGATCGAGTCAATGTTCCGGCCGGTGTCCGGCACCAGCAGGATGAAGCTGAGCATCAGCGCCTGGAGGGGCTGGATGAAGAGGTTTGCGCAGAACTCCTTGAACCAGGCCATCGCCAGTTGGCGTTTACTCTCGCTCAGCGCCATCATAGCCACAAAGATGGGGCCCAGAATGATCAGGAGGGCTATGGACAGGGCGCGGAACACATAGAAGACATTGAAGTAGATTACCGAACCCAGGTACAACAGGTAGGTCAGGACAGCGCCCAGCCCGCCGCTAGTCGAGGACAGCTTGCGGAACCGCTCCTCGGCTGTCGCACTGCCCAGGGCATCGTGGAACACCCCGGTTAGCTCATAGCTTACACTGATCAGCAACGGCAGCACAATTGGGATAACTGCCAGCAGGAAGGCCACAATGAACAGGTACTTGATCTGCTCAATAGCGCTGGCCCGGGCAACCGGGTCAATGGTCGCCATCGCCTTGCGTCCCACATTGTAGATAATCGCGTAGAGTAGCATGATGACAGCGGCGACCTCCGCAAAGAAGAAGAAGGTCCAGATGGTCGGCTCCCAAGTTCGCGGGAATACGCCGCCAATATAGCTGTTCGTGCCGCGGATGCCGCCGTTAAAAATCAGTTCGTCAAAGTTCCAGAGACCCAGCGTATTGGCAATCCACTCTATAAAGCCGCCAAACAGGTCAGCCACAGCGCCCTCAATGGCGCCTGGTTTGGAATCATACACATTGTCTGCAGTGACCTGCAGTTCTTCAGCGCTTGAGTAGTTGACAATGGCTTCTATAGCTAGAGTGCCCCAATGAATATACTTGGTAGAATCACCAGATGGCTCAGGCAAACCGGTCCCACCAACCCCATATCCCTTGAGCATGCGGTACAGGAAGGTTCGGGTCTCCGACTTGCCGTTTATGGTACGAGTGATAGAGACATAATAGTCCTTACCGTAATTTGCATCAGCGATCTCAGAATCCACAGGGTTTTTGGGGTATTCTACTTTATCTGCAATCACGGCTCCGTTTTTATTAAAGGATTCACCAGGAGTACCAGGAATATGGCTCAAGAAGGATGCCATATCCGCGGCGTACTGTTTAAGCCGCTCATCTGGAGTATCATTCCCACTGGTTACCTGTGGTGTGTAAGCGCCATACTCGTCGCCATATACAAATTTGAAGGCGGCATTCAGGTCGTAGATCATGGAATTCCGGATCAGCTGAGCACGGGCAGTATCCTCGGCTGTGGAGTTGTCGTTCCACCCGGAGAAACTCATCGACCCTGGAAAGCACAAAACCAGGTTCTCAGTAGTATCGTCACCAACCTGACCAAGGCCAACATCAAACAGGTCGGCAAGATTGGAATCCGAAGGGGTCTGAGAGGCCGCCAGCGTATCCAATGTGCCTTTACCGACTCGCTGTGACTCGATCTGGTTTGCGCCGGTACCAGCCGTATAATTGACCACGCCAGCCAGGATGTCCCAGCTACTGGTATCAATGGTCGTCTGGATGTAGCTCCGGCTGATTGGGAGAATACCTGCCTGCGCCGGGGTGACCACCGCGCTGGGGAGCACTGCACCCATGAGCACGACCAGGGCCATGAACAGCATCACCAGCCGCTTGGACAGCCGCCCTACAGATTGCGCCATAGAAAATCATCTCCTTTCCACAGTGGGGAGAGAGCTCATTGTTGTATCCAACAACCAGCCTCTCCCCTACCGCAAGGTTGGGTGGAATCACGATTTGCGGCCAGCGATGGTCCGCTTCTCAATGAGGTACTTCTCGATGTCCATGGGGAAGGCGTACCCGATGGTCGCCTCGCTGTTCATTTTGAGCAAGAAATGGCCTCTGGCCGGTGAGGTCAGGTAGGCCCGCTCACCGTTGGACAGCTTGAACTTATCCTGCACGGCATCCAGGTCAGTGGACGACTGCTTCAGGAAGATGTTGACCACGGCGTTGGACAGGACAGCCTCGCCCTGGGGGCAGCTTACGAACTCCTTGAAGTTCTGAGAGGCGACCAGCAGGCAGCAGTTCCGCTTACGGGACCGGCGGGAGCAGGTCTCCAGGAACTGGGCAGTAAACTGATAGCCCGGCATATTGGGGTTGGTCAGCATCCAGGCCTCGTCACAGACGATTCGCTTCTTGAGCTGGGGGTTCTTCTTGGCGAATTTCTCCCAAGCCCAGGACAAAGCATTGTACATGCCGATGGGCCGGAGCACATTCTCCTCCAACTGCTTGATGTCGAAGCAGATAACAGGAGAATCCATATAGTTAGCCATATCCTCAGAGGTATGCTGGTCAAACAAGCCGTAGACGCCGTCTTTGGTGAACATCTTCAGGGCATTAGCCACCGAGACAAGAGTCTCGTTGCCAGGGGTCCTGGCAATCTCCTCCAGCTTCCGGTGGAAGTCGGAGAAGATGGGCATGGTGCGCTTACGGCCGTGGTGGACGAACTCGCCTTTCTCGTTGAGCACAACATCGTCCTCATAGAGGGTCGTGTAATCCTCAGTGAAACCGAACTCCTCATAGATGGAGGCCAGGGCAAAGGAGACCAGGGATCGCTGTTCCTGGGTCAGCTCGCCGGTCATCACGCCAATGAGGTTCAACAGGTCGGCCACCTTCTCTTTGATGTTTACGATTCGCTGGCCGGTGGGCTTGCCATCCTCGTCTACGACCTCCTCATCCTCCAGGTCGAAGGGATTGGGGATCGTAGTTGAGCCCGGGGCGATCTTGATGACTTTACCACCCAGAGCCTCGGTGATGGTGCCATACTCGCCTTCGGGGTCAATAATGACAGTACGCACACCCTGGAGGGCGGAGCGCATGGTCAGAAGGGACACCAGGAAGGTCTTACCGGAACCGGCCCGGCCAATGACGGTGGTATTGCCATTCTCAAGGATGCGACGGTCGAAGAAGTCCACATAGATGGGGGTCTGGGTCTGCAGGTTGACGCCAATCAGGGTGCCAGAGGGATGAGATATCTCGGCATTGTAGAACGGGAAACAGGCGGTCAGGCCCTCAGAGGAAAAGTTGCGGAAGTTCTTGGGTAGCCAGGTCTTGCCGAAGGGCATACCAGACTTGTAACCCTGGTCCTGCCGCAGATGCAGGGGCATGAGCTTGATCTTCTTGCCTCGCAGGGAGTTGTCCAGCATCTGGGTCTCCTTATCCAGCTGGTCTACGGTCTTGCTATACAGGTTGCAGATCATCTGGACCTGGAACATGGAGATGTAGTTTTGCTCGATCTTCTCACGCTCCCGAACCAGCTCGGCGATTTGGTTGCCCAGGCGGGTCACATTTCGCGTCTGACCCTTCTCAGACTCCACATCCAGCTGGGCCTCGTACTGGGTAATCTTGTCGGTCAGCTCATCCATGGCCTCACGCTCATCCATGGGGTTGATGTGAATAGCCATATCCAGGTCGCCATCGTAGTTATAGAGCTTGTCAGCCCAGCCCACCATGATATGCTTTGGGAACCCGGCCAGCAGGAAGCTCCGCATAACCCGGTCGCCAACGCCTAGGTGGTCCATGGCGTGGCGGTCGAAGCTGGCGGGGGCCATCATATCCTTGAGGGTGGGAACCCCCTTATCCAACATGGTGGCGCCGACCTTGGTGGTCTTGTTTGCGCCTCCCAGGATCAGTTCAGGGTCCTGGGCTGCCTGGGCGGCAGCCTGCTCAGCGGCAGCCTGCTTTTTCTTCTTTCCAAAAATAGCCATCAGGTCTCACCTCCGTCAACAAAGTAACCAGCGTACTTGAGCCGGATCTGCTCCATACGCCGGGTGGCCTCCTTCTGAAGGGCCAGCATCTCCTGCATCGCACCCTGTCCATTCTTCTCGGAATCCACATTGCCAGCGCGGAGCTTGTTAATGGCCTCGCCCAGGATGAGGTCGAGCATGCCGACCCGGGGCAGGTCAACGAACTTATCCTCGGCGCCATCCACGAACAGGGCGAACGCCTCGTTGCTGGAGATAGCGGCGGAGTAGCTGAAGCCCTCGCGGTTGTAGCATGAGTAGACCAACTCGATGAGTTCAGCAGTAGACAAGGTCTTGGTGATGATACCCACCGCGTCCAAGCCGCTGCGGACGGCGTTACACCGGTTGAGCAGCTCCTTGTTAGCATAGGCAGCCTTCTCGCCATCAGTCAGGCCATCCAGGGCCACGGCATCGTCGTAGGGAACAACAATGTACCGCTTCTTCTGCTGGTTGTTGCCGATACGGACATTCAGGTTCTCCATGTCAGACATGAAGTGGTCGGCGTAGGTCTTCATCCCGGGGAACTCCACCAGCGTCTTAGAAATCTCCTCCCGCAGCGTCTCGACCCGGCGGGTGTTGTCGATCTCCTTGGTCTGAAGGAAAATGGAGATGGGGAAGTTCAGAGAGTTGATGAACTGCTGGAACGACATCTCAATCTGATCGCGCTCACCCTCAGTCTTGAGGTCGTAGTTCAGCGCCGAACACTCAATGACGGCCCGGTAGTTGTGGTTAGGCATAATGATCATGTTGTTGCGGATATCGTCGAAGGGCAGGAAATCCTGAGCGATCTCCAGCTTGTCGTTCTCGGTTTTGTCATTCTGCATGGGGTCCAGCTTCTTCACCAACAGGAAGAGGCCGGCACCGATACCGCCCACGACGACCAGCATGAGTAAAATAATAATGAGAACTGGCATGTTGTTTTGATCCTCCTTTTGTCTTAGAATCCTTCGAGTTCCTTGGCGCGCTGCTCGCGTTCATAGTCCGCCGCCCGATCCATTCGGTAGGTCATGGTGTTGACCAGGGCCTTACTCTTCTTCTGGAACTTGAACAGCCACATCAGGTACTGCACCAGGGTCAGGCCGCCCTTGTTGTAGAACGCGAATGGGATCGCAATGGCCCCGCCTGGGATCAGGCCGATGGTCAGAGCAATCGCCGCAGGCATGATACGGGAAAGACCAACGAATACTGCCGCGCCTACCACAAGCCCACAGACGATCCAACCAGCCTGGCCAAAGGTCAGAATGCCGCCTACCGCCTTTTCCTTTTCGCTCATGTCCGCTGCGACACGATAGATCCTCGCCATGAGGGGATACACCTCCTTCTCTGAAAGGATCCCTGCCGGGAATGGGGCCCCCTCAAGGCCCTGGAGCCGGCAGAGTTGATGTGCTTTCGCATTGGGAATCCTATGCACGGCTGATTTCGCTCATTGTCCAAATGCACTGGGACAAAATACGGCCTTTTGGCTGGCGGTTGGGCTATGATTAGCACTCGCTAACCCACGGGTAAGAGGCGTGGGAGATTGCTCGGTTGAGGGGACCAGTAAGGTTCCGGTTGGTCTTTTCTACGGAGAAAAGGGAGGGCGGGATTTTTCCGGTTCCCGGCCCTGCTGCACGCACAGCCCGTCCCGAACATCCCCGCAGCCCGGCTCCGCCGGGTCTGCTCAGCACGATGCCCTGAATCTTGGCCTGGAGGTTTTACGCAACATGGAACTGCCGCGCCTGAAGCTAATTGTTTTGCACAACTCAGGGCTGCAGAAAGCCGGAGGGACGGGCCGCTGGGAGACGGCCCGGCGGGAGAGTCGTTCTGGTCCGCCCCTCGGAGCCTGCTCTGAGCGGCATCGGGCCAGGCGGCTCGGGACGGGTGGCACCAGCCGCTGCGCCCGAGGACAAAACAAAAAGTCCCCACCCTTTTCTCTGTAAAAAAGATGAGAGGGGCCATACAAAATGGGGAAAAAACTGAGGGCCCAGACCATATAGGTCCAGACCCTCTTTTTTTGTGCAAAATCGAAAAGATCAGAGTTCAACAATCCGGTCAACAATCCCGCGCTTCAAAACAGCGACTCCGCCAGGCCCCCATGAAGCCTGTCCAGACGAGAGTGGCAGATTGGTGGCAAATGCATCTTGGAAGACTAGGTCGTAGTCGGTCAGTTCGACCAGCACGCCCCGTAGGGAGCCTTTGTCATAGATAGCTTCCACCCGCTTGCCGATCAGATCAGCAGAGAGCACAGAACATGGCTCCAGGACTGGCCACCAACCATATCCAGAGTCCTCTGTGATACAGTATATGACACCCGACGGAAAGAGGCAAAGGCCCTCTTGGGCCCAGATAGAACCGCCAAATTGCCAGGGCGCGCCTGGAACCACTTCTCGAATCATGTCCCATTCGCAGGGTTCCCCGTCCTTGTCGTCGATACTGAGGAGCCGACACCGGTAGATTGAGCCGTCGATAGTAACCTGGCTGCCTTGAATCAGCCCTGAGTTGGCCAGCATCTGACGAAAAACTCCCCGTAGGACATTCTTCTGCGCGATCAGCAGGCCGTCAACCTCGATCCAGGGGATCTCATTGCCGGGCACTGTATCGCCAATGGTCAGCGGGGCGTCCGTCCGATAGCGGACGATCTTCTTCCCTACCTGCATAGCCTTCCCACGGATATATGGGGTGCCAAGCAGCCTAACATTAGCCATTCCTGGGCACCTCCTTTATCCGCTTCACCACGGCCTTCTCCAGCACAAGCCGGTCTCCAGGCAGGATAGAGAAGTGCTCTGGCGGAAGATCTGTAGCGAACGCCTTGCGGAATACCAGGTCGTAGTCGGTCATCTCCACTAGCTCCCCTTGTAGAGAGCCCATCCCTGTAGAGACCAACAAGCATTTTCCAACCATATCCGGTGACACCAGGATGATGCGTTCCAGAACAGGGCGCCAACCAAATTTAGACTCCGGCAATTGTTGCCAAAAATGCGCTCCCAAAGCAGCCTTCTTGTTGAGGTAGACGCCTTCCTGACCCCAAATTCCAATCTCATTGTCGTCGAACATCCAGACACCCGGATAGGCTTGCTGAAGAGCTTCCCATTCGCAGGGTTCCCCACTCTTGCCAGGCGCTACACGGAGCAGTCGGTACTTGTACTCATCACCATCGATGGTGAGGGTGCAGTCCTGGTCCAGCCCGCTCACAGCCAGCATCTTGCGGCTGACTCTGGTAAGCACCTCCCCCTGGGCGACCAGCAGGCCGTTTGCCTCGACCCACCGTAGAGCCTTGCCAGAATAGGTGTCCCCAATGGTGATGGGGGCGTCCTGTCGGTAACGGTACATGGATTTCCCAGGCGCGGCTACTTTGCCCCGCACATAGGGTGATCCTAACAACAGGATATCAGCCATTCAGGTTCGCCTCCCTCTGCGGTGCCGTGGCGTGGCGCACCGGGAGATACTCGATTCGCCGGGCCATGAAGTCCTCGATGGTCTCCCCCGGCTGCAGCATACGGGCGCCCGGGATATGTACCTTGACCATCTGGCCCCGCTGGAGCACCTTCTCCGGGCTCTCGTCTACGCAAAGCACAACGATGGAGCCGAACCCTATGCGATCTTTCAGAAATTTCCGGGCTTCCTTCTCATCTCTGGCCCCTACCTGGTACCGTCCGGCAGTGTTGCGCTTGCGAGACTGCCGGCGGTAAGAATCCACCAGACAGATGTATTGCTTTGTTGGACGCGACATATTTTGTCATCTCCTTTTGAAATCAATCATTCCCTGTAAGCCAGCTGTATGCTGGCATCTTCTGTGTTTCTCCTTTCGATTTTTAGCTCCAAAATTGGAAGCTGGTGTAATCTATGCCTGGATGCCTGGCCTCATTCTGGACAAAAGAACCCCCGCCCTCCCATGATGGGAAGACGGGGTTTTGTTTTTCAGGCTCAGGTTTCCAACATTCCACGCACCCAGCGGTGCGTCAAGGTTAGAGCCTGCCTATTTACTACGAAGTGATGATCTTTCAGGGGCTTAAAAAACCTCTGTGAAGGCTCCTCAATCAGCGGCCAGGACAACACATTGTCCAGAACGAGGTCGTATTCGGACATGTCGACAAGTTTGCCACACAGAGCATGCTCGCCACTCCAAGCGACAATGAGGGTCCCGATCAGGTCGGCCGTTAGCTCGATGCCAACAGGCTCTATGATGGGCCGCCAGCCGACCGGATGCCCTGCGCTGTCATCTGGGAGGCGCCAGTCTAAAATCATGTACTGCTCTGGATCCTGGAGGTGACTCACTGGTGAGATATCTGGAACCAGAGGGTTCCCGCGGCTCCAAAACCAAGAGTCTTTGGCTGCTCTGTTTTTCACAATCCCAAATTGCTTCGCCAAATCCAGCCATTCACATGGTTCCCCTGCGCGATCTCCCAGCTGTGGAAGCCGGCAGCGGAAAGGGACATCATCAATGAGGACTGTGGTTTCATCGCAATACTTTTGGAGAATGAGGTCCGCAAAGGATATCACGCTGAGTACAACAGACTCTGCAATGTACAAAGGCCCGTGCTGCAACCACCGGATCGGCTTGAGCTCCTGCGTATTGCCGATCTTAAACTCTCGGTTTCCACGATACGCAGTTCCCTCTCGGACAGGGGTTCCGTCCAGATATATAGTCCCAAAAGCTCTGCGCAATGCCATCCTAATCACCTCTTCTCCCCTGCCTGAACCAGCTGGATGCACCGCACCTGATCCCTGTTCACGGCAACTCTGCAGCGAGCGATCTCCCTTGCAAATCCAGCGCAGCCAATCAGGTTGACTACCATCGACGGCGGACAACGAGGGATCTCAAGGGTGAGGTCGTAGTCAGTGATCTCAGACAGAATGCCATCCACAAAACCCTCTGGCCCGTACAAGTAAACATGCTTGCCTTGCAGCAAATGCGCCCTTTGGGGATTGAAGGCCTCCGGGATCAGGATTGGCCGGTAGCCCAGGGCTCCGAGGGTATCATCACCCCTGCAGTATCCGTCATATCGACCTCCTCGGAGGTAGCTCCCGCCGCGATACAGCCGCATCGGAGGCGTCGCCTCGGTGCTCAAGCACCAATAGGGATCTGTTTGGGCCGCCTCCCGCATCCTGTGCCCATACTCATCCAGGAAACGATCCACCTCGCTGGGCAGGTCTTTGCCCAGATCTCCTTCCATAAGCCGAACTGTGAAAGGCATGCCGTCTATGACAACGGCCTTGCCATAGCAGAGCCCGTCAACTTCCAGCTCATCATAGTTTGCGCCAAACATGGCACTGCGCTCAGAGACCAGCTTTCCGTCATGATAGATCCAACGGAGATTGCATTCCAACAAAGGCCCAGAATCTCCAATCGAGATTTCTCCATCCTTGCGGCGGAGATCCCCTGGGATCATAATGTCGTTGTCTATGGGAATTGTGCCAAATTGTATCTCCGTCATGTTGATTCCTCCAAGTCGACACTTTTCACCATGCTCCGGTCCAGGGCATAGAGCCCGGGTTTCAGCTTTACACAGAAGCGGCCGCATATGGCTGTCTCAGGCGTTTCGCCAGGGATAGCTAGGACAATGTCATAATCGGTGCAGCTGACCAGAATACCTTGGACATCACCGAATTTCCCGTCAACCTTGACCCGTTTCCCTTGCATGTCACACAGTCTGATCTTCACCGGTTCCAATACAGGCCGCCAACCTGCCATTTTCGGAGCATCATAGATAGATAGAGAAGTGCGGTCTCGAACCTCAGTCCCTCCACGCAGGATTTTACAAGTGGAGTCACCCTCCCACGCAGTCTGTGTCCAGCTGTATTTTCCTTTACTATCCCAAAATACAGCCTTCCTATAGCACCCCTCAGTAGAGTCTAATATGGCATCCCACTCATCGTAGTCATCGGCAATTTTGTCGATTAACCGAAGATTGTAGGGCCTACCATCGATGTTTACCTGTTTGCCGCTAATTAACCCGAAAATATTGAGGTCATACCACGAGATCGCGTAGACTAAATTCTGGTGCGCAACGAACAGGCCATTCCACTCGACCCAAGTAATCCCTTTGCCAGGGTTTGTATCACCAAGGGTTATTTCTGGACGACTCTTATATAATGAGTAGTTCCGACCGGAATTCACAGGTTTCCCGCGGACATAAAGAGTTCCAAAAGTTTTTAACTCCACAACTTCTCAACCTCCTAAATGTTTTCACAAACATACATTCCCTGGCTCCGGTCTACCGCAATCAAGCCATTGTTCAGGCGACGAAAAGCCCTCCTATCGTCACTGAGATCGACAATGGCCCCGTTAGAGCAGTCCAGGATCAGATCGTAGTTGGTGACCTCCACCAACCGGCCCCGGATGAACTGCATGGGACAGCGAATCGCCAACGGAAGCCCAATATGCTCAGGACCCGGGTTCAGCCGCATGTCCACCGGCTCCAACACGGGGCGCCAGACGACCTCTGGTTCGATCAAGTCAACATAGCAATCCCATTCTCTTCCCTGCAGGCCTTTGCGTATAGAGGTCTGAAGTTCTTTGCCCTGCGGTTTGTCCATCCCTGAGAAGGGCCGGTTCGCAGGGAAAAGCCCGGCGGCCTCTGTGCCGGCGGTGTTAAGAATGGCGTTCCACTCGCTGGTAGCTGCATGCTCCGCAGAATCCCCTACCTGCAGCAGCCGCACATTATACCTTCTCCCATCAATGGACATCTCGCGGCCATAGACAAACCCTTGCTCATCCAGCTCAGACCAGCTGATGTAAGACAGAAGATACCGGCGAGCAACATACAGGGCCTCGTGGACTTTCACCCACTCGATGGGGCTCTCCGAATAGGCCGTGTTTCCAATACGGATGTCGCTGTTTGGCTTGTATAAAACATCCATCATAAGGGGATCATCGTCCAGATATAGGTTCCCAAATTTTACGATCTCCATGCTCTAATTCTCCTTCTCAACCACATAACAGACCCTGTCCCGAGCCAACACCCAACGGAAACCGTTGTTGATGCTGACTGCGCCAGCCTCCATATTGGGCACGGGAACCGGAAACTCCAGGACCAGGTCATAGTCAGTGAACTCGACCAGATAGCCGTAGATCTCGATAGCATTGAATCCAACTTGGACCAGTTTGCCGATCATGTCTGGGGACGGTTGAACAATGGGCTCCAGGATGGGACGCCAACCGATAATGTTGGATTTGAGGTTCGATGGCTGCCAGCCCCACATCTTGGCGGATGTGTAGCCCGTTTACAAGAATCCAGTTGATGTCCTCGCCTTCGCTGAATCCAATCGTCTGACCACGCTGGTATTGAGTACCAGGGTTTGTGCGTGTTCCATTTAGCAGAATAGATCCGAGTTTTGTCATGGTTTCCATCGTTTTATGCCTCCTTCATTTGTACCACCATCTGGCTTCTGTCCACAGCAACAGTACCATCCGGTAGCTTTGCGTAAAGCGTGCCAGTGTCCAACTCTGCCAATTTGGCGCCGCGGGCGGGCTTGATAATAGCGTCGTGCTCCGTTACATCCAGCAGAGTACCAGTCAGAAAAGTCTGTCTGCCAGCAGCGGAGACTTTGCTGCCAGCAACCAGATGATCTGATGGCAGCAGTTCCAGTACAGGGCGATAGCCGCAGTCTGTGCAACGAGTGGATGGACTACGCCCGTCTTCAGTAATATTGCGGGGCAAGTAGTACCCGCACATGACCCTGCCTGCTGGTCGCTGTTCTTGTCCCCAAAAGAAGATACTCCTCCAATGCCATAGACCATTGTTTTCCTGCGTCGCATCCAAAGCGGCGTCCCACTCGTTGGGTTCATCCTGATATTCACCCAACTTCAGCAGGCGACACCAGAATCGGTATCCATCAATAGAGATCTCCTTTCCAAATACCAGGTTCCGTTCGTCTATGTCATTCCAACTGATATTGACCAGCAGGGTGCGGTCTGCAATCAACAGTCCATTTACTACAACCCAGACGAGGTCTTTCCCTGAACCAAAACTAATCTCCCTTAGACCTTCAGCCGGACCAGAGCTGATCGGCGTATCTTCCCTGTACCAAGCACCAGGTTTTGTGCATGTTCCGTCCAATAGAAGAGAACCGAGTTTTAATAATGTTGCCATAGTTTTATGCCTCCTTTTGTATCTGTACCACCATCTGATGCCTATCCACCACAACCGTGCCGTCCAGCAGCGTTGCATAGAGCGTGCCGCCGTCCTCCTTTGCCAGTGTGGAACTAGGATAGCCTGTGTGCTCTCCTGCGGGCCTCGGCTTTTGCCTTGGCACGGGAGTACGCCTTGCCGTTGGGGACAACGCGGGTGATGGGGTTGAGCCCATTCCAGCTACCGCGCTGCTGAGCATGGAAGGCTTTCTGAGCCTTCTTACTTTGCTTTTTCAGGTCGATGATTTTCCTCATGTTCTATGCACCTCCTAATCGAATAATGTATCAGTGTATGCAGAACGAGAGGAAAAGTATTTCTGGATGATGAGCCTCATCTGTCTTTTCTACGGAGAAAAGGCGGGCCAGTTTTCTTTCGGCTCCCGACCCTGCGGCTCGCGCCTCCAACCCCGAGCCCCTCGCAGGCCGTTCCACCCGGCCTGCTTGGCACGATGCCGCCATCTGAAGCTGCTTGTTGTGTGCAACGCCAGGCTGTCCTTGCAAGCAGCTAATTGTTTTGTGCAACACTAGAGCCGGAAACTCTTGAGA
>NXNN01000057.1_pt1 | contig 21296 bp, 31 predicted proteins | sample 2041041 | NCBI WGS metagenome assembly NXNN01 (sample SAMN07660617, study PRJNA407663) | chicken gut metagenome | isolation source: caecum content treated with Lincosamide | host: Gallus gallus domesticus | place: Czech Republic: Brno | collected 2016 | reverse complement strand
ATATAAGTTTCCGTAAATTTCAGTTTCGTTTATATATAAAAGGCAGTAGTTACCACTGCCTTTTTATCGTTACATATTTATATTCGGTCCTAAAGAAATCTCTTCATTATTATTTTCCACGAAAACGTTGAGCCACATTTGCATACTTTCCTGCTCACTTTCAGCAAGCAATTTCGCCATCTTTTCCGTTTTACTTTCGGGACGGGTACTATACTTTTCTTTGTCGCGATACGAACTGATTGCTGCATAATATCGGTCTCTTTCCTCGTAGCGAATATCGACCGGCAACAATCCTAACGAAATCATTTCGTATATTAAAAGCAATCTGCCGGTTCTGCCATTACCATCTATAAACGGATGGATATTTTCAAATTCAATATGGTGTTTTGCGAGCGTATGGAAAAGCGCATACCAATCTATCTTTTCTTCTTTAACTATCCTCTTGTTCTTTTCGAAATCTACTTGAAAGCCCTCTACATACTCTTTCATCTTTTCAGGTACTTTTGACGGAGGACACGGCGTATATACGATTCTGGTCATGTTTCCGACATAATTTTGTATTGATCTGTACTTGCCGGCTTCCTCGTCACCGCGCAGAACAAAGGAATGAATTTTCTTTATCAAATCTTCGGTAACAGGCGTTTTCTCTTTCACTGCTTTATAAAGAAAATCAAAGGCATTTTTATACCCTATGATATCTTCGCTTTCTCTCAACGAGTGGGCGCCAGTCACGATTCCCTTTTCTATCAATAACTTTGTTTCATCAAACGTAAACGTATTGCCTTCGATAGCGTTGGAATTGTGGCTTGCGCTGATTGAAAACTCTTGCAAAAAATAATTCACTTCACTTGACGATAAAGGACGAATTCTTTTTATGCGAGCAAAACTATTATCTATCTGAGCAATAATATCGATATATTTTTGTTGCTCTTCCATTTTCTTAGACATCTGATTGCTCTCCTTTATAGTTTTTCCTTTATCTTCTGTTTTCAAAGTTTATTGACCGCAAGTCCACCGCTGACACTGATGTTTATTTAATCGATGAGAAACTTTTATATTATTATACCATTTTCAAGAATTGTTTTCAAGATATTTGAAAGCAATTCCTGTGGAATTATGTCTTTTTATTGCAACATTAAGTTTGTCAGCCATTGAATATTTTTATTTTGGAGCGTCTGCTCCATTTCCATGCCGTCTCGAAAAATAACTTTGATCTGATCCTTTGACTCTATCACCACACATTCAATGAGTTTTCTTACTACCCCGTCGTTATAGGTCATCGGACAATTTTTTAATCCGTCTATAACCGTATAGATAGAATCGAGGCGATTCTGTGCTGTTTTTTGATTATCTTTTTCTTTATGAATCAGCCTATGTTTTTCTTGCAACTTATTTTTTTCATTAATGAGCTGCTGTACGGTGTTTTGCATTCGCCGCATACAAGCAGTTCCGTCAGGGCATATTTCCCGCAATATTTTCCGAGTTCGGTTTTTGCCCCAACCTGTTTGACTTTCTTTTTGCCGGCTCGTCTTGTCAGTTCCTCTTGTACCTTTGCAAAAGTCGCATCGTCTATGATGGCGGGATGATTGTTTTTGACATAATACTTTTTACGTTCACCATTATTGATCTTTACTTGTTTGCTGATGCAATCGACGACAAACGTTTTATTGATGATCGCATCGCCTTTGTATTTCTCGTTATTGAGTATTGAGCGGATCGTCGTAGACGACCAATTGTCCTTTCCTCCCGGTGTGAGTATTTTTAAAGTATTCAATTTCTTAGCGATTTCGGACATACTGTCTCCCGCAAGATATCGGTCATAAATAAACCGAATGACCTCAGCCTGCTCAATATCGATAACCGGCTTCCCGTCCTCTCCCTTTCTATAACCGAGAAAGTTCTTATAATGAAAGGAAACCTTCCCTTGTTTTGCGCTTTGCTCTTTGCCCCACTTTACATTTGCACTGATGTTTTCGGATTCACTCTGCGCAAGACTGCCGTAAAGCGTTATATATAATTCTGCTCCGGGCTGCATACTATGAATTTTTTGCTCTTCGAAATACACATCAACATCGTATTTTTTTAAGAGCCTCGTATAGTGCAGACAATCTTCCGTATTCCTTGCGAAGCGTGAAATGGATTTTGTTATGATCATATCTACTTTTCCTTGTTTGCAGAGTCTGATCATCTTATTAAATCCATCGCGTCTTTTTACGCTTGTACCGGTAATACCTTTGTCCGCAAAAATTTTTACGAGTGTCCAATCGGGATTTTTGTTTATCATATCGATATAAGCGGCGCGTTGCGTTTCGTAACTGTTAAGCTGCTCCTCCTGTTTTGTCGATACGCGGCAATATGCAACCACACGTTTCTGCCTGAATTCATTTTGGGCTTCTTTTTGCGTGCTGCTTACGGGCGGGATCAAATATACTTGCCGAACCGTCCAGCCATTCGTATTCCGAACCTGCGCGTCTGACTTTCTCGCCCTGCCGTTCCAGCAACGACACGATATCCGTCTGCCTCGCCCGGTCTTTTTGCTCGTCCGTAAAATGAACAAACCCTGCCATTCTTTCCCTCCTGTATTTTATAATTATTGCTTTTTCGTGTAAAATGCCTTTGTTATTACTTGCTTTTTCGTGATATCAGTCGGTTTTAATTGCGTTCTCTTTTCTTTTGTTTGAGAAATATCACACAAACTATTGATTTTTCATCGCCTGTGTGATATACTGATATTAAGGTGAAATAATGTTGATTCAAACTATCATCCAAAACGAGGCTGAGCGCAACAAACGTATGATCCTCGAATATAAAGCATTGATTGACGGACTTCCGAAAGGTTCTTTGATTTGCCGTAAAGAAGAATACTATTACCTGAAATACCGCGAAAACGGTAAACTACACGATAAGTATTTGGGCAAGGACGGTGAGGCCGTCGATACGATTCGCTCTCAAATTGCTCTGCGAAAACACTATTGCCAGATACTTACGGCTTTGGAACAGGAACAGAAAACAATTCAAAAACTTTTGGGAGAACTTTCATGATCCTATATCACGGCAGTACTGTCATTGTTAAAGCGCCTGAAATCCGTAAAGCAGATTATTTTCTGGATTTCGGAACAGGTTTTTACACTACGACATCCTATGAACAAGCTCGGCGCTGGGCGATGATCAAAATGCGGAGGGAAAACAAAAATCAAGGATTTGTTTCCGTCTATGAATTTGATATGCCCACCGCCGAAAATCAATTTCATATTTGCCGTTTTAGCAGCGCGGATATGGATTGGCTGCGATTCGTCACCGACTGCCGCAAAGGTGTTCCCCCGACTGACTCTGCTGATATGCGCATAGGTCCCGTTGCCGACGATAATGTTTACCGTTCTATCCGTCTCTTTGAAACAGGTGTTTTAGATGCCGACGAAACGATTAAGCGTTTAAAGACGGAAGTTTTGCAGGATCAATGGACTTTTCACACTCCTACGGCATTATCGCTTTTAAGATTCATAAGATTCGAAGAAATCTATAAGGAGGACAAATCGTGAGCCAAGAACAATTTGATGCTATCATGCCCTATATTTGCTCCGATCTTCTTAGCATGATCGTAAAAAAAACCGGGGCTTCTGAAAACAAAGCATTATCTATGCTATATGCTTCAAAGCTGTATGCAACATTGGAACAGGAAGATACAAAACTGTGGCAATACAGCACCGATATGCTTTACGCGCTTTTTGAACAAGAACAATCAACCGGGAATATAGAATTTCCGGACGTGTAAGGAGAACTATCTATGAGCAAAGAAATGGAATTTACTGTATTTTGCATTGAAAGTTATAAACGGCATAAATCGTTGACCGGTAAACAGGTTTCCGAGTTATTCCAAAAATATAAGGTTCTTGATTACCTTTTCGAATTTTATGACGTGCTTCATACGACAGGATATCAATATATCAATCAGGATATAGACATCTATTTGAAGGCAAGGAATGCGGACATACCTGCTTAATGGTTTCGGCAGATATAACATTTAACGTTATATCTGCCGATTATTCTATTCTTGTTTCAGTCCCTGCGCCTGCTTTTTCTGCATGATCTCGCGGCGCTGTTTTTTATCGATTCTGCTAAGCCCGCCGTACTCACCCTCGATATTGCTTTGCAGGATTTTCGCTACATGCCCCAGGAGCCAGACGGAGTTTGCCGCCGCATAAAACCGCCGCTCATCCGACATATGCTGCAACAGTTTCTGCGCATAGACATTCCCATGCCCAACGGATAATTTCAGCCACCACACGGCTTGCGTTTCATCTCGGATCCCCGTCTCAAATAAATATAATTTCCCGAGTTGGTATTCCGCATAGCTGTTCCCGTCCGCCGCTGCAATCCGAAAATACCGCAACGCTTTTTCGATATTCTTCTCTCCCTCCGTAAGACAGATCTTTCCCGCGATGTATGCCGCATTCGGGTTTTCCCCCGCGGCAGTTTCGAGATATCGGAGTGCTTCTTTCAGGTCCTGTTCCACTACTTCGCCGTTGCAATACAATTTCCCAAGCACATACTGCGCGGGCATGAAATCTTTTTCAGCCGCCTGTTTCAGATACCGCATCGCCTCGGGTATGTTCTGTTGCAACACATCTCCGTCCAGCAACGCCTTGCCGAGCGTGTATGCGGCATATTTATTTCCGCGGCCAGCCGAACGGCGGAGATACTCTTCCGCTTTGACAATGTCCTGCTCGATATTCTCGCCTTTCAGATACGTCTTTCCGAGAAGATATTAGGCATACTCGTTGTTCTCCTCCGCCGCTTCCGTCAGCCAACGAATCGCGGCGGTCGGATCCTTTTCAATCTCCTCGCCTTGTAGATACATCTTCCCGAGACGATATTTCGCAACGGTATTCCCGCGCTTTGCGCATGCCTCCAAGAGCCACGCCGCTTTGTGCGGTGAATAATTTTCATTATCATAGTCGAGCAAGTCCTTTGCCCAGGAATACAATTCCCATGTCGTTTTATGATCCGCGCGGTACTTTTTCTCGACTTCCGTGTACGTCGGTTCTTCGGATGAAATATCGTCTTTGGCCACCTCTATGCCTGACATAGTACTGCAAACAATACCCATTGCCGCCTGTATAACTGCGTTGCGCACCGATTTGAACGCATCATTCTCGGATAACGGTACGCGCGGCGGAAGTGTCTCCGTATAGGAGCGGATGACCTCTTCCCGCCGTTTATACCATAAGTCGTGCAGTTCGGCAATGCGTTCGTCCTTTTCAAGTTCATCCACGACCGACCGCACGAGCGCCTTCACGTCCGCTTTCAAATACCCGTACACCTTCTTCCCTTTCGTCTTGGAGAGCCTGTCGGCAAGCTGCAAGAGTTTCTCTTCGAGTGCGGGGTTGTCGCATCCGCCTTCCCTGATTTGTCGCAGGAGTTCCGCAATGCGTTCCCCGTTCTCCCGTTTCAACTTATCCCGATACTCCGTCTGCTTTTCATACACGCTGACAAGGTCCTGCGCGAAGATGTCGCGCGCGAATACCGAACGGAGATTCTGCACACCGCGCGCTGTAAGATACCCTTCGTTTTCAAGTTTGGAATACACGATAAGATGGACGTGCGGGTGGTGACTCTCGTTGTGGAATGCGGCGTACCATTTCAGATTCTCCAACGGTATCTTGAAGTTCTCCGCGAGCTCCGGCGCTTCACTGCGCAGCAGTTCCCGCCATCGTTTCCCCTCCCCGAACCCGAGCCGCTCCGCATCCTCTCGGCGGAGCGAGAGTATCACCGTCCAAACATTCCCGTTATACCGATCGAGTTCTTCCGATACCTTATCGAGCTTTACCTCCACTCCGTCATCCGTAAACAGGCCGTGCGTTCCTATTCGCTCCGCGCGCGGGCGTGTGGCGATATAATCCGCGTATGTTTTTCTGCCTGCCGCCGCATGGATATTGTCCTCGATGGCGCGGGAAATGAAGTCCGTGGCGTTCCCCGCATTCGACTTGGCGAGATAGTCGCGGTATTCGTGCATATCCTTTGTGTCCGGAAAATCTTTGACGAGTTTTTGAATGAGCCGAACTTGATTTACGGTTGCAGGCGACAGACGGAATGATTCGTCTATCTTTTCGACGCCCTCTCGTGTGGCGATGTACTTTGCATACCCGCCCTTGCTCTGTTTTCGGTTCGGTTTAAGATATTTGAGCTTAGTGACGAGCCGCGCCATGCTTTATCCCTGCTGCCAATCGAGCGCGTCTTCGAACGAGAAGGAACCGTTCAGCCGTTTGACCTCTTTCACGCACTCGCCGCGCAGACGTTCCAGCGCAGTCCTGTCGATCCCCCTGTCCGCTGCCATGAGGTTCATCATCACCGCCATCTCCACCGCGAGTTTGAACAGGAGCCTGCCCTGCTTGCTGTCGCTCTCCGCGACGATACCTTTGAGCGTGGAGGTGACGACGTTCGGAAGATAACTTTTATTTTCTTTTGCCGACAGGTACCCCGCATAGAACTGTACCGCCTTTTCCATAAACTCGCTCTGCGACGCGCAGTTGTCCTCTTCCATATGCTTTGCCGCCAGCGCCAATACGGACGGTTTGATCCATAGCTGAAACCGCCGCTTGACTTCTTTTCTGTTTGCGCTTTCCGCTTTCCCTTTCAACTTCTCTTAGCACCTCCCCAAGCACCGCATTTTCGCCCCATTATAAAGGGCATACAAAAACGGCGCCGATGCGAGCGTCAAAGCCCCAAACACGGCACCGTATCTCACCTCGGCTCAAAGCCGCGAAATTTGTTCAACAACAAAACGGACGGCGTTGCCGCCCGAAGTGAATCGAGGCGAGTGCCGTTTACGGCACCGCCTCTTTCTCCTGCTTTTCTATCGACCTTGTTTTTCGACCGAAAAATGCCCCTGAATCCTGCACGGCAAACGGCTCGCAAAATCGTCCGAATTTCCCCCGAAGTTGTTTTTCCGTGTGCTTACCCGTCTTTGCTCGTAATATTGGCACACGGGCGGAACACGGGGCGGACATCGGCGCATCTCATGCGGATTAAATAACAAATGCAACCATCGTTGTATCGCTCCTCACAAATGCTGCACGGGTTGCTCCACCATATCCGCCGCATGAATTTCCCTCCCCTGCAAGTAGTCCATGAAAAGTTCTTCCCTCGCCATTCCTGAAATTTTAGGAACCGATTCGGCACTTTTATATGCCTTTTCCGCATCCTCCATCTCATAGCGGACAAATTGGGTGGCGCCGCGTCCTTTGAACGACATCGTGCAGTCTTTAAAGTTTAACTCCATGACCGCTTGGAGCAATGGATTGTCAGGCGCGCTTGCGATTATATCGAACAGGCGGTCGTCCATAACGTGTGCGTCGATAAAATATTCCAACAACGAATCCACCGTACTGTTCTCCGCTCCCTTCAGCATATCTTTCAACTGCCCCGCCACGCCGTAAAAACTGTTGCTCACGCTCGCTGTAAAACAAACCGTTTCCTCTCCGTCTGTAAGCCTTACCGCGACAAACCGATCCTGTTCCTCTTGTTCTGCCTTGACATCTTCCTGTATCAACCGCTCTATCTTCGTGCGTTCGTTCTTCGGTACTTTATCGGCATACAGTTTGCCGATATACTTTTCGAGCGATTGATCCAAATCTATTCCCTCTTCATAGAGCGCGACTTTCAGCGCGTCGAGTTTATGCTTGTTGAACGGTATCCTGATTTCTTCTTCTGCCATATCATTTTCCCTCCCCGGATGCGCCCACGGCAGAAGCGAGAGAAGGTTTCGCGCGCTTCGGTTTTACTGGCGGCGTTGTTCCCGAACGCAAATCAAGGAATTCGCGCACCCCCGCCGGCACGGATTTGTTGTAGAGCGATGAAAGCGAATTTTCCAACTCCGCCTCTACCGTTTGGTTTTTCTGTTCGAGATACATTTTAAGCGCCGAGAGTTTTTCCTCATCGAATGTTACCGTGATCGTCGTTTTCTTCATTGCCCGCTCCTTTTATAAAAATTGAGCATCTCCGCCAGAGACGCCCTTTTCTTTCTGCTTTATAATTTTAGAATTGTTTCTTCCTCGCTTGATCCAGCTATCGGCAGATCGTACGGATCGTCCTCCGATACTAAAAACTGCAACGCGCGCTTTACGTCACGGAACCTGTCCTCCAAATCGCTAAAGCCTGAATATACCCATCGCTCGTCTCCGCCGAAGATATAGACATAACACTCGTCGATGCCGTTGTTTAGCAATTCATCCAACGTCATTTCTTCTGTATTCCAAAAATCATCATCCAAATCGCGCTTGAATGCGACCGTATATTTCTCGTCCTCTCTGTTTTCGAGTCCTTCCGGAGCAGGTCCAATCTGCTCGCCCAACGATTGGATTCCGCTGAGCGATAGCAAGGCATCCACCTTTTCCGTCGTGTCGTAATGCTCCGCGAGCATCTTCCCTACATGGGATAGGTATCCGTCAAATTGGCAGTAAATTGCTTTATATTTATCCGTTCCTATTTTCTTTGCTATACTATTTCCGCTATTTTGTCAATATTTGCCCAAATCCCTTATCGTGTTCTCTCCATACATTCGTCAAAGAATTGCTCCCCGTCGCTATCGGGCATCTGCTCGCCGTACATACTCGCATCGAAGTAAAGCGCCAATAGCCGCTTGATTTCGCTCTTCTCCATGCGCCGCACGTCGAACCCCTGCTCGGAAATTGTCTTTTGGATTTGATTGGCTCGCGCGAATACCTGCTGCGCTTTCATATTCCTGCACCGCGCCACAAACAAAAATTGCCGTGCCGTCGCCATCTCTGCCTGAATCTCATCCAAGAATGTAGCGTCCCGCTTAATGAGCGAACGAACTTTCTCGTTCTTCTCTTCTTCCGCCCTGCCCATAAGATAGGCTTTGTTCTCGTCGAAGCATTCCGCTGAATCCGTGCAGGAAATTTCCACATCCGGCACGGCAGAAAGGACTAAGGTGAGCTGCCTTATCTTCGTTTCTATACTCGACGACGATAATACCGAGATGTTTGTGGGCGTTACCCTGAAAAACAGCAGTTCCCCGCGGTTCGTCTGGATTCCGTAATCGGTGAAGGCTTTGATCCCGAGCAGGTCCTGCACCGATGCCCCGTTTTTCTTTTTCTGTCTCTTGTTATTTCTCTTTGCCAAGCTATTCCCTCCATTCGTAATACTGCTGGTCTGTCAGAAAGTATTTGACCGCAAAGCGAATATAATCGAGTACGGTCATGTCGTCCTTTCGGATGGTGAGGAAGGCAAAACAGAGCGCGGCCGCGGCGGGAATCAACCACCCGAATTTTACAAGCAGAACCACGGACACCACCGCCAATGCACAGAGGATGAGGAAATCCCGCATTCCCCACAGCCACAGGTTTGCCGTCGCTTTCAAATTTTTCGGATACAGATAATGCGTCATTGTTTTATCTCCTGTTCTTCCTTGAAATATTGTTCGCAGAACTCTCTCGGTGACTGGTCGCACTCGATCTGCAATTTCTGCGCAATCATGTCCTTGATGAATTCTGCCTCGTTCCTCGTCGGCTCATAGTAAAACTCTTCGCTTCCGTCATCGCCGTCAATTGCGCATAGGATACTGACCGTGTCTTTATAAGGATTAAAAAATATAGTCATGTTCAGCCATGTACTGTCCTGCGCATTGATATCTAAATGAAACTTTCTATCCACGTCGAACCAAGTTTCCATATGCGCGACGATAACCTGCCGCCATTCGTCGTCCACCTCCAAATCGTCAATGCGCAGGTCCTTTGCTTCCAATTCATTGTTTCTTTTCATGCCGCCTTCCTTACTTGCCTGCCCGCGCGACCGTTCTCGTGAGGTTAATCGCCGTTGTCGTGGCGTGTACCGCGCTCATAAGATTGAACTTTGCCGAACTGTCCAGCCCGAACTGCTGCGCGATACGCGGCACCTCGTTCGCCGCGAGCATTACCCCGAGGCCGAGCAGCATATTCTCGGTAAACGTCATAAGTCCCAAAAAAAGCAATGTCGTCTGCATGAACGCCGTAAGACAGATCGCCGCGACCTGTTTCATCCATTGCGTGAACCCGTCCGCGTACCCTCTCGGCACGGAGAACATATACAAGGAGCCCACCGACATCTGCACGAGCAGTATCCCGCCGCGCTTGATGTTTTGGAAAAACACCTTGACCACGCAATAGGCAAAGGCGATGAGCGCAAGCAGATTGAACAGATTCCCCACAAGTAAATATTCGGCAAATTGATTTTGCAAAATTTGCGAGCCCTGATCTGCGATGCTCGTTGCCTTTCCGTCCGAAAACAGAACGGCAAGGTCGCCCGCGAATGTGTTTTGCAGGGATATGCAGAATTTATACAATTCTATCGGCACGATGCCGATGAGCGAGCAAGCGAAAAAGCCTTTGAGGATATTCAGTACCGTCGTCTTGATATTCGCCCTCCCGCTCTGATACTCGATTGCAAGATCGAAGGCGGCAACGACGACGCCCGCCGCGAACAATGCCCAGCCGAACAGAGTGAAGAGTTTTACCGTGGCCTGCACCCATGAAAGGTCGAAAATCTCCGCGCCCATATTTCCCATCATGGCAAAGAAATCCGCAATGGCGTTGAACACCGTTTCATACATCCATACCATCATCGTAGACCAAATGGTGTTCGAGATCGTCTGTCCTATCCCTGCAAATGCGTTTGTTATTGCACTCGTGATACCGTTTATAAGGTCGCCCAACCAATCAAACATTGTTTTCCCCCTTACATTTGCGGTGCCATATCCGGTGAGGCAAACATTTCAACATAGTCCAATATAGCTCCTGCGATTTGTCCTTTTTCTTCTGCACTTACCGGCATATTCCACCCCGTCCGTATCCCGTCTTCTATTATGACCGGTTTCTCATACTCTTCGCCGATTGCCTTATAACCGAGTATATCCGAAAAAACAAAATAGTTTTTATCCACAACACCTTCCGAACGGTCAAAAACAATCGCCTTTATTCCTTCAAAGCGAGTTACCGTACCTCGCGTAATAAAGAGAAGTTTCAGGCGCAAATCTTCGTCCAACTTTGTCATCATCTCTTTGCCGCAGAACTTTGCATCTCGTAGCAATTCGCTGTTTCCGAACATTTCGCGCATTTCTTTTTCAAAGAAGTTCATGCCGCACCTCCTACCCGATGATATCCCAAATATACAACGGCGCCGTTAGCGTGAATATCAGGCACGCAAACAGGATACACGGCGCGACGAACTCGAACTGTCCGTGCTTTCGGTAATCAAAGTACGCCGTTCCGAGTTTGACGAAGAACAGTATGGCGAGGATCATATCCACCACAGGGAACACGACATTGTTCACCACGTCCTTGATTTGCCCCTGCGCGGAATTCCATGTATCCTCCACCGCGCCCGCCACGTCGCCCGATTCTGCCGCCGCTGCGCCGATCACCGATGCGGACAGAAACGCCGCAAGCGCCGCCAATACCGCCGCGACGATAAACATCTTCCAATACCTTTTGTTCATTTTTCTTTCATCCACCTCCGATGATTTTCTCCAATTCTTTCCCCCGAATCCTTCTTGTTTTTATCTTCATATTCTTACAGAAACGTATTTCCTCCTCCATTCCCGCGCTCACCTCGTCCCCGAATATCCACATCTCGTCACAGAACCACAAAAGGCTTAACCCCGCGCTCATTCCGATCTCGCGCTCTTTGGGATCGGCATCGTCGAGGCACAACGCGTAGAAATGCGGCACCACGGGCGCAACGCCGCTTTGCAGGGCATACCGGGCAAAGCGGATTGCGCGTTCCAGATTCTCCTCTACGTTTCCGCCGAGCGGGGCGCAGATATATACCTTTTTCTTCATGCCCCGTCACCGCCACGCTGCTCTTTCATTCTCTTATTCGGGAATAAACTTTGCGAAGATGCTCGCTTCCACCTCCTCGTCCGAAATTTCTTCCGGCTCGGCAAACCGAGCCAAGTATTTTTGAATCTCCTCGTCCGTCAAAGACCGGGGATCCTCTTTATCCGCTCCGATGACAAAAAAGTTCCCGACAAGTATATCCGCACCGCCCGCGAGCCTGCGGTTGGCGGGAAGCCCTTTTTGTTTTCCCTCTTCGTTGCAGAGAATGAATGTGCCGTCCTGATTATAGATCCTTTCGATTTTGCCTCCGACCGCGCGCGGCTCCGCCCGCAGACTGTTTTCTATTTCCGCAACATATGCGGCTTTCCCCGGCTCGACAAATACGACGCGCAACAGGTCCTTCGGTTTCGTTGCGAGCGATTCGTCGAAATCCACCTCTTTGAACCCGAATCGGTCGCAATAAAAGAACCTGTCCTCTGTCTTGACTATGTCCGACACCGACAGCGAACGTCCTCTGTACAACGGCGGGTGATCCGTGTTGAGAAGTTCGTACACCCCTTCCAAAGTGTTCCTGTCTACATCGCCGTCGAAGACCTCGTCGTACAGGGCGGCATCGACTCTTTCGCTGCCCTGATACTTTTCGAGTTCTTCCGACCCCGCGAATTTCACGTTCCGTTTATCCCTTTCGGATACGATTTGATATACTTTTATCCTCATTGTGTTTCCTCCATGCTCATTTCCTCCTGCGGCAAGTGCGCCGACCACTCCGCCTGTTTCGCCTTCGCCCATTCGGGAAGAAGGTCGAGTTTCACCACGCCCTGTATCTCGTCCCGCATGAACCATGCCCTTTCCCCGTCTTTTATGAACCGCCCGTATACCTTTCTCCCGATGGCGTTCGGATCGCAGCCGAATCCGCCCTCAGCATAGAAAAGTTGGTCGAGCGCCGTTTTGAACTCATCCCGCAGGCAATCGGGGCGGATCGCCACGATCTTGCCCTTGAAATCCATCTTTTCGGGATAGCATTGTTCCCCCTCGTACAAGCCGAGGTTTTGCCATGCTTTGCGCACGAGATTGGCAAAGACGTCCGCCAGCCCCGGATGCGAGCGCAATGCAAAATTATAGTTGCGGAACTGCTCGTCCTTCGGCACGCTGAATCTTTTTGCCCATTCCTTATTTTCGCGGCTATACCGGCCGTCATGCTCGCCCTCGCGGATCGTATTGGCGAGTACCCAATTCACGCGGTCGAACCCGTATTCTTCGAGAATCTTCTCGACGCAGTCCTTATTCAGCCGATTATCCCCGTAACCCTCGGCAATCGCCTCGTCGATGGCGCGGGCGCAGGTGCTGTTCTCCGCAAAACTCTCCACCCATTCGTTCAGCTCCCCGAGCCGCTCCGCCTCCCGCCGCGAAGCGGTATATACGGGCTTATGCTTCGGCATTGCCGGTTTCCTCCTGCGCCTCCGCCCATTTTACCGACAGGTGGATGAGTGCCGCACGCTGCTGTTTCGGCGTCAGACTGTTCAGAAAATCGTATAACGTCATCTCGTTGCCGGTACCGACCTGTCCCGATTTTTGACAGTCGCAGATGCGTTCCCTGCGCACGATCACCGTCCTGCCGTCCTCCGATTCCGTAAACGAAAGCACGTCGTCCTGCTTAAATCCCACCTTTTGCCGTATCTCGAACGGGATCGTGATCCTGCCCCTTCTGCCGAGTATCCTGAATATCTTTTTCATTCTCTCCCCTCCGCATCTTCGCATTTGTCTTTGCACGGACAGCCGCCGCAATTCCCGTCGCAGTCGAGTTCGTTTACGGGGCAGTTCTCACAGTCGCCGTCACAGACGAAGTCCGAAATATCCTCCACCGCGCGGATACAGACTTTTTTCTCTTCCGCCGTGATCTCCAACAGGCTGCCGGGTCTGATCCCCGCATCTTCCAATGCCTCCAACGGCACGGACAACAGTACATAGTTCAGTTTTTTATCTTGCATGATAGAATGCACTCCTTCAAAATTTTTTCATAGTCGAAGTCGTTGCGGAACATGGACATCTGCCGCGGCCTGTTCCGCTCCCGTTCGTATAGGTCATAGTTCCCGATGAGAAGTTCCTTGAATTCTTTCCCCGCCGAATACCGCTGCGCCATAGAATGGATGCGCGAAAAGTCGAATACCGAAAAGCCGTCGTATAAGTCCCGTATCTCTTTACAGTCGTTATACGAGAGCAGGAATTTCCCCTTCACATTTGCGAGCGTGTCGCGGAGCCGGACATGGTCGTTCCAATCGAATTCCGTATCGTACATTTCCTCGCTCGCAAAGTACGGCGGATCCGCGTAGAAGAACCCGTCCGGGCGGTCGTAGTGTCTGATGAGCGTTTCAAAATCTTGATTCTCTATCACCACGTTCGCCATGCGGTTTTCCAGTTCCCGTATCAGGGAAAACAGCCGCCGAAGATCAAACGGCTGCGAGGCGTATGATTTACAGCCGCTCGAATAACTGTAACGCAGAAGTTTCAAAAACATCGCCGCACGGCGAACATCGTGATCGCCCGCGATGCGCGTCCGCAGTTCTTGCATCTCCTGCGCTTCGGGCGGCGGGAGCATGAGTCTGGTCAAAAGCAGTTCCTCGCCGAGATGTTTATCCGAGAACTCCTCCCGCTCGAAAAACTCCTTGATGGCATTGAAATCTTCGCGGGAGTTGAGATTGCAGAACCCGAGTTCGCGGATCGTCGCCATCGTCCGCTCCTTCATACAACGGAAAAGGTTGACGAGGTTCCTGTCGAAATCGTTGTACACCTCGAACGGCGGAGGGCTCGGATTGCCCAAAAGGACGCTGCCCGAACCGCCGAACACGTCGATGAACCTGCCGTACCTTATGGGGAATACGGCATACAGAATGTGGAGAATACCCGTCTTGTTCCCCACGCGCGATACCGGTGTTTTGATGATGTCACCTCTCTTCGCGGCGCCGTTCCCGAAAGAAAAAAGCGGCACCGATCCGTCCCTTCGGAAACGATCGATACCGCTCTTTTTGTTTTATTTTTTTTCGTTACTGCCGCAGGCTCATCCCCTCGCATTCGTCCTGCTCAAAGGAAGTGATGTTGACGTATTCCCCGATGATGCTGAGTGCGTCATCGTAATTCTTGCTCGAAAATACGCGCCCCGCCATTTCCTCTGCTTCGTCCGCCATCCCGTTTCGTTTGAGCGTGCGCGAAGCGATGCCCACGAGATTGAAGATATTTCCGTCCTGACCGATGAGCGGACAGTCCGGCTTTGCTCTTTGATTCGGCTCTCCCTCGATAAACCCGCCCAAGCGGTTGGAAACATAGTCCGAAAGCCACGTTCCGCCGAATGATCCGTGTGTCCAAATACGCCACATGGCAAGTTTACCCATATCCAGTTTTGCACCGTCAAACGGGAATAAAAGGCAAATCAGATCCCCGTCCGTGAACCGCTTGCAGTCCTCCATCCGCGTGCCGTCCAACAGGATGCCCTCTTCCGTCAGAATATCGTTGATGCCCTTTACCCACTCGTCAAGATCCCCGCCGCAGCCCTGTATGATGAGCCCTTCCTTATCCTTCATATACCGAAGCGTTTCCGCTTCTATCGCCGTTACGCTCATTGCGTTAGCCCTCCTTCCTTTTGTTCTTCAGCATTGATTTCATTCAGTCGTTTTTCGTAATAACTTCGACAGTCTTCGTCCTGCCACTCGTTATCATAAAACTCTTCAAAACATACAGGGGTATCCCCGGCATGACATTCATCCTGCAAAAATTCGGGAACATACACTCGCTCGTACACTTTAAGGGCGGTATCCGTTTCCTCTAAATCCGCTGTGTTCTGATTTTCCAGGAATTCCTTTACCGTCTGCTCATATCCTAAAAAATTCAACCCTGTTACATTATCCAGCTCAATATACCCTCTTTCCCCGAGGTCAAGAGGTTCTTTCATGAGCAGCGTACCCGCATGGTTGACGGAAACTTTCTCTTCTATGGTACAAAACTTTCCGTTTCCTCCGTCGCGCAGTTCGTAGCGATACAACCCTTCCGGTATTTCGTTCTTCTTCAATCGAGTATCGGAAAACAATCCTCTGCGCCCCATAAATTCCACTGTCTGCATTCTTTCGTCACCGATATTTTCCTGCTTTCGGCGCGAAATGTTTGCATATAATTCTCCGCCCGGCGGCGATATGATCCCGTAGGGCGTCCGTGCCGCGCCCGTCCGTTCCGTTAATATCTGCCCTTCCTTCATGAAATTAAGATCATCCAGCCATCTCGTGTCGAATTTCGGATCTGAATGACGGCAAAGATATTCCCTGAAATACTCGTCCGCGTACTCCACTTGCGGATCGAGTTGGTACCCATCCAACCGCTGTATCTCTTTCAGCGCGTTGCCAAGATCAAAGTTTCTTTCGCGGCTCAACATCGCTTTGTATTTCATGCGGTTTTCGGGCGACATCTTAATAAACTGCCCTGCCAAATAATTCAGCGACGTAAACTCGGATAACCCTTTTATGTCCTTCCCTTCGATCTGCGGGATCACCGATTCGAACTCAACACAGGCACAGTCTTCGATCCTTTCCGCGCCGAGCGATTTTGCGAGCCTATCCGCCTCGATACGCATCACAGGCAGCGTGAGCCATTTCGAAGATGTTTCCTTTTTGCCTGTTCCCTCTGACGGAGCGGATACTTTCAAACGGAACACATATCTCTCTTCCTGCTCTTGCGTAGGCAGCGTGATCCCGTCATATACTTCCGAAAGTTCGTACTCTCCCGCCACAACGTATTTATCGCCGACAAACACGCCGCCGTCGATCTCCCGCATCCATTTCCCGACCGCTGCCCTGTCCAAGAGAGAAAGCGATTCGGCGGGAAGTTTTTCGATATCGGGATGCAGATCGTTTTCGATAACGAACTGTCCGAGCTGCGTATCGTCCGATACCGCGGAAAGCACGGAAACTTTGTCCAAGCTGTAGGTCATATTGATGAGGTCTTTTATACTTACAAGTTGATTTTCGTCCTTTCCTTCCAAATATTTTTGTACTACCGCCTGCAACACCGGTTTTTCGTCTTCTTCCAAAAGAGCGAGCCGCTTGGCAAAAAAATTCAGTTCCTTTATCGTCGGGGTGTCCAACCGTTTCCCGAGCAATCCGCGCAGCGGCTTGCAATGGTATACGGCGAATTCGTCAAGATCCTGCCGTTCGTAGTCCGTCCTTATTTGCTGTAATGAGTCTTCGATCTCCAATTCGCTTGCGGGCAGTTCGAGTGTTCCGTAATACACCTTACCGTTCGATGTTGTGTGCGATATTTCCAGCTTCAGCGTCTTTTCCATTTTTGTTTCGCCATTCCTTATCTATCCTTTTTATCATTTCCCCGATTGCGGAAATGACGGGCACGCTCACGGCATTTCCCGCCATTTTATAGAGTTGCCCGTCTTTCAGCCCCGTCGCTTCCGCCTTGCGGAACTGTTCGTCCGTAAAGCCTTGCAGCCGCCAGCATTCGATGGGCATGAGCCTTCTGACCTTCCCGTAACGGATGACCCCGTGCTTGTCGCAAGCCGTGAGAGTAAACATCGGCTCTTCAGGCTGCTTGAATCGCCTGCCCTGCTGCCGAGCCTTTTCCTTGTCCGGCGTTAAGATCGCCCGCGGCGCGTCCTCGATAAATACCGCCGAATGCTCGCCCTTGCGGTTGCTGATCCCCGAATCCTGACGCGCCGTGATACAGCGTGCCGTGTCCGTCAGCTTTGCGCCCTCATTCATGTCGATGAAGAAATATCCCTGCGAACTGCTCGTCGTCAGCGTGTGCGCGATCTTATCCCCCACCCGACCCCTGCGCGAGTTTTGGTTCGGATACGCAAGATCGATGCTATCACCGGGATATGCAAGCTGATAGCCCGCCTTCGTTTTTACCTTGATCGGCAGATTGATGTCATATAATCCCGTCTTGCCGCCGAATCCGCCCGCTTCGCTCGTCAACGTTATCGACACGCCTCGCGGCGAGTACACACGAGTTCCTTCCCGTCCGGGGAGTATTTGCATAAGAGCCTTTCCATTTGACTCTGTGAAAGAAAATACTTCGCCGGGGCATCCTTCTCCAAGATATCCGATAATATACACTCTCTTTCGAGATTGGGGTACACCGAAATCCTTGCTGTTAAGCACCTGCCATGTGACATCGTACCCCAACTGAGAAAGCGCGCCGAGGATGGCCGCAAACGTCCTGCCTCCGTCATGCGATAACAAGCCGGGTACGTTTTCAAGCAGAAGATATGCAGGTCTTTTAACGGCAGCGATCCGGGCAATTTCAAAGAACAAGGTCCCTCTTGCGTCGGCAAAGCCGCCCCGTCTTCCTGCGATCGAAAAACTCTGACAAGGAAATCCTCCGCATAGTAAGTCGAAATCCGGCATTCCTTTCGGTTCGATTGTTCTTGCATCTTCATAATATACCTCCCCCTTTGGTTCATAGATCGCGTTGTACGCCTGATTTGCAAACTTATCTATCTCGCAATGCCCCACGCATTCGAATCCGCCGATCGCCTCCAACCCGCTGCGGAATCCGCCGATGCCCGCGAACATATCAAAAAATAGGATAGCCATACGCCATCCGACCTCGGTTTAATTATTTATTCTTTTTCTTTCCCGCCTCACCCCCTTACATACTCTGTGCGGGATCTTCCGCTTCGCCCGTTTCCTGCGCTTCGAAGTTGAACCGTACCCCGGCTTCCTTAAATTGTTCCAAAATATAGTCCTGTATGCCTTTGGCGATATCGAAACTGATGGGCGCTTCTCCGTCCTCTTGCGGCAGGAGTTCTATCCCGAACGTCGCGCAATACTGTTTTACAAGCCGCCAGCATTCCTCTTCGAGTTCGTCGAAGTAACCGAGGCTTGAACAGTTTACAGGCTTTTCGGGTTGTGCGCTTCGTTTTTGAAATACATCGCATTTCTCCTCTTCTTGGAATAGAAAAAGCCGACCGTTTCAAACGATCGGCTTTTATGTATAGAAATGCCGGTTATTTTTCGTTCAGTTCTATGATATCCGACAGCGGGATCTTCTCCCCGCCATCCATCACGATGACTTTCGCTATCTCGTCTATCTTTTTGATCACTCCCTCCGCCTGTTCGTACCTTCCGCCCGATTTCTTTTCGTCGGGAATAAAATAGGTGATGCTGACGACGGCGTTCGGCTGCGCCATGATCTGCAACAGGCGTTCGTTCAGTTCGGAAAGCTCCCTTGTACACCTGTCCATTCCAACCCCTGAAATGTCTTTACGTTTTTCAGCTCGTATCCTTTTATACTTGCCATCTGCTTTCTCCCCTTTCAGTTTTGTACCTGTTGTATACCCTGTTCTTGTAATTCTTCAATGTTTTGCAAATATTTCGGATCCACAACGACCTCCGATTCGTTCCGTTCCATAAACAATGCGAGGATATATTTTTTGTTGATTTCTGCTTCGTACACCGTTCCGTCCTCTTTATAGCGGTGTGCAAACCATTCCGCAACCTCCTTATCCAATGTCCACGACATGGCCCGGATGTTATCTGCATTCAGCGACGTCACCCCGCGATAGACGGTTACGGTATCCTCCAACTCTGCCAATCTTTTTCTTTCTGCCTGATCCATTAAAATTGTCGGATCCGCCTGTTTGAACATAGAGACGAGTTCCTTTTGGGTGAAGTTCGGATCGCTATTCGGGTTCTCTGATCGAGCCCATGCATCCGACAATATTTTGGAGAATTCCTCTTTCGACAGAAAGGGCGAGGTATATTTCAGAAAAGTCAAACCGTATGGTTTATTCGTCATCATGTAGATGTGATACGCACACGTCGCGTTTCCGATCTGCTTTTTCATATATTCACGCCAAGCCGCTAAATCGCTTTCGCTGCTGCATATGTTTCCGAGTTGAAACACCCCGTCTCTCGGAAGGACAGTGATCCCCGACGAAGTAAACGGATGTTGCACGACCGCGGGCGAGAACTCCGTTTCGTGAATTTCTGTCATGAGAAGCGCCCTCGCTATCATTTTGACTTTTTCCAAATCCGTCTTTTTCTGCACTCGTTCTCCTCCTTCTTTTGGGCATTAAAAAAGCACACAGGTTTTCCTTGTGTGCTTCTATTTTCTATGTAATTTTCGTTATATGTAAGTTCAAGTCCTGGCACAATCGGAAAATGCCTCAAAAATATCTACGATATTGCGCATTATTTGTAAAAAATTACGCCGTCAAAAAAATGCCGTTTTTGCCCGTATAAATGGCAAAAACCTCGGTAAAACCGAGGTTTTTTGGGCAATATCTTTTTTGTTGCCCTATGATGTGATTTGTGAACGAAAAGGCTACACGCATCAGTCTTTATATTGCCTATATAATATCAAATTGCACCGCAAAAATCAATGAATACACACCATGAAAATATCGGAGGCAAATTTCTTTGCCCCCGATATTTTACTCAACCCGTTCCTCTATTGTAATTCCGCCTTTTAGCATAATCACGATTTTCCCATCTTCCATCACGCGAATATACTCAATTAACAACCGCACCGACCTATCGTCGTACACGTCGAAGTTCAGAGAATCATCAGTCAACAATTTTTTGATACGTTCCAATTCTGTATTGACGCTTTGATTACTCTCGATCTTGGCCTGTACAAGTTTTAATTGTTCCCGCAAAACAGCCAGCTCATTTGTCTGCCGTTCGATTATCTTCTCGATCCGCCCCTTATCCCCTTCCGTTCTTTCGAGCAATTCGATGTTTCCGTCAATTTCTCCCCTGATCGTTTCCATCTGTTTCTCTATGGCATAGGTATCCAACACATCATTTTCTCCCGTAAAAGCGTAAACATGGCATTGGCAAAACCGCTCACGCCGTCTATGTGCATACCGTTGATGATAGGAAGTATCAGCACAAAGATATTGACCGCGAACACCGCACCGTAGGCGAGAATGATCTTCGTCACGAACATCTCGCGCCAGTTCTTGAACCGCGCTCCGTCGTCGAGCGGCAGCGTTGACATTGCAACGGGCATCGTGAAATACACAAACACGATCTCGTACACGCGCTTTGCGAGGTTGAGTACCGCCATGATAAGTGCGATCGCCAACGCAATGCCTGCGATAAGCGCGGGAAGATATAGAAACGAGTTCGGATTGACCATACCGTTGCACTTCCATGAGGTGGGCCAAATACCGAACAGCGCAGCGTTGTACCCGCCGAGGATCTGCCCCACCGTTAGGGACGTTACGTCGATATTCGACGCGGAATACCCGTTCAGCCATTCGCCGACGCAGGCATTGAAAATTGCCGTCGATAGTTTCGTCGTGTTGTTCACTTCCTCTTTTTTTTCTAAATTTTGCTCCACATCAGCCTTATGGTCTACAAATTCGTGTCCGCCTTCTATTGACTTTTCCAAAGACTGATGACGTCTGGTTTCTCGACGCTCAATGAGTTTGTCTTTGTACTCTTCTACTATATATCTGTGTTT
>NXNN01000056.1_pt1 | contig 21349 bp, 19 predicted proteins | sample 2041041 | NCBI WGS metagenome assembly NXNN01 (sample SAMN07660617, study PRJNA407663) | chicken gut metagenome | isolation source: caecum content treated with Lincosamide | host: Gallus gallus domesticus | place: Czech Republic: Brno | collected 2016 | reverse complement strand
TATTAGTGGTGCTATTGATATCATAAAACTATGGAGTGAGCAGATTCCTAAAAATAATACTTTTGAAAAATTACAACCAATCGAACAAAACACTTTAAAAACAGTTCAACTATTTGATTTACCTCTGTCTGCCGGATTGGGCAATAATATTATGGAGGGAGATATTCCATATGAACCATATAACACAGAGAATCAGGCTTGTGACTTTGCTTTAAAAATATCTGGTAATAGTATGGAGCCTGATATACCAAATGGTAGCATAGTCTTGATAAAGTCATGCAATACACTTGAAAATGGTGAGATTGGAGCCTTCTATTACAATGGTGATATTTATTGCAAAAAAATACTTTATAAAGACGAAAGAACTTTTTTAGTTTCACTGAACTCAGATTTTAAAGAAATTGACATCTCTGACGAAGATACTTTGTATACATATGGCAAAGTTATATCTATTGATAAAGGCACAATATCAAATAGCTAAATTAACAATGTGGAGTTAAAATGAAAGCAGTAATCTACGCTCGTTATTCTTCTGACAATCAGACGGAAGCGTCTATTGAGGGACAGTTGCGCGAATGTATGGAATTTGCCGAGCGCACGGGCATTGACGTTATAGGCAACTACATAGACAGAGCTTTCTCCGCCAAGTCCGACCATCGCCCCGAATTTCAGCGAATGATTAAGGACAGCTACAAGCACGCCTTTGACTGCATTATCGTGTGGAAGCTGGACAGGTTCTCCCGCAACCGCTATGACAGCGCGCACTACAAAACTTTGCTGCGCAAAAATGGCGTTAAGGTCATCTCTGCAATGGAGAGCATTTCGGAAGGTTCCGAGGGAATATTGCTTGAATCTGTCCTTGAAGGTATGGCTGAATACTATTCTGCCGAGCTTGCTGAAAAAGTGGTTCGCGGTATGAAGGAGAACGCACTCAAAGGCATAAGCAACGGCGGGCAGGTTACTTTCGGCTACAAAGTCAACGAAGAGCGCCGCTATGAGCGCGACAAAGTGAACGCGCCTATCGTCGAAGAAATCTTTACAATGTATGCCGACGGCAAGACGATAAAGCAGATTGTGGACTACCTCGACGCCAAGCAAGTACGCACCTCGCGCGGAGGGAAGATAAACTTCAATGCCGTTCAGCGTATGCTTTCCAACCGCAGGTACATAGGCGAATACAAATTCCGCGATGTGGTTATGCCGCACGCCATACCTGCACTCGTTCCCGACGACTTGTTTGAGAAAGTACAGAAGAAGTTGGTTAAGAATAAAAAGGCTCCCGCCCAACGCAAAGCCGAGGACGAATATTTTTTGACCTTAAAACTTTTCTGCGGAAAGTGTGGCGCGCACATGGTTGGCGAGAGCGGGATGGGCACTTCGCGCATCTACCGCTACTACAAATGTGCCAACACCAAGAAGGTTCACACCTGCGACAAAAAGCCCGTCCGCAAGGAATGGATAGAAGATTTAGCCGTCAAAAAAGCACTTGAAATTCTCAACGACGAGAAGCTGATAAGCTACCTGACGGACAGAATTTATGTATTGCAGGGGCAGGAAAATCCGAGGATACCCAACTTAAAGGCACAGCTTGAAGATACGCAAAAGCGAATAGGCAACATAATGGACGCCATTGAGCAGGGCATTATTACGGAGAATACCAAGAGCAGATTGACACAGCTTGAAAGCAAGCAAAAAGAGCTTGAAATCGCCATTTTGCAGGAGAAAATAAAAAAGCCCTTCCTGACGAAAGAGCAGATACGGTTCGGCATAGAGAAATTCAAAAAGCTGGACATCTCCACGCAGGAGGGCAAACAGCGGCTGATAGACGGGTTTATCAACTCGATTTACCTGTTTGACGACAAGCTGACTATAACATTCAACTTCAAGGACGGAAGCAGAACTATAAGTTTTTCCGAAATTGAAGCGGCAAAAAATTCGGATATTGATTGCGTTGCTGCACCAAACAAAGAACACAGGTTTTTACCTGTGTTCTTTGTTTGTGTACGTCTTTTGAAACTGAACCCGCAGGGTTCGCGCGAGCGGGCAATGCCCGCGACGCTCAACCGAGGGGACCCCTTCAGGGGTTTCGGTTGATTCCCTGTCCCCTTTCCGTTCTTTTATTTTATGAATCTTTAAGCGAGAACCACATCCGCAGGCGGAGTTTGCATCCCCTCCCCGAAACGTTGCGGATGTCGGTTCGTGCTCGGAGCGAAGCGCAGAGCTTTGCGCCAAAGGCGCAAGCCCCCTGAAGGTGCACCATAACAGGGGTATACGAACACCCCGACGAGAGAGAAACCGATTTATCGGTTTCTTTTTCTTTTGCTCCGTTTTCGTCCGTGTTCCTGTTTTCGTCGGGATAATCGGGAAAAATCAAGTTTAAGAGCAATTCGTTCTTTTGTCCGTTTTTGAGGTGGAACAATACTTTCATTTTATCGTCATACAGTATCGCTTTATAAATGAATATGTCTATCAGTGCTTTGCGGTTTTTGGTCTTGGAATAGTCAAGCGCGCGGAAGTGCGACAACCATTTGCGAATGTCGGCGTAACTGTAATTTATCTGCATTGCCTTTTCGTTGGCGACTGTGTCTTGCAATTCCTTGTTTTCGTTCGACTTTAGCTTTTCCCCTCGACGGTGCAGCGGCGTATCTCGCCAAAACTCTCTGCACCTCGTCGAATAGTTCATCGTCTATTATCTGCGGTACGCCGCCCTCAATCTCTGTCCCTTGAAAGGTATATTTAACTGCCTAACCCCGCCGCCGCAGTGAGATGTCAACGGGATATACTTTTCCGCAACGCGGGAAAGAAGTTGTCGGTGGAGATTTTTCGCCCGCGAAAAATACAACCGCTTGCCCGTTGACCAGAACACAAGGCGGCGTATAATCCCACCAGGCGGTTAAGCACAAGCAAAAAACTAATCCTATTTTAACATAAATCAGTTGACAAGTCTATCAATTTTCTATATACTAAACAATGATTAAAACATTGTTTAGTGTGGAGGCTAAATGGACGCAAAGGCAAAGATAATTGAGGCTACTATTAACTTAATAAAAGAGAAGAATGGTGATATTAAACTGGTTACTACAAGGGAAATCGTTAAAAATGCAGGTGTAAGCGTTGCGCTTATCAATTACCATTTTCAAAGTAAAAAGAATTTGATTGATATATGCGTAAAGCAAATAGTCAGTAATGTTATTGCTCAATCAAAGCCTAATATGGAAGGATTGTCGCCTATGGAAAAATTAAAGCGTTCGGTAAAAATACCAGTTGACTTTTTAATGGAAAATCCTGAAATTGCTAAAATATCAATTTTGAGCGATTTTATGAAAGGGCAACTAAACGACAATACCTTTCAGACATTAGCGCGCTACTATTTTTATGCAAGTAACGTAGGTATAAATAAAGATGTTTTTTTCAAAACCGTCTTTTTAATTCACGGGTTACAAGGTATTTTTTTGCGTAAGGAACTTTATAAAGATAAGTTTGATTTTGCAGACAAAGTGCAGAGAGATATTTTAATTGATAAGATAGTGGATAAATTATTCGGAGGTGAAGATGAATAGAAAAATAGGTTTAATTTCCTCAATCGTAATATGCTATTTGGTTACAGTATTTTTGATTTGCTTGGTGATTGCGCTATTTGCTCAAAATATATTTACAGAAAATTTGAGTTACGGCGTTTGTACTGTACTCTCGTGGGGTTGGGTTGCTACAACCTGCGCTTATTCCTGCTTTACACAAAAAGAATATTCCGCAGCGGCAAAAATCGGCGTTTCCATAGGCGTGATTTATGCCACAATAATTAGTATTGTGTACTTTACTCAACTAACTACTGTATTATATAAATCTGTTGACGAAATAATATTACAAGCCTTTTCATTTACGTCTGCGGGCAGTTGGTTATTTAACCTCGATTTATTGGGTTATGGGTTACTTTCAATCTCTACTTTTTTTATCGGGTTAACCCTGCAAACGAAAGATAAAATCGACAGTGCCTTAAAATTACTTTTAATGTTACACGGTATATTTTTTGTTTGTATGTTTGTTCCTATTTTGCCGTTACCCGCGACTAATCAAGGTAACGGCGGGACAATAGCATTGATTTGCTGGTGCTTATTCTTTTTATCGATTTGTATATTATCAATTCTACATTTCAAAAGATTAAACGATAATAGTAATTCAAAGGAAAGCGTATGACATACTACACAGTCTGCCCCTCCTGCGGGTACAAGTTATTGAAAGCAGGCGACGGCTCAACGATAGAGATACATTGCCCGAAATGTGCGGAAAAAATGACTATCGAAATTAAAAACGGCAAAATTACCATTCAAAAGACAATAGCCGAAAAAGCATAAGGCTACAAATAACTGTAAAGATAAAGAAACGTTATTTAAAAAACACAGCAAAACAGGGAAAACCGCGCCGAAAAATTCCGATGCCGCAGCGGCGGATGCAGACGCAAATCCTGAACGCCGACAGTAAAAACAGCAAGACAGGCGCCGCAGCTGCCCTTTCCTTCAAATTCGGGCAGGAATGCGGCTCCCGTGGGACGAACGCCGGAGCCGCGCCGCGGAAATAATTTCCGTTCCGCCGCAGACGGAAACCCTGCTCACTTCAGGTTTTTACCTGAAATTTCAGAAACAGCTTCTGCCCGGCAAACATCTGTTCGACGACAAAACAGCCGTTCTCCGTTACGACGCTTTTGCTGTATTTTCTGCCGCGCACCGTCGCCGTAAAAAGGATATTGTCCCCTTCTCGGTATACATAATTTCCTTTGGCGACGTGCTTTTTGCCTTTCGATGACACAGCTTCCAGAACGCAGGTGCCGCCGGGTTCCAACGTGAGGACAACGGAAGGAAAATCCTGCAGCAGATCCCTGCCGCCGAACCGCGCCTCGGTGCATTCGTATGCGCCGACGTACGGTTTGGCAAAGGAACGCAGGGAAGAAAGCTCTGCCGCGTTGCATCCGCATACCGCCAGCAGGAGCAATACCGCGAGCGAAGCCGCGGCGTATTTCAATTGTTTGGAAAGTATTTTCATGCCCGATTTCGTTTGATTTTTTGTTCGTTACAGGATATAATAGGAATCAACAAACCTAAAATCACCCGCAATCAGTTTGGGCAGAAAAAGCCCCCGTTATACAGGAGTCGGTATGAAATTTGACGTGGAACTCGTAGGAAAGATCGGTTCGATGGCGCTCATCGATAAAAAGGACAACATGATCGATTATACGCGGGTGGCGCGCCTTTCGCGCGAACTCAAGCCCGGGTATATCTGGATTTCCAGCGGCGCAACGGAGATCGGGCGGCTGGATTTTATGATGCGTGCGGGATATGAACTGCCCGAGGGCGAGGACGCAAAAACAGACTATGCCGCCCAGGGGCAGGCAATCCTCATGCAGACTTACCGCCAGTATGTGGACAGCAAGTATTCGGTGCGGCAGATCCTCGTCGAACACCACCACTTCAACGACCCCGTCAAACGCGAGCATATCAAACGGCTGCTTCTGCGCTGCCGCGAACAGAACGCCATCCCCATCATCAATTACAACGACGCCGTTTCCGAATCGGAGAACAGGCGCATGGAGCTGGCGGCGCTTGCCAAGTCGCAGGCGGAAGTGCATGAATGCGTGGACAACGACGAGACCGCCGCCCTTGTGGCATGCCTCGTACACGCGGAAACTCTGCTCCTCCTGACGAGCGTAGACGGCATTTATACCGACCCCGCCGATCCTTCCACCATCATCGAGGAGATCGCGGGCAAGGACGCGTACGAGCTCGTGGAGAACATCGAAAGCTATAAAAAATACTGCGAAGGAGCTTCGCGCAAGGGCGCGAACGGCGCGAAAGCGAAGCTGGAATACGCCAAGCAGGCGGCAGCGCAGGGAACGCGCGTCCTCATCGCCAATGCGAAGTACTCCATCCGCGAGATCCTCGCGGGCGAAGTGCGCTGCACAAAGATACACATCCGCTGACAGGCAGAACAACTCATTTTTTAAGGGGGGATATTATGGATAAAAAAGAAAAACATGAACGCACAAAGCGGATACTGAAAATCGTGGGGCCGATCGTCGCTGCCGCGGGACTGATTCTCGCCGTCGTCGGCTTTGTAAGTTTTTTCAGTTCGTTCGGGGGCGACGGCATGCCCTCGCTGTTTTGGTGCGCGTTCGTCGGCATGCCCGTGTTTGTCATCGGGTTGGGCATAACGTTCACCGCATTCCGACGGGAGATCGCTACCTATCACAAGAACGAATCGGCGCCCGTCATCAACGAGTTTGCCGAGGACATCAAGCCCGCCGTACAGAGCGTTGCCTCTGCAGTGCGCGAAACCGCCGCCGCACAGGACGCCACATGTCCGAATTGCGGCGAAAAGAACGACGCAGACGCGAAATTCTGCAAGAATTGCGGCGCGGCGCTCCGGAAGGTTTGTCCCGACTGCGGCGAGCAAAACGACGCCGATGCAAAATTCTGCAAAAGCTGCGGAAAAAGCCTCTGACCCGGAGTGAACAAATAAAAGCGAAAGCCCGCCCTGATATACCCGCCAAAGCCGGATCGGCGTTTGGGGGCATGTCGGTATTCGGCAGGCTTTCGCTTTTTTATCTTCTGAACCATTTATTTCGACGCCGCGCGTTTCTCCGATTCCCCCGCTGAATCCGCAGGCGCATCCATCTTCCGCAAAAATCTGCGGAACTGGAAGAAGAACAATATTGCGGTAAACAGCACCGCGACCGTATCGGCAACCGGCTCCGCCAAAAATACAGCGGTCGCCTTGTCTGCCGTAAAAATGAGCGGCATGATATAGATAAGCGGCAGGAGCAGGACGAACTTGCGCACGACCGCCACAATGACGGAAGCCGCCGCATTGCCCATCGATGTAAAGGTCATCTGACAGGCTACCTGCACCCCGAACAGCAACAGCACGCCCAGATAGATGCGAAGGGCGGGGATCGTATAGCTCACCAATCCTTCATTCGTATTGAACATCATGACAAACGCCTGCGGTACAGCCATGACCAATGCCCACAGTGTGACCGAATAGCACAGGCTGGAAATCAGGAGCAGCCTGAACGCCTTTTTGACGCGCGATGCGTTTTTTGCGCCGTAATTATAACTGATTATGGGCTGCGCACCCTGCCCCAGCCCCTGCAGCGGAAGCATCGCAAACTGCATCACGCTGGACAAAACCGTCATTGCGCCGACGGCAATATCTCCCCCGTACGTCTGGAGAGAGGAATTGAAGCAGATGAGAATGACGCTCTCGCTCGCCTGCATGACGAATGTCGAAAAACCGAGGGCGAGGCACGGAAGAATAATGCCCGCCTGCAGCCTGAAAAAACGCGGACGGATTTTCAGCATCGTTCTTTTGCCGAACAGAAAGAACAGAACCCACACGCAGGACGCCGCCTGCGAGATTATGGTGGCGAGCGCCGCGCCCTGCACACCCATGCCGAACGCGTAAATGAACAGCGGATCCAGGACGATGTTCGCCACCGCCCCGATAAGCACGGAGAGCATTCCCGTTGTCGCAAATCCCTGCGCTGTGATAAAGGCATTCATGCCCAAAGTAAGCTGCACGAAAAGGGTGCCGGCGGCGTAAATATTCATATAATCGGTCGCATACCCGATCGTTTCCCCGCTCGCGCCGAACCACCAAAGGAACTGTTCGTTGAAGATGAGCAGCAGAGCCGTCAGTACAACGGAAATAAAAATCTGCGTGACAAAGCAATTGCCGAGCGTGCGCTCCGCCGATTCCTGATCTCCCCTGCCCATGAAAATGGAAGCGCGCGGAGCGCCGCCGTTGGCTATAAGCGCCGCAAATGCGGAAACGAGCAGAATAAGCGGCATACATACGCCCAATCCCGTGAGCGCCGCCTGCCCGTTTTCCGGCATATGCCCTATGTAGATGCGGTCGACTATGTTATACAGCATATTGATCAGCTGCGCCACCACTGTGGGGATAGCCAGCTTCAGCAACAGCTTGCCGACCGGAGCCCTGCCCAGATAGTCCTTCCCCTTTTCGGCGGCAGCCTCCCGCGGCTGCCCGATCTCTTCGCTCATTGCCCGTTCTCCTCGTTTTCTCCCATGATTTCCCGAGCGCTCCGCATCAGCTTTTCTCTGCTCCGGTCATAATATACGATCTCTTCCGCGGAAAAATCGCTGAACAGCCTTTCCTCAAACTTTTTCCACTCCCCGTCGATCCGCTCCACGATCTGCACGGATGCCGGCAGCAGGCAAAGGCGCACCCGGCGCCTGTCTGCCCCGTCAGGCGTGCGTCCCATGTACCCGCGGCGGATCAGGCTCTCCACCGCCTGCGAAACATTTCCCTTGGACAGCATCCTGTATTCGGAAATATCCCCCGCCGTATTCATCTCCGGGTTGTTATGCAAAAAACTCAAAACTTTCGCTTCCAGAAGCGTCAGCCCGTATTCCGCGCATATCCTTTTCAAAACCCCGTCGTACGCCTTGATGATACAGCGAAGGCTGATGATAAGATCGACACTGTGCATCTTTTCCGCATCTCCCAAAAAAGTTCTTTTTGATACTGTTTTTTACAGAACCTTTTTAATTATATTTCCGCCGGACGCACAAGTCAAGCAAAGCAACGCCGACTGCATTATTTTTACATATTTTTTTGAGGCGGCGCAGAACGGACGCGGCGGCTTCCGAAGAAGCCGCCGCGCATTTTTTATCCTTTGCTTACTCCATTTCGTAATGACAGCCGGAGATCTGCGTGGGAGGGAGCGTTTCGCCCTCCTTCATATACACGTTGCCGATCACCTGCCCGTCGGGGCTGACGACCTTGTAGTTCGCGGATCTGGGCGCCGTATCGCCGGAATTGAGTTGCATCATTTTTCAATTATCCTCCTCAAAATGATACAAATACTATGTGCGCCGGAAAAAATTTTATGCGTCCTTTCAAAAAATAAATTGCAGGGCGAGCAGAACCGCCGAAAGGATCGCAAGGTACACCGCAAATCCCGTCAGTTTTCCCCCTTTCACCACACGAAGCATCCCCTTGACGGAGAGGAACCCGAACAACGCCGCGCACACACCGCCCACAGCGAGGCACTGCCAGGATACGCCGGCTGCATACCCGCCGCCGCGCATCGCCTTGACCAGCTCCACAAATATCGCCCCCGCGATGACGGGTATGCTCATCAGAAAGGAAAAATCCGCCGCCTCCTCGCGCGGAAGCCCCGCCAGAATACCCGCGGCGAGCGTTGCTCCGCTGCGCGAAAGACCGGGAATGACCGCCAGCGCCTGCGCGCCGCCCGCGATGAGCGACCGCCCCGCATTCAAAGGCCGCAGAAGGCGCGGGCGGCGCGATCTCCGTTCGCAGACGAACAAGAGCAGCGCCGTGAGCGCAAAGAACAGCCACAGCCACTTTCCGCCGAAGAAAACCGAATCCACAAGATCGCCGAGAAATACCCCGACGAGCGCGGCGGGCAATGTGGCAAGCAGAAGAAATCCGAGTTTTTTGCGGTCGTTTTTCAGCAGATCCCACAGCATGGGCGCATAGACGGCGAGCACCGCGACGAGCGTACCCGCATGCAGCATGACGCCGAGGAACATATCCGCCCCGCCCGTATCCGCATTGAGAATCCGCTCGAACAATATGAGATGTCCACTCGAGGATACGGGCAAAAATTCCGTAACCCCCTGCACCATACCTAAAATTGCCGCCTTCCAAAGTTCCATACCTGTCCCCCAGAACTGCTTGTACACGATCCGTGTATTTATTTGTATGCGGCAGACGGGGCGGAAAGAACGGCAATGCGCCCATATTTTGCGGCGACACCCGCCGCATCCTGCGCGCAATCCTGTACCAAATTTTTGTATCGATAGACTTTTGTGCAAATCTTTGCTATAATAGAACGGAAAACGCACGGAAGGTATGCCAATGATAAAGATTGCCATGACCGGCACGAGCGGCAGCATGGGCAGCGAAGCGCTGCGGCAGACGCTCGAACTGAATACCGCGGAGCGGGTACGCATCCTGCTTACGCCCAAAAAGAAGAACGATAAGCTGGCTGCAAAGCTGAAGCGCAGATACGGCGCGCGCATCGAGATCGTGCGCGGGCGCATTTCGGACGAAAATATCTGCCGCCGGCTCGTTGAAGGAGCGGACATTGTAGTAAACATGGCGGCGGTCATCCCACCGCATTCGGACAACGATCCGCGCGCGAGTTACGAGTGCAACCTGCGCGGCGCGATCGCCCTGGCGGACGCCGTTGCGGCACAGGCGCGCCAGCCGAAGCTCGTACACATTTCCACCGTGGCGGTATACGGGAGCCGCACGCTGGCGCACCCGTGGGGAAGGCCGGGCGACCCCATCCTCCCCGCCGTTTTCGACAGCTACGCCCTGCACAAGGCGCTCGCCGAACGGTACATAATGGAACGGGGGCTGCAAAACTGGGTCATCCTGCGGCAGACCGCCATTCTGTACGATAAAATCGTGTTCAACAATATCCGCGACGGGTTGCTCTTCCACACCACGCTCAACGGCCCGCTCGAATGGATCACCGCGCGCGACAGCGGGTATCTCATCCGCCGCATCGCCGAACGGGAAGCGGAAGGCGAAAACGCAGGGTTTTGGAACAGGGTGTTTGACGTAGCGGGAGGAGCGCAGAACAGGCGCACCGGATACGACACCTTCGCCGCCGGCTTTTCGGTCATGGGCGGGTCGCCCCGCGCCTATTTTACGCCCAACGATTCGGCGACGCGGAACTTCCACGGGCTTTGGTTCGCCGACGCGGACGAACTGGATACAATGTTCGGGTATCGGCGGGATACCGTCGACGGGTTCTGGCGGGAGCTGGGCAGAAAATACCGCATATTCCGCCTTGCGCGAATCGTACCCGCGGCATTGATACGCCGTTTCCTGTTCCGCAGGCTACTGAATGATAAAAATTCACCCATGCGCTGGCTCAAAGACGGAGATGAAGCGCGCGTAATCGCCGCATTCGGCAGCGCGGAGGCGGCGAGGGCGCTCCCGCAAAGGTGGGAAGACTATCCCCTTGCCGATGCGAAAGCACACGGCGCGGAGGCTGCGGAGCCGCTCACCGACTGCGCCGGGAGCATACTCCGGCACGGCTACGACGAAAACAAACCGCCCGAGGCGTGGACGATCGAGGATATGCGGCAGGCGGCGAAGTTCCGCGGCGGAAAATGCCTTTCCGAAAAGATGGGGGCAACGCCGTACGTCAAACTCGTTTGGCAATGCTGTGAAGGGCATACCTTTGAGGCAGCGCCCTACACCGTACTCATCGGCGGACATTGGTGCCCCGACTGCATGCCGCAGCCGTGGGAATTTGACCGCCTAGCCAAAAAAATGCCCTACTTCGCGCAGGTTTGGTACGACAGCCATTCCTCCGGCGAAAATATGCGATACAGCCTGGACGAGGACGGCACCGCACACGCAGAGCGCGGCGGAGAGGAAAGATGAGGGTATAATTCAATATTTTTCGGGTACGGGAACACGAAAAATGTATGCCGCGCCATTCCGGAAAAATGCCTGCGCGCAGGTGCGGAAAGAAAATACGGTTCCACCGAAGCGGAAACAGACAACGCCGAAGGGGCGCCCGAATACGGGCGCCCCTTCTCTTTTCATCCGGCGTCATTGCCACAAAAGGACGGAATCGACGTTGAATTTTTGTTTGCTCCGCACCGCGACGGTATGCTCGCCCGCCGCCAGTTCCCCCGACAGGAAGGAGACGCCGACGCTCTGCCCTTCCGACGCCGCGGCAAAATTTTCAGCCGCGGCGCCGTCGATGAGCACCTCGAACGCCCCGTATTCCTCGGAGATGCGGGACAAAATCCCGAACCGCGTACCCGTAAAGGTAAATTCCAGCACGGCGTTTCCCCCTTCATAACGGTGCCCGAAGGTCGACAGCCCCTCGTTGGAAATTTTCCAGTTCCCGCGATAGGTAAACATGGATTCGTCGGGCGAAAGCTGTACGGCTCCCGGCACCGCGTACGACATTTCGGCGCGGCGGAAGGCGATGTACTTCGGCCCCTCCGCCCAGGTGTCGGTGACGACGATTTTATAATACCGCAGTTCGCGCTCTTCAAAACCGACGATCACGTTGTCGTTTATTCGCTCGGAATTCTGCACTTCCGCGATGAGTTCGAGGTTTTCGGGGTCGCTCCCGCCGTACAGCCTGAAATTCTTCGGCTGATAGCGGCGGCTCGGTTCGCCGTAGACCGTAAAGCGGTTGACGCGCATCGCCTTGCCCAGATCGACGGTCAGCTCGAACGGGTTCTGCGCCGTAACGTACAGCGTTTTGTCCGAATGGATGAAGTTCGTATCGTCCTCGTCGAACAGGTTGGAGATGTCGTAGCTTTCGTCCCACGGGCGGTAGTTCGTTTCCACAAGCGACTGCTTTGCGGGCGTTTCCGCATAGTCGTAGGAATACTCGCGTCGGTAAAAATAGTCGCTCTCGAACGGCTCGTACGCATACGAATTTCGGTAGGCGTTGAGATAGCTGACCTGCACGTTTTCGCCCGAAAAGCGCCCCAGCCCCACGCCGATAAAACAGCGCCCGTTCGTGACGAGCAGCACCGCCTTGAAATACACCCACTGCCCCTTTTTCAGTTCATAATCGGTGTAATGGTTTTTATCGTTCAGCTCAAAACTATCCCCGCCCGACGCGTTTTCGATGACCGCGGCGCGCTCGTAATTTTTGCCGTCGGGGGAGATATACAGCGCCGCGTTGTCCCTGCCGCGCAGGGCGACGCGGTACTTTCCGTCCGCCGGCGCCTCGAACTTGCCGCGGATCTCCATGACGGCGTTATTCGTCGGATTCGGTTCCCAGATTTCGGCGTTGCCGTGCTGCACGCGGTTGGCGTTGTCCTCCTCCGTCGCCGTTTCATGGCCCGCATACCCGCTTTCGTACGCTTCCGCCGCGCTCGCGGGCATACTTTCGGGCGCGTAGGTGTACACGGTGCGCTCGAGCATGGTCGGCGTTTTCTGCTTCTGCCGCAGTTCGACGACGAGGTCGACGTCCTCCACTTCGAACGCGCCGTCCGCCTTTTCGATGCCGAGGGTCACGACGATCCTGCCCGATTCGCGGTTGGCTTTGTCGGGCGTATAGACGTATACGCCGTCGCTCTTTTTCGCGAGCGTGCCGTACTGCGGCTCGCCCACGTTTTTGATCGTATAGGAAAAGCCCTCGGGCAGAACGATGTTTTCGTTGAAGTTGAGTTCAAAGTCCTCGCCCGTTTCGATGCCGTACGGCTGCGCCGTGCGGCTGTAATATTTTTTGCCGCCCCGAAGGTAGCTGCGCCCCGTCTGATAGATGCTCGCCACGGGCACGAACACGGGATACCCCTTGCCCGCATACTCGGTGAGTACGGAAGGCGAAACCGTCTGGTGCAGCAGATCGCGGAAATAATAGGTCATATTATATTCCGAAGCATCGCTGACCGCCCTGTACCACACGTCCGCGCCGCCCGAACCGTTGCCGCCGCGCGCCATGCGGATGAACGCATCCTGCCCGAACGCATACAATAAATTGGCGTACGAATCGAGCGCGGAGTTTTCCGAACCGCCCTGCGCGGCAGATACGGTCTGCTTCAATACCCAGCCCGGGTTTGTATAGCGGTTCCAACCCGAAAGCCCCTCGCCCGCGCTGCCGAGCGCGCGGTTTGCGGAAATGCGGGTGAACAGGCTGTATTCGACGAGGCTGACGGCGTTGTTGGTCACCTCGTCGCCGGGGTGGAATCCGTAGCGCTGATAATGATGGTTGAACTCGTGGATGCAACCCCAGAAGTTGTCGGAAGCGTTATCGACGGCGCTGTCCGCGTCGAGCGCGGCGGTCAGGCAGACGGGCGGGCAGTTGACGGTATGCCGCCCGACAAAGGCGACCATGCTCCCCGCCGCGATGAACGGGTCGTACAAAAAGGTGATGCCGAGGTCGCCGCCCGAACCTGCGGGCACTTGGTTGGACACGCGCGCGATCTTATCCCACAAAATCGCCGCTTCGGTCAGCTCGTCGTAATCGAACTGCTCTGCCCGCGCCTTCGGGCCAGAATGCCGCACCGAATCCTCCCATACTTCCAGGTCGAAATAGGGAGCGGTGGAATTTTTGTTCCGCTCGAACTCCTCCCGCGTCGTATAGCCGAGGATGAAGTGCGAGTAGGCGACGCCGCCCGCGATGGTGACCGTGAACGGCACGCCCGCTTTGACCGGCTGCACATAGATTGGCCCGCCGAGGTAGGAACCGACGTACGCCGTTGCGGAAGGCGTCGTCATCACGTTGGCGATCATGGGCATGCGGTTGAAGGTGCGCGCGAGCCAGATATTGTTCTGGCTGCCGTTGGTGAGAACCTGCCCGATGCTGACCTTTAAGCCGCCCGTTCTGGCGAAGTCTTCCTCGCTCATTTCGATTTTGACGACTTCGCCCGCGGGCGCGTACAGACCGGTGATGTGGTTGCCGCCGCTGCGCGACCGAATGGAGAGCCGCTTGACGAGCGCGGGTTCGGAATCGGACACGTCGCCCCCGTACATGCCCGCGGAGGCGGTATGCTTGTACAGCTTTCTGCCCGTCGGCTCGCCGTTCCGATACAGGTTGCCCTCCGCATCCATCGAATCGTAGGTGGAGGCGGAGGCATTGAGGGATGTATTCTCGTCGAGGATCGCCTGTTTTTCCTCCTCTGTACCCGAAAAATCGACACCGTATGCGGGATAACGGGACAATTCGCCGTCCGAAACCGCAGGAAGACGCCTCTCGGCGGTGCCGAGATATTCCGCGCTCATGCCCACCTTGGAGGGGCTGTACATGCCCGAAGAAAACAGTTCGGACGGATAGCCGTCCCCTTCGGGAAGTTCGGGCAGTTCCTCACCCGGGCGGTTTCCCCCGGGCGGCGTTCCGTTCCCGCCGTCCGTGCCGCCGTCGCCGTGCGAACAGGCGGCAAACAGGCACGCCGCCGACAGTATACATGCTAATATAAGAGAAAGAATGCGAATAAATTTGTATTTCAATGAAAACTCCTGCTAACTTGCGGCGCACCCGCACCGCCTTTATTTGCCTTATAAGCGGAATTCCCCGCCGTATCAGTATGTTGCTTTCCCGCGGCAATATACCGCGGAAACGCGCAGGCTAAACGGAATTATGTTCCTCCGCGAGCGCCGCTTCCCGCTTCTTTAAAATGCGCGGCACCATCGCAAAGAAAGTCGTCGCCGTGACGACGCCCGCCGCGATGTCCGCAATCCCCTCGCTGAAAAACACGCCGTCCACGCCCATCGCATACGGCAGCAAAAAGCAGAGCGGGATGAGCAGGATGACCTTGCGCAGGCAGGCGAGAAAGATGGATATTTTCGCCTGATTGAGCGCGACGAACACGTTTTGCAGGGTCATCTGCGCAAAGAAGAATATCGTACCCATCATAAAGAAGGGCGTATATTTCCGGACGAGCGCCATCACCGCGTCGCTCGCGCTGAACATATACCCGTACACCTGCGGCGCGAGAATGGACAGGAGCCACACGCTCGTGCTGCCGCACAGCGCAATGATCGCGACGAGTTTGATCGCCTTTCGGATGCGGGCGGAGTTGCCCGCGCCGTAGTTATAGCTGACGAGCGGCTGCACGCCCGTACCCAGCCCGTTGAGGGGCATGCAAACCATTTGGTTGGCGCTGAGCATGATGGTGAGGGCGGCGGTATAGTCGCTGTTCCCGCCCGACCAAAGGCGCAGGTTGACATTGAACACGATCTGAATGGCGCTCTCAGTGACGGACATGATGAAGGGCGAAAGCCCCAAAAGCAGGATACGCCCCACCGTTTTCGGCGCCGCACGGAAGAACGCGGGGCGGAAACGGAACTGCGACTTACGGCGAAAGAAGAAGAGCGTTACCCACGCGGCGGAGACAGCCTGCGAAAGGACGGTGGCGAGCGCCGCGCCCTTCACGCCCATGCCGAAGGCGAAGATAAAGAGCGGATCCAGCCCGATATTCAGCACCGCGCCGATGGCGACCGTCGCCATGGAGGTAAAGCTGAATCCCTGCGCCGTGATGAACGGATTCAGGCCCAAAGAGAGCATGACGAAGATCGTTCCCGTGCCGTACACAAACAGATACTCGCTCGCGTAGGGAAAAGCCGAATCGGGCGAGCCGAACAGGCGGATGAGCGCATCCCCTGCAAACAGCACCGCCGCCGTGAGGACGACGCCGAACAATACGAGCAGAACGAGCCCCGCATTGAACACCTTTTCCGCATCTTCCCGCTTTTTTTCGCCCAAAAAGATGCTCGCGAGCGGCGCGCCGCCCATGCCGACGAGGTTGCTGAACGCGCTGACGATGAGGGTGATGGGCAATACCACGCCCAGCCCCGCGAGCGCATCAGTGCCGATGCCCTCGATGCTGCCCACATACATGCGGTCGACGAGGTTATACAGTAAATTGATGACCTGCGCGACGACCGCCGGCACCGCCAGCTTCGCCACCAGCCTGCCCACGGGCGCCGTTCCCAGATCCATTGCGCCTTGCTTTGCTTTCATATCACGTCCTGCTCTCACAATATTCAGCTTATTATATCACAAAGGCGGGAGAATGTCAAAGCGGGCTTGCCCGCGGCTTCCGAACCTCGCCGCCGCACCCGCCCCGCTGCCGCCTTACGCACAGAGCCGGGCAGGATGACCTGCCCGGCTCTGTTTTTCGGATATTCTGTCGCACACGACCGCTTATCTGAACGGATAAATTTTTTATAGAACGCGCCTTTTGCCCTTTTTGAAGGCTATCGCGCATACCGCCGACAGGATGACCGCCGCCCCGGCTGCGGAGCCGATGTCGGCGGAACTGCGGCAGCCGCCCGTCTCCTCTCCGCCGGAAGGCCCTGCCGCCTGCACCGCGACCGTCAGTTCCGCGCTGCCGCCCGTGATCGCGCCGCTGTTGTAGGTGACGCCGTTTATTTCATTGGCAACATCCGCGGCGCCCTCGCGGCAGTCGCACAGCGTGAAGTCTGCCCCGCTTTCGACCATGATGACGGGGCCGGTTCCCGTGCCTGTCAGAATATAGCCGTTGAGGCACAGCGTTACCTCGCCCGAAACGAGCAGGTCTTCCGTCAGTTTTACATCTGCGGCAAGACAGTACTTGCCGGCTGCAAGTTCGCCCCCCCTCTGCGGAAAGCTCCGCCCAGTCCGCGCCGTGTTCGGCGTGACCGCTCTCTGCCGCATGCGCCATGCGGACATCGCCGGGCAGAAGAACGGCGAGCGCCAGAGCCGCGCACAGCGCAGACAGCGCCGCGAGCAGCCGCAGGGCAAGTTTGCGGGCGGTTATCCCGTTTGTCATAAAATATTCCCCCAAAAATCATTTTTTGCCGCCGGATGTACGGCAGTATTGCTCAACGGCTTTGCTCCGCCGTTTGCGCCGCTATTTTGCCGCATATTTCCCCGCGATCAGCGGAAGCATCTCCTCGATGAGCGCGAGCTGCGGCTTCAGGTATTCCTCGTCCTCGAACAGGGCATAGTGCACGCAGGCGCGCACGAACATATAGATGAGCGGACGGATGACCTGCCACGGAATGCCGATCTTGCGAATGAAAAAAATCTCCGGGCGCGGATGCCGGAGATATAAAAATGCCGCCGCGCTCCCGTACGGGGGCGCGGCGGCAGAAATATCTTTTGCCGGTTAAGCCTGTTCGAACTGCGAGTTGTACAGCTCGGCATAGAAGCCGTTCTGCGAAAGCAGCTGTTCGTGGCTGCCCTTTTCGATGATGTCGCCGTCCTTCATGACGAGGATGAGGTCGGCATTGCGGATGGTCGAAAGGCGGTGCGCGATGATAAAGGAGGTGCGCCCCACCGTCAGCTGATCCATCGCCTTCTGAATGAGTTCCTCCGTGCGGGTATCGACGGAAGACGTCGCCTCGTCCAAAATGAGCATGGGCGCGTTTTCGATCATCGCGCGTGCGATGGTGACGAGCTGCTTCTGCCCCGCGGAGAGGTTCGCCTTGTCGTCGAGCACGGTGTCGTAGCCGTGCGGGAGGGTGCGGACGAAATGATCCAGCCCCACCGCCTTGCAGGCGCGCACGACCTCCTCGTCGGACACGTTCTCCTTGCTGTATACCACGTTTTCGCGGATGGTGCCGTCGAACAGCCAGGTATCCTGCAGAACCATGCAGAACAGGTCGTGCACGTTTTCGCGGGTTAGTTCGCTCGTGGGGATGCCGTCGATCCTGATGCTCCCGCCGTTTACCTCGTAGAAGCGCATCAGCAGGTTGACCATGGTCGTCTTGCCGGCGCCCGTAGGCCCGACGATGGCGATCTTCTGCCCCGCCTTCGCCTCGGCGGAAAAGTCGTGGATGATGACGCGGTCTTCGTCGTACCCGAAGCGGACGTGTTCGAAGGTGACGTCGCCCCTGACTTTTTCGGGAGCGAGGTAGGCGGTTTTGCCGCTCTCGTCGGCAAGCTGCGGCTCTTCCAGAAACTCGAACACCCGCTCGGAAGCGGCGGCTGCCGTCTGCATGCTCGTGAACGCCTGCGCCAGCTGCGAGAGCGGCGAGGTGAACAGGCGGACGTACAGCGTAAAGGCGATGATCGTGCCGTAATCGGCGATGGTGCCGTTGACGAGCAGTACCGCGCCGACCACGCACACGGCCACGTAGCCCAAATTGCCGATGAACGCCATGAGCGGCTGCATCAGGCCGGAGAAGAACTGCGATTTCCAGGCGCTCGTATACAGCTTGTAGTTGATTTCGTTGAAGGTTTTTTTGACGTTCCCCTCCGCGTTGTACGCTTTGACGACGTTGTGGCCGGCGTACGACTCCTCGATGTGGCCGTTGATTTCGCCCAAGTACTGCTGCTGGCGGGCAAAGTACTTTTGCGACTTGCCCATGATGAGGAACATGAACACGAATCCGATGAGGCTTGCGGCGATCGCCGTGAACGCCATGATCCAGTTGGTGACGAACATCATGACGACGCTGCCGATAAGCATGACCACCGCCGTGACGAAGGTCGTGACCGACTGGTTGAGGGTCTGACCGATCATGTCCACGTCGTTGGTGACGCGCGAGAGCACGTCGCCGATGGAGTGGGAATCGAAGTATTTGAGGGGCAGGAGGTTGATTTTTTTGGAGATTTCGGTGCGCAGCGCCCTGGAATTTTTCTGCGTGACCGTCGCCATGATGAGCCCCTGCACATACGAACAGATGAGCCCAGCGACGTAGATGACGACGAGGAAGAAGCACAGGCGGATGACCAGCTGCATATCCATCTCGTACAGGCCGGGGATATTGTTTTGGATGAAGGAACCTTGGATGGCGTTCGTCAGATCGCTGAGAACGTTCGGGCCGATGAGGTTGAGTACCGTACCCGCGACCGCGAACACGAGCGCGATGATGACGGGGATAATAAAGGGCTTGATGAACAGGATGAGTTTGCCCATCGCCTTTTTGAAGTCCTTCGGTTTTTCCGCTACGCGCGGGCCGGGGCCGTGCGGGCTGCGGCGGACGGGCGGACGATTCTTTTCTTCACTCATGCGCGCTCACCTCCCATCGAATTTTCCAATTCTTCCGCGGACAGCTGCGAATAGGCGATCTCGCGGTAGACCTCGCACGACTGCATCAATTCGTCGTGCGTGCCTTTGCCGACCACCTTGCCCTCGTCGAGGACGATGATAAGGTCGGCGTCGCGGATGGTGCCGATGCGCTGGGCGACGATGAGCGAAGTCGCTTCGCCCGTTTCCTCCTTCAGCGCCGTGCGGAGCTGACGATCCGTCTTATAGTCGAGCGCGGAGAAGGAATCGTCGAAGATATAAATTTCGGGGCGGCGGCAGACGGCGCGCGCGATCGCGAGGCGCTGCTTCTGCCCGCCCGAAAAGTTGGTGCCGCCCTGCGCAACATGCGCACGGTAGGTATCGTCCTTCTTTTCGATGAAGTCGGTGCCCTGCGCCACGCGCACGGCGTCCTTCACGTCGTCGAGGGTGTATTCCGTCCCCTCCTTTTCGCCGTAGGCGACGTTGCTCTCCACCGTTCCCGAAAACATGACGGCGCGCTGGGGAACGTAGCCGATCTTGTCGTGCAGGGCGCGGAGGGTGTAATCCTTTACGTTCACGCCGTCGACCAGAACCTCCCCTTCCGTCGCGTCGTAGAAGCGGGGAACGAGGTTGATCGCCGTCGATTTGCCGCTGCCCGTGGAGCCGATAAAGGCGACCGTCTGCCCCTTTTCCGCCTTAAAGCTGATGTCGCGCAGGACGTATTCGCCCGCGTCGGGGTACTTGAACGACACGTTGCGGAACTCGACCGTGCCGACGGGCGAATCTTCGGGCGAAGCCGTGAGCGTGCCGTCCTTGATGGTCGATTCGGTATCCAGAACCTCGCCGATGCGCCTGACGGATACCATTGCGCGGGGCATGATAATGAAGATCATCGCGAGCATCATGAACGCGACGACGACCTGCATCGCATAGCCCGAAAACGCCGCCATCTGCCCGAACAGCTCCGAGCGCTCCGCCGCCGTGGGCAGGGCGTCGATGAGGTAGGCGCCGATCCAGTAGATGGCAAGGGTCAGACCGCTCATGATCATCGTCATTACGGGGGCCAGAACCGCCATGGCACGGGAGGTGAACAGCTGCGTCTTCGTCAGTTCGAGGTTTGCGTCTTCAAACTTTTTTTCCTGATACTTTTCCGCGTTATAGGCGCGCACGACGCGCACGCCCGTCAGATTTTCGCGCGTGACGGAGTTGAGGTTATCCGTCAGCTTCTGCACGCGGCGGAATTTCGGGAACACGACGATGAGGATAAACAGCATCATCACCGCCATAATGACTACGGCAGCCGCCGTAACGACCGACCACTGCCAGTTGCGGGTCAGAATTTTGCAGACCGCCCACACCGCAAGGATGGGCGCCTTGATGACGACCTGCAGACCCATGGAAATGAGCATCTGCACCTGCATGATGTCGTTCGTGGTGCGCGTGATGAGGGAAGCGGTGGAAAATTTATTGATCTCCTCCATCGAAAAACCCTCTACCTTGTCGAACACGCGGCTGCGCAGGCGGAAGGATACCGACGCCGCGATGCGCGCGGCAAAAAACCCGACCGCGACAGAGCTTACGGCACTGCCGAGCGCACACGCGAGCATCAGCCCGCCGTTCTTCCAGATTTCGGGCATGTTGGCGGCGTCGCTCATAACGGCGAGCTGGGTGATTTGCGACATATAGTCGGGCATCTTCAGATCCAGCCAAACCTGCAGCACGATAAACCCTACCGCCACGGCGGCGTACAGCCACTCCCTCCATTTCAACGTTTTTAATACTTTAAGCATCGCAACCTCTGCCTTTAAAAAATTTATTCTGTGCGAATGTTGGCAAAATTATAGCATGGAATGCCCGCCTTGTCAAATAATTCATATATATTT
>NXNN01000054.1_pt1 | contig 21894 bp, 18 predicted proteins | sample 2041041 | NCBI WGS metagenome assembly NXNN01 (sample SAMN07660617, study PRJNA407663) | chicken gut metagenome | isolation source: caecum content treated with Lincosamide | host: Gallus gallus domesticus | place: Czech Republic: Brno | collected 2016 | reverse complement strand
AAATACAAAACAATCGAGGTCAGTATGAAAATTTTTCCCGCAATAGATATTCGCGGCGGCAATGCCGTGCGGCTGTATCGGGGCGACTGCAACAAGACTAAAGATTTATAACTTTATTCCGCCGATATGCGGCAAAATAGCGAAAGCTTTAAGATTAATAATTACAGTTAATTAATTGGTGCGGCAATATGTGCCGGATAACTATGTTTTATGGCTTGCCGCAACGATAAAAAAGCCGACAACGTCGGCGCATAAAATACAAAACAATCGAGGTCAGTATGAAAATTTTTCCCGCAATAGATATTCGCGGCGGCAATGCCGTGCGGCTGTATCAGGGCGACTACAACAAGGAAAAGATTTATTCGCTTAATCCCGTCGATGTTGCTGCAAAGTTCAAAGCGGCGGGCGCAAGTTGTCTGCATGTGGTCGACCTTGACGGCGCGCTGGAAGGCGAGCTTGTGAATAAAGACATAATCAAAAAAATTACTGCCTCGTGCGGGATGTTCGTCGAGGTGGGCGGCGGCGTGCGTTCGCTTACCAGAATAGGCGAATATCTTTCCGCGGGCGTGGGCAGGGTAATTCTCGGCTCTGCCGCGGCGGAAAATTATACGCTCGTAACCGACGCGGTAAAATATTTCGGCGAAAAGGTTGCGGTGGGGGTAGACGCTATCGGCGGCAAAGTCGCCATTCGCGGCTGGAAAAAAATAACCGATATCGACGCCCTCGATTTTTGCGAAAAGCTGAGGGAAGACGGCGTAAGAACTATAATTTATACCGATATATCCCGCGACGGAACGCTGGCGGGCACCAATCTTGAGCCTTACGAACAACTCGTAAAGCTTAAGGGGCTCAACGTTGTGGCGTCGGGCGGAATTACATACCTCGACGAGCTTAAAAAGCTCAGGGCAATGGGCGTAAGCGGCGCCGTGCTCGGCAAGGCTATTTACGACGGTGCGCTTGACCTTGCGGAAGCTATAAAAGAGTGTGAAGATGCTTGCTAAAAGAATAATACCCTGCCTTGACGTGCGCGACGGCATGGTTGTAAAGGGTAAAAATTTTACGGGAATACGCGAAGTTGAATCGCCCGTGGCGCTTGCGCAAAGGTATAACCTTTCGGGCGCGGACGAGCTTGTTTTTTACGATATAACCGCGTCGGCGGAGGGGCGCGCGCTGTTTGCCGATACGCTCAAACAGGTTGCCTCCTGCATATTCATACCGCTTACCGTCGGCGGAGGAATAAACACGCTTGAAGATTTCGACAGGGTTTTAAAGTGCGGCGCGGATAAGGTGAGCGTAAACACGGGCGCAATACGCGACCCGTCGCTTATAGGCAAAGCTGCAAAAAGGTACGGCGACCAGTGCGTTGTGCTTTCCATGGACGTGAAAAGGGTAGACGGCAAATTCACCGTCTTTTCGCACGGCGGGCGCGTTAATACGGGCATATCTGCCGTCGAATGGGCTTATCGCGGTCAGGAAGAGGGCGCGGGCGAGCTTGTTTTAAACAGCATAGATACCGACGGAGTTAAAGGCGGTTTCGATTGCGAAATGCTCAATTCTGTATGCGAAAAGCTTACAATACCCGTCATAGCCAGCGGCGGCGCGGGCAAAAAGCAGGACTTTCTGAATCTGTTCAAAGAAGTGCCGCGCGCAGACGCGGGGCTTGCCGCCTCGGTTTTTCACTTCGGCGAAATCAATATAGAAGAGCTTAAAATTTATTTAAAACAGAACGGGGTGCACGTGCGCGTGTGAAAAGCTGAGCACTTTAAACGTGTTGGTTAAGGCATATATGCGCTCCGATTGCGCGTGGCTTTAAATTAATTTGCCGTAAAAGTTAAGGAGTAAAATTATGAAACTTATTGATCTTGATAAACTGGTATTCGATAAAGACGGGCTTATCCCCGCGGTCGTTCAGGACGCCTATTCCAAAAAGGTGCTCACCGTGGCGTATATGAACAGGGAAAGCCTTGAAATAAGCATAAAAAGGAAGCTCACCTGCTTCTGGTCGCGCTCGCGCAAAAAATTGTGGCTCAAGGGCGAAACTTCGGGCAATTTTCAGCACATAGCGTCCATTACCGCCGACTGTGATATGGACAGCCTCGTCATAGAGGTGGTTAAGGACGGTCCCGCCTGCCATCTGGGTACGGACAGCTGCTTTACCAACGCCGTTTACGAGAACGAGGACATAAACGAATTTTCTATTGAAGGACTTTACGACCTTATCAAGGGCAGAAAGGATAACCCCAAAGAGGGCTCGTATACTTCATACCTCTTCGATAAAGGCGTAGATAAAATACTTAAAAAGGTGGGCGAGGAGTGCACCGAGGTGGTAATAGCCGCAAAGGGCGGCGATAAGGAAGAAACGGTGTTCGAAATTTCCGACCTTACCTATCACGTGCTCGTTCTTATGGCGGAATGCGGCATAACGCTTAACGATATCAAGGCTCAGCTGGCTTCGCGCCACGTAGTGGATAAAAAGGTAAAGCAGGAAAGGCTTCAGTAACCTTGTCAAGCCGCTGAATTTTATCGCGACATTGAGCAAATTCTGACTGCTGCATAATTGCGGCTTTTGTTGCGGCGGGAGGTGGTTATGCCGCTTATTAAATCAAACGTGCACACGCACACCGTTTTCTGCGATGGCAAGGACGGAATGGAAGACATGGTTTGCGCCGCGATCGGCGCGGGAATGGATACGATAGGTTTTTCGTTCCACTCTTACACGGCGTTCGACCCAACCTACTGCATACGCGATTACTACGCATATATGTGCGAATTAAACAGGGTAAAGGCGGCATATGCAGATAAAATCTGCGTGCTTAACGGGGTGGAACTCGACCTGTACGGCGAGCGGCCTTCCGTGTGCGATTATGTTATAGGTTCGGTGCATTATTTCAAAAAGGACGGGCATTATTATCCCGTGGACCTTTCTTCGCGCGGGTTTAATAAGATAGTTGAAAATGTTTTTTCGGGCGACGCGTACGCGGCGGCGGAATGCTATTTTGCGGAAGTCGGCGAGCTTGCCGAAGCAGTTAAGCCCGACATATACGGGCATTTTGACCTTGTAACCCGCTTCAATTCGGGCGGTGAGTTTTTTGACGAGGGCGCGGCGCGCTATAAAAAGGCGGCGTGCGGTGCGGCGGACAGGCTTCCGAAAGGCGCGGTTGTGGAAATAAACTTAGGCAGGCTTTTCAAGGGCGAAGGGGGAATGTATCCTTCAGAATGGCTGTTAAGCGAACTCAACGCGCGCGGCTGTCGGTTTATGCTGGCTTCGGACGCGCATTGCGTCGCGGCTGTGGGCTACGCCTTTGACGACGTCTGCCAGAAACTTAAGGGGTTGGGCGTAAAATCGCTGGTAAGGTACAAGGGAAAAGAGCTCGTTGAAGAAGAATTGTAATTTGCAAAGTTTTATTCGCCGCCCGCGCTCTGCGCGGGCGGCTCAACTGTTTCAGGCGGCGTTAAAACGCCGCTTTTTTTATTTTTTTACAACATTTTTACAAATGAATTGGTAAATTCTGTTTTTTTTTACTTACAATTTCAAATTTTATGCTATAATGGTTATGCTTGATTTTTATAATAAGTAGGTGCGCGCGGCGCACGGAGAGGAAAAAGGTATGAGGATAGGAATTCTTACGAGCGGGGGCGACTGCCCCGGGCTCAATGCAGTTCTGCGCGGATTCTGCAAGTATTGTTTCAGCCGCATGAAGGACGTGGAAATTTACGGCTTTCTGGAAGGCTATGCAGGACTTATAAACAAGGAATACAAACAGCTTGCCCCCGCAGACGTCGAAAATATTCTTGATATGGGCGGCACTATACTCGGCACTTCCCGCCAGCCGTACAAACTTATGACGGTAAAGGAAGGCGACGTCCCCACAAAACTCCAGCAGATGGTGGAAAACTACAAAAAACTCAAGCTGGACGTACTGGTAACGCTTGGCGGCGCGGGCACGCATAAAACGGCTTCGCTTTTGTCTGTGGAAGGTTGCAACGTTATAGGACTTCCCAAAACAATAGACAACGATATTTACGGCACGGATATTACGTTCGGTTTTCATACCGCCGTCGATATCGCCGCGGACGCGCTCAAGCGCATACGCACCACGGCGGACAGCCACAGCCGGGTGTTCTTTGTAGAGGTAATGGGCAACAAAGTCGGCTGGCTTACGCTTTATTCGGGCTTAGCGGCCGGCGCGGACGCAATACTCATTCCCGAAATCAATTACGATGAAGATAAGCTTGCCCAGTTTATAACCCGCAAAAAAGCTTCGGGCGCGCGCTCTGTAGTGGTCGCCGTAGCCGAGGGCGTATGCAGCACGCGCGAGGCGGCTATGTCCAAAAAGGAGCGGCGCGACTACCTTGACGAATGCGTCAGCACTTCCGCCGCCGAAAGACTGTGCGAGGTTATGTCGCAGAAGACGGGTCTTGCGTGCAGGGCTACCGTGCTCGGGCACATTCAGCGCGGCGGCGAACCCTGCGCTTACGATAAGTTCATATCCACCCAGATAGGCGCTTACGGCGCATACCTTGCCGAAACGGGTAAGTACGGCGTTAGCGTTTGCGTAAGGGGCAACAAGTTAAGCTATAACGTGCTCGTGGACATTGCGGGCAGAACAAAGCGCGTTCCCGCCGACGGTCAGCAGGTAGGCCTTGCTAAGGCTATGGGAATATACTTCGGCGACTGAAAAACCTGCGGCGTTCAGCCGTGCGTCAAAGTTGGTTGCAGCATAAATATGAGAGAGTTGCCGCGCATGAAATCGGAAGATTTTTAAATATAGCATAAGCTGCGGCATAAAAAAATAAATTACAAAAAATTCATTCGTACATCCGCCGCGGGCGGTTGGGCGGTGAACATATTCGGAGGAAAAAAGAATGTATGCAGTAATAGACATCAGCTCCACAAGTATATCCATGCTTGTGTGCGGCAAGGACGGAACACATCCCGCGTATAAGTTCAGGGAAAGTCTTTCGGCAGTAAGCTTTACCGAAGGCGGAAAACTTACCGAACACGGCGTGGAAAAAATCTGCGATAAAATTTCCGTGTTCCAGGACCAGTGCAAAAAACTCGGCGTGGAAAGGCTTTACGTGGTATCCACCGCGGCAATGCGCTTTATAGATAACGCCGAAGAGGTGTTCGAAGCCATCCGCACTCGCACGGGTGCCGTCGTAAACCAGATAGACGGCGAAACTGAAGCCTATTGCGACTGCGTCGCCAACGAAAAATTCCGTTCCATGAACAGCCCCGTTATAATAGATATCGGCGGCGCTAGCATAGAACTCGTTGACCTTACAAAAAGCGGAAGGGAGGGCATTCACTGCCTCAACTTCGGCGCGCTTACCCTTCAGCGCAAATTCGTTAAGAGCGTTTATCCCGACAAGGAAGAGTGCTCCAAAATCAAAAAATACATCAAAAAGGCGCTTGCCAAGGCGGAAGTTCCCTCGTTTGCGGGCGGCACTGCCGTGCTCGTAGGCGCAACCAACCGCTCTGTATACGAAATTTACCGCGACTATTACGATATCGACGTTTCCGAAAATATGGTAATAGAAATCGAAAAGCTTAAAAAACTTGCAAAAAAGCTTATCGAAGCTCCCGACAGGTCGCACCTTTTAATAAAGAACGCGCCCGAAAAAATTTACTTTATCGTAGTTGCGCTCATAACGCTTGTTCAGCTGCTTAAAAAGTACGGCTTTGCAAGCGTCGCCGTAAGCGATTTCGGCGTAAAGGAAGGTTACCTCAAGCTCGCGCTCTCCGGCGAGGAAAAGGCGGAAATTTCGCCCTTCTTCCCCGAAAGACCGGTAAAGGAAATCAAGTCTGTGGAAGAGCTTGCCGAACACATCAAGCTCCGTCAGAAGGCAAGCAAAATGCCCGCCAAGCGCAACGGCGACGATAAAAAAGACGAAAAGAAAGATTAAATAAATTCGGGCGCGCCGCACGGCGCGCCCGCAAGAGAGAATATATAATATAAATTTTCGGCGCGCAGTTTTTCCGCGCGCCCTAATTAAGGACTATGGCAAACGAAAAATCACCCGTCAAGCTCATTAAGGGCGTATATATGAACCGCGAATTTTCGTGGGTAAAGTTTAACCTGCGCGTTCTGGAGCAGGCTTCCGACGAAGATACGCCCGTACTCGAAAGAGGCAAATTTTTATCGATATTCACCTCCAATCTCGACGAATTTTTTATGGTGCGCATGGGCAGTCTTTACAACGAAGGCAAGCTGCGCCCCGACGCGCGCGACAATAAAACAAAACTGACTTTTGCAATGCAGCTTAACGCCATTGCCGAAAGAACGCCCCGCCTTTACGAAATGCGCGAGCACGTTTTCACCCACCTCAAGCGCGACCTTGCAGAAGAGGGCATAAACATTCTTACCTATTCCCAGCTTTCTGACGGAAGAAAGGAGGAGCTTAAAAAATATTTCAATGCAAAAGTGCTGCCCCTTCTTTCGCCGATGGTAATAGACGCCAAGCACCCCCTTTTAAGGTTCGAAAATTTAAGGTGCTACATGGTGTACAAACTTAAAAAGAACGACCACACCATGATAGGCGTAATGGAATTTTCCGACAGGCTGGACAGCATGTATCAGTTTGCGGGCGGCAAAAAATTCAGCTTTATTACCATGGAAGAAATAATCCGCAACTTAGGCAGCCTTGCCTTCCCGGGCTATACCGCAACGTCTTCCATAATGATAAGGGTAACGCGCAACGCCGACTTCGAAACGTACGTTGAAGACGCCGACATGGAGTACAACAACGACTTTTCGCAGTACATGAAAAGCAAGGTAGAAACCCGTCTTGTTCAGAACGCCACAAGGTTGGAAGTCTGCGGCGAAAGCAAGTCGCTTTTGAAGTTCGTTACCGAAACGCTCAGCATAGAAGAAAATCTTATTTACAACATTCGTTCAAATTTCAGCTTCAAATATCTTTTCAGTCTGCCCAGAAGGCTGGATAAAGAGCTTGCGGCAAAACTTTCTTACGCGCCATTCAAACCTAAAATTTCGGAAAGGCTTTCCAAGGCTTCGAGCATGATAGAGGAGGTAAGAAAGAAGGACGTGCTTTTAAGGTATCCCTTTGAAAGCATGGAGCCGCTTATAAAACTTCTTAACGAGTGCGCCGACCGCCCTGACTGCATTGCCATAAAAATAACCATATACCGCCTTGCCGACCATTCAAGGATAGTTGACGCGCTCAAGCGCGCAAGCGAAAACGGCATAGACGTTACCGTAGTTATAGAGCTGTGCGCGCGCTTCGACGAAGAAAACAATATGTATTTTGCAGGTCAGCTGCACGACGCGGGTTGCAATATCATTTACGGAATGGAAAATTACAAGGTGCATTCCAAAATAATTTCCATAACCTTTTCCGATGACGACGGCGGCATAAGCTACATAACCCACCTCGGCACGGGCAACTATAATGAAAGCACGGCAAAGCAGTATACCGACCTCAACATAATCACCGCCGACAGACATATAGGCGAGGACGGCGCGGCTTTCTTCCGCAACGTATCCATTTCTAACGTAGACGGCGATTATTCCCGACTTCAGATTGCGCCTAAGTTTTTCAAGCAGAAGATACTTGAATGCCTCGACGGCGAAATTCAAAAGACAAAGGCGGGCAAAAAGGGCGTGTTCATAGGCAAAATGAACAGCCTTACCGATAAGGTTATAATAGATAAGCTTATAGAAGCTTCGTGCGCGGGCGTAAAAATAAAGCTCATAGTGCGCGGAATTTGCTGTTTCCTTCCCGGCAAAAAGGGCAAAACGGAAAACATAAGCGTAATAAGCATAGTCGGCAGATTCCTCGAACATTCGCGCATTTACTGCTTCGGCGAAGGCAAGGACAGGGTAATGTATATCTCTTCCGCCGACCTCATGACGCGCAACACCGACAGGCGCGTGGAAATCGCGACGCCCGTTCTCGATAAAGATATCGAAAACGAAATTTATAAAATGCTTGAAGTAATGCTTGCCGACAACGTCAACGCGCGCAAGCTTATGCCCGACGGCACTTACGAAAAGGTTGAAGGCGGCAGCGAAAAAATTGATTCTCAGGACTACTTTTTAAAGCACGTGTAAAACCTTATTCAAAAAGGCGGCAAATAACTTAACTGCATATGCGGCGCACGCCCACGGCGTGCGCCGCAATGTTTTTAATCAAAGCCGCCGCGGCAAATTCTGCCGCGGCGGCTTTGATTTTTAACTACAGATTTATGCAATGTGCTTAATTTTATCTGTATATCATTGCGCTTTAACAAAATCGATGTATAATAAATTCAATGATTAAAAATTACGGAGTTATGTATGAATGCAGATAACAGCAGCCTGCCTTCGGGCGGAGCTTGGAGCACTATAATAGAGGTGCTTTCTACGGGCGACGCCGTGCGCACGCGCGACGCTCTGGAAAAATTCCGCAGACTTATGTCTTACTATAAATGCGCCATAATGGAGGTGGAAACAAAGTTCAGGGTGCTTGACGAGCAGTTTTCTTCGCGGCACGAACGCAACCCGATAGATACAATAAAGTCGCGCCTTAAATCGCCGGAAAGCATTCTTGAAAAGCTTTCGCGCAAAGATTTCCCCAAAACTTTCGCATCTTTGGAAAAAAATCTGACCGATATCGCGGGCGTGCGCGTAATATGTTCGTTCAAAGACGATATTTATATGCTCGCCGACTGCCTTTTAAAGCAGGACGACGTAAAGCTTATAACCGCCAAGGACTACATAAAAAATCCCAAGCCCAACGGCTACCGCAGCCTTCACCTTATAATAGAAACGCCTATTTTTTTGCAGGACGAAAAGCGGTTTATGAAGGTGGAAGTTCAGCTCAGAACAATAGCAATGGAATTCTGGGCAAATCTGGAACACAAGCTGCGCTATAAAAAGAACCTCCCGCCCGAGCTTGCGGCGTCCACTGCAAAGCGCCTTTTAGCCTGCGCCGAAAAGAGCGCGCAGCTCGACGAGGAAATGGGGCAGATAAGAACTATAATAGAGGGCGTATGACTTATTCGATTGAACCGCATATATGCCCCGAACATTTGCCAAGACCGCCGTTTGGGGCGGTCTTTTATCTTAATAATGTGTCGAACTAAAAAAAATAATGGCTGCGTAAAGTTATGCGGTTTTGAATACTGCCCTGCGCGCGGCGCAGGGCGGCATTCAAAATTCCGTACTTTACAAAATGCGCGCAGTGTGGTAATATATATAATGTAACGGTGTGCCTTAATATCAGGTTATTAAAGGCCGACCGCAGCATAAATTTCCGCGCTGAGCGCGGGGAGGTCATTTTATGGCAAAGGAATTGCAGGTAATAAAGTACGAGGGCGACAATACCGAGCTTTTTAAAAGAATTTCAGCGGAAGGGCTCGAGCCCGATGCAAAGCTCGTCGTGCCCGAAACGCACAACGCCATTCTTATAAAAGACGGAGTGCTTATGGATACGCTTAACAGCGGCAGTTACGAAATTTTTGACCAGTCGTCGCGCCGCAAAAGCAAAAACGTGCTTGTTGAGGTTATATATCTTTCCAAAACGGCGCGCCTCAACGTTTTGTGGGGCACAAAATCGCGTTTTTGCTTCCGCGACCCCGAAACTGACGTGCCCGTCAAAGTCGGCGCGCACGGCGAGTTCGAGGTACAGATAAGCAATCCGCGCAAGGCGTACATGGTTTTAATCGGCGCGGAAAAGCAGTTTACCGTTCAGGACCTTAAGGAACGCCTTTCGACGCGCATGATGAGCAAGGTCGAACCCGCAATCGCACGGGCGATGCGCGAAGGCGGGCTTTCGTTCGACAGAATAAGCGAGCACAAGGACGAAATCGCCGCGTCAGTTCTTCCCGAACTTTCAAAAATGTTTGAAGAAGACTACGGGCTTAAAATCTTTTCTTTCACGATAGCCAGCGTAATAATTTCCGACGAAGACATCGCGGCAATAATTTCCGCGCGCGGCGAAAGAGAGGTAACGGTGGGAGTGTGCCCCTTCTGCGGCGCGCCCTATTCTGCGGGCGATAACTTCTGCGCAGCCTGCGGCAGACCGGTCGGCGGCGGAAAAGTGTGCAAAAGCTGCGGAAAACTTAACAAAGGCGACGCGTCTTTCTGCGCTTACTGCGGTACAAAACTTTAACGCATCTGCGGCGCATTTTGCAATTGGTTGCGCCATATATGCGGGTTAATTAAATATTAAAGCGCAGATTGCGCTTAAAAAGAGGTAAAAAATGATAAATTCTTTGCTTGCGTCGCTCGAGCCTGTTGAAATTGTTATAATAGTGCTCGTTGCGGCAGCTTTTACGGGTGTAATATTGGCTTCGTTCATATTCATACGCCGCCGCAGAAAAAGTTCCGACGAAACGGTGCTTGAAAGTCGCGACGAGGTCAGTGAAAACGCGCATACCGTTCAGGTTTTAAAGGCTCTTGCGGAAGGCAAGCCCGATATGATTGCCAAACTTGAACGGCTTTACGATAAGCTTTTGTACCTTACGCCCTCCGCCGACGAAGAAGTAGCCGTCATCGACGAAAAAATTAAAAATGCGCTCGGCGATATAAAAATAGAACTCACCAAAACGCGCGGCGAAGAGGGTTGCGGCAAGGCGGAAAAGTATCTTGAAGACATAAAAGTGCTCGTCGCCGAACGTTCTGTACATACCGAAAGGTAAAAATTAAAAGGGGTATATTATGTGGCCTTTCAGAAGCAAATACGATAAATTGAAGCGCGAAGACGTGGTTGAAGCCATCTGCAACCTCGAAAAACAGGAAAACGATACCGAGGCGGCAATAGAAGAGCGCGCCCGCACCATAGACGAACTTATGGAAAAGGGCAAAAAGGAAACCAACCGCGAACTCAAGCTGTTTTACGCCAAAAAAATAACTACCCTGCGCGAAGAAAATGAGTCCGACGTAAGGCGCGCTATGTACCTTATGTACAACATGAAGCTTCTGCGCAAGCTTAAAAGCACTATCGACGACAACGAATTTTTCATTAAAACGGGCAAAGTGGCGCTCGGCAACCTCCTTGCCGACCAGAAGGGACTGGCGCAGTTTCTCAACAAGGCGCTCAACACCAAGGTCCGCAGCGAACAGGTGCTCACCGACGCCGACGATACGTGGAACGAAATTCAGAGCGGGTATGAAGAAAACGAGCGCATATACGGCGTAAACGACCGCGACGACGAACTTCTTGCAATGTTTGAAACGGGCGAGCAGCTTGACGGCGAAATGCAAAGCAGCGCAAAAAAAGAGGATAAAAAAGCCGAGCCTTCGGCAGATACTGAGTAAAAGATGCGGCAATATGCCGCAATTACCGCTTGTAAGGTGGAAAATAAAATGGGACTTTTTAAAAGTAAAATTGAAAAAGAGCTTGAAAAAAAGCGGCTTATAAAGCGTACCGTGTACAGCATGAACAAGCAGATAGACGCTTTGGAAGAACAGAAAAAGGTGTTCGTGGAAAAGGCGGTTCAGGCTAAAAAGAACGGGCTGGAGGCGCAGTATAACCTTGCGCTTACCGGCTACAAAATGACGCTTCTCCAGCAGAAACGCGCACAGGAAATGCTTCTGAATTTTGAAATTACTTCGCAGATGAAGGATATGACGCTTATGACGAAGCAGTTCCTGGGCGGAATGAGCGTTTTAAGCAAAGAGATGGCAAAACTCGCCGACGAAAGGGAGTTCATAGAGGTGCAGAAACAGTTTGAAACTGCTATGGGCAAAGCCGAAAAACAGGCCGAGCAGATGGATATCTTTATGGAAACCAGCCGCGATAATTTTGCCGTTGCGGCTCAGTCGGGCAGCGCAGACGACGCCGAGATTGAAAAGATGATAGAAACCCGCGCGGGCAGCGACGAGTTTTCCGACGAGGCGATAGATAAAGAGCTTGAAGAGCTCAAAAAGAAAATTGACGCGCAGATATAGCGCAATTAATCAAATCGGCCGCGGTCAGATGCCTTGCGGCGGAGGTTAAAAATTGAGGGATAAAAAATACGCGTATCCCGCCGTGTGTCCTACGTGCGGCGGACCGCTTACATATTCTGCCGACGGGCTCGAAGCTACTTGTCCGTTCTGCGGCAACAGATACAATTTCAGGGGCGGAAAAACCGAAGCCGTACTGCTTGCGTTGAGCCGCGCGGACGCCTACCGCAAGAACTGCGACTTTGAAGAGGCGACCCGCGAATATTCGGTTATTCTTGAAAGTTGCCCCGAAGACGCCGAAGCGCACTGGGGGCTTGTTTTAAGCCGCTACGGCGTGGAATACGTTGCGGACGAGAATAAGGGGGGACTCTTTCCCACCTGCCGCAAAGTTCTTGAGCGCAGCATATTATCGGACGAAAACTATCTGTGCGCAATAAAATACGCGCCCGAAGCTCAGGCGCAGTCTTACAGTCAGAAGGCGGAGGAAATTGACCGACTTCAGCGCGAAGTAAAAGCTCTTTCGGGCAGAAAGTGCGCGGATGTGTTTATGTGTTACCCCGAAGGCGGAGAGGAGGTTGACGCGGCGGAGCGCTTAGGCGTCGAGCTTGAAAGGCGCGGAATTACTGTTTTTTATTCGGGCAAAACGGGCGGTGCGGCAGAAAATGAACCGAGCGTTCAGTCCGCGCTTTACGGTTGCAGATATTTCATTCTGATAGTTTTCAGCGCACAGGGGTTAACCCGCCCGCGCGTTAAAAACCAGTGGTCGCGCTTTTGCGACAGAGCGTATGAAGAACGGCTGACAGACGGGTGCTGTGCCGTATATAAAAACATAATTGCGGCAGAATTGCCCGCGTTCTTCCGTCCGCGCGCGGTTAACGTTGCCGACTACCCCGCAGGCGGGTACGAAACGGATATAGCAGATAATCTTAAACTTTTGCTTTGCGAAGGCGAAGCGCGCGCCGAAGGCGGCGCGGCTTTTGCGGGCGGCGTAAGCTCGTCTGCGGATGAACTTAACGCCGTTCTGGACGAAGGCAGGGAGGCGCTTTCCCGCGGGGATTATGTTTCCGCCGCGGCGGCTTACAGCAGAGCTATAGATTGCGACGGCGACTGCGGCGAGGCTTGGCTGGGCGCGTTTATGTCTGAGCTTGAAGTGCGCGGCATAAAAAGCGCAAAAAAGTTTGCTCAGGAAATAAGCAACAGACTATGGGCTTCGGGCACTACTTCTGAAGAGTGCGCGCGCAGACTTGCCGCTAACGAACATATTCTGTACATTTTTTCTTCTCCGTACTATAAAAACGCGGTAAGGTATTCAACCTCCGCAATGGCGCATATGCTTACCGATGCCAAGCGCGAAGTGGTCGATACGGCTGAAAAGTGCAACGCGGCTTTAAAGCTCAGCCTTGAACAGTGCAGACGGCGCGAATGTTCGGGTTACGGACAGAACAATCGGCAAACTTATAGCGGCGCGAATGGTTACAGTTCGCAAAACGCCTCTTCAGCGGCGGCGTTTTTTGGCGGCGCGCTGGCCGGCGGCATTCTTGGCGGCATTTTCGGCAACCGCTTTGCAAGACCCAAAAGGCGTCCTCCCGCGCCGATATTCCGCCACGTTCCGCCCCCTCCCCCCAAAAGGCCTTTCGGCGGACCGCACGGCAGAGGTTTCGGAGGAAGAGGCTTCGGCGGAAGAGGCTTCGGCGGACCTCGCGGCAGAAGATAAAACATTATTGAAATTGCTTTCCGCGCATAAAGATTTGTGCGGATTGAATACGGTGGAGTTATGCAAAGTGCTGTTCTGACTTGCGAAACCTGCGGCGGCGCGTTGCGGTATTCGGCTGACGGACTTTCCGCGGTGTGCCCTTATTGCGGCAACACATACAATTTTTCGTCGTCGAAAACCGAGGCGCTTATTCTTGCGCTCAACCGCGCAAACGCTATGCGCTTGGCGTGCGATTTTGACGACGCCATTCGCGAATATACCTTAATCACGCAAAGAAACCCCGAAGACGCCGAGGCGCACTGGGGGCTTGCGTTAAGCCGTTACGGCATAGAATACGTGCGCGATTCGCGCACGGGGCTTCTTGTTCCCACGTGCCGCAGAACGGTGGAAAAAGAATTTACCCTGGACGAAGATTTTATTGCCGCCGAAAAGTATGCGGGCGAAGCTCAGGCTGAGGCATACAGAGCGCGCGCGGCGGTAATATCAAGGCTTCAGCGCGACATAAAGCGCAGGCTTGCGGACGAAGAGGACTTCGACGTATTTATCTGCTACCGTTCAGCAGACCAAAACGGTGCGCCTACCGAAGAGCGAACCGCGGCGCGCAGAATTTACGACGAGCTCGCCCGCCGCAACATAAAAACTTTCTTTTCGGAAATTACTTTGAAGTCGCGCCTCGGCGAAGACTTCGAGCCTATAATTTACAAGGCGCTTTACAGCTGTAAATTTTTCATTCTCGTGGCGTTCAGCGAAGAAAACATAAACGCGCCTTGGGTAAAAAACGAGTGGTCGCGCTTCCGCGACAGAGAGCAGGAAGAGCACCTTAACGGCGCGTGCTGTGCGGTATTCAAAAACATATCCGCGTCGCAGCTTCCGCCCTTTCTTCGCTCGCAACAGGGCATAAACCTTGCAAAATACCCCTTGGGCGGGTACGAAACGGAGCTTGCGGACGCGCTCGAAGCCAAATTTTCACGCAAGGACGCGGATACTGTTTCCCGCAGACCGCAGGCAAGCGCGGCGCTTCTTTCGCGCGCGTGGCGCGACCTTTCCGACGAAATGTACGAAAGCGCAAACACCAAATTTTTGCAGGTGCTTGATACTGACGATTGCTGCGGCGAAGCGTGGTGGGGGTGTTTCCTTGCCGAACACAACGCGTACAGCGCGGGTCTTGCCGCGCAGAACGTAACTTATCAGGACGCGCTTACGCTGAAAACTGACCGCAATTTAAAAAATGCCGAAAGGTACGGCGACGGAGAAGTGCTTGCGAAGGTGGCGTCTTACCGCAAGATGTGCGCCTTCCGTTGCGGCGAACTTGCCGCCGAAAGCAAAAAAGCCGAATCTGACGCTCGCGGCAGGCTTGCCGCGCTGGCAGCAGAGCGTAAGCGTGCCGCCGCCGACCGCGAAAAAACTTTCAAAAAGCTTGAACGCGCGCGCAAAACGGCGGCTTCCGACCCCAAACTCATTTTAAAGCTTATGGGCGCAATGGTCGTTTTCGTGGCGCTGTTTTTCGGGCTTATAGGGCTGCTTACCAAGGTGCTCATAATTCTTTACGTAGGACTTGGCATGGCGGCTATGTGCCTTCTGGCGGCTTTTTTAAGCTATGCCGGAATGAAAAGCAACGTGCGCACCGCCTCGCAGGATACTCTGCGGCTGGAGCAGGACATAGCTCGCATCGACGGCGAGATGGAGAGGATGAGCGACGAGCGCGAAAAACTTGAAAAAACTGCCGAAGAACAGTCAAGGCGCGCGGCGGCTTTTGCAAACGTTTTCAAAACTGAAAATAAGAATTGTTAAGGGTTAAAGCAAATTGACCCGCATATATATGCCGATTAACGGCAATTTCGACCTTTTTATTAAGCCCTTTTTGCAGGTGTGATTATTATGTACGATTTAAGCATGAGCGTATTAAACGACCAGTTCAATATGTACTATTCCGCGGCAAGAAAAGCTTACGAAAGCGGCAACGGCGTGCTTGCAAAGCGCAATTATATGCTCGCCGCAGAAACGCTTTTAAAGCTTGCAAAAAATTCTTCACCCAAGCTTAAGGAAGCGCGCGTTTCGCGCGCAAGAAGGCTTGTGGAAATAGCGGAAAACATAGATGCCGCCGTGGTGCGCAAAAAATTCCCCGCAGGCGAAGAAGACGAAAAAAATGACGGCGACGAGGGCAGGGAATGGGCGTCGGCAGAAATTCCCGACGTGCATTTTTCCGATATAGCGGGGCTGGACGACGTTAAAAAAGCCATTACCGTCCGCATGATCAATCCCGTGAAGTATCCCGAAAAGTACAGGCTTTACAATAAAAAGACGGGCGGCGGAGTGCTGTTGTACGGCCCTCCCGGCACGGGCAAAACTATGATTGCGCGGGCTATCGCGTGCGAGGTCGGCGCAAAGTTTTATGCCGTTAAAGGTTCGGATATAGTAAGCAAATGGGTGGGCGAATCGGAAAGAAACATAAATTCGCTGTTCGAAACGGCGCGTGGCGACGAGCTTGCCATAATTTTTCTGGACGAAATGGATTCGCTCCTTGCAAAGCGCGGCACAGATACGCATAACGATAAGCGCGTAAACGAATTTCTGCAACAGATAGACGGTTTTTCGGGCAGAAGCCCCAACCTTCTTCTGCTTGGCGCGACAAACCGCCCTTGGGACATAGACGAAGCGGCGCTGCGCCCCGGCAGATTTTCGCAAAAAATTTACGTGCCGCTGCCCGACGCGCCCGCGCGCAGGTTTATGTTTGAAAAATCGCTTAAGGGTGCGCCCGTAGCTTCCGACGTGGACGTAAGCGAACTGACTTCGCTTACGGAAGGCTATTCGGGTGCGGACATAGAGGAAGTGTGCGACCGAGCCAAGGAAGAACCTTTGCTCAAGTCCATAAGTTCAGACAGCGTTGTACCCGTAGCGCGGCAGGACTTTTTAAATGCTCTGCGCGCCGTCCCGCCCTCTGTTACCGAAAGCGAAGCCGAGCGTTTCGCGCGGTACGCCGAAACCGGCGAATAACCGCGTTAGTTTTGCTATATTATGCGGTCAATTTTGTGCCGCACTGCCTTATGATTATTGTTTAGAGGTGGTTTCGTGAATAAAATCTGCCCTACGTGCGGCGGCGAATGCGCGCTCGTGCGCGAAGACGCCCGCGTAAAAGTTTATAAATGCATCTGTTGCGACAATGTTTATACCGTCCGCGACGGTCAGCCCTTCCCTTCGGAAAACGGCGGTTCTGCTTTCGGCGTAAATTCGCGCCCGCTTGGCGGTACTGTGCCGAGAAAGGCGGAAAAAGTTGTTGCGGTCGGAAATAAAAACGTTGACATAAACAAAAATGTTGACTTTAACAAAAACTTTAAAGAAGTAAGCGTGCCCGCCGCAAATATGCCCCGCGAACTCGGCGGCGAAGAGGTTTATTCCCTTTGCGTAAACAGCGTTGCCGAAGTGCGCGCATTTCGCGGCAAAACCAAATTTTCGGGCTCGGGATACTCGATAGGCGGGGGATATGCCCTGACCAACGCGCACGTCGTGGCGGAAGGCGGGGTTAAAGCAAAAAGGATAGAAATGTACGCGTGCGGCAAATCTTTTACCGCTGAAATTGCCGCTTCAGGCAGCGACTTCCCCGAAAATGAGGACCTCGCTTTGCTAAAACTGTGCGGTGCGCCCGCAGAATTTGCAAAGGTAACTTTTGCCGACGTCAATTTGCTTAAGAACGGTCAGCAGGTATTTGTCATAGGCAATTCGCTCGGCGGCGGAACTTGCATAACGGGAGGCATCATTTCAGACAGGCGCCGCAGGCTTGAAGGCAAGGAAAGGCTTATGACAGACTGCGCCGTAAACCGCGGCAATTCGGGCGGACCCGTTTTCAACGCGTTCGGCAAGGTTATCGGCACAATAGTCGCCGTAACTACTTCCGCCGAGGGAATGAACTACGCGATTCCCGCCGACATCGTGCAGCAATTCATTGAAAATTGCGGCTTGAATATGTAATTTTGTTTAAAACGACTTTTTGCGCCATAAATTTCGGCGCGCGTTATATTAATATATTGTCAAAACAGTCAAAAATCAACGGGGCGCGGAAAAATTCCGCGCCCCGTTATTTGCTTTCGCCGTCAAAATAGAATTTGAACGGCGCGCGGCGGCGTTTGCAAAAATGCAAAAAACCGCGTAACCGCGCATATGCAAAACAGCATAAAATAACAAGTACGCGCTGTGAATTTTATTTCACTTAAATTTAACAGGCTCGGTATTGACATGCCGATTATAAGAGTTTATAATAAAATTACAAAATATGTAAACGGTAAAAACAATTAACGGCATTGTCGCATTTCAGGCTCGGTCCTGCGCGGCGGTGCGGGGAGGATTATATGGGTTACATTGAATATGTCCGTACAGATGCTGAAAACATGCAGACGAACAGAGCAGTTCAGTCAAGGCCTTCTGGCGAAACTTTTGTGCGTTTCACCGATGTCTGCAAGTACTACAAAATGGGCGAAAACATAATAAAAGCGGCAAACGGCGTCAATTTTACTATAGGCAAAGGCGAGTTCTGCGTTATAGTAGGCCCTTCAGGCGCGGGCAAGACCACCGTTTTAAATATGCTCGGCGGCATGGACGCCGTTACCTCTGGCGAAATTATAGTCGACGGCGTGCGCGTAAGCGACTTCAAGGAAAAAAAGCTTACCGAATACCGCCGCTATGACGTAGGTTTTGTATTCCAGTTTTATAACCTCATTCAGAACCTCACTGCGCTCGAGAACGTGGAAATAGCTTCCGAAATATGCAAAAACCCGCTCGACGCCGTTCAGACGCTGCGCGAAGTAGGGCTTGAAGCCAGAATGAAAAACTTCCCCGCTCAGCTTTCGGGCGGCGAACAGCAGAGGGTTTCCATCGCCCGCGCGATAGCAAAAAACCCCAAACTTCTTCTGTGCGACGAACCTACCGGCGCGCTGGACTACGAAACGGGCAAAAACATTTTAAAACTTTTGCACGACGTATGCCGCAACAATCAGAAGACGGTTATAGTAATTACGCATAACTCCGCCATAACGCAGATGGCTGACAGGGTAATACACATCAAAAACGGCACCGTTGTTGGCGAGGAAGTAAATCCCAACCCTTTGGACGTATCGCAGATAGAGTGGTAACAGTGCGCCTTTATGGCGCAAGCAATTTGAAATAACGGCAGCCGACAGCCGCGGTGCGGCCGATTTTGCAAGGTGCTATCATAATGAAAAAGTTCACAAAGAATATCGTTAAGGAATTCAAAAAAAGTTTCGGCAGGTTCCTCGCCATAATGGCGATAATCGCGCTGGGCGTAGGCTTTTTGATAGGCATATCTCAGGCCACGCCCGACATGAAAACTTCCATGAGCGATTACCTGCGCGCAAACAACGCCTACGACGTGGATATCAAGGCTTCGTACGGGCTTACAAACTCTGATATTCAGACGATTGCGTCGGTCAGCGACGACGGCGAAAACGTCGTTTCGGCTTACATGCCCGTTGTTACAAGCTCGGTGCTTGCAAGCATAGACGGAGCCAACGAAACGGCAGTTAACCTTATAGGTCTCGATTTTTCTGTAGTTTCGGCGGATAACGCCAAAGGCAACGAAAATTATCTCAATCACCTTACCGTTGAAGAAGGCAGGCTGCCGCAAAAGGCGGACGAAGTTGTGGTCGAACGCTCTAACAACTACTTCGAAAAGGTGGAAATAGGCGATAAAATAGTCCTCACCGACGAATTAACCACAGCTAACAGCACTTACGGCGACATTTATTCGGTAAAGGAATTTACCGTCGTGGGAATTGTTTCTTCGCCCGATTATTACTATATCGACGCGCGCGAGGTAACTACCGTCGGCACGGGCGTAGTAAGTCTGGTAATGTACGGCAACTACGCGCCCGACGATGCGGAAAACAGCGTTTATAACCTTAAAAAGACGATGACCACGCCCTTTTCAATAGTGGGCGGCATACGCGGCGAAGATATTGTTTACACCGATTTGTGGATAAAGGCGGAAGGGTCGGATAAGTACGAATGCTTCTATTCTGACTACAAAGACTACGTCGCCGAGCGCGCGGAAATAATTTCCGACTCCGCGGGCGACAAAATAAACGCCGAAGTCAACGCCAAGATAGATGATTACATAGCGTCGCTTCCGCCCGCAATGCAGTCTATGTTTTCGGCGCTTAAGGGCGGCTCTTCGTGGTATGTTTTAGACAGGGCGAGCACCAACGTCAGCTACGTAAGCTTTGACATGAACGTTGAAAAAGTGGAGGATATTGCGGGCATATTCCCCGTGTTCTTTATAGTAGTCGCCGCGCTCGTCGCGCTTACTTCCATGACTAAGATGGTGGAAGAGGACAGAATGCAGATAGGCACTCTGAAAGCGCTGGGGTATAACGAGGGCACTATAATGTCCAAATACCTCATATACTGCTCGCTTGCCTGCATAATAGGCGTCGTTGTGGGCATATTGCTCGGCTTCAGCATAATGCCGACGATATTCTGGAACGCATACGCTACAATGTATTACCTTCCCGATCTGTTCCTCGGCTTCTCGTGGTGGCTTGCAATAGCGGTGGTATTCGGCTCGCTCGCGCTCACGATAGCGGTAACCGTTTTCGCCTGCCGCACAACCACCAAGGAAAAACCTTCCGTTCTTATGCAGCCCAAAGCTCCCAAACCCGGCAAGCGCATACTTCTGGAACGCTGCACCCCGCTTTGGAAGCGCATAAAATTCAAGTGGAAGGCTACTATCCGCAACATATTCCGCTATAAAAAGAATATGGTGCTCACAATAATTTCCGTGCTCGGCTGTACGGCGCTCATACTTACGGGCTTCGGCCTCGGCGACAGCGTGGAGCAGGTTACCGTGGTTCAGTACAACGATATAATCTTTTACGATACGATAATCAGTTTCGACAGCGCTTACGAATATGAAGAGGGCGCAGACGACGCGCTTTCAAAATATCTTGACGGCGTGGAAGACGGCAATCTTCTTGAACTTTACAGCGAAAGCGGTCAGCTCGAAATCAAGGGCGAAGGCTCTTCCGTTTCCCGCGAGAGCGTAGATTTATACCTCGTTGAAAATGAAGACTTCAACAACTTTGTAAGCCTGCACTCAAGGACTTCGGGCAAGGACATAGATATAAACGCAAACGGAATAGTAGTGCCCGAAAATATAGCCATCGTTTACGACCTTTCCGTGGGCGACAGCATAACTTACGTTACGGCGGACAGAGTTGCGTTAAAGCTTGAAATAACCGGCATTTGCGAATATTACACCGGTTCGCAGGTATATATGAGCGGCGCTAATTTCCGCGCGGCAGTTCAGGCGGCGGGCGGCGAAGCCGACACGACTTCCAATACCTATCTTATAAAATACGGCTACGGCGACGATGAACAAAGAATGAACGACGACGCGGAAAAACTGTTTTCCGAAGAAAACGTAAAGGGCGTGGAATTTACCTATACCACAATTCGTTCGTTCGACGCGCTCAACCAGACGATGGGTTTTGTAATTCTGATACTTGTCGTTTCCGCTGGCGCGCTTGCGGCGATAGTTCTGTATAACCTTACAAACATAAACATAGACGAGCGCAGAAAGGAAATTGCAACATTGCGCGTGCTCGGCTACACCAAGTGGGAGGTTGCAGGCTACATCTACCGCGAAAGCTCCATTCTTACAATAGTGGGCGCGCTTTTCGGACTGTTAGGCGGCTGGCTGCTGCATATGTTCATTGCAAGCAGGGTAAACAGCGTAATGATGATGTTCGTTAAGGCTATATCTCCGCTCAGCTATCTGTGGGCGTTCCTCATAACGATAGGCTTTGCGGTGCTGGTATACGCGTTCATGCTTATAAAACTTTATAAAATAGACATGGCGGAATCGCTTAAATCAAACGAGTAAAAATATATGCGCCGCGCCCGCCTGATGGCGGGCGCGGCATGTTCAGAATTAAGAACGAGGGCACTTATGGATAAAACTGACCTGCGCGACGCGCTAATGTCGCAGCTGTGGCGCATGTATAAAATGGATATAATGCTGTATCTTCGCGAATTTCTTGTGGGTGAAACGGCGCTTCTGGAGTACATTGCCTCGCAGGAGGGGGCGGTTACGCCTACAGCCATGAGCGAGGACATGCATTTAAGCCGCGCGCGTACCGCCAACATTCTGCGCACATTGCGCGAAAAGGGGTATGTTTCAATGGAAATAGACAGCGACGACAGGCGCCGAATGAACGTAACCCCTACGGATGCGGGCATACGCTGCCTTAAAGATAAGCACGCTTTTCTTGAAAAGTATTT
>NXNN01000053.1_pt1 | contig 22142 bp, 17 predicted proteins | sample 2041041 | NCBI WGS metagenome assembly NXNN01 (sample SAMN07660617, study PRJNA407663) | chicken gut metagenome | isolation source: caecum content treated with Lincosamide | host: Gallus gallus domesticus | place: Czech Republic: Brno | collected 2016 | reverse complement strand
CCGCCCCGTGGCACTTTTTGTGGCAACTGGCGGGTCTCCCAGAAGTGCTGGGGCGGTCCGCCGCTGCCCAGGGCCCCCACGTTGGTGACGGGGCGCTTTTCGGGCGTGCCGCCGCGGCGGGCGTTGACAACTAAAATCTGCGCCAGAATTTCCCCCGCCGTGAGGTTGCGGATGAGCCCGTTCAGCCCCGACGCGCAGAAGGCGCAGTTCATGCGGCAGCCGACCTGCGTGGAAACGCACTGCGTATTGCCGTATTTATAAGACATGAGCACCCCTTCGATGATGTTGCCGTCCGCAAGTTCGAAGAGGTATTTTTCGGTGCCGTCGGATGAGGTAAAAACCTCGCGCACCTTGACGGGCTCGTCCTCGAACCTTTCCAAAAGCTTCGCGCGGAGGGGTTTGGACAGGTCGCTCATGTCCGAAATGCGCTTGCCGAGCATGACGCCGCGGTAAATCTGCGCGGCGCGGAACTTCTGTTCGCCCAGCTCCGACACGAGCGACTGTATTTCCGCAAGGGATAAGTCCTGCAAAATCTGTTTCATTCGCCCCTCCTTCTGAGCTTGCAGACGTAAAACCCCGCGCCTATGGAAAGATGCGGCAGGAACTGCATGCCGTACTCCGTATCCCTGTGCGCGAGCGAGCTTTCCGCCTTTTCGGGCGCAAAATCGGAATACGTCTGCAAAAAACGCGACACAGTTCCGTCGTTCTCTTCGCCCAGCACCGAACAGGTGGAATAGTACAAGTACCCGCCCCTTTTCACATACTTCGCGCACGCCGACAGGATGGCGAGCTGCGTTTTTTCGATCTCCGCGAGGCTCTCCTCCCGGCGGAAAAACTTGATGTCGGGGTTGTCCGAAACGACGCCGAAACCCGAGCAGGGCGCGTCGACGAGGACGGTATCGAACTTCTCCGCATAGCGTTCGTCATAGACGGAGGAATCGCGGCAGACGATTTCGATGTTTTCCGCGCCCATGCGCGCGGCATATTGTTTGATGAGTTCGGCGCGGTGCGGGTGCAGCTCGAAGGCGGTGACGCGCCCGCATTTTTGAGACAGAAGCACGCTCTTGCCGCCCGGCGCGGCGCAGGCGTCCAGCAGGTTTTCGCACGGCTCGACCGCCGCGCAGATGGCGACGGAGCCGACCGATTGAAAGGTGTATTTCCCCTCGCCAAATCCCTCGTCGCGCCGAAAATTGGAGAAGGAAAACACGTTTTCGAAGGGCGTTTTTTCCGCGTTTTGCAGATACGGCTCCGCCGCCTCCGCCGAGGCAAAGCGCACGAAGGTGCGCGGCGGGCGGTGCTGCATGATTTGTTCCGCCTCCTCCCCGCCGTACTCTTGGACGAGGCGGGAAACGGCGAACGCGGGGTACGAATATTGTACCGACAGCGCGGAAATTTTATCCTGCGGCAAAGTCAGCTTGTCCGCGTCGAAGGCGCGCAGAAAGGCGTTGATGAAGCCCGCCGCGCCCCCTTTGCCCAGCTTTTTGGCGAGCGCAACCGCGTTGTCCGTGACCATATAGCGCTGTTTTTCCATAAAAAGGAGCATATACAGCGCGATTTTGAGCAGGATTCGCACGGGGAGCTTCGGGTTTTTCGGGGCGAAACTTTTGATGCAGAAATCGAGGTAGATGTCGTTTTCCAGCACGCCGTAGACGATTTTGACGGTGCGGGCGCGGTTTATTTCCTCGATGAACGTTTCGGCAATGGCCTGCTTTAAAAAGCTGCCCCTGCCGTATACCTTCTGCAAGATCTGATACGGGTCGTAGAGCGGATTGGTCATTGCGGCTCCTTGCTGAACACGTCGCCGACGGCGACCTTGCGGCCATTGACGAAGTCCGCCGCGCGCATCCGCTTGCCGCCCGCCGCCTGCAATTCGAAAATTCTGACGATCCCCTCGCCCGCACGGACGTAGATGCCCGTCTTATCGGCGCGCACCACTTCGCCCGCCCGCGCACCTTCCACACGTTCCGCTTCCGCGGGCTGTGCGAAGAACAGGTTGACGGGCGCGCCGCGCAGGTACGAAAACGCGAGCGGCGCGGGATTCATCGCGCGGATGAGGTTGCTAATTTCCGCAGACGTTTTGGAAAAATCGACGGTGCATTCCTCTTTTTTGATCTTTTTGCAGAGGGTCACGCCCTCGTTCGGCTGGGGCGCAAAGACCGCCGTGCCGTCTTCGATTTTCCGCAGCGCCTCGACGATGCACTCCCCGCCGAGCGCGGAGAGCTTATCCGAGAGGGTTGCCGCGGTGTCGTCGGGGGCGATCGGAATTTCCCGCACAAGCAACATATCGCCCGTATCCAACCCCACGTCCGTGCGCATGACGGTGACGCCCGTCTGCGCGTCGCCCGCGAGGATGGCGTGCTGGATGGGCGAAGCGCCCCGCCAGCGGGGAAGGAGCGACGCGTGGATGTTGTACACGCCGCGCGGGAAAACGTTCAAGACCTCCGCCGTCAAAATCTGCCCGTAGGCGCATGTGACCATGCAATCGGCGCCGACGGCGGAAAGCTCGGCAACGTGCTCGCGCACCTTGGCAAAATCGAGCGCGGGGATACCCCGCTCCGCCGCGAACGCCTTGAGCGGCGTGGGCGTGAGCACCGCCTTTCTGCCGACGGGCTTGTCCGGCTGGGTCAAAACCGCCGCAACTTCAAAACCCGCATCGAGCACAGCTTGTAAGGGCGGCGCGGAAAAGGCGGGCGCGCCCGCATAGATAATTTTCATGCCCATATCAATCCTTTACGACCTTTTCGGCGCGGTCGATATACAGAATACCGTCGAGGTGGTCGAGCTCGTGACAGACGGCGCGGGCGAAGAATCCGCGCGCGGTGAGTTTTTTCTTTTTGCCCGTGCGGTCGAAATACTCGACCTTGACGGTCTGCGGGCGGGTGACGACGCCGCGCTTCCCGCGCACGGAAAGGCAGCCCTCCCAACCCGTCTGCTCGCCCTTGCTCTCGACGATGATGGGGTTGACGAGTTCATAAAAGCCTTCGTCCACGTCGATGACGACGGCGCGGCGCAAGATTCCGACCTGCGGCGCGGCGAGCCCCGCGCCCTCCTCTTTGCGGACGGTTTCCTTCATATCGTCCAATAAGGTGGCGAGTTTTTCGTCGAACACCGTAACTTCAAAGCATTTTTTGCGCAGAACGTCGTCGCCGACCTGCACTACGTTTCTGATAGCCATCTATGCAAACCTCGGAATTAAAAAATACTAAAAAGGTAATGGGTAATCAATCTCCGCTTTACGAGAGGTTGGAAGGGTTTTCCTCCACATACACGTTCACGTCGCGCGTCTTGTATTGCAGGGCGCGCGTGTAAATTTCCGGCAGCAGCCGCTCGTTTGACAGGCGCATGAGCACCTGATAGCGGAATTTATTCTGGATGCGCTTGACGGGCGACTTCATCTTGTTGAAAAACAGAAAATCCTCCCGATGCGTTTCAAACACTTCCCGGAGGGAGAAATACACCCCTTTGAGTACTTCCAGCGCCTTTTTCTCCTCCTCGCCCACGACCATCACGCGCACGATCTTGGCAAAGGGCGGGAACGCCGTGGACTTGCGCACGGAAATTTCGTGTTTGAAAAAGCCCTCGTAATCGTAATTGACCGCAAAGCGCAGGATATAATTTTCGGGGTCGTACGTCTGCAAAACGACCTTCCCCTTTTCCTCCGCGCGGCCGCTCCGCCCCGATACCTGCGTGACGAGCTGAAAGGTGCGCTCGCCGCTGCGGTAGTCGGAAAAATGCAGGCTCATGTCCGCGTCCAAAATCCCCACGAGGGTGACGGACGGGAAGTCATGCCCCTTGGCGATCATCTGCGTGCCGACGAGGATGTCCGCCTTGTGGTCGGCAAACTGTTTGAGGATTTTGTAATGCCCCTCCTTGCCGCTCGTCGTATCCACGTCCATGCGCAAAATGCGCGCCTGAGGCAGAAGTTCTTTGAGCTGGCTGACCACCTTCTGCGTGCCCGTGCCCGTATAACTTAAATGCACGCTGCCGCACTCGGGGCAGGCGGAAAGCATATGATACGTTGCGCCGCAGTAATGGCATTTGAGGCAGTTTTCCTCGCTGTGGTAGGTGAGGGAAACGTCGCACTGCGCGCACTTGACGACAGCGCCGCACTCGCGGCACACGACGCTCTGCGCCCAGCCGCGGCGGTTCAGAAAGATGATCGCCTGGTTGCCCTCGGCGAGGCAGTTTTCGAGTTCCTCCCGCAGAGCCGCCGAAAAGGGGGTGTTGTTGCCGCGGCGCACCTCCCGCCGCATGTCCGCGATGATGATTTCGGGCAGCGGCTTTTTATTGATGCGCTCGGGGAGTTTGATGAGGTTGTATTCCCCCTCCGTCGCCTTTAAATAGGTATCCACCGACGGCGTGGCGCTGCCGAGCACCAGCTTGCAGCCGTTGTACTTGGCGCGCAGTTCGGCGATCTCCGCCGTGTTGTAGCGGGGAGCCGTTTCGCTCGCGTAACTGCCGTCGTGCTCCTCGTCCAGAATGATGACGCCGATATTTTCGACGGGCGCGAACACCGCGCTGCGCGCGCCGACGGCAATTTTCGCTTCGCCCGTGCGCAGACGCTGCCATTCGTCGAACTTCTCCCCCGCCGAAAGCCCGCTGTGTAAAATCGCCGCGCTGTCGCCGAAGCGGGCGCGCAGCTGCGAAAACATCTGCGGCGTGAGCGAAATTTCGGGGACGAGAAAAATGGCGTTTTTTCCTTCGGCGAGCGACTTTGCGATGAGCGTTAAGTAGATTTCCGTCTTTCCGCTGCCCGTTACGCCGTGCAGGAGCTGCACCGTCTTTTCCGATTTGCCGATGCTCTCCACCGCCGCGCTCTGGGCGGGCGTGAGCGTCCTCTCCGCCGCCTGCCCCTGTACGCCGCTGTACGGCGTGCGGAGCACCCGCTCCTTTTCCAGCGAGATTACCCCCTTTTCGGCGAGGGCGTTCACCGCGCCGCGGCCGAACTTGTCGCAAAGCTCGGTATAGCCGAAGCGGGGATTTTCCTGCAAAAACGCGAATGCCGCCGCCTGCGCCTTGGCGCGCGCGGGGATCTCGGCATCTTTATCCTGCAAGAGAGCGACCGTTTTGAAGAGTTCGCGCACGGCGCCCTTGCGCATTTCGGAGGGCAGAAACAGCCGCAGAACGAGAGCCTTCGGGCAATGGTAGCGCGCGGAGATGCTCTCGACGAGGGAGAGGCACTCCGCGGTGAGCGGCTCGTCCACCACCGAAAGGACGGATTTCAGCTTGGCGGGGTCGAAATCGCTCCCCTCCTTGAGCCGCATGACGTAGCCTTCGATCGTCCTTCCGCCGAAGGGAACGCGCACGCGGCAGCCTGCCCTGACCCCTTCGGCAGCGCGGTATTCGAATATTTTGTCCACCTCGCTGTGGGCGATGTCTACGATTACTTCAGCGGTCATAGATACTCCTCGTGAAATTTGTTTTAAGCTGTTAAAACAAATTTCTACGATTTTAGGGGAAACCCGAACGGTTTTCCCCTCACGGCGGCATATTTTAAGAGCACACATATTATTATAATGCCGCCGTTTCACCCTTTCCGTAAGGCAAAGGATTGCCAAATTGAGTGCAAAAGCAAAAAGCGTGGTTTTTGCTTTTGCGAATGATTATATTCACAAAATTTGTTTTGAGCTGACAAAACAAATTTTCGTGATTTTGAGGCAAACCCCATTGCCCTCGCTATGCTCGGGGCAATCGGAGTTTTCCTCTGCGGCGCGCCCTTTCGGGGCACACCATTTTTACGCGCGCCGCATTCACCTTTCCTGCAAAAGCCGCAGGTATGCGGCAAATGGAGTGCGCTGGCGCAAAAGCGCGGTTTTCGGACGCGCAGTTAATTTTTATAAAACCATATACTCACGGATTATAAAACCATATACTCACGGAAAATCGCAGCGCAGCGAGATTTTTCGAGTAAATATTATAACTCCAAGTTTCTCGCGCAAAAATTGCCGTAAAAAACAGAATGCCCCGAAGGGAATCGGAGCAAAAAATGCGCAGAATACGCCCTCGCCGCCCCATAACGGCGGCAAGAGCGCGGCAAAAATCGTTTGCGCGTCAGTCTTTGGTCATCGTCAGCTTGCCCGAAATGATCTCCTGGCAGGCGAGCGCGATCTCCTTTACGTTGCCGGGGAGTTCCTTGATGCCCTGGTTCTGCTCCTGGTCGATGATCTGGCGCGCGCGCTTGGCGACCACCACGCACAGGGCATAGCGCGACGCGGGATGCCCTTCCGTACCCAACTTTTCGACCAACCTGTCCACTACCGGTTCATTTATCATATCTCTATCTCCTTTTCAAAGCGAATTGTTCCGTTTCACCTCGGCATTTCGCAGGCGGCAGCCCGCCGAAAAATGCGAGAACTTTTTTACTCGATATTCTGCACCTGCTCGCGGATCTTTTCGATCTCGTTTTTGAGAGCAAGACCCGTGTTCGTCACCTCGATGTCGTTGCTCTTCGAGCAGATCGTGTTCGACTCGCGGTTAAATTCCTGCACCAGAAAGTCGAGCTTTCTGCCCACGCGCTCCTCCTTGCAGATGGAGCGGAACTGCGCGATATGCGAGAACAGCCGCGTCAGCTCCTCGTCGATGTTCGATTTATCCGCAAACACGGCGACTTCGGTGAGAAGCCTCGTTTCGTCGTAGTCCACGCCCGAGAGCACCTCTTTCATGCGCTCGCCCATCTTTCTGCGGTAATTCTCCGCGACCAGCGGCGCGCGCACCTTGATGCCGTTGACCAGTTTTTCGATCGTTTCCATGCGCGAGAGCATGTCGTCCGCCAGTTTTTTGCCCTCTTTCAGCCGCATGGCGTTCAGGTTGTCGAGCGCGGTGCCAAGAGCAGAAGAGAGCGCGTTCAACAGCGCGTCGTCCGCCCCCTGCGATTCCTCCTGCCGCACGACGTCTGCGCTTTTCATCAGCGACGTAACGGTAAAATCGTCCGCGAGCGAGGGAAAAAGCGTTTTCAGCCGAAGCGCCGCATCGTAATACGCCTTGGCGGCGTTTTCGTCGACGAACAGCTGCTTTGCCTTTTCGCGCTTATCGACATAGGCGATGAAGATATCCGCATGCCCGCGCGAAAGTTTTTCGCGCACCTGCGAACGGATCGCCTCCTCATAGGCGGTGAATATTTTGGGGCTTTTGACGGAAATGTCGAGGTAGCGGTTGTTGACCGTTTTGATTTCGACGGTCAGCTCGATGCCGCCCTCCTTATATTCGCCCTTTCCGTAACCGGTCATGCTGTACATAGAAAAACTTCCTTCGCGCAAAATCTCTCAAAAGAGATGAGAGCTTTTGCTTGATTTCAGAGAAAACCCGCGGGCGCGCGGCTTCGCCGCTGACCGCCTGTTTTCTCTCTTTGCGCGCTTTTTCAGGGCTCTCTTATTATAGAGCGCGCACAAATTCACTCTTTCCGCATATGCCCTTCGGCATATTGGGGGAAAAAGCCAAAAGCGCGGTTTTGCCTTTTTCGAGTGATTATTTTACGCGCGCCGCATTCACCTTTCCTGCATAAGCCGTAGGTATGCGGCTATTTGGGGGCGCTTTTTGAGAAGCGTGGTTCTCAAACGCGCATTTAATTATTAAAAATATAAAACCATATACTCACGGAAAATCGCAGCGAAGCGAGATTTTCGTGAACAATGCGGCGGAGCCGAGGCGGAAGCGAGCAATGCCCGACAGGGTATTGCGAGAAACCAGACTCGTGCGCAGCCACTAAAAGCGCGGTTTTGCCTTTTTCAAGTGATTATTTTACGCGCGCCGCAAACACTTTTCCTGCATAAGCAAAAGTGTTTGCAACTTGGGTGCGCTGGCGCAAAAGCGCGGTTTTCGGACGCGCTTTTGATTATTATAAATCCAAATTCTCACGGAAAATCGCAGCACAGCGAGATTTTCGTGAACAAGGCGGCGGAGCCTCATGCGCAGCCGCAATAAGTCCCTTTTTCCGCATATTGCATTATAACAGAAAACGCGGAAAATTTCAAGCTATTTTAGGGCGATTCCGTTTTCGGAGAGAATTTTTATAAATTCTGCTTCGTCGATGACTTTGACGCCCAACGCCTGCGCCTTTTCCAGCTTGCTGCCCGCGGCTTCCCCCGCGATGACGAGCGTCGTTTTCTGTGTGACGGCGCTCTGGCAGGCGCCGCCCGCCTCCTCGATGAGCTTTTGCGCCTCGCTCCGCTTGAACTGCGACAGCGTCCCCGTGAGCACCACGCTCTGCCCCATAAACGGCCCGCCCGCAACGACCTGCTTGACGAACGGCTTTACCCCCGCTTCCGCAAAGCGCGCAAGCTCGGCGCGGTTCTCCCCGTCCGCAAACCATGCGACAATGTTCGAAGCCGTCTTTTCGCCGATGTTCTCCATTTCCACGAGTTGCTCGACTGTGGCGCTGCCGAGCGCCTCCACGCTGCCGAATCGCCGCGCCAAGTCACCCGAGGCGACCTTGCCGATGCCGTCGATGCCCAGCGCGAAGATGAACCGGTCGAGCGGGATCTCCTTGCTCTTTTCGATCCCCTTTAAGAGGTTGCGCACCTTTTTGTCGCCGAAACCCTCCAACGTATGCAGTTTTTCTTTACCGAGGAAATATAAATCGGAACAGCGGCGCACGCCCAGCTCGTCATAAAAAAGGTACGCCGTCATCTCCGAAAAGCCCTCGATGTCCATGGCGCCCTTGCTCGCGAAGTTGGCGAGCATCGCCGCCACGCGCGGGCGGCAAGACCTGTTCGGGCAGAAGATGTTTGCCCCCTCCTCGACGAGCGCCGTTCCGCAGTACGGGCAGTTTTCGGGCGGGGCGATGTCGACGCTTTCGCCCGTATGTTCGTACGCGCCCAGAATTTCGGGAATGACCTCGTTGCTGCGGCGGATGAGCACCTTGCTGCCTACCTTGACGTCCTTGCGGCGGATGTCGCCGAGGTTGTTGAGGGTCGCCTTGCGCACCGTGGCGCCCGCAAGCTCGACGGGGTCGACCTCCGCGAGCGGGGTGAGTTTGCCCGTGCGCCCCACCTGCCACACGACTTTGCGCACGGTGGTGACAGCCTCCTCCGCCTCGAACTTGAAGGCGATCGCCCAGCGGGGGAACTTGTCGGTATACCCCAATTCCTCGCGCACCGCAAAGTCGTTCACCTTGACGACGGCGCCGTCGGTGAGCACGTCGATGGTTTTGCGGGTCATGTCGATCTCGTCGATGGCGTCGAACACCTCCTGCGGCGTTTTGCACAGGCGGACGTGGTGAAAGGTCTTGAAGCCCTCCCTTTCCAAAAAGGCGACCGCCTCCTCCTGCGAGGAGAGGATGGGGTCAGACATATAGTTGACGTCGTAGAACAGAATTTCGGGTCTGCGCGACGCGGTGACGGCGGGGTCGAGGTTGCGAACGGCGCCCGCGGCGGCGTTGCGCGCGTTTTTGAGCGGCTCGGCGGCGGTCTTGTTGTAATTTTCGAGCACGGAAAGGCGGATGACCGCCTCGCCCTTGACTTCGAGAGTGCCTTGATAGCTGATCGTCATCGGATAGCTTTTGATGGTGAGCACCTGCGCCGTTACATCCTCCCCGACAACGCCGTTGCCGCGGGTGGTGGCGCGCACGAACCTGCCTCCCTCGTAGGTGAGGCACATGGTCAGCCCGTCGAACTTATACTCGACGGTGTACGCGGGATTTTCCGCGACCTTTCCGACGCGGGTGAAAAAGGCATTCAACTCGTCCTCGGTGACCGCCTTGTCGAGGCTGTACAGCCGCGCGATGTGCTCGTGCCGCTCGAACGCCTTAATGGGTTCGCCCCCGACGCGGCGGGTGGGCGAATCGAATAGCACGGTGCCGCTCTCCCGTTCCAACATCTCCAATTCGGCGTACAATTTATCGTACTCGGAATCGGGAACGGAAGGGTTATCGAGAACGTAATACTCGTAGGCGTATTTATTTAAGATGTCGACCAATTGGCGCATTCTGTCCATCGCTGTTTCTCTCCAAGTGTGTCGGCTGCGCACGAGACCGGTTTTTCGCAATGCCCTGTCGGGCATTGCTCGCTTCCGCCTCAGCTCCGCCGCCTTGTTCACGAAAATCTCTCTGCGTTGCGATTTTCCGTGAGTTTTTGGTTTTAGAATAATTACTCGCAAGAGCAAAAACCACGCTTTTTGCTCTTGCACTCAATTTGGCAATCCCTTGCCTTACGGAAAGGGTGAAATCGACGCGCATAAAAATGGTGTGCCGTTAAAAAGCGCGTCGATGAGGGGAAAACCGCTCGGGTTTCCCCTCCAATCGCAGAAATTCGCAGCTGTCAGCTCAGCGAGAATTTCGCGAGCTAAATAAACTTGCTGCGCGTTCCAAAACGACGCTTTTGGATAAGCGCACCCAATTTGTCGCATACTTGCGACCTGAGCGGGTGAAGTTGCGCGATTTTATAATATGTGTGCCCCTATAAATCGCGCAACGAGGGCAGAGCCCTCAAAATCTCGACTTTTTGTTTCGTCAGCTCGAAACAAAAAGTGAGAATTTATTTAATAATCGTAATCGGCGCGATCTGCACGGAGAGCGACTTGATGCCGAGCCCCGGGAAGCTGACGTTCGCGACCAAAGACGAACCCTCGCCGCGGGTGGAAACGATCATGCCGTCGCCGAATTTCGGGTGCCGCACGCGCACGCCCGCCTTGAACTGCGCATAATCCTTCGCCGCCGTGCCGGGCGATGAGCTCCGCCCTCCCGCCTGCGCGCGCTTGTACCCCGCCGCCGCGGAGAAAGACTTGCCCGCCGAAACGGACGGAACATCGTCCGCGGGGACATCGGCACGGTATCCGTACTCGTCCTCGTCGTTCCGCGAGGAGCGGGAGAAGGTGCGCCGCGCGCCGTACCCGCCATAAGATGAACCGTAGGAGGAAGAGCCGTACCGCGACCCGTACTCCCCGCCGTAGCGGCTGCCGCGCGCGTAGTCGGAGTACGCCGAACGCTGCGGCTCCACGTCCATCACGTCCGCTAGCTCCTTCATGAACCGCGATTCGAGGGTCATGCTGCGCTCGCCGTACAGGTAGCGGCTGCGCGAGCGGGTGAAAAACAGCCTTTCCCTCGCGCGGGTGATGGCGACGTACAACAGCCGCCGCTCCTCTTCCAGCTCGTTGTCGTCGTAGGCGGCGCGGGACACGGGGAAGATGTTCTCCTCCATGCCGACCACGAACACCACCTTGAACTCCAAACCCTTGACCGAATGGACGGTGGCAATGGTGACGTAGTTCGTGTCGTCCATTTCGTCGGTATCCGAGCTGAGCGTGACCTGGTTGAGGAAATCGCCGAGGGTCGCGCCCTTGTTCATGCGGCAAAATTCGTCGACGGAATTGACAAATTCGTCGATATTTGCCTTTTTGTTGATGCTCTCGTCCGAGTCGTCGGCGTACATGCTCAATATGCCGCTGTCGTTGATGACGTCGCGCACGATCTCGTCGGCGCCCGCCTCCATGCCCTTCAAAACGAGGTTTTTGAGGAGTGCTCCGAACGCCTTCACCTTCTGCTTGCTGCCCGCATTGAGCGGCAGATCGTCCACGTCTAACACCGCGTCGTACACCGACAGGTCGTTTTCGGCGGCGTACTGCTCCAGAATTTCGACGGTGCGCGCGCCGATACCGCGCTTGGGCACGTTGACGATACGGGAAACCGCCTCGCTGTCGAACGGGTTGTTGATGACGCGCAGGTACGCGAGCAGATCCTTGATTTCCTTGCGCTCGTAGAACTTGAAGCCGCCGAACACCTTGTAAGGCACGCTGTACTTGGAAAATTCCTGCTCGTATGCGCGGGTGAGCGCGTTGATGCGCATGAGGATGGCGAAGTCGGAAAAGCTGTACCCCTCGCGCATGAGGTTGCTGATGGTACGGGTGACCCAAAGCGCCTCGTCGTTCTCCGTTTCCGCCTGGTAGTACTGCGCCTCGCTCCCCTCGCCGTTCTCCGTCCACAGCACCTTGTCCTTGCGGCGGCCGTTGTTGCGGATGACGGCATTGGCGAGCTTTAAAATATTTTTGGTGGAGCGGTAGTTGCGCTCCAATTTATACACCTTCGCGTTCGGAAAATCCTTTTCAAAGTCGAGAATGTTCTCGATTTTCGCGCCCCGCCAGCCGTAGATGCTCTGGTCGTCGTCGCCGACGGCGAACAGGTTGCCGTGCACGGTGGACAGCAGCTTTACGATCTCGTACTGCACGGCGTTGGTATCCTGAAACTCGTCCACATGTATGTAGCGGAATTTGCCCGAAAGGTATTCGAGCGCGTCCTTGTCCGTTTCGAGCAGGCGCAGCGCTTCGGTCAAAAGGTCGTCGAAGTCGAGCGCGTTGTTCTTTTTGAGGTGGTCGCAGTAGGCGGCGTAGACGGCGCAGATGTCGCGTATCCCCTTCACGTCGGCGTTTTCCTCGGCGTACTGCTGGGGCGTTTTGCCGAGCATCTTCGCGTTTGCGACGTGGAATTTGATATTTTTTAACAGCTTTTCGTCCTCGAATCCGCTTTCGGCGAACGCCTTTTTGATGACGTTCGCCCGCTCCGTTTCGCTGTATATGGAAAAGTTCTTGTTATACCCGAGCCGCTCGGCGTACATGCGCAGAATGCGCACGCACATGCTGTGGATGGTGCAGATCCACATGCTTTCGCTCCCCTCGACCATATCCGAAAGGCGCACGCGCATCTCGTTCGCCGCCTTGTTGGTGAAGGTGATGGCGAGGATGGACGAGGGGCGCACCCCCTTTTCCTCGATGAGGTAGGCGATGCGCGAAGTGAGCACGCGCGTTTTGCCGCTGCCCGCGCCCGCCAGCACCAGAACCGCCCCCTCCGTATCGGTGACGGGCTTCAACTGTTCTTCATTGAGTTTTGCCAGAATTTCCTGCATAATTTTTCTCTTGTCCTTCTCTTGCTCTGCCGTGCCGTTTGATTCTTCCATTATACCACAAAACGCGGCGCACCGCAATCGGCGGAGCGTGTTTTTTGAAAATGTGCATAATGTGTGCGCTACACGGAAGCGCGCCCGTCCGCACGCAGCCGCTTATGCGCCTCCGCTCCGCCCTGCCTGCGGCACTTCTGCACTTAACCGCGGCGGCGCCCCTCGTACTCCGATTCGCGGCGGAAACGCTCGAGCGCCTTTAAGTACCGCTCGGAGAGGGTGAGGGTATAGCGCTGTTTCTCCTCGTAGGTCAGCGTGTCGTAATAGGCGCGGTCGGTCAGCCTGCCGATCGCGTCGGAAACCTCGCCTTCGGCAAGCAGTATGGCTTTGACCTTTTCGTAAAAGGCGTCGTCGTCGCCGCCCTTGACGGTGCAGGTGATCTTGCCCGCGAAATAGCGGCCGGCGCGGCTTTCGGAGATGCCCGCGTTTTTCGCGCGCGCCACGTCGGTGCGGAATTCGTCCTTACAGTTCTCCCAAAAACCGCTCTTTAAACGGCTTTTCGCCTCTTTTGCGATGCTCTTGAAATTCTTTTCGCGGATTTTCTGCATGATTTCCTCCCTTTCGGCATTTTTCGCGCAAGCAAAAAGCCCGTTATTTTTCAATAACAGGCTTTTGTGGTTAATTCTTATTGCTTCTTTTGCGTGCCGCTTCCGACTTCTTCTTTTTCCGTACGGAAGGCTTTTCGTAATGCTCTTTGCGGCGAAGATCTCCGAGAATCCCGTCGCGGGAGCACTTTCTCTTAAAACGGCGCAGCGCGCTGTCGATCGATTCGTTCTCTCCGACTTTGATCGTGGACATTCCTTTTCAACCCTCCTTCGCCTTACGCATTTACTCAACATACGATATTTTACAAAAAAAGGAAGGAGATGTCAAGCTATTTGCAGGCACGCAGCGCGATTTTTTCGCGCGAATTTATCCGCGGCGCGGGCGCGAGCGATGCGCGGGGTCATTGCGGATAGGTGTACCCCCCTTCGCCTTGCGCGCCTGCAGGATGCGCGAAACGCCCTTGTAATCCAGCGCCCAGTTGACGAGGAAGAGGATCAAAACGGCGAACGCTCCCATGGTGATGAACTGCGGAATGCCGGGGATGACGAAAGGCAGGCCGCTGTCGAGATACATATAGTCGCCGGGGTAGCCGAACACCGTACTCAGGCCGTAACTGTTGGCGACGTGAATGATCAGCCCCAAAAGTATGTACCCGAATTTTTCCAGCCGCGGGCGGTAGGTGCCGCGCACATATTCGAACACGGGGATGAAGATGATGCCCGTGTGCTGCAGAATGCTTTTCAGAATGCTGAACTGCAGGTACGGCGTAATAAAGATTCCGACGGGATAGACGAACGTAATTACGCCGCCCATAAACCCGAACAGATAGAAGCAATCCTTCATACGCTCGTTTTTGATGAGCAGAGCGATCGGCAAAAGAAAATCCGCCACGTTGCAGGGATAAAAGGGCCATAGAGACAGAAACTTGTTGCCCTTGAACAGATACAATATGCGCCAGCCGACCTCAAATACAAGCTGAAAGGCGGCGACCGAAATGATCGTGGCATCCTTGGCGCGGCCGGAAATGCGCTTGCTCCCCGCGACGAGGGCGAGCGCGACGGCTACGGCCGCCACGGCCGCGAAACTGACCCAGTGGATCGCCGTGTAGGAATAGTCTCCCGTCGCGGTGTCCGCCATGAAAAAATCGTAGAACGGCATAAAAATCCCTCACTTATGCCCTATTATAACAAATACTTTGCACACAGGCAAGAAAAATCGACGCGGGCAGACAAAAAAATTTGCTCACCGCGGTATCCCCGGCCCGAACGGCGGCCGAATGACAAAACATGTTCGAACCGCTTGACAAAATCGTCAGTTTCCGCTTATAATTATTACGGAAAATATACATATCAATACGAGGGATTTACCATGAAAACCGATTACAGCGCCTATCCGAGCGAACAGCTGCAGAGCGAACGGCGCAAGCTGCACCGCAAGCTGATTCTGCCCAACATTTTTATACTGCTCATTTCGCTTGTTGCGGCGGCATCTCTGCTCTTCGCGCAGCTTTTGTCCGTTTCGGTACATATCGACGCGCAATTCGGGGAAACGGTTGCGCAGATAATGAGCGAACAGGCGGGCGAAGAGGGCGGCGCGGATGCGGAAGCGGCGGCAAAACAGTACGCGTTCCTGTTCAAGGACGCCGATGCGGACGTAACTATTTCCCTGAATCCCCTCGATATTATGACCGCGGGTTTCGACGGCGGCAGAGAGGGCGTTAAAAAGCTGTTTACGAGCGCCCTCGGCGGGCTTTCGGATACCGTTGCACGATTGAGCGAACAGATCCTGCCCGCCATGATCTCCGTGAGCGTTGCGGGGGCGGCGGGCGCCGATTTGGAAAACGCCGACCTTGAAAACATCGACACGAGCATCTTCACCGAAACAATAACCAAACTCAACAACCAGGATCTTGAGGGCGCAAGGACGGAGTTTTCCTCACAGCTGGACGGATTTTTAGCGCAATTCGACGTTACGCTCACCGGCGAACAGGAAACGGAAGTGATGAACGCGTATGACGAATTGGTCAACTTGGCGACAAATAATAAGACGGAAGATTTCAGCGCGGCGAACATCTTCAGCGCCATGGGCGGCTCGGGCGAAAGCGAAGGAGAAGGCGGCGCAGCCGATATGCCGGCGATCCTCGCCGACCCCGCAGCGCTTGCCGACCAACTGGACGAAGAAACGCTGCAGACGGTGAACCTCGCCTGCACGGGGGTCTCCGCTTTCCTGCTCGTACAGGCAGGCTTGTGGGCGATTCTGGCGCTGTTTGCATTCCTGCACATCTTTTTGCCGAATAAAAAGGTGGGCATGTGGTATGTGAAACTGCTGTGCTGGCTCCCCTGCTTCCTCTTTTTCATCGCGCCGCCGCTGGCGCTCGCCGTCGCGCCGAACTTTATCGAACTGCCCGCCGTTGTTTCCTCGCTCGCGTTCGGCGGCATGACGTTTATCTCCGGCATCTGCCTGTTGGTGCTGTGGCTCATCTCCATATTCTGGTGCCATCCCATCAAAAAGCGCATCAAGCGCTGCACGGACGCGCTTCGTGCGCGCAGGGCATAATCTTAAATCCGTATCCCCGCGCGCTGCCCGCGCGGGGATTTTCATGCAAAAAGCGGCGGCAAAATTGCCGCCGCTTTTTGCATACGCTGCACCGTTATACCAGCTTTTCGCCCATGTTCTGCCCGCCCAAAATGTGGATGTGCAGGTGAAAGACCGTTTGCCCCGCGTCCTTGCCCTGGTTGACAATTAAGCGGTAGCCGCTTTCCAACCCCAGCGACTTTGCGATTTCGGGGATTTTGACGAAGCACTTTTTGAGCAGCTCCGCCTGCTCGGCGTTCATCTCCGCCAGCGTTGCAAAGTGCGACTTGGGCACGACCAAAACGTGCGTTTTCGCCTGCGGGTTGATGTCGCGGAAGGCGAGCATATCCTCGTCTTCATACACCTTGTTCGAGGGGATTTCCCCCGCGATGATCTTGCAGAAAAGACAGTTTTTATCCATAACGTTTCCCTCCAAATGGTTCGATATTTTATAACCGTGCCGCAAAAATAAGCACTGCGGCGCGGTTTTTCATTTTGTAGGAAGTGCCGCCTGCGCCCCCCTGCCGCGCTTATTCCTCCCGCTCGGCGAGCAGTCCGTCCTCGAAGAGGGCGACGGCGCGCACGCGCACCTTTTGACCGGTCGGAACCCCGCCCGCGAGGTACAGGCGGATGTAATTTTCCGAATAGCCGACCGTGTAGCCGTTCTTTTCCTCTTCGGGAATCATTTCCAGCGTTTTGCCGATGTGCGCCCGCTCGTACTCCTCGCGCAGTTCCCTGCCCAAGGCGAGCAGGCGGTGCAGCCGCTCCTTTTTGACGGCGGCGGGCAGCTCCTTCCATTTTGCGGCGTTCGTACCCGTGCGGCGGCTGTACGCGAAGCAATGAATCTGCGAAAACGCCGCTTGCCGCGCGAGCGAAAGCGTCTCCTCGAAATTTTCCTCCGTTTCCGTCGGAAAGCCCGCAATGATGTCGGTGGTGATCGCCGCGTCGGGGAAATACTTACGGATGAGCGCCACGCGCGCGAGATACTCCTCGCCCGTGTAGTGGCGGTTCATCTTTTTAAGCACCGCGTCCGAGCCGCTCTGCAGGGAGAGGTGAAACTGCGGCGCGAAGTCGCGCACCTGCTTTGCCGCCCGCAAAAGCTCCTCCGTGACGACGCCGACCTCCAAAGAGCCAAGACGTATGCGCGATTTTGCGTCCCTGACGGCGAGGAGGAGTTCGGGCAGTCCCCGCTCCCCGTCGCGATAGGAGGAGATGTCGATGCCCGTAATGACGCACTCGGCGGCGTTGCATTGCAAGATTTCCGCCGCCGCGCTCTCAACCGTGCGCGAACGGCTCCTGCCGCGCAGGTACGGGATGATGCAATAGGAGCAGAAATTGTTGCACCCGTCCTGAATTTTGACGAACGCGCGCGTTTTCAGCTGTACGGGCGCGGGGAGTTCGTCGTACTCCTGATCCGCCTCGTCGATGCGCACCTTCTCCGCCGCACCCGATGCGGGTATCGTTTGCGCGCCGCACGATACGGGTGCCGCCGCGAGGGGCAAACCTTCGCCACGGGCAAAGCCGTCGATGAGTTCCAGAATTTTGCCCTTCTGCCGCGCACCCGTGACGAGGGTGACGTTGCGCTTATCCGCGAACGCCGCGGGCGCCTTTTCCGCCGCGCAGCCGCACACGATGACGGGCGCCTCGGGCGAAACGGCGGCGATGCGCGCGATTGCCTGGCGCGACTTCTTTTCCGCCTCGCCCGTGACGGCGCAGGTATTCAAAATGTACAAGTCGGCGGGTACGAGCTCGTCCGAAACCTCCCAGCCGCGCTCGGAAAGCCCGCGCGCGAGCGAGCCGCTCTCGCAGCCGTTGACCTTGCAGCCGAGCGTGAAAACGACAGCCTTCTTCATGCCCATTCCCCCAGCTCGAACATTGCGGCGGAGAGGAAAGCGATCGCCGCCGTTTCCGCGCGCAGAATGCGCTTGCCGAGCGTGATGCCCGCAAAGCCCGCCGCCTTTGCCGCCGCGAACTCCTCCTCCGAAAAGCCGCCCTCGCTGCCCACGACGAGCGCCGTGCTGCCCGCGAGAGAATGGAGGTCAAAGTCGGACATATGCGCAAATTCGCAGGCGAACAATTTATGTTCGTACCCTTCGCAGGAGGCGAGCGCCTTTTCCAGCGAGTCATAATATTCGATATGCGGAACGGTGGCGCGCAGGCACTGCTTTGCCGCCTCGCGCGCGACCTTTTTCAGCCGTTCGAGCTTGTTTTCGTTCATATACGCGGCGCAAAAGCGGGAGGAAAACACGGCGATCTCCTTGGCGCCGAGTTCGGTCGCCTTCTGCACGACCAGCTCCGTTTTATCCCCCTTGAGCGCGCCGATGAGGAGTTTGACGGGCGTTTTCGCCTCCTTGTCGGAGGGGCGCCCGCCCACGACGCCGCACAGCATTTCGCCCTTGCCGATTTTATTCACGACGGCGTCGTATTCGTTGCCGCTGCCGTCAAGCAGGACGATCTCGTCCCCCTCTTTGAGGCGCAGAACGTTTTTGGCGTGCGAATACTCGTCGCCCGTCAAAGCCGTTTCCCTCGTTATTTTGTCGACATAAAATCTGCGTACCGTCGCCATAAAACTCCTTTTTTTGCGGCTCATATTGCCGAGATATTAGCGGCTTTATATTTTTATTAATCTCTCGAAAAAGGCAAAACCGCGCTTTTCGGAAAGCGCACCCCTATTTGCAAACACCTTTGCTTTTGCAGGAAAGGTGAAGCCGCGCAATTTTAATAATATGCGTGCCCCGAAATATTGCGCGGCGAGGAAAACTCCGAACACCGCACCGCTTATTAAGCGGTGCGCGTTGGGGTTGTCCTCAAAATCTCGACTTTTTGTTTCGTCAGCTCGAAACAAAAAGTGAGAACTATTTCCTCATCGCCAGCGCAAACCACTCGCCCTTGCGCACCTGTTTGACGAGCTTCAGCCCGATGCCCTCGTAGGCGGAAATCACCTGCGCGAGCTTCGGCTCGATGATGCCGCTGAGGATCAGCGTTCCGCCCTCCTTCAGGTTCTTCGGGATGCTCTCCGACAGGCGGCAGAGGATGTCCGCCGTGATGTTCGCCGTCATCACCTCGCCGCGCACCTCCGCGTTTTCGAGCAGGTCGGACAGAGCGATCTTCACCCTTTCCGCGACCCCGTTGAGCGCGGCGTTGTGCTCGGCACTGCGCACCGCGACGTAGTCGATATCCGTCATATACGCGAACTTCGCGCCCAGTTTTACGGCGGAAATGCCCAAAATGCCGCTGCCGCACCCGACGTCGATGACGGTATCTCCCTCGCGCAGGTATTCCTGCAACAGTTCGAGGCACATGGACGTGGTTTCGTGCTCGCCCGTGCCGAACGCCATGTTCGAATCGAGCTTGATGACGACCTCGCCCTCCTTCGGCTCGTAGGGTATCCACTCAGGGCAGACGACGACCCGCCCGCCGATATGGATGGGGCGGAAATGCTTTTTCCACACGTCGATCCAGTCATCCCCCTCGATCTCGCGGCGGGAAGTTTCGAGCGTGCCCAGGGGAATAAACCCCGCGCTGCGCTCCTTTAACAGCTCCAGATCGGCATTGATGGAGCGGATGTTTTCGTCCGCGATGTCCACGGGCAGAAAGCACTTGACGAGCACGTCGCTCTGCGGCGCCGCCAGATCGTCGTCCATGTAGTCCCAAAAGGTGCGCTTGTCCTTTTGCAGCGCGATGATGTCGTTCACGTCGCAGATGGTCACGCCGTAGTTGGTGTAGTTCCAGAAGATATCGGAGATGAGTTCGCTCCCCTCGGTAGTCGTATGTACGGTATATTCGATAAATTTCATGGCGCGCCTCCGCGGATTTTTTCTTCTACTATTGTACCCGTTTTTGCGCCGTTCGTCAACCTCTTTTATGCCGGCAATGCGCGCCGAACCCTGCGCCAAACCCGCTCGAGCCTACCGCCGCCCCGCGCCGATGTCGCCCGAGCCATGCCGTTGCTCTGCGCCGACGTTTCCCCGGAATACCGCCGCAGATTTACGCCGCCAAACAAAAAAGCCCCGCGTTTTTGCGGGGCAAAACGGAGCGCAAAAAGCGCACCGACGATACGCAATCGTTTTTTGCGGCTTATGTTCGTTTTGCGGCTATGCCTATATCAGCTTGCTCATCTCGCTTTTCAGGCGGGCGATGATCTTTTTTTCCAGGCGGGATATGTACGACTGCGAGATACCGAGAAGGTCTGCAACGTCCTTCTGCGTCATCTCCTCGCCGCCGTCGAGCCCGAAGCGCAGGTTCATGATCTTTTTCTCCCGCTCGGGCAGCTTTTCGAGCGCGCCGCGGAGGAGCTCCTTTTCCACGCCCGTTTCGATGTCTTTATACACCGTGTCCGAATCGGTGCCGAGAACGTCGGAGAGGAGCAGTTCGTTCCCCTCCCAATCGGTGTTGAGCGGCTCGTCGAAGGACACCTCGCTCTTCAGCCGCACGAGGCGGCGCAGGTACATGAGAATCTCGTTTTCGATGCACCGCGAGGCATAGGTGGCGAGCTTGATGTTTTTGGCGGGGTCGAAGGAGTTGACCGCCTTGATGAGTCCGATGGTGCCCACGGACACGAGGTCGTCGGAATCGGCTCCCGTATTGTCGAACTTGCGCGCGATGTAGATGACGAGGCGTAGGTTATGCTCGATGAGCGCGCTCTTGACCGCCTCGTCCCCCGACGACAGCCTGCCGAGCATATCCGATTCCTCCTCCGCCGAATAGGGCAAGGGCAGCGCCTCGCTCCCGCAGATGTAATCGAGCACGTTTTCGCCGCCGCGCATTTTTCCCAGCAGGCGCAGGATTTTTGCCTTGATGTCCTTGAGCATAGACTATTCGCCTCCCCTCTCTTCGAAATCCTCCTCCTTTGCAAATGCGGGCGGCAGAATGAGCGAATACTCCCCCGCCAACGGACGCGGGCTGATTGCAACCGCCACATCTTTTACTATATGCGACTTGTCCTTGAAATATATCTCCAATTCGTCGATTTTGAACACCGTCAGCTCGCTTTTGCCGTTGACCGTTTCCACCGCCAGCTTTTCGCACGGCGTTTTGCCCGTGAACAGTCCGTCCGCGAGGAGCGAGAGCGCGAGCGAACGCTCCGCCACCGCCACGGGATTGCCATGCCTGTCCCGCAGGCGATTGCCCGTATCGACGAACGCCTTCGCCGTCACGCTGCTGCCACCGAGCGTCAGGCGGCAGGTGCAGATATACGCCGCCGTTTTGCCGTGCCGTGTCAGCATTTTTGCGAAACGTATGCCGAAAACGACAACCAACACGCACCCCGCGACCAGCACGCCCGAAGGCAGGCGGAACAGAGTATACGTCAATTCCCCTTCCCCCTCGTTGGGGGAAACTTTCGCGAACAGCGCGGTGAGCATGCCCGCCAAGGCGAACATATACCCGACGAATGCGAGCGAACAGAGGGCGTACGTCCGCTTTTTTTTGAACTTCGCCGCTGGCAGGGGCAGCACTGCCGCCACCCCGTACTTGACGAGGAGATCGACGGCGGCGGGAACGGTATAATACAGCTTAAAAACCATATACCCCACGGCGATCGCCGTGCCGAACAGCGCCGTGAGAAAGATGCGCCACAGCTTTGCCTCCCCCTTGACCGTTTTGACCGCGCAGTATAAAAGCGCCGCGTCGGCGCAGAAGTTATCGAGGATGAGCGTATCGAGATAGACGACCATTTCTCCCCTCCCGCCCGCCTTTTTGCGGATTTCATTATACACCCGCGCCGCCGCCTTTTTTTGGGTACGATTGCCGAAAGGAGCCGAATTTTATACTTTCGCAAAGGGCTTTCCAGGGGAAATAAAGGCATAAAAAATAACGGTTTCCTTCTTCTCTTACAAAGCAGGAAACCGTTATCCTTTTTCTGGCAGATGTAGCTGCAAGATCTGCCGGAACTTCGATTCGTCAAAATACTCTTTCTCCGCAATGTTGCCCGTCATCGCCGATAAATCTTCGATCGAGGAAATTTCGATATCCCCGAAGTAAGATTTATCGTACTTTTTGTTCACCTCGCTGACATCTTCGGTCATCGTTACGAGCACGCTAGACCCGTCGAAATCTTCGTCCAACGAAACGGCGGTATTTTCTTCCGCCGCCTGCGTTTCCGCAAAAGCCGAAAGAGCGCCGTACCCTGCCGAAAATGCC
>NXNN01000052.1_pt1 | contig 22284 bp, 29 predicted proteins | sample 2041041 | NCBI WGS metagenome assembly NXNN01 (sample SAMN07660617, study PRJNA407663) | chicken gut metagenome | isolation source: caecum content treated with Lincosamide | host: Gallus gallus domesticus | place: Czech Republic: Brno | collected 2016 | reverse complement strand
TCCTCCGGCGGTGCCCAGTCCCTCCCTTTCCCTCGATGTGTTGTTCCCCGCGCTGTCCGCCTTTTAATGGGGCGTCGGTCGTTTTCCCGACGTTCCGCTCCCCGCCCCCAAATCCAGTTTCTGTCCCGCCGCCGCCGCGTCCCCCTTTATGTTTCCGAGCGCATACCCGTCCCCGCCGCCGGGACGGTCCGCCCCCCCCCCCCCCCCGCCGTAATACCGCTTGCCCCAATACGCCGCTCCCTGCATTGTATTCAGGTCGATCGTATTGTTCAGCGTCGTTGTCGCTTTCGCCGCACTGTCCGCGCTGTCCGCATGGGTCGCGTTGTCTGCATTAACAGCATTCGTTGCGTTGTCTGCATTCGTCGCATGGGTCGCGTTCCCTACCGTCATATTCGGATAACTTCCATTTATTTTCGCATAGTCCGAAAGATCCACATCATTAACTTTACCGATAAACTCGTACTTGTTATCCTCGGAAATCCATAAATATTCCGCATAGGCATCATTTTCTATTGCGTTTGCAGAAGGGACAAGATAAATAAACGCGCTGTCACCAGGGACGGGAAGATCATCAAAGCTGTCATAAACTTTATACTCTTTTTTTGCATAATCTTTCGCCTGTTCCATGTATTCCTGCGCTTGTCCCGCCGATTCCTGCGCGGACTGCGCGCTCCCCGCAGCAGAACTTGCGCTCTGCTCCGCCTGCGTTGCGTTGCTTGCCGCCGCGCTCGCCGATTGCCCCGCAGCCGTCGCCGAACCTGCCGCCTGTTCCGCAGAGCTTGCCGCATCCCCTGCGCTGCCCGAAGCCGCGTTTGCATATCCCTGCGCCGCAGTTTCCGATGCCTTGGCGTTGTCCTCCGCCGTTTCCGCCGCTGCCTGCGCATCTTCCGCCGCTGCCTGCGCTGCTTCTGCCGCATTTTTTGCCGAAACAGCCGCCTGCATGGTTTCTTGTGTATCCGGAAAATAAAACTCAAAATCTATGTATGTCTTTCCGTCCTCTATGCGTTTATTTACTTCTGCCTCTGCCGGTAATGTTGCATCTATAATATTGCTCGTTACATTGCCTATTTCAAAGTCGCCGCCGCCCCCTGTTCCCCCGTAAATAATATCCAGCGTCTTAGAGAGATCTTCAATATTACCGTTTGTCCCGTGCGTAAAACGCGCGACCTCGACCTGATATGTACCTAAATCGGAAGCGTATAGCTCTTCCTGAATTAAATCCGCAACTTCCTGTACAAACAGGGAAAACGCAATACTTTTATTTGCTTTTAATTCGATTTGCGCAATTATTTGGTAACGAATCGGTTCTACCGGAGCCGAAGCGAGCGTCAATGTTTCAACGGATATAAGTTTTACCCGAACACCATGAATGATCAGCTCCCCCGGAGATATACCGATGGAGTTCCCCGCCGCCGTAACTGCGCATTCCGATAACACTCCGCCGATAATGCCGTCCCGATTCCCTGCGGAAAAATTATTGAACGCCCCGCCGTCTATATTTTCGTTATCAACTCCGTTTTGTTCAAGGATTTTATAACTCATAGCGCCACCTATTCAATGATTTTATAAATTTTTGTTATCATACTTCTATGGAACGAAACCGTAATTGTATTATCTGTTTCCATTTCACTATAATATACACCTCCCCACTGAGCATCTCGGGAGCTTATATTAAGCAACAAATATGGAATGGTAGAACGTACATAATACTTTGCCTCGTTTGTATATTTACCTGCAGTACTTAAAGGCTCAAAATCCACAGGCAACATCCCTGTATCATAATCACGGCAACCTGAAGATACAAATTTCCTTGTAGAATTACTGCCATTATAAAAAGTATCTGTGTATTCAATGATATATCGCCCCGGCGTGGCTACATCATTTAGAGAGATATTTACGGGATTATCTCTAGAACTGCACTCTATGTTTCCACTCCATAGCAATTTTTTCTGCGGAATAATGATCTCTCCTATCTTCAGTTTTCCATTATCATCGGTAACTAAATTAATCCCATTAATTTTTTGAGAATTTTCAGCGTTTGCGGCCTTTTGAGCAATAATCGTGCCATTTTCTATACCTTCTTTTAGTTTCTGTCCATACTCAATCCCCCGCACAGCCTTTTTTACATTGGATATAACGCCATTTGTGGCAGTAAACCGATACAGCAATAGCCGAGCAGTACCGACCGTATTCGCCGTTAAATCGTCGCTCGCGGGGATGTCGGGATATGTTCCCGATCGATAGGTCGATTTTATAGCGGCGGTATCAGTGCCGCAGTTTACTTCCAAATAAACGGAAAAATACTGCGTCGTACTTACATTGGGCGGCACGGATATCGCGGCACCGTTTGCATCGATTTCCACTTCCCATCCCTGCAGTACGAGTACCCCGCTTTGCACAACGAAAGACGTACCGTCGATTGCATAGTCGATTTCACTTCCCCTATCCTTTACAAAGCCGTCAAAACCGCCGTAAGCATAGCGCACCATGCGCGCATCGTCATGATTGGTAACGTTTGGCGTTTGGCTATCCTGCCGAATCAAACGTATAGACATAGTTGCTCCTTATAAAATAAAAGATATTCCCGTTGTCCGATATCCGATCTGTATTTTTTTCAGACCTGCCGCGTCATACTCCATTTCTCCGCACGGCAGCGATTTATAAACCTCTTCCCCGCGCGCGACTACGATATTGAACCGCGACTCGAAATTGCCGTTCAATCCTTCGATCTCGATATTTTCCTGATACATCGCATCGGCAAGTTCCTTCAAGGCTTCGGTGTTTGCTTCGGACAAAAGCGATTCTACATCCTCTGCATTTTCCGTCTCCTTAATCGTGATCCGCCGCTTGACGGGATAAATATCCCGTAACTCTGTATTCGTCGTTACCTCATTTCTCGAAGTCAATATCCACCGTATGCCTTCCGTCAGCTCGTTCGTTGCCGTATTTAAGACATACCCCTGCGTTTCGTTTACGTCGGCGATCCATTTGCCGTAATCGCGGATGCCCCATTCCCACAGTTTGACTGTGACATCCTCCGCCATGCTTTTCCCGATTCGGAAGATGACTTTTTTACTGATTAAATCGAGTTCCGAGATCATGAATAGACCGTAAAATTTGAGATAGACCGCAAAAATATCTTCCCAGGCGTCATAGACCGCATATGCTTTTTGCGCGGGTTTCAAATTGTCCCACGCAATGGTTCCGACATTATCATTGAATACAAGTTCGCAGGTAAACGTCCCCTGCGTAACCTGTTCATTCCACGCATCGAAAACAGCTTGCAAAAAGGTGTTGACATCCGCAGGTGTTTCTGAAAAATCAAGTAGAACGTCCGCTTTGAGCATCGTCTTCAAATCGGACGCCGTGATCTTCGTCTGATTATCGGACGTAAGCTGCGGAACGCCGGCAAGCGCGCCGTACTCATATCTTCCCCTGTCGTCTTTTACCACGACGAACGTCGGTTGTATACTTTCGGTAAAAGCCTCACAAGTACATTTTAATTCGTCGAGATCCACGGCGCGTCGGATGAGAGAATAGCTTGCGGCATCTACAACGAGGGATGCGTTGTTTTGCAGTCCGTTAAATTTTTCGTCATAAAAAGATACGATCATAACCCGTACTGCCTCCACGATCCTACAAGCGTTCCTTGGTTCGCTGTATCGAGATTGACGGAAATCGTAGTGATTCCTCTTTCGGCAAATAAGAATGTATCACCGCTCGGATCCGTTTTTGCGCTGTAATCTACATATTCTGCACCATCAAAAAAATAAATCTTTTTCGTGGAACTATTGATGACGATATGCTGACCTGTCTGTAGCGATACTCCCGGAAATCCGACCGTGTTATATGCGTTTCCGTCTTCATCCAAAAGCTGCACAACAGGTTCCGAAATCGGCCCATACAATGTGACCGTTACGGGAACGGGTGCCAAATACGGATTGTTGATTTGGTTATTTTCAACTACATTTTTCCCGTAGCAATACGGATATTTGAACGAGTAGCTTTTACCTACGCTTGAAAATGTAAATCGAATCGATTGCTCGATATTCAGGAAAAACGGCGTTGTCGGCGTGAACGTCGCCGCGCAGGAGAGATTATCGAACTCGTCCTTTTCTGTCTTCTTTAACTCCGTCACCTTCCCCTCGATATATCGTACCTGCACTCCGTCGTTGTATTCAAGTGCAAGCGCGACATTCGGCGCGGAATACTTTTGCAGCCACTGCGATAAAATCGTAAATTTTTCGTATCCGCGCCCGATAAGATTGATAGTCAGACCGACCGATTGCTTTTCCTGAACGACTTTCGTTATTGTATCCGTGACGTCGCCTTCGAGCGTAGAAAGTTTCAGCCGCCAACCGAGTCCGCTCAAATCTGTAACGACGTCGAGAGGAAAACGATCGAGAATGGAATTATCGATATCAAATACGGCAAATGCAAAACTTCTCATTCTGCCTCCTATCTGCGCGATTGGGCAAGTGTCGCAATCTCTCGCCCGACTGCTGCCGCGATCTCCTCCGCCGATGCCCCCGGATTGGTAACATTGACAGTAACGTTGTATTGATCTGAATACGTCGTGTCGCTGTACGACGCACCGCCGCCCGAATAGGAATAATCGGGCATTTCGTCGGATGCGTTCAACGCCCCGTTGGCGTATGATTCTATATTGTCGGCTGTAAAATTGATATTTTCTTCGGGCATTATATCCTGCGCCGCCGCATTGATCGCCGCAATGCCGGCAGCCACACCGGCAACGATTCCACCCACTGCGAGTCCGAGCGACCACGATGCGTGAAAAACCGTTACCGCAGCCGCCGCAACAAGCGCCGCAATGGCGAGCATGGAAAGCAACTTCTCAACCCACGTCATATTTTTCCAATTTGAAATCAGATTGATCGCTAAGCCCGCCGCCCCGGCAAGCGAAGCAAACCCTACCGCCGTGAGCAGCTGCGCCTTATTCAGGTTCAATAATAGCCCCGTCAGCATTTTAAGTCCCGGAACGATTTTTCCTATCAAAATCAAAAGCGGACTCGCAACGGCAAGTATACCGAGCAAAGCGAGAATGGTATTCTGCATCCCTTCCGGGAGATTGCCGAACCATTCGGCAAGGGATTCGATCGCGGGAACGAACGATTCTTCAATAAACGCAACGACGCGTTCGATGAGCGGCGCAAGCGCTTCGCCGAGCTGCGCACGGGCGTATTCCATTGTGACAGACAGGCGGTTGAATGTATCGTCCAACTCCGCGAGAGCTGCCGCCTCTTCGCCTGTGAGTGACGGCATCGCCTCAAATTCCGCATTCCACTTGGCGAGATCCTCGGCTCCCGCATTTATGTACGGCAAAAGTTGTGTTGCGATGCGGTCACCGAAAATTTCGTTCGCATACGCCGTTTGGAGAGTACTGTCCTCTACCTTTGCAAGCGCCTTGATGATGCCGTCAAACATCTCCTCATCGCTGCCGAACTGCCCCGCCGATATACCGAGAGCGGTAAGAGCATCCGATGCCGCATTCGCCGTCCCCGTAGATAAATCTGCCATCGCCGCCCGCGCGCGGATGAGCGCCCTTGTAAATGCCGTAGCATCGACTCCGGACTGCAAAGCAAGGTAATTCCAACGCTGAATCGTTTCCGCAGATATGTCGAATTGCTGCGTCATATCGTCGATTTCGGCACCCGTCGCCGCAGCGCTTTTCCCGATTGCCGCCGCCCCCGCGATGACGCCTGCTGCAGCCAACGATACGCCTGCCATCTTCTGCCCAGCCTGCGTAATCGATTCGCCGAGTTTATCGAACTTTGCATTTAACTGCTCGATTTGTACGTTTTTGACCTTTTCCAAACCTTCGCGCAAATCAAGCGCCTTTGCTTCCGTCTCCGCCAAGACAAGCTCAAATTTCGCATATTTTTCGGTATCGACTTGACCCGACGTTCTCATATAATCGAGCTGCTCTCGCAGAGCTTTTGCCTTCTCTTCCGTTTGCTCGATCGCCTTTTGAAATTGCTTTTGTGCCTGCACGGCACGATTTTCATCGTAATCGATTTCGAGGCTTTTGGCGAGAGAGTTTGCCGATTTTTGCGTAGAGCGTATTTCCCGATCGGCTTTTTTTAAGCCTTTTTCAAATTCTTTGGTATCCGCCCCGATTTTAATGGTGAAACTTGTTGCCATACCCGCTCCTTATAACGCGTCAAAATCTGCCTGCGTAGCTGGCGTAATACGCCTAATCCCTGCCTTTGTCATCTTCTCCTGCGCACGGTGCCGCAGCCATATGCGCGCATTATCGATGCGAAGCGAGCAGACAAGGCTGAACGCATCAATGATATGAATGCCCCGCCAATCGATGCCTGCCGCCCCAAGCTCTTTTATCGTCCTTAAACTTAAAGGCATCAGGTGCCGCTCTTTCGGAAAAGGTTTCGGGTCGATTCGCTCAAATACCCTTTTCAGCTCCGCCTGATGCCTCATCAGTTTTTTTCCGCCGCCCCTTCAAATATCGCGTTAAATGCTTCGGAAATTTTCTCGATCAGGCCCTCGACATATTCTCTTTGCGAAAAATCGAACATCTTCAAAAAGCTGACAAAATCGACGTCAAGTTTGAAGAAACAAAAAAGAACCTTCAGCTTGGAAATCAGCACGGAGACATTTTCCCCGCTCTCTCCTTTCAGCCGCATCGCATAGTCCACTATACTCTCCCGCGCTGCAATCTCCGGGAAATTGGCTTCCCAACGCATCTGAGACACGAGCGTATTATCGATGTCGACCGATCTATCTTCCGTTTCAAATATTCGCTTTCCGTCCTTAAATTCATCCTTTTTGACGAACGGTAAAATTACTTTCATAAATATACCCCTTGTTGAATTGAGCGACGCGGGAGTTGCACCCGCCACCGCATGGCGCTCTTTCGCCCGTAAACCCGCGCTGCACAGGCAACGCGGGCATGTGGGGTATTATGGCTAACGCCGTGTAAGCTCATGTCGCTGATTTGGGAACGGGAACGCTGTCAAGGAATGTTTCATACCCATCATCTTCGGGTTTTTTACTGTATGTAAACACTTTGACTGTTTGACCATTTTCGTCAATATATGCGGTTTCACCCGTTGCCGCCTGCAAATTTACGCCGTATGCCGTATACGAATAATCCGCGGTTGACTGCGTAATATCGTCCTGATCCTGCGTAAAGCTGTCGTTCGGAGGACTGACCTGCATCCCGAACACCCATGTCTTTTTCGCTTTGCGAATGCCGTCCGCGCCGATAAAGTCAGTTTCAAACCCGAAATGGATACGGGGCATACTTTTAACCGCTATCTCGGCGACGCCGCCGCCCGCAGGCTTAATTGCGACACCGATATCCTCTTCAAACGTATCATCGCGCGCGGTCGCCCCTACCGTTCCGGAAATATTGCGGTCGGACGCGAGCGACACGATCATCTCGCCGTCGCCATAAAATGCGCGCGTCGTAATATTTCTGTCTTTGGTAAAGGTGTTCATCCAAGTAAGCGGCTTTATCTCCGGCGATTCGCCGTCAACGGCATACACGGCGTTTTTAATGTTAAACTGTGCGAGATCCTTTCCCGTTTTATCAGCTGCCATGTTCGATTTCTCCTTTTATGATATTGATGACTTGATTTTGGTTTTCCTGTACGGTTTTCCGAACAAAAGGTTTTCCTTTGCGCCCGAACTCCAAAAGATTGACGATAGGAATCTCACCGTCGCCGCTCGTGATTGTATCTCCCGGCGTTTTTGGCCTTGTCGATGTGTTATAGATATACCGTACATTTCTGTACTTAAAATTCACTTCCCAACTCCGTTGGGTTTCGTGCGTATCATACGGCGTAGCGACCTCAAGGGCATGCTCCATATGCCGAGCCGCCTTATCGAGTCCGCGGTCTACGGCCGCATATACCTCCTGCGTAATGCCTTGGAGCACTTCGTCTATTGCGGCGGAAAGTTGATTCAATGTAGGCTTTAACGAACCTTTCGGCTTATCTCTCTTTGCCATACAAAAACTCCAAAGTCCAACTGTATTGCGCTTCTTTCAGCGTAGCGTTATATCCGAGATCGTACCCCGTATAAGAAGCATCGCCAACGGCGTCTAAAAAGGCTTTTACTTTGCGAATATTGACGCTATGGATGTCATCCGACCGCGCGCCCGTTGCTCTCGACACGAGCAGGATATCCGCCGTATCACGGCGGATAAGCGCCCTTCCGTCGCCATAAACGGCTCCGCTGTTCGAGATGTCCGCCCGAATGAGCAGATAGCTTTGTGGGACGTTTTCTTCCGCCTCGTCCATGACTTGCTTATAAACGGGTATCTCTGCCGACAGTGGCTTCAAAAAATCCCACAAAGCGGTCATTGCGTCGACCGCATTAAAGATTTGCATTTCTCCATTCCTCGATTGCTACCTTTGCGGCGCCGTCGTTTACTTCTTCCACATTGAGCAGCATCTCCGCCGCCGACTTCGCCTTGGAAAGCGTAGCGACGGCGTAGAGATTGCCGTCAAAATAAAGATACTTTTCACCGCCGTATTGCACTCGCCCGACCGTTACGCTGTATTTCAATTTGAAGCCCTGCACCTGACCAAGTTGGGCGGTATTGACACCGACAAGCTCGACATTTGCCGCAAGCGCCCTCGCCCGCACAACTTGTTTTTTTCTGTCACCGGTCGTTGTATCCTGCGCGCCGGCGGCAATGTCTGCAAGGATTACGCTCTTAGGCCCCGTCAGCATCATTCCCTCCGTAGCGTTCGCCCTTCGTTTGAACGGAAAGCGTATTGCGCAGCAACTGTAATGTTTTGTTTTCCGCGATATTTTCGCCTTTCATAAGGACTTGCGCTTGCAATACGATTGCGCACAGACCGAGTTCGGAGGCGAGAACGGCATCGGAGATATCGTTTGCGGCAAGCATTGCCTGCGCTGTTGCGAGTTTTTCGTTGTAGTAATCATCCAACTCGGTTCCGGGCGTCATGTCTCCAATCGCCAACTTGAACTTTGCGAGCAGCGCCGCCTTGTCGATTGTCTCCATGCTTTACCTCTCGGCTTATGCCGTCGCCTGCACCAACTTAACGAGCGCGCCTTTTACTCCCGTAGGTTTGCCGTCTGCGAGAGCCATGCCGCGATACACGACGGAACCGCTCATGAACCCGGCTTCTTCCGAACTTGCGATTTCGATGGGCTGCGCAAAGTTCATCACGTAGCCTGCTTTCCAATCGCCGAAATATGCTTCGCCGTCTTTGACGTTCGCATCGAGGCGTACGGGATATCCGAGAAGATAACCGACAAAACCATCTTCAATTGCACGCTCAAAAATCGGGCGTTTCTGATCGTCTTTGAGCTTGAGGACCGTCGCCTTCATTTTACGGTTAAACACCCAAACGGCGTTCGTGATGAATCCCTCGCCGACGAGCGCTTCCAAATCGACGAGGTTATCATAGGTTGCTGTCGAGCCGGCAGCGACCGTTACACTGTTCGTCCCATCCCATGACTGCGAATCGAGGCCCGTCGGCTGATTGCTGCCCGTGCCGGAAATAACCGCCTTATCGCAGGCAGCGCGCAGCTTGCGGACGAGCGCATTGACAAGCCACGTTTCAAAGGCATCGATCGACATGCGCGCGACCTGGGCAGTGATCTTGATCGTTTTGATGAGCGTGTAAGCCGCAAGCGCTACCGCTTTAAGCGTATCATTGCTCGGCGTGCTGTCCGTCCCTTCGGATACCCATGCCGCATCGTTGACAACGTTTTCAACCGGGAAACTCGTCAATGCCGGGATATTTTCAAGCGTGATGAGGCTCAACAGAGAATCCGATTCGCGCAACTGCCCGATGATCATATCCATCGTTTGCGTAGGAATGGCGGCGCCCGCCGATGTCGCTGCGGACGTCATGGCGCGCTTTTCGATCTCATCCGCCGGCTTTCTCTGCAACCGTTTGAAAAATGCAGAGCGGTATTCTGCCGTAGCGATAACGTCCATGCGCTCCATTCCGTCCTTAAAATGCAAAATGTTTTCGTTCATGATATTTCTTCCCTCTCCCTGGTTTTTATTTTTTTCTGCGGCGGCGATCAGATCGTCGCGGTGCTTAGTACGAAGCGAAATTTCCTTTTCGATGTCCTTCCTCTCCTCGGTCATCTGCTTCAATTCTTCCTCTGAAATATTCCCGCTGCGATGCTCTTCGAGTTTTTTCTTGAGTTCGTCACGCTTTGCGGCAAGCCTTTCAAGCTCGTTGTTCTCATCCCGCAGCATTTCCGTAATAGGATCCATGATCTTCTCCTTTAATTAAAATTTTTCAGTTCTTCTTCAACACGGCGCGCCATTTCCTGCTGCTCGCGCAGCACCTTCCGGCGCTCCTCTTCCATAGCGATAACGACTGTTTCTTTATAGGCGGGAAATGCCGTTATAGTGACCTCCGGCAATTCCTCGATTTTGGTAACCGTCCGCGTCAGCGTTGCCGGATTGACCTGATCGTGCGTCCGCAGCCAAAAGCTCATCCCGTCCACAATACCCGCCTCGATGAGATTGTATATATCGCGCGCTTCCTGCGTATTCGGCATCACGCACTCCATAAACAACCCCGTTTCGTCGATCTCCAAACGCATATTCTTTCCCGAACGACCGAGTACTCGGTTCATATCATGCCCGTATAAAAGAAAGACATTTTGCAGGTCTACGGAATCGAGCGCTGTCGGCAAAATAACCTCGGTGATCTCGTCATACCAATAGTCCCATACTTTTGTGGGTGTATTGAATAAGATCGGATACCCGCGGACAATAAGCTCTTTTTTTCCGCCATCCGCTTCTCGCGCTTCGGTTTTGAACTCCACTTCTCGGAAATCCCGAAATCGCTTTGTTTTTTCGTTAGGTTGCATTGTTTCCTCCTTCCGGCGAAGCAGTACCGCCGCCCGTCGGTTTTTCCGACTCTCCGGCAGTATCCGATGCGCCGTTTTTCGCCACTTGATAGGCGTCTGCATTTTCTATGTTGACCGTATCGAGGCTTATCCTGTAAATTCGCCCGAAGCCGTCCGGCAAGGGGCCGTAACCGATTTGCTCGCGCACCTCGTCCTCATTCAGGATGGCGTTGCGTATCGCCATCTGATAGAACTGCGTCTTTGCAGCCATCGTCGAAACTTGCAGCCAAAATGTATCGAGTTCCAACCGGTTGCCGTGCGCCTGCTCCAGTTTCGTAAAAATTTTACTCGTAAATTCCTGCTCAACCTGTCGGGCAATAGGCTCTACATGGTTTTTCACGAACAGCTGATATTCGATTTCAGTTGCTTTATTATTGACGATGGCGTCGGTAATCCCAAAGTAGTTATAGACGATATTGATAACCATCTGCATAAGATTGCGGTTGACGTCGTTCTCCGTCCAGTTTATAGGCGTAATTTTCCATGGCGCATCCACGTAGGCAATCCCTCTTACCGCTTTGGAAAAGTTGACCTCGAGATCTTTCATTGTTCCTTCGGCATCCTTTTCCTTGAGCATACCCATCGCGGCGGGATCCGCCTGCATGATCGCCTGCACCTTATTCGGGTCAGCCACGGCAATCGCTTGCGCGGCAAGCGCCTGTATAATCGTTTCATACAGTCCGAGATTATTCTTCTGCCCGCCGCCCAATGCGGAAAATCGATTCAGATAGATGATGTTTTCCATCGGAAAAGTCTTTCCGCTCGCCGCAAACGTTACCGCCGCCCGATCGTCGTATAGCGTGAAATCAAAATACTCGGGATCCCGCACATAAAGCTGTGAAAGCCTGCCCGTGCGCGCCGAAAATCTCGGTTCTATAAATACATTCGCGTAAAGCATGAGCGAAGTAATGACATTTACCCAAAATTGCGACGCATTCTGCAAAGGATTCGGGCGCACATTGATGACGCGATCCTCTTCCCCCTCCAAATACGTTACGTTCCCATCCTTATCCCGCCGTTCAAAATATTTCGGTATAATTGCGAAAATCTCCGCAAACGACTGAATTGCCGTCCGCACTTCCGGGATTTGATAGATGCTGCTTGCATATGCGCTTGCAAACCAATCGATATTATCCCCGTAGCGATTTCGGATGATCATGCGCAGTTCGTTTGCGTTCGCTTTTTGCGGAGTAATGTCCGCTTTAGCTTGTCTGCGCGCGAATATATTTTTGAAAAATTCCTGAAGTTTACTCATGTCATATCCTGAAATACTTTGCTATGCGATTTGCATACAGCGGCATCTCTTTCGCCCTCTGATACGCCACAAAAGCATTGAACACGCCGATGGCTCCGTCTATATGCCCTGTCGATTTTGCCTTATGCGGCGACAAATTGTTATTTACGTCCTGCCGGATTTTGAGATTATAAAAGCAGTACGCAAAGAGTTTGTTTCTGCTGTCGGCAACAATTTTTCCCGATTCAAACAGACTTTTCGTAACCTTGATCGGCTCCGATAAAGTCCACCCGCCCTGGGCGACTTCCGTCAATACGCCGAGATCGCGTGTTATCGTTCCGGTTTCGGTATCCCGCCGCACCTTTTCGTGCGAGAAGCCGTGTTCCTGCATATCCGTCAGCCATTCTTTGGAAAGCGCCCTGTCATAGCCGATTTTCAAAAAACTGATTTTGTATTCGTCACGCAAAAGACAGAACCATGCGGTAACGTATTCTTTCCGGACATAGCTGCCCGGCGTTATGATAATTACCTCGCTCGTAATGCGATCCCCTGTCGCAAGGTTCGTCATGCGCCGATAGTCCTGCTTGTCCCGCTCGCTGTTGCGCGCAAGGCGGTCTTCGGCAATGAAATACGCCTGCAAATAAATGAACTTATCTTCCGTCAGTATCTGTGCTGTTGCATTGCACAGGTCTGTCGTTTCGGCGAGGTCGACGCCGCCTACCGCATATGTATCGATGTACTCGTTCGGCTCGACGATCCGCATGGCACTTCGTATGGCCGTCATGCTGAAATAATCGATCGATGCACCTATCTGCCTGTTCATATGCTTGGCAATGAACGTGTTCAGCAGAACGGGATCGTCTTTCATCCCTTCAAGTTGGGTACGAAGAAAGTCCATCGTCGGCCGCCCTTCGTATATCGCAGGGTTTGCCTTTATCCAACAGCCTTCGTCATGATAGTCGTCCGTTTCGTCAATCCCGAACATCAGAGCAAAAATGCGATCGTTTTGCCCGAGCCGCCTCTTTTTCAGGAATTTTTTATTTCGCTCATAGAGACTTTCGTATAAACTTTCCGGGGTGACGCCCGCCGACGATATAACGATCATCATAGGCTGCGATCGCGCGCCCATGCCCGATTTTACGGCATTGTACTGATTTTTGTTCGTGATCTCGTGGGCTTCATTGACTACCGCCACGGACGGATTCGCGCCGTCTTTACCCTTTGTCCGCCCGGAAAGGTACTGAATCATACCGCTCGTTTCCGGGCATTCGATGACTTTCGACGTTTTCCCCGTACCCGTGAACCAACAATCGAGAGGCTCTTCCTTTACGTTGTTTTTTATCAGGTCGAACGTCCGTTTCGCCTGCCCCTCGTTTTCGGCGAGTATCTGACACCACGCGGAAGGCTCTTTATCGATTCCGACAAAATAAGCGATGAGAGGAACGATAAACGTATCCTTCCCCCACTTCCGCGCCACAAATAGATCAAGCTCGTTGAACCATCGTACAAACCGCTCCTCCTTCTTGTTCCAAACCTTAATACCGAGAATGCAGGCGGCGATATACTTCTGTTCACGGTTCAACTCAATCGGCTGCCCCGCCCATACGCCCTCCCGATGTTTGAACATCCATGCAAACTCCTGGAAGGCGAGCGGATCCGCTTCCTTGTAATATACGTTCGGGCGCGATATAAGTTCTTTTATTTGGCGGACATTGTTTTTGACATGTTCGTTAAAATCCTGCGGGCGGTTTTCGACATACCGGATATAGTCCGTTATCCACTTCAACATTGCCGCCGCCCGTCATGTATCCTTGCGCTTCATCAATTTGCGGAAAGGATCGTCCTTCCGTTTGGCGTTCGCCGCTTGCAGCCCCGCCTTCGCCCGGGCCTGCGGAGAAAGCCCCAGCTGATCGGCAAGCCGTATGCAGAGCGCCGCATTGTCGTTGCGTTTTTTGATATTCGGATTTGCTTTAAGTACCTGTTTCGGGTTCCCGTCTTTATCCTCCCCGCATTCATAGACCAAATATGCCCGAGGGTCTTCTTTCAACGCCGCATCCGCCTCATCCGTCGCTACCTTCGCCCGGCAGTAAAGCACCATCATATCGACATCCGCATCCGATACACGGCAGTTGACGGTCTCTCTGAAAACCTGCACCAGGAACTTCCAAACCTTACGTTCTGCCTTTGTCAATTCCTTCGGCGGGCGGAACTCCTGCCTTTGATAGATCGGAGTCAATTCTTCCCGCTCCGCAAGGTCTTTGTTGCTGCGATGCAACTCCTTGCCCGCATTTAATTTCGGCGCCCGCCCCGCCATCGTCCATCGCCTCCCAAAAATCGTTAAATCTTGTAAGCGGGCTTATACGCCCATGCCCTTGGTTATGACATTCGCCGCACAACAGCTCTAAATTGGTAATATCCAGCCGCCTGTTCCAATCGACGTCGAGCGGAACGATATGATGTACCTCTCGCCCCTCCCGAACGATTCCCTTTGCAAGGCAACGCTCGCAAAGCCCCCTTGCCTGCGCAAATTTGATGTTCCGCACCCTCCTCCACGCAGATGATTGATAAAAGCTGTCGTATTGCTCGTGATAGTTCCCTTGTTTTTCCATAAATTTTTGAAATTATAGGTAAAATTGCAAAAAAATGCAAAAAGCGGAAATGTTTGCAAATGGGCATTGAGCGCGCTTGCGCGCGTGCGCGCGTTTTTTCTCGCCCCCAGGGGGGTTATCTGTAAAATAAAAGCAAATACAGCAAAAAAATTATATTTGCCCTTATTATATCGATTATTTTTTAATGCGCTTTCATAACTTTTTAAGAAATTTTAAGATTTTTTCACAACTTTTCAATTTTCTTTCAGAATCTTTAAGATTTGCCCTTAGGTTTTAATAAATCCTTTACAAAATCATTCCGGCAAAGGCGTTTAATCGCGGCGGCCTCCACATTCGCGCAATGCCCATAACTGTATCCGAGTTGCCGCGCCACTTCCGCCATCGGCTGATCGTATATGTACAATTTCCACAGGATACGCGATTCAAGGCTATCCGACTTTAATATCCCAAGGATGCACTGCACATTATGGCAATGCAGCTCAAATTCCTTTTTGCTGTCAAGCAATACACCTTGTACCGACGGGATGATCTCGCCGCTTTGCAACGCCTTACCGATCTCCGCCGCCTGATTCTGACAGATTGAAAAACTCTTTAAGTATTTACGCAGAACCTTTGCAGATATTGTTTCAGTTTGCATCTTTACCTCCTTCGATCATCAGTTGACGATTTTCATATTTTTCAAAGACCGTCATATTATCATCCGCCAACATAAACGGTAAAAAAACTTCTTCCATGCTCGTCATCATACTATCGATAAAGGCCATCTGCGCGTCCACCCAATCTTTTATGATGCGCCATGCCGTTCTTTGGGCCTGCGCTGAATCTGCTTTGACTTTATCCTTGTGAAATGCCTTTTGTACTCCTTCAATTCGAGCAGGCAAGCGTATAGCCCGAAAACCGATAGGCGTTTCAATCTCAAAGCACAATGATTGCGGGAATCCGTCCGAATCATACTCCTGCATTATCCTGCGAGCTTTATGTCGAACTAAATTCCCTTGTATCTGTCCGATGGTCGTATAAACGTCTATTTTAGACGTGTAATCTTTTATCGGCATCCATTCCCTCCTTTCAGTTCCGCGAATTTACGTTCAGCAGATAGCCACTTCACTTTACATTGATTACAAATTTCTCTTTGTTCACCGCCAAACACAAATTCAACAAACTGCCTATTATTTAATTTCCCTTCTATCGCCTTTTTCTTACAAAAATTTATATCCTCTCGTTCGATGAAACTATAAGGGCAATCAAAATATACTGTCTGCACAAGTTCTTCTATTGTTAGGCTTTGCAAATACTCCCTGTTTGTCATGTTTTCTCTCCTTTCAGCTCCGCAAGGCGGGCTTCGGCTGCGGAGCGGTCAGTGAATACATCTTTGCCAAAGTCTATACTTTCAAAGGACGCAACAGCACCTCTAAAATTGTGGGCTTGCACTTCCAAATGATTTACAGAATTTGATAACAAAAATGTAATAGCAATTACTTTATTTTCCCTAATTTTTAAATCGAAATGATCTAAGGAATATATAGTATCACCGACTTTACACGGCAACTCTACCGTCTTTTCCAACCTCTCGCGCAGAGCTGCATTTTCGGCTTTAAGTTGTTCGAATCTCGCAATGATATCCTGTTTTGCAAGCAAACTACAATAATTACGCCCCTCATACGGGCAACCGTCACAAATTGCAATACTATCACCGCAAGCCTTTAACGCATTGAGTATCTGTTCATCCGTCATCTTTCCTCTCCTCCTGAATTATTTGCAGAGGGTTTCCCTCTCAAATCTGCACAAAAATGCAATGTGGCATTTTTCTTATCCTGCTTCTGTTTTTGGCAAGTTTGCAACATTTAATCCCGCCGCCGCATCTTGACGTAGATATACGCGCCGGGAGCAAATTCAGATACAAAAGCCGTCAGCTCTATGACCTTATAGCCACTATTCTGCCGCTCGAAATATGCAACTGCATCGTCATGATTGAAAGCAATGTTCCTTGCTCTTCGACGAGATATCGCTGTATCCGAAACGGTAATTTTCGGCTGTTTCAGATTGCGCGACGCCGCCCATGTCTTTTCATACTTCACGGATCGGGTTTTGGATATGTACCGCCCGAGACCTTCCAGTCCCGAATCGTCCGGTTGAAGCCTACGCGCTTGCGTTCTCCCGCCTCCGGCCCACAAACTTTCCGCTATGTCACGATCGGGAAAATTCATAACGACATGGTGATGAATCCGCACAGATCGCTCATCTTCAATATACTCCGTCACATAGAGATATTTCAGCGCACCATAGCCATGTTTTTTCATCCAATACGCAAGCCGGCGCAGATAGTTCTGCAATACCTTGCGAGCCTCTCTCATATTTTTCGGCAAATGAGCGTTGTCATAGGTCAAAGTCACCCAAATATCTTTTTTCGTAAAGTTGGCGTTCAAAAGCCGAACGATTTTCTTGCGGGTGTTTTTGGCATTCTGCTTTTTTTGCTTCTCGGAAGTTGCCATTGCTTTCTTCGCCCTGGATAAGGCGGTGCGACTCCGATAGATTGGAAAAACCTCACACTCGCGGATTTCTCCCGCCGTTATCGTCTTTTGACGGCAGCCGCATACTTCTCTGTCGTCATAGAACTGTTGCGGCTCTTCCTCAAACAAATCATCGCAATTTTCCGGAACATACTTTTTTCTGATTTTCATCGTAAGCCTCATCGGCCGCAAGCTACCCGAAAACTTTCGTCGATAAAATAATACCTATTACGAGGACGGCAATAGCCCCCCTGTGAGGCATTTTTATTGACATACTTATATAATAATGATATAATAGAATTGCTTTTCGGATTGCCCTCGCGGCAGTCTGTATAGTTTTTAAGGGAACACCTTTCAGGCGGGTGTTCCCTTTTATTTTTACATCACTTCCACTACCGCGGACTCCTTATAAGAGCGCTTGAATTTCAATTTGCCCTTTGCGCTCAAACTGATAGTAATTTTTACTCCAAACACATTGACCGCAATGGTTTCGATCTTCCCGTTCAGAACGGCTTCACCGGCGGCAATAAGCAACGCCTCGGCATCGGGATCGAATACATACAGCTTCTTTTCGCAGTACTGAGCAAAGTCGCTGACCGCATCCCTGATTTTCTTTTTGTTTTCCTCTTTCTCTCGTTCCTTTTTGACCTGCTCCTGATAATCACGCGCCAATTCGCAATCGCAGTGCATAACGGCATATTCTTCCGCCTCTTTATCCGATTGCAACACCGTATCTGCAATCATCTGTTTGCCGCAAAACTTGCAGCGCGGCAATAAATACTCTTCCTTCATTTCCTTTTTCATTTTTACCTCCTATCCCGCCGCCCGAAGAGAAATAATTTCTTCCGCCGGCACCTCGCGCAAAACACGAATTTTTCGCGCCCGCACTTGATCTTTCGCATCCGGTACGACGATATCATGAATATTTGCTTCGACTTCCAAAATAGCAACATCATTCCAGCAACTTCCATAGTTCACGGCAAAATCGAGCGATGCAATGTGGATCCCTTTGACAGCCACACTATCCGGATTTGTGTCTGTATCCGTTTCGACCCACTCGCCGACGCGGTACACCGTTCTTCCGTCCCACCCGGATATATAACGCCCGTCTTTCTTTTTGTGAACCGCCTTATAATAATGCACGGTCACTGCATCGCCGTCATAACCGTTCAGCTTGCGCTTATTGAACCATTTTTTATACTTCTTACAAAAAATCTCTATCTCCTCGGTCGCTTCGGCATTCTTTTCTCCGCGCACTTGTACAATGTCGCAACGCCGCATATCCTTTTTAATCTCCATTGTATAAAAGTTCTTTTCGGGATCGTCTTTGCGCCGAATAAATAATATCACGCTTTCGCCTGCCGCCACACGTTCGACATACCGCCCGACGCAATGATTTTGGCGAACGCCTTCCTCGACGATCTCGCGCGCGGTGCGCGGCATAACCACTTGTAGTTTCCCGTCATCCCATTCCGTAAACGCATGGATAGAATCGTACACAGCCGCAACGAGATCGTTATATGCCTGTTTATCCTGCATTTTCTCTTCGACCATCGCCCAATCGTGGGCTTTTTTCATCGAATGCGGCAGCTTTACCGCCGTATCGTTCAAATTTGCTCCGCATCGGGAACACATTGAAATATAATCGGTATAGTCGGCGATAAAATCTTTTATATTGGAATAATCAGTTTTTTGCGTGAGGTAATACTGAAACCAACGTTTACGGGAAATAAAATCATAGTAAAAATCAGTTCCCGAGCGATGGTTAACCACCTTGATAAATTCGATTGCCGCCGCCCTGTCCTGCTCCTCTATCTTCCAAGCCTTGACTTCCTTTCTTGCTACGAGTTCCTCCACGGTCAGCGCAGAACACTCCGCCGCCTCCGCACGGCTTTCAATGCCAAGGTCTTTCAGCGACCTCACATTTCTCATCATGCGGCTGGCATCGTCCGCAGAAAATTCCGTAATTTCTTCCGCCGCCCGATATAAACCTACCTTGTACAAAATTTCCAACTTCGGTTCATCATTATAGGCGTTGAAATAATAAAACGGATTGACAAGGTTATGCTCGGCGGCAATTTCAAGCGCCGAATACTGATACTTCGTCCCGCTTAATACTGCGCGGAGATTATACGGATAGGTGTTGATTTTTCTGTCCCGCAGGCGCCAACCGTTCCATCCTTGACCGTGTACTCTTCCATACCCCAAAATCCACTTTCCCGCGTTTTTTCCTTGACTGATAGGATGAAAAGCAAACTCTGTCCTGTCGTGGAGGAAACCTCGTTCCTCTTCCGAAAAGTAATATTGGACGGCGACCTCTTCGCCTGTCCTCCAGCACCTTTTATAACAACTGAACAGCCGCTGCGTGAAATCGTCTCCAGCCCTGTCGAGGTAAGAACAAGCCATATAGTATCCTCCCCCGTTCGGACTTTTTGCCCCGTCGTGCAACTGCACGGTTGCCCCGCATGCAGGGCATTCGATGATCCGCGAACTGCGGGCGCGGGTAAGATGTACCTTCTCCCCGCACGCCTCGCAGTAGGCGTCATAGCTCCCGCGCTTCAGCTTGATGTAGAACATTGTTTTCGTCATCCTTTCTCTTGCCCATTCGAGTACATAATCGGGCAGTTCGGATGTGATGCTCCGTATGCTTTCAAACGCCTTGCGCTTTATCTGACCGTAATTATACGCCTCTTCCTTCATCTCCGCGATCTGCTCGCGCGTCAGTTCGTAATTTGAGTACATACACATTCTCAAACCACCTCACAGCAGATCCTCGAGGCGGCGATGGCTCGGAGCCGCCGATACTTTTTTGAACAGATGAGCAAACCGCTCGATCGGGCGCTTGTACTTTGCCCCGAGTTTTTCGGCAATAAGTTCCGCCGCCCGAAAGGGCGAAACAACGCCCTTTTTACGCCCCTCCGCTTCGATGAGCTGATACAATTCATGCAACCCGATACTTTGATCTGCATCAAAGTCATCATTTTCCTGCGAAAGCGCCTCCACCGTGCATTCGAGAACTGCCGCATAAAGCTCCTTTTTATTTTCTTCTTCCGTTTCATTGTCCTGATACAGCATTTGAAGATATTCGTTTCGCCGCATATCAAAGCCCCCTTTCCTTCAATACCACTTTCAGAGCATTGATGCAGCGCGCCTTTTTATCGGCGTCCATCTCCGCGAGGAGCGCAAGCATTTCATCCAGCTGAGCCTGCAGGTCTTCAAATTCAATCTTGAAGCGCGTCAGCCTGTCATCGGCGGCAATTTCCAACTGCCTTTGCGCCGTTTCTAAAGCGGCGACAGCCGAATCGCGTGCAGCCTCTGCTGCTTTCAGCTTTTCGAGCGTTTCAGGGTTTTCGACCTGCTGCACCTCGGGCGGCAAATTCTTCAGTTCTTCCGCCTCCTGTTCCGCCCGCTCTTTTGCCTTCTTTAAGGTTTCTACCCTTTTCTCGGCGTTTTCCAGCTTTTTACGCGCACTTGCCGCGTCCGCCTCTGCCGCTGACTTCGCCTTTTCCGCTGACTCCTTTTCCTTTTGAAACATGGAAAGCTGTTCCGTCTTATTGTCGCGCTCTGCTTCCAGCTTTTTGATATACTCCTGTAATTCACGGACATTGGCGCTTTCCGCCTGCCCGCTCTCCACGACTTGAATGCGGTCTTCTTTATCCGCCGCCGCTAAAATAGACAGCTTTGTAATGCCGAGACCCGCGTTTTTTATCAGAAAATCCTGCGGAAGCTTTTCCGTAATGGAAATGTAATTGTACGCCTGCCGCTCCTTGATCCCGATTGCCTGCTCGGCATAATCGCCGAACTCCTCGAAACCCGCCGCCCGGTACAGCTTCCCATCGCGCATATGCTTGAGCTTATACGCCATCTCGACAAGATACTGCCCCGCCATGCTTCCGCACGCTACGATTTGCTTGTGCGTAATGACGAAATCTTTTTGCTCGTCCGAAAGCATAGCGTTCGGATCGTCGAGCATCAACTGCTGAAAAATTTGGTTTTCCATAATACCTCCGTTTTTTGTAATTAACTGCAAAATCAATGCTCGGCAGCGTTTTGGTCTGCCGTCGCATATCGTTGTCTGAACTTCAAAATCTCGGCTTCAACGTTCTCCGTAAATACCGCATCCGCGGATATCCACTTTCCGTCGGCAAGCCGTAAGGACACTTTCTTGTCGGTATCAACGAGTATTCCCGTTATTTTGCTCGGCTGCGCGTCGATTCTCCCCGACATGATGCTGCGCGATATAACAAAACATTCTTTCCCGATTATTTCCGTATCGACTTTAACTTTCATCTTACACCTCGTCAAACGGGTTACTTTCCATTATCGGCTCCATTTTCGGTTTAGAAGTCCTCTCCAATTGCGGAGGGCTGCCCGACGCCTTGCCTAAAAACGAAATCTTTGCGGCAACTATATTCAGCCGCGTAAATTTTTCTCCGTCCTCGTTCTCGCGCGTATAAATTTGGGCGCTTCCGTACACGGCAAGCCTGTCCCCGCGATGGCAATGCTTTTGTACCGTATCCGCCAAGTCCCGCCATGCCACGATGCGGAAAAAATCGGCGGGGCGTTTCCCCTCCGCATCCTTATATTCGCGCGGCACCGCCAGCGTAAATGTGCAGACGGGCGTCCAATCCTCTGTCGCCGAATATTCGGGATCGCGCGTCAATCGCCCGATCAGTATCACCTTGTTCATACCGCTATGCACTCACCCCATAATGAGAGCCATCTGCCGCCAAAAACAGTCCCACCAATAATCGCCCATATCGATAAGCTCCGCCGTCCATCGGTCAAACGCCGTCACGTCGAGAATTTCCCCGATCGTTCCCTCTTTTGCGCAAACTGCCGCCGCCCATGCCGTACGCTCTATCATTTTTCCTCCGCATTCGATATATCGAAATCGTCAAATACGATACTGACTTGTCCCATATACTGCACCCTCTCGACATCAATATTTGCCGTACCTTTGATTGCGGCATAAAGCGCGGTTTCCCTTGAATCGGCGGCAATGTATTTATAATATCCGTCATATTGGATGCCGAATAAA
>NXNN01000050.1_pt1 | contig 22754 bp, 15 predicted proteins | sample 2041041 | NCBI WGS metagenome assembly NXNN01 (sample SAMN07660617, study PRJNA407663) | chicken gut metagenome | isolation source: caecum content treated with Lincosamide | host: Gallus gallus domesticus | place: Czech Republic: Brno | collected 2016 | reverse complement strand
GGAAGAGAGCTTCTGAAAGAAATCTTCCTGCAAGTCCGAAAAGGATGTCATCCCGCCGCGTTTTTTCCAGAATTCCGTGCTCGAAAGCCGCGGCGCATCAATGCCTGTATGCAAAGTGTAAAGCGGCTCATCCAGCTCGTCCCGCAATTGCAGTTTGTTGCCGCGCTCGCTCTTGTCCTTGCCGATAACTTTGCTTGTCCAAGTCTCCGTGATCGGCAGATAGTGCACGAACAGGTTGCGGCGGTTTGGCTCTGTTACAATGACCGCACAGATGATGTTCTCATCCGTCTTTAAAAAACCGATCGTCTGCACCGCATAACGGTAACACTCTGCAAAGTAGCGGAAAATGTCCTGTTCGGACGCAAAGCCGCTCCAAAACTCGCTGTTGCCGCCAAATTGCAGACATTCCAGCACGGTGTTCTTTCCGCGTGGATAAAATTGCGCGTTGGTACTTTTCATCACGTTTTGCCACGCCTGTTCGGCTGTGGCGTCCATGCGTTTGAGATAAGTTACCTGAAACCGCTGTTCGCAGTCTGAAAGGTATCCATCCACGGTACAAAAATCCTTTTCTCTGTGTTTGATGACCGAAATGGTTGCGTGTTTGTCCCGCGGCTTGTCCTGTTCGTCCTCGTCGGGGTAGACATACCATGTCGGTTTTTTCGTGTAAAACTTGATCGCTGTTTCCCTCCTTATAAGTATTTGGCAAAATGCCGAGGCGCGCGACCATTCGACCGCGCGCCCCTTCGACTTTTCTCTATTTTAATTCGGGCAGACATGCCCCTGCATATATCAAGCGGATGGAAGGCAAAAAATATTCCATTTTGCCGAAAATTTCACAAAATTTTTTCTTGAGTAAAGCATACAAAGTTTTTGTACGCCCGACTGCGGAAACATCCGCAGTCGGGCATTTTTCTTATACAACTTCCTGTACGGTCAGTTTGAATGTTTGCCCGTTTGCCAAACACATCGAAAGGGCATTTTCAGCCTCTGACAGATCGCAGACAAAAAAGTCCGATAAAATCGGTTTGATTTCTTCTAAAAGGTTTTTTGCATCCGTTCTAAAATTATTCTCTGCATTTTTGAATTGTTTTTGCTCCATAGTAGTATATGTACTCCTTTTGTTTTCCACTTCGCCGCGCGCTTTGCTCTGTGTACCTATATTATAGGTCTCATTTGCGGTAAAGTCAAAAATTTTTTAACTAAATGAGACATAATTTATTGTAGAAAAAGGTCTTTGTTATGGTGAATTTGTCGAAATTTAGCGAATCCCTTTTGGAGCTCATGGAAGAGCGAAATTTGTCGGTAAAAGATTTGGCAAAAGAAGTGGGGATCAAGAGTTCAAATATCTATTATTATTTGCGAGCGGAGCGGCTTCCGTCTGTAGAATCAATTGTCGCTTTGGCGAATTATTTTGCATGTTCAACGGATTTTTTGTTGGGTCTTACCGAGGAGAACAGACCCGAAACATATAAATCCTGTCCGCCCTTTTCTCAGCGGCTGGATTTTCTGATCGAGTATTTCGGCGTGTCGACGTATAAGGTCTATACGCAGACAAATATTTCAAAAGCGCGGTTTTTTGATTGGAAACGCGGCAAATATGAGCCGTCGCTGGATAATATCATTAAACTTGCCGAAGTTTTTGATTGTTCCGTGGACTTTGTTCTCGGAAGAGTATAACGAACAGGGGCGCGCGGCATATTGCCGCGCGCCTCACTTATTTTTTATCAAACTCCGGATTGCGGAATTTTGGTTCGGGGCCGTCTCCGAAAATCTCTTCGATTTGCTCTTGAATGGAACGGGGATCGTTTTCATCGACAACTACTACGTTTTTATATTTGCGTCGAAAATCGGTATACCGCTTTTCCAATTGTTCATACATTTTGGGGAGAAATCTTCCTTCGATATACTCCTCTACAGTAAGTCCCAAACGCCGCGCCGTCTTTTCGGCTTCCCGCTGTATTTTCTTTTCATCGGGATGCGAAGGAGGTGTTTTCAATTCTTTTTGCCGCAAGTTCATCTTCTCGCAGAGTGCAAGATACAGCCATTGCATTTCGTCGATGTGCTCCGCAAACTGCAAGCGATAAGTCAGTTGCTGCCATTCGGCAAGGGCAGACAATCGTCTGTCCAATTCGTCATCCGCGCAGTGATCGAAGGGGCGCAGGATAAGATATTGTAAGCAGAATTTGCTGTACTCACGGTAGCTGTAAAACCATTCGAGAAGCGCCTCTTGCAGATCAGGTCCGCAGATACAGCGGAACATATCAAAGAGGATATCTTCATCACCGTCCGTGCGGTATTGATCGAGGAACTTTTCCCATTGCTGTTCAGCATACGCTTCCCGCTTGTTTTGATCGTCCCGTCTTAAGTCGGAAAGCTCAATGACTTTCTTTATTTTCTGCAAATGTTTGGAGACATAGCTCTGCGTATTGCCTAAAAATTTTGCGATTGTCTCCTGATTCTTTCTTTCCAAATAATACATGCGGAAGATGGTTTTTTCAACGCCTTCAAACTGAGAGAGTAACCTTTTCAGGTCGGTACTTTCCTCGTATGAGCGCAGGCTTTCATCCATTTTTCTGTCAGGCAGATCTTCCGGTTTTTGGGGCTTAAAGACATGCCGATGGGGTGACGGTTTCAGATGTCTGACATTGTGATCTTTTTCCCTTCGTTCCAGATTATAAAACTTTCTGTCCATTTTCACCATCTTGGTAAAAAGTTTTGTGGAGAGTTCTGCCGATGTCAAATACCCGTCGCTGTCGTAATAGTAATAGATGTAGGTGCCGCGCTTACTCCCCGGTTGCTTTTGTGTATTCAATTTATATGCCCTGTTTTCTGCCATAGTCTCCTCCTTGTACACTTTTATTATAACATAGAAAACATGACAGATATAGTCATATTTACAAAACTTTTTTGGAAAAATTGAGGGCATAGTTAAGGCGATGCCTAAGAAGGAGCAAATACCGCAAGGTGGGACGAAATTGCCACAAAAACCGATGCCTAAGCAGGATAAGGTAGGTGGTCATTTTATGGGATAAAATGCCACTCTCGAAGGCGCTCGCGTGTGGACTTAAAGACGACGCGGCGGGGCAGCATTTGCCGCCCCGCCGCATTCCGTCTTCCGCTCTCTGCTCGCTTGCAACACGCGGGAAACCCGCGTTTGGGGTAAAGGGAAAAGAGGAAAGGAATTTGGTGCAACCCCTTGCAACCAGACCATAAATATGTTATAATTCTGTTATAAGTTTATCGGAGTGGCGTTTTTATGGAAATCGGACAGAAAATCAAAGCCGTCAGGCTGAAACTGCACATGAGCCAGACGGAATTTGCGCAGCTTTTCGGGGTAAGTTTTGCTACCGTCAACAGATGGGAGAACGGCAGGACGACGCCTAACTACCGCGCCCAGCGTACCTTTGAGCAGCTTTGCAAAGAAAAAAATATTTCAGAAGCAATTTTATAAATATGACAAAGACTGTCATGTATATTGTGGTAGAATAAGAAAATTGATGTATATGCGAGGAGAAAGGAAATGAAGCCATTGATCAAATATCGTGGAGGAAAAACCAAAGAGATTCCTTTGTTTATTAAATACATCCCAAAACAGTTTGATACTTATTTTGAACCTTTTTTTGGTGGCGGAGCAGTATTTTTTCATCTTGAGCCTCAAAAAGCTGTTATTAATGATGTCAATGCAAAATTAATGACCTTTTATTCAGATGTTAAGGAAAAGTATGATATTGTTCGTCAACAGTTGAATGAATTACAGAAAATTTATGAAAAGAATCAAGCTGATTATAGAAGAGAAAAAGCATTACGTCCAAATGAACGAGTGGAAAATAAAAACGAAATCCTCTATTACGAGTTGAGGGATATGTTTAACCACAAAATTGAATCTATATATTTGGATTCAGTAGTATATTTTTTTATTAATAAGACGGCATATTCTGGCATGATTCGTTACAATACCCAAGGTGAATATAATGTTCCGTTTGGAAGATATCAAAATTTTAACACACAATTGATAACATATAAACATCATGAGCTCTTGCAAAGAGCATCACTGTTCACAGGCGATTACTCAAAAATTTTTAGTATGGCGACGGAAAATGATTTTATGTTTCTTGATCCGCCGTATGATTGCATTTTTAATGACTATGGAAACATAGACGCCGCTAATGGATTTGATGAAACTGAGCATATAAGATTAGCAGCTGATTTCCGAAAACTTACATGTAAAGCGATGATGATTATTGGAAAAACGCCTTTGACTGTTAAACTATATGGGGATTTAATTAAAGATGAATACTCCAAGTCATATGCCGTAAATATCCGAAATCGCTTCAAGTCAGAATCAAAACATATCGTTGTAACAAATTATTAAAGAGGTGAATCAAATGGCCAGATTGCAGGGAAGAACTTTGTTTTTTATTACCTCTCCAAGAACCCCACAGAAAATGATCCCGGAGATTGAAATTCTGGTAAATAACTTTGCTAATCGAGCATGGAATATGCAGAGCCAAGAGGATTTTATGAAGCGCTTGGTCGCTGATTCAAATTTCGAGGGGGTTGGGTCGCCAAAGGATTTAGCGTTTAGTGCTAGAGATAGAATTAATAGAGGCCCAAAGGCATTGGGATTGGTAGATTTAAAACCTAAAATTTCACTTACAGAGGCTGGCAAAAATTTCTTGAATGAAGAAACTACAGAAGAAACTTTGCTGAGACAACTTCTTAAATTCCAACTGCCGTCTCCTTATCATACCGAAACAGAAAATTTAAGTGGAGTATTTTTTGTAAAACCATACCTTGAATTTTTTCGTTTAATCTTCACATTGGAAAATGTTACATTTGACGAACTAATGATTTTTGGTATGCAGTTAACGAATTACAATAAGTTCGATGAAGTTGTTTCCAAGATCAAAAAATTTAGAGATGAGCGAAAAAAGACCCCAAAAAATTACAAGATTTTTATGGGCGAGTGTCGTGATTCAGAAATCAAAGAAATCTATCACTATGAAATTAACGAAGGTAAAACGAAAACACGAGAATCTAAAGATGCTTCTCTTGCCAAGTTCCTAAAAACAAAAGCAAGCAATTTGCGTGATTACACTGATGCTTGTTTTAGGTATTTAAGAGCTACTGGCTTGGTCACTATTTCGCAAAAGGGAAAATCTTTGTCGATACTACCTGAGAAAATGGAGGAAGTTAGATATTTTTTGGCGAATGTTGATCGTAAGCCTATTCATGTGGCAAATGAGAATGCATATAAGGCATATCTATTTGATGCGTCTCTTCCTATTTTGTATACTGACAACAGGGATAATCTTGAACAGGAAGTAAGCAAGCTTAAAGAAGTTTCGTGGGAAACAATTAAAAAGTCCAGTGTAATTGAGTTGAAGAAAATACTTAAGCGTGCGATAGCTTGTCGAAAAGAAAACCTTATAAAAGATCAAATCAAACATCTTAAAAATTACCAAGCTTATATGGATGTTATGTCTGTGTTTGATGACATTAGAGAGAATAATTATTATGATGTCCCTTTGATGCTTGAATGGAATACATGGCGCGCTATGACTATGCTTGACGGCGGCAACATTAAGGCAAATCTAAAGTTTGACGATAATGGCCAGCCGATGGCAACCGCTTCAGGCAATACCGCCGATATAATTTGTGATTATGGCGATTTTTCACTAACGGTTGAGGTTACAATGCAATCCGGGCAACGGCAATATGAAATGGAAGGGGAGCCTGTATCCAGACATTTGGCAAAGGTTAAGAAAGAACGAGGCAAGGATGCATATTGTTTTTTTATTGCTCCCAAAATCAACGAGTCCTGCATTGCCCATTTCTACACATTACATCTTGCTAATATAGCATTTTATGGAGGTAAGTCAATTATTCTTCCTCTTGAATTAGAGGTTTTTGAGAAAATGCTTGAACAGTCTGGAAAAGCCAATTATACTCCAAATCCGGAACAAGTTAGAAGACTATGTGAATATTCGATGAGAACAGCGCAATCTGCTTCAAATGAAAAAGAGTGGTATGAAGCAATAAAATCCAAGGCGTTGAATTGGCTTGTTGCGTAAAAGAATGCCGCTGTGTGCGTTTATTACTGACTTACTTTGGTATAAAGGCGGTAAAACTGTGTAAGAAAATTGCCAAATGCTCTGCCGCGACTGTAATTTGCGGAAAGGCGCGCAGTGAGGACGAAAAAGATTTATGAGAGAAAAAACTGACAATCCAAAGGGCTATCTGAAACTGAATAATGTTGAATATACGTTCTCATTGGAGAGTAAATATCTTTTTCTTTTGCATAAAGATACGGGCATAGATGGCTTGGGTTTAGGCAATTTAGAGAATTGGGAAAAAATAAGGAAAGGATTTCCTCTTAATGGAATATGGCTTATCGCCCATGGGGAGATAGAGCAAGAAAAGTATTATTTTCATTGCTCGAATCCATTTTTTCACACAAATAATAAATTTTCTCTTGTTGTTGATTGCTATGCAAAGATCGTTTCCGATGAAGAGATCGTTGATTTTGGAAATTCTATCGCAGATGGCTTTCTTTTTACAGCCGACTTTATCGGAGAATACATAAAAGATTGCATTACTGTGCAAGATTCGGCAAATGATGATTCTTTAAGGCTTGAGTTTCCCTCAAAAAACGTTAAATTGGAAGACCAAGATATAGAATTTTCATTTTGTCATAAAGTTATAGGGAATCCTGCGTATGGCGGGTTGTCGACTATCAAACCCATCCTAAAAGTTAACGTGCCGTCTATTACAATCGATAAGCTGATGGAGGTCTATGGAAATGTTGTGCGGACATTCTCGTTTATTTTTCGTAAAAATTCCGTGACTGTTCCAGAGATAGCTATATTGAAAGAAGCTCACGATGGAAAATCGGGTTGTGTATTTCAAGTATATTTTACTGACTGTGAACCTAATGAAATACAATTTAACCGTATTGTAAGTTCAAGGGCATTGCCATATTTTGATAAAATATATCAATTGATAGCTTCCGGGGAGTTGAACACGTATCATATTCCACGAAATCGTTCATTTGAAGTCACGCACCTTATTTTAATGTATTCGTGGTTTGAAAAGTTATACAAAACTCTCCCTTGCAATCCGCTTGTTGAACTTAAGATAAACGGAAGAGGTAAAGAACAGTTGTATTGGCGAAAGGAACATCCTGATTCTTCAAAAAGAGGTAAATCAATTGCGGACAAAGATCAACTTTATTTAATGTTACAGGATCATCCAAAATTGAAAGAATATGCCCTGAAATTGCTGATGTGTATGAGCGGATGGTTTCATATTGATGAATTTTTCAACGGATTTCATGAACGGGTGAGTAATTACAGGAACGATATAATTCACAATGAAGATATTTTATGGTATCCATTTATTTTTCAGGATACGCGGTTTCTTGAATTAATAAACTACTATTTGATTATGAAATATAAATGTCAATGTGCGGATGGTGATTTGGATCAGCTAATTTGTGGGTGGTTTTTAGATTGATAAGATTAAGTCGTATTATGATATTTTTTTAAGAGAGGCGAGAATGTTACAAGAAAGCAATCGCGTAGAGCTGAAAGAAAAACTCAATGAAAAGCTGGAGAGGGAGATCTGTGCTTTTCTGAACAACCGCGAGGGCGGGGTGCTGTATATCGGCGTTGCGGATAACGGCACAATCGTCGGCGTTTTGGATGCGGATGCCCTGCAAAAGAAGGTCGCGGAGCGCATCCGTGACAACCTCCTGCCCTCTGCGCTCGGCTTGTACGACGTCACTTCCGAAGAGATAGATGGCACAACGGTCATCAAAGTCATCATCTCCAGCGGCACCGAAAAGCCCTACTACATCAAAGAGAAGGGGATGTCTTCGGCGGGCTGCTTTATCCGCGTGGGAACGACCGTGCAGCCTATGAGCACGTCCATGATCGACGAGCTCTATTCCAAGCGCCTGCGCAATCAGACGCTGCGCAATATCCCGTCTCCCAGGCAGGATCTCACCTTCTCGCAACTGAAAATTTATTATGAGGAGCGTGGGCTTGCCCTCAACGATAAGTTTGCAAGCACGCTTGAATTGCTCACACCCGACGGCAAGTATAACTATGTGGCGTACCTTCTCGCCGACGAAAACGGCGTTTCCGTCAAGGTCGCCAAGTATGCGGGCAGGGATAAGGTCGATCTCATCGAAAATGAAGAGTACGGCTATTGTTCGCTCATCAAGGCGGCGCACCGCGTTTTGGACAAGTTTGAGATCGAGAACGTCACCCGCACAAAGATCACGGGAAAGGAGCGCATCGACCGCACTCTGGTCGGGCGCGTACCGCTGCGTGAGGCGATCATCAACGCCATCGTTCACAACGATTATACGCGCGAGATCCCGCCCGTGTTTGAAATTTTTTCGGACAGGATCGAGATCACATCGGACGGCGGCCTTGTATACGGGCAGAGTGAAGAGGACTTTTTCAGCTTTGCGAGTATGCCGCGCAACCGCGAGCTCATGCGCGTGTTCAAGGACGTGGGGTTGGTGGAGCAGCTCGGCTCCGGAATGAGCAGAATTCTGAAGGAGTACGATAAAAGCATTTTCAGCATTTCTCCGCGCAGCATCAAGGTGGTGTTCCCTTATCCCGAGGAGCAGAAAGTTGAGGGTAAAGTAGACAGTAAAGTAGACAGTAAAGTAGACACTAAAGTGGACAGTATAGAGCCTGTAAAACTGAACGCCACGCAGCGGCGCATTGTGGAGTTGATGAAGGCGGATCCCGAGATCACCATAGCGAGCTTGTCCGAGGCGATCGGCATCGGGCATAGCGGGATCAAGAAAAACATCGCCAAACTCAAAGAGGCGGGAGTGATCGAACGCCTCGGCTCCGATAAGACGGGAAGTTGGAAAGTAACCGAGTAGAGTGCGGCGATAGGTAACAGCTCTTTGGATGCTTGGTCGGATGAAAGGGGACAAGTATGAATAGTGTTTGCCGAGAATTGTTCAGGGCAATTCATGAAGGACTTTGGGTTTCCATTGAATATAAAAATCAAGATGAGAAGATAACAAAATATTGGATCGGGATAAAAAGACTTGATCCAAAAAGGAAATCCTTGGTCGTAGATGGGTTGCATCTTGCCAATTTTTCATTGCGCGAATTAACAATTTATATCGGATCGATTTTAAGCGCCGTCACGATCAAAGGGTCCTATTGCCCTGTCAACGAATGGCTTGTAAAAGATATTTCCCTGCATCCGCAAAAATACAGTGAATTTTTCGGAAGTGTTGCAAATCTTAAAATTTTAAATTATCTGTCTGATTGCAACAAGATGGATACGACTCCATACATGACCGATTATGCCCTTTTAAAGAATCTGGATGAAGATCGTCTCGTGGATGGCAGATATACGTTAAGCAATGAGCAGTTTCAGGAAATCGTAAAAACTTTTCAATATGAGTCGAAATCGGAGAGTGCGCAGCTAAAAATCAAACAGCTATGCATGAACGTGTTGAGTATCAATACGCCGAAAGGGTTATATGTTTTGGCACACCGACGGCTTTCGCTAGACGTGCAATCCAGGACATTGATGGCCGACGATGCAGTGACGATCAATCAGGAATATACGATCGAAGGCGAAAAGCAGAGCATTCGGTTTTTTTTGGATGCGGATGATTTTGTTTTATTGGATGATTTTGAGACAAACAGGGAACTGATCAAAGACAGATTGATGAAGTTGAATCGAAGGATCGGAAGCGTAGATGATCTTCCTCATCTGATAGCGATCGGATATGACGTAGTGCTTGATCTCAATTCGGAATATGCCGCTATTTCCGACATGTATTCGGGCGGAAACAGTCCTACAAAACCGATAGAAGCCTTCTTTGGGAATCTGTTGGAGAGACCGATCCGCAGAAAGGAATACCCGATCGTATTATGCAATAAAAAAGCAAATTTAGATCAGTTGCTTGCTATCAGTACTGCTTTAAAATATCCGTTGACGTATGTGCAGGGGCCGCCGGGAACGGGTAAAACGAATACGATCGTGAATACGATTTTATCCGCATTTTTTAATGAACGTACCGTTTTATTTGCTTCATACAACAATCATCCGATCGACGGTGTTTTTGACGCGCTCACCGGGCTTATGTACCACGGAAATGCGATCCCGTTTCCGGTCATTCGTCTGGGAAATAACGATAAAGTAGCAGAAGCGTTGGATTATATCCGTGTTTTGTATGAAAAGACAAAAAATATCAATGTGTATTTAACGACGCTTACAAAGTATAAGGAGGAGCAGATAGAGCGGACAAAGAAACTTACCGTTTTATTAAAAAAGCATGAAGAAATTCTCGATTTAACGGAAAGAAAAGCAACCATTGAAAAGGTTTTATCTGCGACAAAGAACTTCTCTTTTACGATCGAATTGCAAGCAAGGCAATTGAATGAGATCGAGGAGAAACTGAAGAGTATCGATACAGTGACCAATCAAGATGCGCTGGATCTGATGCCCGACGATCTCGATGAGTTATATAAGTATCTTTACTATGTTTCCGCCAAGCATATTAAGAGATTGAGCGAGCAAAAATACGATCGTCTGCGCGAGATAATATATACCGACGATACGGAAAAGAAGGTAGCGGCATTTAACCGGTATTTGAGCGATGAAGACAATGTGGAGCAGTTCCTCCGTATTTTTCCTGTTGTGATCACAACGTGTATTTCGGCGCATAAGATCGGCAAGCCGAGACAATATTTTGATATGGTCATCATGGACGAGGCGAGTCAGTGCAATACGGCAATTTCGCTTGTTCCTATTTTGCGCGGCGACAATTTAATGCTGGTGGGAGATCCGCAGCAGTTAAAGCCTGTCGTTTTGCTCGATTCTTTGGTCAATCATAAATTAAGGAAGAAGTATGCGATTACCGATGAATATGATTATATCAGCAATTCCGTGTATCAGACCTTTGTCGCCGCCGATGCCGTCAGTGATGAAATTTTATTAAGTCATCATTACAGATGTCATCCTAAAATTATTGAATTTAATAATCGCAAGTTTTACAACAAAAAATTATTGGTTGAAAGCAGCAGCAAAGAAGAGGAGCCGCTTGTATTTGTAAACATCAGGGAAAATGAGACAGATTATAAGAATACGTCGCCCGCAGAGTGCGATGAGATCGTGAAATATGCAAAGCTACATACCGATCAAAAGATCGGAGTCATTACTCCCTTCGTCAATCAAAAGAATCTTATCAATGAGGAGCTGAAGAAGTACGGCTGCCAAAATGTATCCTGCGGAACTGTACATTCCTTTCAAGGCGATGAGAAAGATGTGATTTTATTCTCTTTAGCCCTGACAAAGCAAACCGGTCAAAAAACGTATGACTGGTTAAAGAACAATAAAGAATTGATCAACGTGGCGGTATCCCGCGCCAAAGATAAATTTGTTCTTCTTGTCAGCGAAGAAGATCTGTCTCGGTTACATACGCAAAACGACAGGGATGATATTTACGAGTTGGCGGAGTATGTTCGGACAAACGGGAAAAGTCATGTAACGGGGTTGCAGGTCTCATCCCGTGCTTTGGGTGTAAAACCTTATAGTACGGAAACAGAAGATGCTTTTCTGATCAGCTTGAATCATGCGCTCGATAATATAGCCGTGCAGCACAGACAGTGCGTCGTGCACAAAGAAGTCGCTGTTTCACAGGTATTTCAGGATGATTTTTCTCATCACGATTTGTTTTATACGGGGCGTTTTGATTTTGTCGTTTTTGACAAGAGAACGAAAAAGCCGCTTCTTGCGATCGAATTGGATGGGAAAGAACATTATGACGATGATACGGTAAAGGCGCGGGATCGGCAGAAGGAGGAAATCTGCCGCCAGCATAATTTCCAACTTATCCGTGTGGAAAACAGCTACGCCCGTCGTTATACTTATATAAAAAATATATTGACAGAATACTTCTCGAAAATATAAAGGAAAGCCCTCAAAGGTGAATTTTCGCACCAATGAAGTCTTATGATATAAGTTTTAGGAGATTTGTGAGCAAAGAGGCGTGACTGCGTCGTTAGATATCCGCCGTTTGTAGAGGAACAGATTTTGGCTTATCGGCTTTATATACCGTCATATAAGTTCTATGCTTTTAGCGAAAGCAAGGGCATTAGATTTGAAGAATATGGAAAAAAGATTGGGGGAAGTTATGGCATATCTATATCTGAATTTTGAAGAAAATCTGCAATCCGGCAGTAAAAATTGGGATGATTTTTGCACGGAATCTTTGCAGGCGCAGTACGAGAAGCTGAAAGCAAAACTTGGCAGTCTCGCTCCCGAAACGTTGCAGGGTTTCATCCAATCCGCCCTTGCGCCGCAAATGCAGAACACTTTTCATATGTCTGTCCCCGGATTTGATCGCAGGATCAAAGTAAATAAGCGAGGCAAGCAATGTATTTATAATATCGTGATTCGTCCTGCGCACGGTTTTTATTCCGATTATGTCCTCCCCAAAAAATATGATTTGATTTTGATCGGCGATCTAATCTTCGATAGCGTAACGGCAGTCACCATAAAAGGGATTGAATTGATCGATGCCGATGTGCAGAAATTCGGGGAGAAAGAAGTAGTTTGTACAGCTTTGTGCGCATTCACGAAAAAGGCGATATCAAATCGCTCCACGGGTAATTCTTTTCAGGTGCCCGATTACGGTGACCGTGTGGATCTGCACGATGCCGTTTTGACAAATGATTTTATCAATGAACTCTGCACGGATTGCTACCCCGTACCGCATCCCGAACAGTCGATATGGACGTTGGAAGAATGGCAAAAGTATATTGTCTTCCGCAAATATTATCTTGCAAAACAATCGGAGCGCTGTGAAGAGATCGACGGGGTTGCAGTATGTGACGCTTATATTCTAACAAAAGAGGCATATCGCAGAAACAGCGACAGGCTTTCAGCCTTTTTGCTGGATGGGGTTGCCGATTTCGGGAAAGGCGAACAAGTAATCATCAATAGAGAGGAGAGCGGAGCGGAAAGTTTTCCCTTGATAAGGGTGGATATCCGTAAAAACCGTAAAGCTGTCTTGGCCGACACGATCGGCAAAGGCGGAAAAGGAAAACCGAGATTCGAAGTGCAACTGCGCCGCTATACGAACGAAGCCATGGGGCTTTCTGCTACGCCGCCCAATTACGATGAAAACGGCAATATTCCGAAAGGTTGCCGCTTTTATCAATATCTCTTGGGTGAACGATATCTTTTTACTTATGTCGATGAAGAACCCGATTGTTCTGCGTTAGAGCAGCAATACGAAAAAGCGAGAGAAGAAAAATTCGCGCAAATCGACGGGAAGTATGCTGCCGTGAGCGCGGCGGATCTCGATCGTTATATGGCAAGCGTTGCGCCCGACTTGGAGAAAAAGTATCAAAGACTTTATGCGGATTATGAGCAAGAGCTTGCCGCAACGCTCGAAAGAGAAGTTGCTGAAAATGCAGATAAAGAGATCCAAAGAAAATATGAACAAGAGGTTATTGCTCCCATTCGGGCAAATTACGAGAGGCAGCGTACCGAATTGGAGAAGCAACTCAAGCGTTGCAAGGATGATCGTTCCGATGAGGCGGAGGGCTTGCGCAAGACCATTTTGCTTGCACAGGCAGACTATGACAAACAACTTTTAGAGGCGCAACAGAGAACGCCGATTTCTTCCTATTATGTTGCACGCAGTCAACAGCGGAAAGAGGAGAAAAAGAAGAGTTTTGTCATATCCAAGCAGGCAGAAACCGAGCGTCTCCGAAGAGAAAAGCAGAGCAATCTGGAGCGCCAATATCAGCCATCCATCGCTACGGAAAAAGCGGACGCGGAAGAAATTCTCAAAAAACAACTTGTCGAAAATAAGACACGCAAAATTGAAAGCGAAACAGTTCGCTGCTACATGATTTATTTCCGCCCCGACGACGGTACCGATAAACTAAAGGATATCCAAAAAGGAATCGATGAGCTTGCGCCAAAATATCTTACATACGACAATCGCGCTGAAAAAGCAAAGATCGAGCGGCAGGAAAAAGCGCTGAAGAGTATCAACGAAGGGTATGTGCGCAACCCGTTTTTGCCGACATATCTGTTTGCGCCTGAATCGCTTCGTTCAAATCCGACGGTCACGGAAGATATAGACTGGTATCTGGAAAGCCTAAATGAACGTCAAAAACTCGCCGTCAGACGCGCTTTGGCGAGCGAGAGTTTGTTCTTATTGCAAGGTCCTCCCGGCACGGGTAAAACGCAGGTCATAGCAGAACTTACGGCACAATTTGCAAAACGCGGTAAAAAAGTTCTCATTTCTTCGGAAACGCACAAGGCAATCGACAATGTGTTTGAACGTCTGCCAAAGATTCCGGAGATACGCCCTTTGCGGTTGATCCCATCGCAGAACAAAAAGGAGACAAATTACAGTCCAGAAAAGTTAGTTGACAACTTTTATAATAATATCGCCGATACGTTGGAAAGGCAGGTCGGCAGATACGAGCATTACGAAGAAACGAAGGCGACTTTCAGCGAAGAAATGTCTCGTTTGCGCAGCGAATACGACAGGCTTTTGCGTTTAAAGAGGCAAAACGCTCTTCTTGAAGGTGAGCGCAGCGACTTGAATGCCGCCATCAACAGACAGAACGTCGAGCATGAAACATTGCGCGGCGAACTTTCGCTTACAAAAGAACAAACGGAACTTTGGCGCAGGACGAAGAGAAACATCGAAAACCTGAACTTTTCTTCGGACGATGTTGATGCGCCAACGATCGCGTTGTTTTCGGAAAACTGTAAAAAGTTGTGTGACGCGTTTGCCTTTTTGCAGGACTTTGATATAAGAAAAATCGGCGAGATAGCACGACTGGAACTTGCGGTTGTCCGGCAAGAAGTTTCGGAACTTTTATCTGATGATAAAATTGCCGAGTTGCAAGTAAAAAAGAATCAAATAAAAGTGCTAATTGCTGATTTGTTAGGGGAGGATGGTGAGATTCCACAAGATAATGAAGCGTACAAAAAACTTCAACGAGAGTTGATTCAAGTAAATAATGAAATTAAACGTATCAAAGAGGGCGGTGGGTTTGATGCATCCGAGAGCGCGGTGCTGAAATTGTTCCCGATTGTCGGAACGGATAAAACCGCGCTTAACAATCTTCTGCAAGACTTAGCTGTATTTCAAACGAAACTCCGCGGCGTCATCAACGACATAACAGCAATTGTCGATGAAAAAATAACGGGATGCGAAAAAGACGAAGCTGCTATTGAACAAAAAATAATCGAAAAACAAACGCAGATAAGCAGCAGTAAGCGCAAGTATGAAGAATTGATCGAAAACGCATCGCTTGAAGAATACGGCGATTTGAATTCCTCCCTTAAACAGAGGATCGCGCGTTTCTTCCGCGATTTCGGCATCGTAAGAGAATACGATCCCGCAAATCTGGAAACGGCGTTCGATATTATTGCGGAGGAGTGGCGTAAACTCGAATACGACCATAAACGTACCGAAGCGGAAGATAGGAAAAAGATCCCTGTTTACCGCGAGATCGCAAAGTATCTTAGACAGGACGACATTTTGGAAGACGACCGCAGAACGTACACGCGCGATTTGTATGAGTGTGTCAATGTGTTCGGAATCACATGTACCAGCCGCGATCGGTTTACAAAAACACAGTTGGATGAGTTGGGGAAATACGGCATAGATTCGGTGGATATCCGAACGCAGGGGATCGACGTCGTTATTGTGGACGAAGTTTCAAAATCCTCTTTTCTCGACTTGCTCATTCCTATTTTGTACGGAAAGACCGTCATTCTCGTCGGCGACCACAGACAGCTTCCCCCGATGTACGATCTTCGCCATATGCGTGGCAACGATTTTGAAGGATTGGACGAAAATATCATCAATAAGGATATCAACGACGAATATACACGGCTGTATGAGGAATGTTTCTTCAAGACCTTATATGAAAAAGTACCCGAAGATTTCCGCGTGATGTTAAACAGGCAATATCGCTGCCATAGCCATATCATGGAGGTATTCAATCATTTCTACGGCGGCGGCAAAAACGGGCTTATCGTCGGCACAAAACAACAGGATAACGAAAAAGAACATAATCTTACAGTAAAAGTTGATGGGATAACCATAATCGATCCCGCACATCACATCTACTTTATAGATTGCGATCAAAAGGAATCGAGCGCTTACGAGGGAAGTACTTCAAAGATCAACGAACAGGAAGCGGAAGTTGCGATAACCCTTTTGAAAGCGCTTAATGCGGCGTGTGAGGAGCAGATAGCGCAGCATAAGATACGCATTGATAAGGCCAAAGGCGTTGACGAGCGTCCGAGTGCCGGTATCATCTGCACCTACGGGGATCAGGCTGGGCTTATCAAAAAGAAGCGCAAGTACCAAAAATTCAACGGCTTTTCCGAGAAGCAGGATGAGCGACTCATTATCAGCACCGTTGACGATTTTCAGGGCGACGAGCGCGACATTATTCTTGTTTCTATGGTGCGCAATCCGTCGGGGACACGATATGATGCGGAGTTTATCAAGAAGTTCGAGCGAATCAATGTGGCGCTTTCTCGTGCGCGCAAGTTACTCATCATTCTCGGATCACGCAAATTTTTGACGGAGGCGGGTGTGATCGACCTTCCCGATTTGTCGGGAAACAGTGCGCTCGACAAAAAGAACTTTCCCGTTTTCCGCGAGATCATTCAAACAATCGATTTTCGCGGAAGAGTTTTGCGCGCCGGCGATATTTTGGGGGAGTAAAGCATGGAAGAGAAAATCATAAAGCAAATCAAAACATCCTGTCCTTTTCCGCTTTTGCAATACAAGGTTACGGTAAAATATAACGAAGTGCGCAAAGCCTCCGGCATCGCCTACATTTTGTTGGATTTGATCCAGAAGGGTACGGCGAAAGAGGAAAAAATCGCCGATGAATTGCTTCGTTTCGGCATCCCTGCGGATTTGCATGGCATTTTCGGCAGAGAACTTGAACGACTTGCGGCGACGGATATTATCGCTTGCAGCGTGAATATGCGCTATCTTTCCGATCTGAGATATTTTTCGGAAATCAAATTATCCGATCTGGAACTCACCGAACGTGGTGAAAAACTGTTCAAAGAGGGAGCGATCCCGACAGGGCAGGAGAAGGCTTCCGTTAAAGATGTGTTTTACAGCCCCGTAACGCGTAAATTTGCCTTGCGATCCGCGCTTCCGTATTCTCCGCTTGCAAGTTGTTTTTTGGGCGAGAATTTTTTGGATGATGTGGAAATCGATGTGAGCGGAATGGAAGATTATGTCCGTGCCAATCAACAGCAATTCGGATTGAAGGCAGAAGAGCGTGTTATAAAGGCGGAGTACGAAGATCCGTTGAAATTGAATACCCGCAAGGAAGAAGGAACAACCATCAGCCTTTCCGTTTCAGGCGTCAGGTTTTTGTTCGAGACAACGGATGAACAAGCGTTTTTTGAGAGGTATTATAATTCCGCTTTGATGACGGAGTGTATGCGCCTGAAAAACCGCTATAAGTTTGTCGGGCATAATGGTGGTGTTGTAGAATTGCCGGAAATTGATGCCGCTGAACTTTCGCAATGCGTTGCGGTGTATATTCCCGACGATTTAAAAAAGCAAGCGGCACGCCCCTGTAAATTATATCTCGGGAGGGGAAGAGTTGATTTCGTGCGCTCCGATAAGGTCTTGCAACCGGATGCGGATGCCTCGGCAGAATTTTTGCAAAGGACTCATCCGAATGCGGAATTCGCACTTCTCGATAACAGCGCTTGCCATTATTATTGCGCGTGGGAAATTCGTTTCCCGTGTGCGCAATTCGGAGATACATTTAATCTGCCGCTGTTGGTTGAATATACGGCGGAGCAGCAGGTATTTTATAATATACTTGAAGAATTGTTTGACTATTATCTGAGAAAGCCGTTCGGGGAAGAAGTAAGCCGATTTGTCCTCTATATTATTGCGGCGACGGGGAACGGAGAGTATTTCAAAAAGTGTATCGAGCGTTATCTGGCAGGGATTGATACTATCGACGGCAAAGTCGACGAACTTCTCAAAGAGCAGCGTTCGTTTGCCGCAAATGAAGGATGGGCAAGGTATTTTATGCCTATTGCAAAAGAATTATTTGATGAAAGCGCGGCGGAGATCAGGTTGGACAACATGATCTATAAAAACGCTGTTCTTGCGCCCTTACAACGCGCACTTCGGATGACAGACGCGGAATATGCCGCCAAATTCGCCGAAGCTGTAAAAAACGAGGATGATGAACTCAGATGGCAGGCAATGGAAGTTGCGGGCTTTTCTGCGGAAGATATCCTTTCTGCCGTCAATCTTGTACCTCGGTATATGGAAGCTGTCTTAAATGATAGCGAAATAGAAGTGGATACAAAATTTGCTGTGCCGTTTAAGACGGTGCGGTATAATCTGTGGAAACTCAATTCCATGTTGGGAATAGAAGATTCGGAAAATTATACCGTCGGCGAACAGTACAATGCCGATGAATTTTTCGACGCATACGGGACGCTGAATTCCGCTTATCAGGCAATTTCAAGATATAAGAGCTATGCGCCGGAACAATTCAGGATGGCCGAACGATATTTTGAGATATATCGTCCTATACACGAGTTGCTGTCCATCGAAAGGACATCGGCATCTCATCCCGAAAAGATCAACAAGAAGTATATAGACGATCTGCTTGCACGCGGCAAATATAAAGATGCCGTCTGCGATCTGCTTGTAAAATTGCAGTATGATTTAAGAAAACTGCTCGATGCAGACAATACCATAGCGGCAAACGAACTGATCGATGAGGCGCGGCGGCGGAGTTTAGTCTCGCACGAACAAGCAAATTTGTTACATAAGTTGCGTATGTGCAGAAATAACTTTCAGCACCCCGAAGCAAGACAGATTTCTTATAACAAAGAAACAATCGAACAATGGAGAGATGCCGTATTTTCGGTCACGGAGGAAAACAAATGAGCCATCAGGTACAGATCAATTATCGGCAAATCGCCGTGCAATGTGCCAGCGTTTGCGAAGTTGCCGAAAAACAGTTGAAAGAAATCGACGAACTGCTTGCAAAGGCAAAAGAACATTCCGAATCGCTTCTCGGCGATCAGACAGCTTCTTTTGAGGCGGCTTTATCGCAGGAAAGAGTTGTCTTGGTTAAGAAAATCACAGAGTTAAAGCGTGAGGCAGAACAACAAAATCAAAGCAATGCGCCTTCTCGGCAAGGCGATATTCTTGCAATGGCGCATCGATTGCAAACACAAGTCAACACGCTTGCCTCGAAAAAGCTGGTGGAATTCAACGGCCTTTTGGATATGCTTCTTTCTAAAAGCATTTCCGAAAACTATGAAAGGCTGCGTGGCGGCGCAAACGGAGCCGTCGTAGGGGAGAATATACAGCGGCTTTTGAACGGTATTTCCGACGAGGTGCTGCGGCAGTTTACCTATCTTGCATACATTAACGATCCCACCCTTTCAGGCGACGCTCTGATCATTGCCGGAAAGAATCTTATGGGGCAGACCTTTGAATCGCGTTTGGAGAGTGAAAAGCAAAAAATACGCGCAGAACTTGAAGCGGCGCGCGTGGAACGCAGCGCGATCGAAAAGGTAATGAATGGCGGCGATGGTTCTCCTGAAGAGCAACTGACGGCTATCCGCACGGCTGCAAGCGATGAAATCGTTGGGGAAAAGATACGGCAGAAGTCCTTGAAGATCATTATGCAGGCGATTCAGGCACGCGGTTTTGTAGTGGATAAGAAAAACATCAAAATCAAGAGGGACACCAACGAAGTCGTACTTGTCGCTTTGAAAGCAAGCGGAGAAAAGGCGGAATTCCGCGTATTTTTGGACGGAAAATTTATCTATGATTTCCGCGGTTATGAAGGACAGGCTTGTCAAAAAGATATTGAACCGTTCATGCACGATTTAGAAGAGGTGTATGGCGTAAAAGTTACGTCGCGGCAGACGATCTGGAGCAATCCGGACAAGATCTCCACGATGAAATACCAATCTATCAACACGAACAAAAATAAGAGGTGAGGAACAATGGCATTGATCACTGCATTCAACAGACTAAAAAGAGAGATCGGCATCAAGCGCTGCATCATCATTGACGGCAATGTGGGCGATGTGTATCTCAACGAAAAGAAGCAAATCGTCGATTTGAAGACCTATCTTATGGACATGCTCAAAAATATGGAGTATGACGACGTACTCTATTGGGATAGAGTGGATGGTCTTGACGGCGACATATTCCGCCTTTCAGTGATCGATGAAGTAGAAGTGGAAGGTGAGGCATATTCTTTTGATGATGACGATGAGCAACAACCCGAAAAGGAACAAAAGACGGGCAGCGGACAATTCAAAGAGCCGTCTGAGATTTTCAATATTGTCTTCAAGAATTTGAAAAAGCCAAACCGTAAAACGGCATTCGTTTTGAATTGGGCGGATTATCTTTTCACATCGGGAGGGCAGTTGCCGCCTGACGAAAGGGAACTTTTGACGCTTCTCGGCAAGGCCGTAAAAGATAAGAAAGTCGAGTATTTGTCTTCTGAAATCAATGAGAGCACGGTCATTCTCATTACAAGTAAGCTTGCCATGTTTCCGATATCCTTTTATCAGGCAAATCCGGAAGTGGCTTGCGTGACGTTGTCGCGTCCCGATCGCTTGGAACGTGAAAAAATGCTCGAAAAAATCGAAAGCGGATTTGACGTTAAACTCAAACCGGGCGAATCTCTTATGACTTGCGAGAAGAAAAATGAATACGTCGATATGCTCGACGACTTCACCAACCGCGAGATCATACAGATGGCGCGTCTTTCCCGTAAAGAGGGGAAAATGCCGTTTGAGCAGCTTTACCTTCTTTTCAAATACGGGGAGAAGGATAATCCTTGGGAGAAACTCGACTACAATGCCGTCAAGAATATCAAAAAAATCTTGTCGGAACGCGTCGTAGGGCAGGAAGAAGCTATTGAAAAGGTGGAAAAGGTCGTAGTTAAGGCCTATATGGGACTTACGGGGATTCATAAATCTTCCTCTCGTTCTGCGCCTAAAGGCGTGTTATTCTTTGTCGGTCCTACGGGCGTTGGCAAGACGGAACTTTCCAAGGCGCTTGCAAAATTTCTGTTCGGGGATGAACAGGCTTGCATCCGCTTTGATATGTCGGAATATGCACAGGAGAACAGCGACCAAAAATTGATCGGTGCGCCTCCCGGATATGTCGGGTATGAAGAAGGCGGACAACTCACCAATGCCGTCAAAGAAAAGCCGTTCAGCATTATTTTGTTCGACGAGATCGAAAAGGCGGCAAAACCCAACCCGCGCATCCTCGATATATTTTTGCAGATCCTTGAAGACGGCAGGCTTACAGACAGCAAGGGTGAAACGGTATATTTCAGCGAAAGCGTTATTATATTCACTTCAAACCTCGGTGCGTCGGAAGTATCGTCAAACGGTTCCAATGAGGAAGTAGCGCAAGAGTTTATCAAGATTGTCAAAAATTATTTTGACAATGAGATCAAACGCCCCGAAATTCTCGGCAGGATAGGGTATAGCAATATCGTTCCGTTTAACTTTATAAAGGATCGCGAGTTCAGCGTAAAGATCGCGCGTTCAAAACTGCGTCCCGTGCAGAAAGCTATCCTTGAAAAATATCGCATAGACCTTGAATTTGAAGACGAATTGAAGTTTATTGACTATATTCTCGGTGGTGCGGACAGCAGCAAAGGCGGCAGAGATATTCTGAATGCCATCAATGACAAGTTGCTTGACGAGCTTGCCATGTTTATGTTTGAAAACAAGGCGGATCTTTCCTCGTTCAAAGGAGCGAAGATCCTTGTAAAGACGGCAAAGAACAGACTCGATTTCAGTTTTGAAAATGATTAAGTTTAACATCGCTTCCATCAATCGCTGTACGGAAACGGAAGGTCCGTATAAAAGGTTATGTGTTTGGTTTCAGGGTTGCAATATCGGTTGTCGAGGGTGTTGCAATCCTGATTATCAACCGATTGTTCCCAAACATATTCTTGCGCTTGATGAACTGATAGAAATTATTTTGCGAGCGCAAAAAGAATTCGGAATAGAGGGCGTTACCTATTCAGGAGGGGAACCGACTTTGCAACAATGGCTTCCGCACCTCACGCAAAAAATCAAGGGACTCGGACTTGGCGTCATATCGTTTACCGGACGAAAATATGAAGATGTGGTCGACATTTTGTGCGGCTGTGATTTGGTTTTGGATGGCGCATATGAACAAGATAAGCCTGATAAAGCACGCAGATTGTTGGGCTCTGCCAATCAAAGAATTCTGCTTTTAACAGACAGATATAGAAATGCGGTCAACTGGTTCAAATCGATCGGAACAAAAGCAGTAGAAGTCCATGTCGGGAATATAATTCTAGCCAACGGGGATGCGATTTAGAACGGCGATAAAAAAGGTTGATCGCTGTAAGTTCGGTGATATATTTTGTCAAAACAAACCAGCCGGTTTGTACGATGTGCTCGGCAATGTGGGCTTGTTTTGTCATATTTTTCAAGCGATTGATAAACTCTGGATTTACGGGATTTTGATATTCGATATAATAGTCCTTCATATTTTCAGATAAATAGTTGTTTTTTGCAATTATGAAATCTTTCATCTTTTTCTCCGTTAATTAATTTTTATAACAGACGATTTAAAAAATAAAAGCGTGGACGGCGTTACTTTATAGATATAAAGATTTTTTACTTTTATAACTGAGTAAATA
>NXNN01000048.1_pt1 | contig 23018 bp, 19 predicted proteins | sample 2041041 | NCBI WGS metagenome assembly NXNN01 (sample SAMN07660617, study PRJNA407663) | chicken gut metagenome | isolation source: caecum content treated with Lincosamide | host: Gallus gallus domesticus | place: Czech Republic: Brno | collected 2016 | reverse complement strand
GTGAAATACAAGACGTTTTCCGCCGAAAAGTTTTAAATATTTTGCGCTGTCTAAAACATAGCCGTAAGATTTTTGCGCGGCCTCGTCGGCAGGATTGGCAAAATTAATAAAGTAGGGCGCGTGAACGGAAATTTCTATGCCCTCCGAAGCAAAAGCCTGACCTATGGACACAGCTTTGCCTTCAGACATGTTTACGCCTCTGCCGAAAGAATATTCGAAGCAGTCTAACCCGAAATCCTTTACGTATTTTGCCGCCTGCTCTGTATTTTTGTAGCCCATGGCATAAAAGCTTTCGCTGTTGCCGCTGGGTCCGAATTTAATCATCTTTTACGATTATCTCCTCTTCTGCGGTCTGCTTTGCCGCGACCCTTGCGTCTCTTTTTATTCTTGCGGGGAGACTGCTCGTCTTCAGTTTCAGAAGCTTCATCTTCGGCTTCGGCAGTTTCTTCAACCGCTTCTTCAGACGCTTCTTCTTTAGTTTCTTCTGCGGGGGCTTCAACCTCGGCGGGAGCTTCTGCTACTTCTTCAACAGGTTCAGCTGCGGGCTCTTCTGCGGGGGCTTCAACCTCGGCGGGAGCTTCTGCTACTTCTTCAACAGGTTCAGCTGCGGGCTCTTCCGCGGGAGCTTCAACCTCGGCGGGTTCTTCTGCCGCTTCTTCAACAGGTTCAGCCACGGGTTCTTCTGCGGGGGCTTCAACCTCGGCGGGTTCTTCTGCTGCTTCTTCAACAGGTTCAGCTGCGGGCTCTTCCGCGGGAGCTTCAACCTCGGCAGGTTCTTCTGCTATTTCTTCGACAGCTTCAGCCGCGGGTTCTTCCGTGGGTTCTTCAACCTCGGCGGGAGCTTCCGCCACTTCTTCGACAGTTTCAGCCGCGGGTTCTTCTGCGGGGGCTTCAACCTCGGCGGGCTCTTCCTTTACTTCGCCTTCGAAAACTTCTTCAACCAATTTTTCAACGGCTGTTTCGCCTTCGGGCTCTTCAGTTACAGCAATTTCGCCTTCGGGGTCAACAACTGCTTCAACGGTTTCAACAACCTCTGCCTTGGTTTCTTCTACGGGCGCAGGTTCAGCCTTGACTTCTTCTGCAACCGCAGGCTGTTCCGCAACAACGGGAGCTGCCTCCGACTTTTCTGCGGGTGCTTCTGCAACCTCGGTTTCAGCCTCTTCTGCGCAAGCTTCGGCGCATACTTCTTCGAAAGCGCTGTCGGGCGCGCCTATGCAAGTAACATCGTGCGCAATCTGCTGTGCGAGCGCTTCCGCGCTTTCAAACTTCTTTACGCCGCGTATGTAGTTAAGGAATTTAACAGTTACAGTTTTGCCGTACAAATCTGCGTTTAACCCTTCAAAGTAAACTTCCATAACGAAAGCATCTTCGCCGAATGTGGGACGAGGGCCGCAGTTTGCTACGCCTTTATATACAGTGCCGTCAATTTCAGCCTCGACGCCGTATACGCCGGGAGCTACGAGCACTTTATTATCGGGATATATGATATTTGCGGTAGGGAATCCTATGTCTTTCCCCCTGCCGTGGCCTTCGCATACCTCGCCGCTGACAAAATATTTTCTGCCGAGGAGGCTTTCAGCCTTCTGAATTTTGCCTTCTTCTATGTACTGTTTGATAAGCGTGGTGGAAACCTTTTCCCCTTCGGATACAACGTCTTTTACAGACATATACCACACAGCGTTATCTTCATCGTCGGCATAGTTCTTAAGCGTGGACGATTTACCCTTTGCGCCCGCTCCGAAACGGAAATCTTTGCCGCTCATATAACCTTTTATGTTGATATGTTCTTCAAGGTTTTTAAGAAAATCGGCGGCAACCGTCTTTTTGAAGTCGTCGGTGTAGTCGATTTTAAGCACGAATTTTGTTTTGTAATCGGCAAGCATTTCAAGCCTTTCGTCAAAGGTGAAAACCTGTCTGCCGCCCTTACCTTCGGCAAACATCATAACGCCGAGGTCCAGACCGTTAATTTTTGCCTGAAGCTTGGCCTTTTTTAAAAGTTCGGCATGGCCGATGTGAATGGCGTCGAAACAGCCGAGAACCAACAGCGCGGGAAAATTGTATTCGTCCTTGTTGTAATTGACAATCTCTAGCATAATTTTAACCTCGATTTTAAAGTTGTTCCGTCCGATACGCCTACGCCGTAAAAGCTGCCGTCCGAACGGTAGATCCTGTACTGCCCCGCGGCAAGCCCGCAACGCGCCGGCACGCCGTTAAGGTATAATTTTTCTTCACCGCAGGTAAGAACCTTTGCGGGATAAGGCAGAACGGAGTCTGCAGGTATTAAAGATGCGTATATGTTGTCGCGGTCAAGAAGCCGCGTTTCAACCGAATTTTCAATTTTAAAACCGCCGCTTTCGGTGCGGCAAAGTGCGCTCATTACGGCATATGTGCCGGTCAATTTACCTAAATCGCGCGCGAGCGAACGTATGTATGTGCCTCCGCCGCATTCAATTTCAAAACGGAAAACATTTTCCGATACCCTGCCCGAAAGCACAAATTCACCCACGCTTACTTTTTTGGGCGGAAGGGTAAATTCTTCGCCTCGGCGCGCCATCTGATATCCGCGCACTCCGTTTACGCTTTTTGCGCTGTAATTAGGCGGAACTTGCATAAGGTCGCCGACAAGCGAGGGCAACGCGGCAGTTATTTCCTCTTCGGAAGGTATTCTTCCGCCGCTTTTTATAACCGTGCCCGTCGTGTCGAGCGTGTCGGTATCCGTGCCGAACAGAAATTCAGCTACGTAACGCTTGCGCTTTGCTAGGAAAAAATCGAAAAGACGCGTCGCATTGCCGACGGCTATGGGAAGAACGCCGCTCGCCATAGGGTCGAGCGTGCCGAGATGTCCGCACGGCATTCCCGTAAGCTTTTTTATTACGGCTACCTCCCTTGCGGAGGATACGCCGACAGACTTGTTTACGTTTATAAAACCTGTCATAGATGCTGATATACGGCGTAAGTGAGCCTTTCGACAACTTCTTCGTATTCGCCGAAAAGCATGCAGCCGCTGGCGAGAATATGTCCGCCGCCGCCGAACGTTGAAGCAACGGCGTTTACATTTACCGTGCCCTTGCTGCGCAGAGATGCTTTGTACTGACCCTTCTTCATTTCAAGGAGCGCAATCGCAACTTCAACCCCGTCTATGGACAGAGGGTAATCTACAAACCCTTCGGTAAGACTGCGTTCGGCGCCCGTTTCTTTTAAAGCGGCGTCGGTAACGAGTATGAATGCAAGCTTGTCCTCCAGCGCGAAGCGGAGATTGTTTAGAGCGCGGGTGAAAAGCAATGCGCGTGCCTTCTTCTGGCGGGAGAACATTTCGTAATTTATTTTTGTAACGTCTGCGCCTGCTTCGCGAAGTCTGGCGGCAACCGAAAAAGTGTGTCCCGTTACGTCGCTGTGAGCGAAAGAGCCGCTGTCCGTAATGAGACCGAGCATTAAAAGATTGGCAACCGCCGGGCTTATCTTAAGTCCCGCCGCGTCAAGCACTCGGGGCATAATTTCGCACGTAGCGGAACATACGATCACGCAATTGGTTTTTGCGTATTCGGTATTGGATATATGATGGTCTATGTTTACCGTATCGCCGCGGAAGCGCGCAAACACATTTCCGAACGCGCCCATGCGTGCAACGTCGGCACAGTCTACGGCGATAAACGTATCGAAATCCTCTTCGGGGAGCTCAGTTTTAAGCTCCTTCATTTCGGGAATGAAGAAAAATTTTTCGGGCGCAGCGTCTTCGCAGATAAAATAAGCTTTTTTGCCCGCTTCGCGCATGGCAAGGCACAGTGCAAGACCGCTGCCGAGAGCGTCGCCATCAGGGCGGGAATGACAGAATATTGCCGCGCTGCGCGCTTTTTTAATCTGGGCGGCAACTGCCGCTACTGCGCTTTCACTGTTCATCTTCGGATTTTACGTCCAGTTTGTTGAGAATTTCGTCTATATGGGCGCCGTATTCCATGCTGCCGTCAAGAATGAACGTCAGCGTAGGCACCGTTCTTATGCGGAGCATACCCGAAAGCTCGTGACGGATGAAACCAGCGTTTTCCTTTATCGTTTCAAAGGAGGCAAGCTTCTTTTCCTCTGAAGGGTCGAATATGCTTATATATATTTTTGACGTCTTGAGGTCGGGAGCAATGTCCGCACCCGTAACGCTTATAATGGCGGAAAGCTGGGGAAATCTGTCGCGCAGTCTGCGGGATATGACTTCGTAGATTGCTTTCTGAAATTCACTTGCCAGCCTTTCTCCCCTTAAACCTTTCATTTACTTTACCTTTTAATATGAAATATGCGCAAAAATCTGCCGATTTACCCGCGGTCGAACTAAAAAACGTAACGATTTGTTCGCCGCGGGAGAACATAATTGCAGATTGTGCATTCAGTTAATTATTTTGCGGGAACTTCCTGAATGAGGTAGCATTCAATGATGTCGCCCACTTTTATATCTTTGAAACCTTCAATCGAGCAGCCGCATTCAAAGCCGTAGTTTACTTCCTTAACGTCGTCCTTGAAGCGCTTGAGCTGCTGAACGTTGCCTTCTACGACGAGCACATCGTCGCGGTATATTCTGAGCTTGCCGCCGCGGACAATCTTGCCGTCCGTTACATAGCAGCCCGCAACGTTGCCGACGCCGGTAATTTTGAATACCTGACGAACTTCGCACTTGCCCATGTAAATTTCCTGATACTTGGGTGCGAGCATGCCTTTAAGAGCCGCCTGAATATCGTCGAGAAGGTCGTAAATTATGCGGTATGTGCGCACGTCTACCTTGCTCTTTTCAGCAAGCGCCTTGGCTTTGGCGTCGGGACGTACGTTGAACGCAAGGATTATGGCGTTGGAAGAATCGGCGAGCATTACGTCAGATTCGTTTACCGCGCCTGCGCCGCTGTGGATTACCTTAACCTGCACTTCCTCGTTGGAAAGTTTTACAACCGATTGTTTTACAGCTTCCACAGAGCCCTGTACGTCGCCCTTTATTATAAGGTTGAGCGTCTTCATATTGCCTTCGGCAATTTTGCCGAATACTTCGTCGAGCGAGATTTTGGAAGTCTGCTGAACGCGCGCTTCGCTTTCCTTTCTCTTTCTTTCCTCTATGACCTGCTTCATCAGTTCCTGAGATACGGCATAGATGGAATCGCCGGCGTTGGGAACTTCTTCAAATCCGAGTACGGAAACGGCTGTGGAAGGACCTGCGGACTTGACCTGCCTGCCCTTGTCGTCTATCATTGCGCGAACGCGGCCTGTTACCGTGCCTGAAATTATGTTGTCGCCTGTGTGAAGAGTGCCGTTCTGAATGAGCACGCTTGCCATGGGACCCATGCCTTTATCGAGCTTGGCTTCTATTATAGTGCCGCGCGCCTCCCTTTCGGGGTTGGCTAAAAGCTCTTTCATTTCGGCTACGAGAAGGATATTTTCAAGCAGATTGTCTATACCTTCGCCCGTCTTGGCGGATACGGGGCACACTATGGTGTCGCCGCCCCACTCTTCGGGAACGAGGCCGTAATTGGTAAGGTCCTGCTTTACCCTGTTTATGTCTGCCGCGGGTTTATCCATTTTGTTTACCGCGACTATTATCGTAACGCCTGCGGCTTTTGCGTGGTTGATAGCTTCAACCGTCTGGGGCATTATGCCGTCGTCTGCCGCAACTACGAGAATTACTATATCCGTTACCTGTGCACCGCGCGCCCTCATTGCAGTGAAAGCTTCGTGGCCGGGGGTATCGAGGAAGGTTATCTTTTTATCGCCAACGGATACCGAGTATGCGCCTATGTGCTGGGTTATGCCGCCGGCTTCGCCCTCGGTTACGTTGGACTTTCTGATATAGTCGAGAAGGGATGTCTTGCCGTGGTCTACGTGACCCATAACCGTAACTACGGGTGCGCGGGGAACGAGGCTTTCAATCTCTTCAACGGTATCGGCCTGCTTTTCAATAAGCTTTTCTTCGGCGGTCTTTTCGGGCTTGTATTCAAGCTCTATGCCGAGGTCTGCAGCTATCATGAACGCGGTTTCATAGTCTATAGAACCGTTTACCGTCGTCGCAATGCCGTCCTTGAAAAGACGCTTGGTTATTTCAACTGCGGTAACGCCGAGCTTTTCGGAGAGAACTTTTATGGGAATGTTATCCGTAGTTACTACCGCGTGCTCGATTTTAACAGCCTGAACAACCTGCTTTGCGGCCTTCTTGGTGCGAGCCTTGCGGTATACGTCTCTCTCGTCGTCGAAGTCCTCCACGCTTGCGCCCTGCTGCTTTATAAGCGAGCGCTTGTTCATGGGGCGCTTTTCCTTTTCTATATAAGTGCGGTCGCCCTTCTTTTTGTCGGGACCGAAGTTTTTATTGGGCTTTGCGGCGGGAGCGGGTGCCGCGGGTCTCATGCCTGCCGAAGGACGGGCAGACTGTCCGGGACGGCCTGCGCCGAAACCTGCCGAGGGACGCTGCTGTGCGCCCTGGCGGGGAGGCTGACCGGGACGGGGAGGACGCGAGTCCTTATTTACGAAAGTGCGGTTATCGTTCTGCCTGGGTTTGCCGGAGGTGTAACCCTGCTGAACGGGACGCTGCTGGGGTGCGCGGGGCTGATTTTCCTGCCTGCGCGCGGGCGCGGAATTAGGCTGAGAACCCGCATTCTGCGCGGGCTGGGGTTTTGCCTGAGGTGCGAAAGGCTTTTCCGTCCTGACCTCGGCGGGTTTTTCCTGCTTTTCCGCTGCAGGAGAAGCGGGCTGAGTTTTCTGCACGGGTGCAGGCTGAGCCTGTTCGGCAGCTTTTTCCGCCTTTGCCTTTGCTTCGGCTTTCGCTTTAGCTTCTGCGGCGGCCTTTGCTTCAGCTTCCGCCTTTGCCTTAGCCTCTGCGGCGGCTCTTTCTGCCTGTTCCTTTTCAGCCTGTTCTTTGGCGGCCTTTTCCCTTTCAGCCTTTTCCTTTTCGGCCTGCTCGGAAGCGAGGCGCTCCTCTTCCTGCTTCTTTGCGACCTGAATAGCGCTCTCCATATCGGACAGCTTTTTAAGAATCTCCGACACCCTCTTTTCGGATGCGTTGACCTTTTTACCCAGCTCGGACAATGCCCCGCCGGATACCAGCTTTCCTATATTTTCAGCGTTTTCATATTTGTTTGCCATATATCAGTTTATGCCTCCAGCATATATTTCATAGTTCTCGTCCGCGGCGGAAATTATTGCACCTGCGAGCTGACTGTCCGTAACCGCCGCGATTTTACAGCCAGGTCTGTGCACGGCGTTTTCAAGACCCGTTCTGCACACCATCAAAGGGCAGGAATGCCTGCGTGCAAATTTGCGGGCCAGGCCGAAACAGTTTTCCGAAGCCGTGGTGCATACTATTATTAAATAAACTCCCTTTTTAAGGCAGTCGACAGCGCCCGTGCCCAACGTTATTTTGCGGGCGCGCAGGCAGAAGCCTATATATGTTTCCGCCTTAGCTCTTTTTTCCAAAGTATTCCTCCTCTATGCGCGAGTAAACCTCTTCGGGAACCTCGCACGAGAAAACTTTGTTTATAAGCCGCTGCTTTCTGAGCTTTTTGATGCAGTCGGGATTGTCGCAGATGTATGCGCCGCGCCCGGGGGCTTTGGAGGAAAAATCGATGAATATTTCGCCCTGAGCGTTTTTTACTATGCGGAGCATATCCCTCTTTTCCTTAAGCTCGCGGCAGGCTATGCACATCCTTAAAGGTATTTTTTTAGTCTTCGGCATTTTGTTCGTCGGCGGGCTCTTCGCCTTCACCCTCCGATTCATGCACAAAGCCCATCTTTTCTGCCGCGCTGCGGCTCTTTACGTCTATCTTCCAGCCTGTAAGCCTTACCGCAAGGCGGGCGTTCTGTCCGTCTTTGCCTATCGCAAGGGAAAGCTTGTCGTCGGGAACGACTGCCATTGCCGTCTTTTCGCCGTCGAGCTGGGTTACAGATATTACCTTTGCGGGAGAAAGCGCTTTTGCAATGAATTCAAGCGGATCTTCGCTCCAGGGAATAATGTCTATCTTTTCGCCGCCGAGTTCGGCAACAACTGCGTTTACCCTTGCGCCCTTGTTGCCCACGCACGCGCCGATTGCGTCTACGCGGGGGTCGTTGGAGTATATTGCCATTTTGGTGCGCGAACCTGCCTCGCGGCTGATTTCCTTTATTTCAACGGTGCCCTGCTTGATTTCGGGTACTTCCTCTTCAAACAGCTTTCTTACAAGGCCGGGAGACGTGCGGCTTACGAGCACCTGCGCGCCGTTGTATCCGCTTTTTACCCTTTTTACGAACACCTTAATTTTATCGTTTACGTTATACGTTTCGCCCGGAACCTGGTCGGAAGGAAGAAGCACGCCCTCTATCTGACCCTTGCCGAGGTCGATGTATATGTTCTTTGCGTCCTTTTTGCGAACGACGCCGACAAGAAGCTCGCCCTCTTTATCGGCAAATTCCGTCATCGCGGCGTCGCGCTCGGTTTCGTGAATTTTCTGCAGAATTACCTGCTTTGCCGTCTGCGCGGCTATGCGCGAAAAGTCCTTGGGTACGAACTTTTCGGTAAGTTTATCGCCCACCTTCGCCGTCTTTTTGATGGCGCGGGCATCTTCCAAAGAAATTTCCTTTTCGCGGTCGATAACCTCATCCACGACGGTTTTTACCGTATAGAAGTCAAATGTGCCCTTATCGGGATTGAGCTTGATTTCAACGGCGCCTACCGTGCCTGCATACTGCTTTTTGCACGCGGATACGAGGGCGTTTTCAAGTGCTTCGAGGAATACTTCCTTAGATATGCCCTTCTCTTTTTCCAAGTCTTCAAGCGCCAAGAAAAAATCTTTGTTAGTCATTTTAAAATCTCCTGTTTTGAGTTGAAAGCCGCTTCATACAGCGGAGCGTTATTTTTTATGTTTGCGGCGCGCGCCGCGATATATGCTTTAATCTAACTTTATAGCTTTGTTAATTTTAGCTATCTTGGTTCTGTTTATCTTTTCAGTTTCTTCGCCGAGCTTTATGGTTACGGAATTTTCGTCGAACGCTTCGAGCACGCCCTCCAAAAGCTTTTTGCCTTTGAGCGGCGCGAAAAGTTTTACCTCGACCTCTTTTCCGATGTTGCGCTGAAAATCGCGCGCGGTAACAAAAGGACGGTCGAGCCCGGGGCTGGATACGTTAAGCGTATAAGCCGCGCCATAGCTGGGGTCGAGTTCGTCGATAGGCTCCATTATGGCGTTATGGAATTTTTCGCACGTGTCGAGGTCTACGCCGTTTTCCGTTTCTATGAATACCGTAAGGTTATCGCCCTTGGTCTCCACATCCACAATTTCAATGCCCATAGGCAGGGCTATTTTTTCAAGATATTCCCTGATTTCTGCAACAGGTTTAAAATTCATTTTATCTCCCCCGCATTATGCGAAAGTGCCGCATAAAGCCGTAATTTTTATATTTGGGCGCACACTATAGCCCGTTGAATGTCCCTTTATACAGCGATTGAGTGCCCCGCAAGGCACTCAATCTTAATTTTAATATTAAGGCTGTGTTTATTATACCACGGCTGTTTGCATTTTGCAACCTTTATCAGTAATTTGGCAAAGATTTTTTTAATTTTATGAGCTCTATGAATATTTTTGCCGTGGCGAGGGCGTCGTCTTCCGCCCTGTGGTGATTGAACGTTATGCCGAAATGTTCGGCAACCGTGTTGAGCTTGTTGTTGGATAGTCTTAAAAGCTGCTGGGAAAGAAAAAGCGTATCTATAACCCTGCAATCGGGCGCGTAGCCGAGTTCCCTGCAATAAAAATCAATGAACTTGGAGTCGAAGCCGGCGGCGTTGTGTCCTACGAGAACGGAGCCGTCGCAGAACTTTACAAAGTCTGGCAACACGTCTTTATAGCTGGGCGCGCTTTTTACCATATCCTCGGATATGCCGGTAAGCTCGACTATCTTGGCGTCTAGCGGAGCGCTGCGCTCGGGATTGACGAACGTTGAAAACTTTTCGCGTATTTCGCCGGCGACTACCTTGTATGCTCCTATTTCTATTATGCCGTCCATCTCGCCCGCGACGGGAGTTGTGCAAAGACCAGTTGTTTCAAGGTCAAACACGACGAACGACGTGCCTTTGAAACATTCGGGCAGCGTTGCGTCGGTAAAGAAATCGGTTTGGGTGTAGTCGGTAAACTCTTCGGGGAATATTGTATGGTAAGCCTTGGGAACGGGGCGCGCCTTGCGCTTTTCGGGCACAAAATTTTCGGGCGGAGCGCCGTAATTTATCATTGTAGCCGTATAGCGCAGCATGCCGCCGTGAACTTCGCTGCGGCAGTTGCACACTATGTTTTCGCCCACCTTTATTTCTCTTATTTTATCCACGCTCTTTTTGCGCGAAAAATAAGTGAGGCGCATATTGCCCGTGCCGTCGGAAAGAGTTATGTTGAAATAGGGCTTTTCCTCTCCGTTGGAACGGGTATAGGAACGCTCCTGAATATCTATTACGCTGCCGCAGACAACGGCGTTTTCACCGACAAAGTTGAAGTCGGCGATATACAGCGCGCGCTTGGGCGCGTCGGCGCTTTCTATGGGCGTGAAATTTTCTACGGGGAAGGTGCGCACGGGCGCTTCAAAAGTTTCTTCCTCCACAGCCTCTTCCACGGTTATGGACGAAACGTCGAGCTTTTCAGACGAAACTTTGCCGCGGAACGAGCCGCAGAAACATTTTTTAAGCGCGTCCTCTACGGCAGTTACAACTTCCTTTGCGCGCGACGTTGCAAGAGCGGTTATCGTAAAGGTAAAGCCATCGTCATCCTTTTCTACGGAAACGCCGTTTTCATCGGTAACGGACGCGAGTGCGGGAAATTTTTCGCCTATAACGGAAAGTATTCTGCGCTTTACCATTGCGCAGTCGGGTGTGAGCTTGGAAATTTTAAGTTCAAGCGAAAAGGCGGAAGGCACGTATTTGCGCACCGCGGCATACGCCGCTTTGTAATCGCCGTCGGTGTACGCCCTGTCGGTGATAAGGCTTACCGTTACCGCAGATGTGGCTTGCGTGAGCTCCACTCCGCCCATTATTGCATTTTTAAGTCCGCTATTCGCGCGGACCTCTGATAATATATCGTCAGTCATCTGTAAGGCTTTCTATCTCCTTTAAAAACTCCTGCGCGGCTTCATCCGCCTTAACCCTGCGCAAAATTTCGCCTTTGCGGAATATTACGCAGTAATCTTTTGCGCCCGCAATGCCTATATCCGCCTCCGCCGCCTCGCCGGGACCGTTGACAACGCAGCCCATTACGGCTATTTTAAGCGGTTTTTTTATATTTTTTACCTTATCGGAAACAAGTTCTGCAAGCGCCGCCGAATTCCACTGGCATCTGCCGCACGTGGGGCAGGATATGACGTCGGCAAAATTTTTATCAAGCCCTACCGCCTGAAGAATTCTGCGCGCGGCATAAATTTCGCGCACGGGGTCGCCGGTTATTGAAACGCGGATAGTATCGCCTATGCCGTTCAAAAGCAACGCGCCGAGCGCCGCCGAAGATTTTACGAGCGCGCTTTCGTACGTGCCCGCTTCGGTAACGCCGATATGCAAGGGATAGTCCGTGCGCGACGAAAGCATTGTATAAGCCTTGTACGTTAGCGGCACGGAAGAAGCCTTTACGGAAATTACTATGTTCTCCACGCCGTACTTTTCAAGCATGCCTACGCTTTTCAATGCGCTTTCCACAAGCGAAGTTTCGCATACGCCGTACTTTGAAAGAAATTCCTTTTCAATGCTGCCCGTATTTGAACCTACGCGCACGGGTATGCCGTGCGACTTTATGCAGTCGGCAACAAGCTTTACGTTGTTTTCGCCACCTATATTGCCCGGGTTTATGCGGACTTTATCGCAACCCGCTTCTATGGCGGCAACGGCAAGGCGCGCCGAGAAATGTATGTCCGCGACGAGGGGGATGTTTATTCTTTTTTTAATCTCTTTTATTGCTGCGGCGTCCTCTTCGTCGAGAACGGATACGCGGATAATTTCGCACCCCGCCGCCTCGAGCGCGGATATCTGTGCGCACACTTCGTCAACGCGCGAAGTCTTTGCCGTGCACATTGACTGCACCTTTACGCTCTCTCCGCCGCCGACAAAAATATCGCCTATTTTAACTTTACGGGTCATAGTCCCTCCCATTCAAAAGCCGCCCCATAGGAGCGGCGCGATATACAGAAATTTTAAATTGAAGCAAGCGCGGCGCGCTTGACATTATTGCTTTAAACTCAGCCTTTTTTGCCGTCTGAAGAGCCGTTCTGCTTATTTTCCATAAGGCTCTGAAGTTCAGCCATAAAGCTTGAAATATCGTTGAAAGAACGGTATACGCAGGCATAGCGAACGTAAGCTACTTCGTCTATGTTTTTAAGCTCGTTCATTACCATTTCGCCTATGGATTTGGAAGAAATTTCCTGCTCCATGGAGTTGTAGACCTGTTTTGAAACACTGTCTACAAGGGCGTCGATTTTTGCCATTGGCACGGGACGCTTTTCGCACGCCTTTATAACGCCGTTTTTTATTTTCTGAGGGTCGAACGCCTGCCTGTTGCCGCTCGATTTGATTACGAGCACGGGCGTATCTTCAATAGTTTCGTAAGTGGTGAACCTTCTGCCGCAGGCAAGGCACTCCCTTCTTCTTCTGATAGTTCTGCCTTCGTCCGCCGAACGGCTGTCTATAACCTTGCTGTCTTCACAGCCGCAGTACATGCACTTCATATTAACCACCTTTTACGTTTGCGGACATATTTTTGCCGCCGTTTTGGTATATTATACCACAAAATATTGTGGTTGTAAAGTATGCGGCGGCACAAAGTTTTGCGCCGCCGCTCTGCTTTTTATAATGTTATTTCAACTTCTTCGCCGTCCGAGGTATGTATTTCCACTATTTTAAGGTGTCCCCACTGCTTTTTTGCAGCCTTTGCAGCCTTTATGATATCGCGCAAGGCTTTTGCACTTCCGCAATCGACGTATTTTTTACCCGACCTCAAAAGCAAGCGGAGCGTAATACCCGTTGGCAGAGCTATGGAAAAATTTGTACCTTCTTTATCTTTAACAGTAATTTTCATTCCGCTGAAATTTCCACTATGTCGCCGTCGGCGGAATTTATTTCGATAAGTTTTCCTACCGCGCCGCTTTTTATAAGCTGGGTTACCTGCGTAAAATCTATGCTTTTAAGTGCGTCGCTTCCGCCGAATTTCGCGCTTTTCAAAAACGGTTCGGCAAGCATAAAGGGCAGGTTCAGCTTAACGTTATCTCCGTCGGAGCTGTGCACGGTTATTTTTAAAATTACCTTGCTTAAATCCAACGTTTCGGGCGGAACGGCTTTGGGCGACTGCGGATCAGCGCCTAAAAGTTCGTCGCAAGATACGTTGAAAAGCTTTGCAAGCACGGGAATGAGCGCAATATCGGGCGCGGAGATATCGTTCTCCCACTTGGATACCGCCTGCGGCGTAACCGAACATTTTTCCGCAAGCTCCTCCTGCGTGAGTGATGCGTTTTTGCGGCATTGCGCAATTCTCTGACCGAGTGTAGTCATAATTTTTACCTCCTTGATTTCTGCCGATATTATAGCTTGCACCGCGGTTGATTACAACATACCATAAGTTGAATGCTTTAAACCGCAGGTTGCATTTAAATCAACCTGCGGTTTAATCGGCATTATTTTTATAAAAATTGCTTTGTTTTTGAATAAAAGCTCTTTTATTATTTGAAGTATTTTACGCCGCTTTCAAAAATCTTCATGTCGAAGTTGCCGCAGCAGTTCTTGTAAAGATTTTCGCCTGTGCGCTCGGAATGACCCATCTTGCCGAATACCCTGCCGTCGGGCGAGGTTATGCCCTCGATAGCCCACATGCTGCCGTTGGGGTTGTAAGGGCTGAGCATTGTGGGAACGCCGGACGCGTCGCAGTACTGCGTTGCAATCTGTCCGTTCTTGCGCATCTTTTCAAGCTCTGAATGGGGCGCGATAAGTTTGCCTTCGCCGTGAGATACGGGAACGGTGTACACTTCGCCTACCTTGCAAGCCGCAAGCCAGGGGCTCTTTACCGACGCAACCCTTATATCGACGAGCGTGGAAACGTGGCGCGCAATGTTGTTATAGGTAAGCGTGGGCGAACCAGAGGTAAGCGGACTTACCTTGCCGTAGGGCACAAGTCCGAGCTTTATAAGCGCCTGGAAGCCGTTGCATATGCCGAGGATAAGTCCATCGCGCCTGTCGAGAAGGTCGGCAATTTTTTCGGATACGGCGGAGTTCTTGAATGTGGTGGCTATGAACTTGCCCGAACCGTCGGGTTCGTCGCCGCCAGAGAAGCCGCCGGGGAACGCGATTATGTTTGCCCTTTCGATGGCTTTTATTATTGCCTGAACGCTTTCTTCAATGTCCTTGGGCGAACGGTTGCGTATAACTACAATTTCCGTTTCTGCGCCTGCAAGGCGGAACTTGCGCTCTGTATCCAGTTCGCAGTTGGTGCCGGGGAAAGCGGGAATGAACACGCGGGGCTTTGCTGTCTTTATAGCTAGGCTGCTGTACTTGCCCTCGCCATTATAGTCGCAGTCGGGAACGTCGCCCTCAGCGGCAGCGGTTGCGGGGAATACGCCGTCGAGCTTTGACGTATAAGCCCTGAGAACTTTAGAGTAAGACGCAGTTTTGCCGCCGCAGACAAAGTCGCCCTGCTTTGTTTCGCCTATATACACGCTGTCAACGCCGAGCGAAGACACGTCGTCGGCGCATACTATGATATCGCCGTAGCGTTCGGTGAACAGCTCGCCCTCAGAAAGAGCAAACTCAAAACCAAGACCGTTGCCGAAACAGCTCTTTGCCACAGCGGAAGCAATTCCGCCCTGCTCTATAACCGTTGCGTGCTTTATTACACCCGCAGATATGCCCGAATGAACGGCAGCATACAGCTTTTTGAGGTAGCCGAAGTCGGGAACGGAATTTTCGTCCTTGCGCATGGGCAGAAGCCACATTTTTTCGCCTGCTTTTTGGGGTACGTTGGTTATAAGGCGCGAAGCCTTTGCAGGCGCAAGCGCAAATGATATCAAAGTGGGAGGCACGTCTATATCTTCGAACGTGCCGCTCATCGAGTCTTTGCCGCCGATTGCCGCAAGACCGAGATTTATCTGCGCATACAGCGCGCCGAGGAGCGCCGAAAGAGGAACGCCCCAGCGCTTTTTATCGTCCCTAAGGCGCATGAAGAATTCCTGAAGCGTAAGGCGGATATCGTTCATTTCCGCACCCGCCGCAACTACTTTTGCTACCGAGGTTACTATGGAATATATTGCGCCCGTGAAAGGCGAAGAAGACATAAGGTTGGGATTATAGCCGTATGCGGATACAGTGCAGTCGTCCGTTTCGCCGCCGACAATTTTAGCCGCCATTGCGGTTACGGGCGTAAGCTGGTTTTTGCCGCCGAAGGGCATATATACCGACTTTGCTCCTATGGTTGAGTCGAACGTTTCGGAAAGACCCTTCTTGGAGCATACGTTGAGGTCGGAAAGCGTTGACAGCATATCTTTTTCAAAATCGCCGTCTGCTTTGGGAGCAAAGAAATGAGTTTTATTTTCGTCGATTTCTGCGGGGGTGCGCTGTTTAACGCCGTTGGTATCGAGGAAGTCGCGCGAAATATCAACTATCGCCCTGCCGCGGTGGAACATCTTCATGCGCCTGTCGGAGGTAACGACGGCAACGGGCGTTGCGGTAAGGTTTTCTTTAGCGGCGAGCTTTATAAACTCCTCCGCGTCCTCCTTTTTGACTACTACCGCCATTCTTTCCTGAGATTCGGAGATGGCAAGTTCAGTGCCCGAAAGTCCCTGATACTTTTTGGGAACGAGGTCGAGCTGTATTTCAACGCCGTCGGAAAGTTCGCCTATGGCGACGGATACGCCGCCCGCGCCGAAGTCGTTGCACTTTTTGATTTTGCGGGTAGCTTCCTTGTTGAGGAAAAGCCTTTGAAGCTTGCGTTCGGTAAGCGCGTTGCCCTTCTGCACTTCCGCGCCGCACGTCTGAACTGACTTTTTATCGTGAGCTTTGGAAGAGCCAGTAGCGCCGCCGCAGCCGTCGCGACCCGTTTCGCCGCCGAGAAGGATTATTACGTCGCCTTCGGCGGGGCGTTCGCGGTAAATCATATCCGATTTTGCGCCCGCAACGACGAAGCCCGTTTCAAGCCTTTTTGCCTTATATCCGGGGTGGTAAACTTCGTCTACCTGACCGGTGGCAAGACCTATCTGGTTGCCGTAGGAAGAAAAGCCTGCCGCCGCGGTCGTTGTTATGACGCGCTGGGGAAGCTTGCCGGGCAGAGTGCTTTCAAGCGGTTCGGTAGGGTCAGCCGCACCCGTTATGCGCATTGACTGAAGAACGTAGGTGCGTCCCGAAAGAGGGTCGCGTATTGCGCCGCCGAGGCAGGTTGCCGCGCCGCCGAAAGGTTCGATTTCGGTGGGGTGGTTGTGCGTTTCGTTTTTGAACATTACGGTATACTTTTCGGGCTTGCCGTCAAGTTCCACGTCTACGTTTATAGAGCAGGCGTTGATTTCTTCCGATTCGTCAAGGTTTGCAAGTCTGCCGTCTTTTTTAAGTTTTTTAGCGCCTATGGTTGCTATATCCATTAGGCAAGGATACTTATCCTTTCTGCCTGCGTACAGTTCGGAGAAAAGGTCGTTGTAAAGTTTGTAAGCGTCCTTTACGCGCGCATTGTCGCCGTTTATTTCAACGCCGGTAATCTCGGTTGCGAAGGTTGTGTGGCGGCAATGGTCAGACCAGTATGTATCTATAACTTTAAGTTCGGTTTCTGTTGGGTCGCGCTTTTCGGAAATGAAATAATCGCGGACAAACGCTAGGTCTTCGACAGACATCGCAAATCCCATCTTTTTGTGGTATGCCGCAATTTCTTCGTCAGACATCTTAATAAAGCCGTTCACGCTTTCAACATCGGGAGCTTCCACGTGCTCGTGTGCAAGCGAGGCGGGCTTTTCAAGGCTTACTTCTTCGCTTTCGACGGGGTTGATAAGGTGCTTTTTAAGCTTTTCCACTTCCTCTGCCGAAGCGCCTTTTACCGCATAAACGCGGGCGCACTTGATTAAAGGACGCTCTTTCTGGGTGAGAAGCTGAACGCACTGAGCGGCGCTGTCTGCACGCTGGTCGTACTGACCGGTAAGGTAAGCTATTGCAAATACCGAGTAATCTTTGCCGAATTCAACGCTCTCCCTGTAAACGTTGTCTACGGGAGGTTCGGAAAATACGCCGGGGATAGCTTGTTCAAGCTCTTTTTCGCTCATGCCCTCCACGTCGTAGCGGATAAGCACGCGCACGTCCTTTATATCCTTTATGCCGAGGAGATTTTTCGCCTCGTCCATAACCTTTTTTGCCTGTAAATTATCTTTCTTTTCAACGAAAATTCTGTAAATCATATGCGCTCCATGCGGTAAAAATAATAAGGAGTTACTTAATATAACGCGGCGGAGCCGCCGCAAAATTAATTTTAAACAGATATAATCAGCCTTCGCGGTACTTTATGCCTATATCCGTGCGGTAAGACATGCCGTCCCAGCTTATGTTTTTGACTGCGGCGTAAGCTTTGGTGCGCGCCTCTTCGACGTCTGCACCCTTTGCAACCACGCCCAGAACGCGTCCGCCCGAAGTTACGAGCCTGCCGTCTTTCATCGCCGTGCCTGCGTGAACTATCTGACAGTCGCCCACGTCGCCTATGGTTATTTCTTTGCCTTTTTCATACTTTACGGGATATCCGCCGCTTGCAAGCACTACGCAAACGCACGCGCCGTCTTCCCACTCTATTTTAATATCCGAAAGTTTTTCGTCGGTTACCGCCTCGAATATGTCCATAAGGTCGGTTTTAAGCATCGGAAGAACTACCTGAGTTTCGGGATCGCCGAAGCGGGAATTGTATTCAACCACCTTCATGCCCTTGTCCGTACGCATAAGCCCGAAGTAAAGGCAACCCTTGAACGTTCTGCCCTCCGCATTCATTGCGTTCATTGTAGGAATCATGATTTTGTTCATGACTTCCTCTTCAAGCTCCTTCGTCCAGAACGGGCAGGGCGAGAACGTGCCCATGCCGCCCGTATTGAGCCCCTTGTCGCCGTCAAGCGCGCGCTTGTGGTCGCACGAGGTTATCATTGGAACTATCGTCTTGCCGTCGGTGAATGAAAGTACGGAAACTTCTTCGCCGGGGGTGTATTTGAGTCCGCGCATGCACTCTTCTATAACAACCTTGTTGCCCGCCGAACCGAACGCTTTGTCAAGCATAATCTGCTTTAAACCTTCTTCGGCTTCTTCCAAGGTGTTGCATATGAGTACGCCCTTGCCGAGCGCAAGACCGTCGGCTTTTAAAACTATGGGCGCGCCCTGTTTTTTTATGTATGCGAGAGCTTTGTCGTAATCATCGAAAATTTCCGATTCGGCGGTGGGTATGCCGTACTTTTTCATAAGGTTTTTGGAAAAAGCTTTGCTCGCTTCTATAATGGCGGCGTCTTTGCGGGGACCGAAGCAGCGCTTGCCTATGCCCTCGAGAGCGTCCACAAGACCTATTGCAAGAGGGTCGTCGGGAGCGACTACGTAATAGTCTATCTCGGGATGAGCTTGAGCAAACTCAACGACTGCGGGAATATTCATATAGTCGACGTTTACGTTTTCGGCTATCTGAGCGGTGCCCGCGTTGCCCTTCATGCAGTAAAGTTTTTCTACGCGCTTGCTCTTTTTAAGCGCAAGCAATATGGCGTGCTCCCTGCCGCCGTTGCCTATTACAAGTACGTTCATATTTTCACCTGTATAATTAAATTCTTAAGCGCGCCCAGAAAATTTATGTAGTTTCCGAACGCGCAGAGTATATAAAATTATTTAATGCCGAATGAATAGTTGCGGCATATGTGCGGGTCAATCAGTGTTTGAAGTGTCTGTCGCCGACAAATACCATAGCTATACCCGCAGCGTTGGCGGCGTCTACGGAATCCTTGTCGCGAACAGAGCCGCCCGGCTGAATAATTGCCGTGATGCCAGCCTTTACGCATTCTTCAACGCAGTCGGAGAAGGGGAAGAACGCGTCGGACGCCATAACCGAACCCTTGGCTTCGTCGCCCGCGTGCGCTATAGCCTGCTGAGCCGCCCATATGCGGTTGGTCTGACCCATGCCTATGCCCGTAGTTCTGCCGGGCTTGCCTATTACTATCGCGTTGGACTTGGTGTGCTTTACAACCCTCCACGCGAACATCATTGCCTCTACTTCCTCCGCGGTGGGCGCTCTGTCAGTTACAACGCCGAGTCCGTAAACGGTTTTATCCTTGCCCGAAGGGGTCTTGGTTACGGTAACTTCAGCCTTGCGTGAGAACAGACCCATATCTTCGTCCTTTATAAGGCATTCGTCGTACTCCTGAACGAGAAGTCCGCCGTAAACCTTTTTCATATCGCGGGCAGACTTGTCGCGGCGGGCGGAAATATCGTCTATCTGAAGAAGACGGATATTCTTTTTGCCTTCGAGAATTTCAAGCGCCTTTTCGGTATAAGCGGGCGCCATAACTATTTCGATAAAGATTTTGCTTATTTCTTCGGCAACCTTTTCGTCCACCGTGCCGTTGATTGCGAGTATTCCGCCGAACACCGATACGGGGTCGGAGGTGTATGCGCGCATATATGCTTCGTAAATGTCCTTGCCCGTGCCTACGCCGCAGGGATTTGCGTGCTTGCACGCTACCACCGCGGGGGTTGAGCCGAATTCCTTGAGAAGTTCAAGCGCGCCGTTTGCGTCGTTGATGTTGTTGTAGGAAAGTTCCTTGCCCCAGAGCTGCTTTGCCGAAGAAAGCGAACCTTTGCGGATAAACGGCTCGTTGTAGAATACTGCCGTCTGCTGAGGGTTTTCGCCGTAGCGCATATCCTGCGCCTTTTCGTAAGCGAAAGTTATTGTATCGGGGTACTGTATGCCGAGCTGGTCTGCAAGATAGTTGGAAATAAGGCTGTCGTATACGGCGGTATGAGCGAATACTTTGTACTGAAGGTACTTTTTGGTTTCAAGCGATACGCCGCCGTTTGCAAGCTCTTCAAGGACTTTGGCGTAGTCCTTGGGGTCTACGATAACGGCTACGTCCTGATAGTTCTTTGCAGCCGCCCTTATCATTGTAGGGCCGCCGATATCTATGTTTTCAATGCACTCGGCAAAGTCTGCGCCGCGCGCAAGAGTGGCTTTGAACGGATAGAGGTTTACCGCCACTATGTCTATGGTGTTGATGTTGAGCTCTTCGAGCTGCTTCATGTGCTCGGGATTGGAGCGCATGGCAAGAAGTCCCGCATGTACGTTGGGATGAAGGGTTTTTACCCTGCCGTCGAGGCACTCGGGGAAACCCGTTATTTCCGATATGCCTATGACTTTGAGACCCGCGTCTTTAAGAGCCTTAGCCGTGCCGCCGGTTGATATTATTTCAAAACCGTTTGCTATAAGTCCCTTGCAGAAGTCCACAACTCCCGTTTTGTCAGAAACGCTGACAAGCGCCCTTTTTTTCATCTCCATTTATGTAAACCTCACGAATATAATATTTTTCAAACCGCCGCATTGCGGCGTTTTTGCAAATTGACCGCGTACTATGCCCCAATCAACCGAGCACGATAACCTTGCGGCCTTCCTTTATTACCTTGCCCTCGCACAGCTTTTTGACGCAGTAAGGCAGAAGCTTGTGCTCCTCTTCAAGAATGCGCGACTGAAGCGTTTCGGGCGTGTCGCCGTCGGCTACTTCCACCGCGCGCTGAGCGATTATAGCGCCGCCGTCGGGCACTTCGTTGACAAAGTGAACGGTGCAACCCGAAATTTTTGCGCCGTAATCGAGCACGGCTTTGTGCACCCTGAGCCCGTAAAACCCGCCGCCGCAGAACGACGGAATGAGCGAAGGATGTATGTTTATTATTCTGTCTTCAAAGTTCTTTATAAAACTTTCGGGAATTATTTTAAGCCAGCCCGCAAGCACGATGTAATCAATTGAAAGCTCTTTTAAAAGTTCTGTAAGAGCCGAGTACAGCGTTTCAAGGTCGGGATAGTCGGCTTTTGCGAATACCTCCGCGCGGATGCCGTGCTTTTTTGCGCGTTCGATTGCGCCTATGCCGCTTTTTGAAGCTATAAACACGGATATTTCGCAGAAGTTATCGCGTTCGTTGGCGTCTATTACCGACTGAAAATCAGTGCCGCCGCCCGAAGCAAATACAGCTATGCGCTTCATTTTATAAGTTTAACCCCGCTGCCTTTTATAGCTTTGCCTATTACGCAGCACTCTTCGCCCGTCGACCTTAAAATTTCCATAGTCTTTTCGGCGTCGCGCTTGCTTACGCACACAACCATACCTATGCCCATATTGAAGGTGTTGTAAATCTGCTCGTCGGAGATGCCCGATTTTTCCTGCATGATTTTGAATACGGGGGGAACTTCGTAAGAGCGCATCCAGATTTCGCAACCGATTCCCTTGGGGAAGATGCGGGGAATGTTTTCGATAAAACCGCCGCCCGTGATGTGGGCTATGCCCTTTACGTTGACCTTTTCTATAAGGTTGAGTATGGAGCGGACGTATATTCTGGTAGGACGCAAAAGCACGTCTATTGTACGCGCGCCGAGGCGGGGATCGTACTTTTCAAGCTGCGCTTTGTCTTCGCCGAAAAGCTTTCTTACAAGCGAATAGCCGTTGGAATGCACGCCGCTTGACTTAATGCCTATGAGCACGTCGCCGGACTTTATTTTGCTGCCGTTTATAATCTTCTTTTTGTCAACTACGCCTACGGCAAAACCAGCGATATCGTATTCGCCGTCTGCATAGAATCCGGGCATTTCAGCCGTTTCACCGCCTATAAGCGCAGCGCCGGACTGCCTGCAGCCTTCGGCTACGCCTGCAACTACCGTTGCAACCGTTTCGGGGGAAAGTTTGCCCGTTGCAAAATAATCGAGGAAGAACAAAGGCTTTGCGCCCTGGCAAACTATGTCGTTCACGCACATGGCGACGGCGTCTATGCCTATGGTGTTGTGCTTGTCCGCAATGAATGCGTACTTGAGCTTGGTGCCTACGCCGTCAGTTCCCGCTACCAGAACGGGATTTTTCATACCCTTGGAAAGTTCGTAAAAGCCGCCGAAAGAACCTATATCGCCCAATACGTTATTGTTATAGGTAGACTGCACGTACTGCTTCATCAGCCTTACGGCTTCGTATCCTCTTTCAACGTCTACGCCGCTGTCCTTATAAGAAATAGCCATAAATCCTTTTATACCTCGCTTATTCTAGTTTGAGTTTATCTGCCTCGTACTCGTCCACGGCGTAAGGGTATTCGCCCGTGAAGCAGCCCTGGCAGAAATTTAAATTGCATTGCTTGCAAGACTGTGCAAGATGTTCGACGGAAAGATAACGCAAGCTGTCTGCGCCGATGCTTTTACAGATCTGGTTTTCGTCTTTGTAAGCGCCGATGAGCTGTGAATAACTCTGCGTGTCTATGCCGAGATGGCAAGGGTGCTTTACAACAGGCGAACATATGCGTATGTGCACTTCCTTTGCGCCCGCTTCGCGCAGAAGATTGATTATCTTGCGCATTGTAGTGCCGCGCACTATCGAGTCGTCTATTATTATTATCCTTTTGCCGCGGATATTTGCACGGATGGCGTTCATTTTTACGTTGAGGCTGCTTTCGCGCTGGCGCTGGTCGGGCTGAATGAAAGTTCTGCCCACGTACCTGTTCTTTGCCAGCGCTTCCACAAACGGAATTCCGCTTTCCTCAGCGTAAGCGCGCGCCGCAACGTTTGCACTGTCGGGCACGCCCGCAACCATATCCGCTTCCACACCGTAGTGCCTTGCAAGCAGTCTGCCCGCTTCCTGACGGGCGGCGTATACGCTGCAACCGTCTATAACGGAATCATGACGGGCAAAATATACGTATTCGAATATGCACAAGCGGCTTTCCTTGGGAATATCGTCCATCATGTGCGATGTTATGCCCTTTGAATCTATAACGACTATTTCGCCCGGCTTAACATCGCGCAGGAAGTTTGCGCCGACCGCGTCGAGCGCGCAACTTTCGCTTGCAACCATAACGT
>NXNN01000047.1_pt1 | contig 23198 bp, 8 predicted proteins | sample 2041041 | NCBI WGS metagenome assembly NXNN01 (sample SAMN07660617, study PRJNA407663) | chicken gut metagenome | isolation source: caecum content treated with Lincosamide | host: Gallus gallus domesticus | place: Czech Republic: Brno | collected 2016 | reverse complement strand
ACGTAACAATCCAACGACGTAACAATCCAGCGGGTGTAATAGTCCAACGCACGTAACAATCCAACGTGTGCAACAATCCAACGGACGTAACAATCTAGCGGGTGTAACAGTCCAACGACGCAACAATCCAACGGATGTAACAATCCAACGGATGTAACAATCCAACGGACGCAACAATCCAACGCACGTAACAATCCAACGACGTAACAATCCAGCGGGTGTAATAGTCCAACGCACGTAACAATCCAACGCACGTAACAATCCAACGGATACATTACAATCTCAAATGAAAGGCTGGTTTGTAGCTTTTACAGCACGGCAATGGAAAACATCCTCCGCAAAAGCGGAGGATGTTTTATTAAGCCTATATCAAAGTTTCAGTCTTATTCAGACTGTCGCACCCTCAAGTGCCGTGCAAACATCTTTAAGGAAGTTGTACACATATCCGAAGTAGGAATCAAATTCGTTTTTGTCCTCTTCAACTATAAGCTGGTTTTCATAAATATCTTCGGTCGCATCCCAGTACTTGAGCATTTCTTCTTTGTAAGTCGCAACCGTCTCGTCATCGGGTTCAGCCGCATTGACTGCGGAGTTGTAACCGATATAAGTTATTTCAAGGTTCATAAGCGACTGAAGAAGAGTGTTTTGGGTATCAACTTCAAAGATGTCTTCCATGGCAAGCACAAATCCGCCGTGGTAGAGGTTGATAGTGCTATCCATATACAGAAGTACAAACTGTTCGTCAGGAGTAAGCGAAAGAACTGCGGTAGTTATTGCCGTAACATTTTCAGCAGTGAATTCAAATTCAGGTCCGGCAAATATAAACATCGAACCTGCATCTGCGGCTGTCATCTGAAGTTTGAGCGATGTCCAGAAGTAACTTGCATTTTCGGCAAGGAATGCACGCAGCCCGGTCAGTTTTTCGTATTCTTCCTGCGAAAGACCCATAATAGAAAGATTGTTTATATAGTCTGTTCTGGCGTCGTAAACGCTGTTGTAAAGAGGTTCAGCAGAAATTCCGCTGCCGAAAGGCATATTGTAGTAAGCATTTATAACAGCTTCAGAGCCCGATTCAAGTATGGCCTTTTCGCTTGCAAGCATCTGTTCGTAAGAAGCGAGGAAGGGAAGGAAGTATTCCATACCCATAGATTCGGAGCCGCTGTACAAATCGATGTAAGTCTGAGCAAGCGATACGTTTGCGGTAGATATCTCAAGATTCTTGAATTCATCTGCATATCCGCCCATATTGTCGCCGAGCTCGCTTTCGTCGTAAGACCATTCTTTCTCGAATATAGGGTCGCCGTTTTCATCGGTTGCCTGAACGTAGTTGCCATCTTCATCAACTACGGGCTTGCCGTCTTCGCCGATTTCATATACGGGAACAAGTTCGGATTTGAACATATTGTAATAGTCTAAATACTTGTTATATACGTCGCCGAGCAGTTCGTCGAACTTAGCGCTGTCTTTAAGACCGCCTACCCATTCTCCGTCGTGCGCCGCTATAGCATCCGCCATATTCGTGCAGAAATATTCGATATCCACATTGGCATAACCTTCCATAGCGAGCAACAATGAAGTGAATACATTGTAAGCGGTATCTTCTTCGTCAGAGGTAAGGTTTATGTTAAGTGCGCCTGCATAGTACGTATAAATGAAGTTAGCAAAGTCTGAGCCGAGGTAACCGTCTATGGGATAGAGTGCCATAGAAGGCAAACCTTCACTGTACATGAAGTTGAGCGAGCTTAAAAAGTTATACTGTTCGTTAGGCATAAGGTTTGCAAATGCTTTGAACATTTCGCCAACTTTAGCCTGGAAAGCTTTTGCCTCTTCTGTTTCAGCGGTTATAAGTTCGTTGTCTTCAGTGTACTGAAGGAAAAGTTCAGTATACGTTGTCCACAGTCCCAAAACGTCATCGTCGTAAATGGAGGAGTCAAGCAGCTGACTGTAACCAAAATCACCCGAATAAATTTCATTCAAGGTATCGTTGAGGAACGCCTGATAGAGGAAGATGTACGTTGCATCGAAGCTGGACGAAGTTTCGTCTTCGGTAATATACTTTGCAAGGAACTCCAGCGTAGCTTTTTCAGCATTTCTGTACTCGATTATGAACGCAGTGCTTTCCATAAGCAGCATCGTATCGGGATTGTTGGGGTCATAATTTTCAGACATATACTGCATAATGAACTGATAAGCGTAAGCCGAGTTCAGCTGTATGCGCAGTTCATTAAGCGGTAAGGGCAACATCATGCCGGAAAGGTTGCTTACCTTTGTAAGAGAGGAAGTAGGGTCTTCTGACTCATCGTCAAGGTAATCGGCGACATAGTAGCGGTAAAGTATTTCAAAGAAGTCGCCTTGTTCTCTCCAACCGTTGATAAGAGGGTAAATGCTGTCAGACATAGCTGCATTTTCGTTTATCTCGGTAAGAGTGGTATAAGCTTCGTCGATATGAACGGCGTTGTCTTTCAAAAGCTGAGCCATTTCATCGGTAAGCCAGCCGCTGTGATCTGCGGGTGAAGCAAAATCTTTAAGCTCGTTATAGGCATTTACCGACCATTCGAGAACCTGCGCAACCTTCTTCATGTAAGAGGAATCGCAAAGCGTGTTTGAAAGACCGCCCATGGTAAGGGCAACATCCTGACCGTCTTCTTTGCTGTTGTAAACAAGAGTGTTTGCAAAGTAATCGGTGTCAGTGAAGATTTCGTTGGTGAGCATATCGCCCAGAGAGAAGAGGAGTGCGGTATCTTCATCCGTCTCATCGCCAAGCTTTTCAGCTGCAGCCAGAGCTTTTTCGGGCGTGTCGCAAACGTATTCGATTATGCCGGAAGCGCTTGTGGTGAAAGCATCGGTATAAACGCTGTTTTTAACGGTGTTCATCCATACGTTATAGCCGTATACAAGAGCCACATGGGCAACGCTTTCTATTTCGCTCTTTTTGATATAGGAAGCCTGGTCTTTGGTAAAGTTGAAATAAGTTTCCAACAGGTCAAGCGCTTCCTGCGCATCTGCGGTGCTCAGACTTGCAGGCAATGCCATTTCGGGGTTATCAGATGTAGGTCTTCTGTAACAATCCCAGTCAAGATTTGAAAATTTAGCCGCACCGTCTATAAAGCGCGATACATCGCTGTATTTTACAGTTATTTCAAAAGTCTGGGCAACATTACCGCGGTATTTTACAGTAATGGTGTTCTTTGCTTCGGGCGTCTGCGCAGTAGCGGCGGAGGGATTGAAGCCTTCAAACGTAAGATCAATAGTCCTTACGTTGCGCGTTACCGAACCGTCAGGGCTTTTAATGGTAAGCGAAAGTCCGGTTGTGTCCAGCTTGGTTTCGTGGCTGCCATACTCTTTTTTGTTGGGAGCTCTGAAAGTGTACTGCGGTTCGCAGACGGAAATATTAAAGCTGCCTTCAAATTTTTCGCCGTTCTTTTCGTATTTGGCGTTAAGGGTAAGGGTATCTTTCGCCACAGAGGTATCAAAATTCTCAATGGTGAGCGCAGCGTCGCTGTAATTTACCGAAAGCCTTGTGCCGTCGTCGCGCGTTATGTTAAGACGGGGCTGAGCGTCGGCAAACTGTTCGCCTATAAAGTAAACATACTTTTCGGCAGGCTGAAAGCGGGGAACTACCGTAATCTGAAGTTCGGTCGATTTGCCGCCGTAGGTAATGGTAAGCGTCTGCGCGCCTTCCTTGTTCTTGTCGTAGCCGCTTACTTCAACGCCTTCGGAATTGAGCGCGATTGATGAATCGCCCACAATAAGTTTTCCTTTGGAAAGGTCGAGGTCATTTCCGAGGACGTAAACAATCTGAGGCATGTTGTTTTTGTCCAAAGAAATTTCGCTGACCTTTTCATTGCAAGCCGTCAGAGCAAACAACGAACACATCAGTATTACCAGCACGGATAAACCGGCCAACAATGCTTTTCTCATAAATTCACCTTTTTCCTGTTAAGTTTATCGTTTAGCTTACGGCGGCGCCGTTAATCGGCGCCGCCGAACGGTGTTTTATTCAGCCGTCCATACGGCATATAATGTTGTTCCTACAGCTGCGGAGCTTATTTCGTCAAGCTGATAAACAGCCGCGCCGCCGGGTGTCTCTGCCCAACCGCCGAACACGAAGCCTTCTCTTACGGGTGCGGAAAGCTTGTAGCTGAAGTTGAGGTTTGTAATGCCCGCTTCGGTTATGGTAACCGATACAAGGTAACCGCTTTGGTCAGCATCCGAGCCCCATACAACGGGACGGTAGGAGGTGTTCCAGCGCGTATTCCAGCCATCGGGCTGAGCGTCTGATTCCGCATATACGGTAAGAGAATTGCAACCGTAGAATGCATGTGCGCCTATGAACTGAACATTTGCGCCGATGAATACGCTTGTAAGAGCCGAGCAGTTGCGGAATGCCTGCTTGCCTATTGTTTTTACGGTTGAAGGTATGTTCAGCGAAGCGAGTGCGGAACAGCCGTAGAATGCATAATCGCCAATTTCTTCCGCGCTGCCTAAATTAACTTCGGCAAGGGAGGAGCATTTATAGAACGCGTATGAACCGATGCTTTCAACGCTTGCGGGCATTTCCGCCGCTTTAAGGCTTGTGCAGCTATAGAAAGCGCGTTCGCCTATCGTTTTTACGTTTTTGCCGAAAGAAACTTCCTGCAATGCTGCACATTTATAGAATGCTCTTTCGCCTACCGTCTCTAAAGCATCGCCCATAACAACGCTTTTAAGCGTAGGGATATTTGCAAATGCCTGATAGCCTATCGTTTTTACTCCGTCGCCTATAACTACGGCGTCTATGCCGCCGTTCTTTATAAGTTCGCCCGATTCTTCGGTAGCGTCGGGGTCTTCATAAGTGTAACCGCTTTTATAGAATGCGTAATCGCCTATCTCGGTAACGCTGTCGGGAATTACAAGCTGGTCAGAGTCGGTATCGGAAGTTGCCGTACCAAGCGCGCACATATAAAATGCGCTTCTGCCTATTCTTGTTATGCCTTCGGGAAGTTCTGGCAGGTTAAGATTTTCGCAGCGGTAGAAGGTATAATCGTTAATTTCGGTAAGATTAGCGGGAAGAGTAACAAAAGTCATTTTTTTGCATTCGTAAAAAGCGCTTTTGCCAATGTACTTCACGCTGTCGGGCATCGTAACGCCCGTAATGCCTTCCTGAAAACTGAAGGCATATTCGGCAATTCCCGCCGTGCCGTCGGTTACGGATACGCTTCCAACGCTTTCGTCATCTTTGTAGCCGACTATCCAGTTGCCTGCATACACAACTCGGTCGGCGTTTGTCCAGATGCCCGAATTTTCAAAGGCGCTCATGCCAATGTTTTCTACGGTATCAGGTATGGTGATTTCGGTCAGCGTAGCGCATTCCTTGAACGCGTTAGCGCCTATATAGCGGAGGGAGCTTTCCCCGAGCATATCTTCGGCTTCATCGTCGCGTGCGCCTAAAACTATGAACGAAAGACCCGATTTTTCGAATGCGCTGTCGCCTATGCTTACAACGCCTTTGCCGATGATAACGTTGTTTACGGTAGAGCCGTCTTTGAATGCGGCTTCGCCGATGTATTTTACGCTGTCGGGAATGGTGATAAGGTTATTGAAATTCTTGCAGTTTGCAAAGGCATAATCTGCAATGCCTATTGTGCCTTCTTCAATGTCTGGCGCAGTTTCGCTGTCTGTACCCAAAAGCCAGCCGTCAAGGTAGTTGGTCTGCGTAGTCGACCAGAGTGCCGTCATTTTGAAAGCTTCCTTAGAAATTTTTTCAAGTCCGCTTCCAAGTTTTACGTCTGCAAGTTTAGAACATCCGTAGAAAGCCTGAACGCCGATAGTCTTAAGCTTATCTCCGAGCTGAGCGGAAACAAGTTCAGTGCATTCGGCAAACGCGTAATCGCCAAGGCTTTCAACATTTTCGCCGAGGGTTACAGCGGTAAGAGCTTCGCATTTGCGGAACGCGTCTGTACCGATAGCGGTAAGACCGCTTCCCATTTCAACCGACTTAAGCGCCGAACAAGCGGAAAAAGCTCCTTCTTCAAGCGTTGTTACGTTGTCGGGAATGGTTACCGCAGCGAGTGCGCTGCATCCGTTGAACGCATTTTCAGGAATTACTGTAAGTCCTTTGCCCAGCGTAACTTTGGTGATTTTGCGGCAGTATTCAAATGCCTGAGCGCCAATCTGCGTAACGCTGTCTGGAATGACCAGGTCAGTTTCAAGCAAGCGGCAGCTCTGGAAAGCTTTTGCGCCAATAGTTTTGAGCCCCTCGGGAAGCGTAACGTTTGTAAGCATGGAACAGTTAGCAAAAGCCTGTTCGCCGATTTCCGTTATGTTCTTTCCGAGTACTATTGAGGTGAGCGAGTTTTTGTTGTAGAAAGCACCGTCGCCTATCTTCGTAACAGGTTTCGAGCGGTAGACGTCGGGGACGACTACGTCGCCCTCGGCAGTGCCGATTCCGCTTACTTCGTATGCGGTGCTGCTGTCTATAAGTTTGTAAGTAAGTCCGTTTTCCGCTTCGCGGTCGTATGTGATGGGGTCGGACCAGGCGGAGTCGGAATAGCTTTCGTTGCTCCCGCTTACGGCTTTTACCCTGAAGGTATAAGTGCCTGCGCTGAGCCTTTCAAAAGAGTAGTAGTTCTTACCCGAATCGGCTTCCGTGGTTTCGCCGTCGCCTTCTATGCGTATTGTATAGAAGGCTGCGTCGGTAACTTCGTTCCACATCAGCGTAAGTTCGGCTTCGTCCACGTTAAGTCCCGTAGGCGTTGCAAGTTTAGGGCTTCCGCAACCGGCAAGCACTGTGAATGCGAGCAGAACGGGGAGGAAGAACCATACTCCAAGCTTTTTAATTGTGCGGTTCATCAGTCGGTTTCGCCTCCTTGTCTGGCAGAGCCGTTGATATCGTTAAGTGCTTTTTTGTCCCGGATAATTTCGTGCAGCCACTTGAACTTGAACTTGCGCACGGCGATATCAAGAAGCACAAATACAGTGCTGAGGATAAGCAACACAAGCGCAGGGTTATAAGTTCTGTGCAAGATCTTTTCGAACGAAGCGAATATTTCAACGGGATCTTCAATCACTTTGCCGCCGCCGTTTTCAGCGATGTCTGTAAGCAGTTTCAGTCCTTCTTCGGGGTCGCGCAAAGCGTTGTACTCGTCGGAGTAAGAAAAAGTTTTGTACATAGCCACATCGGAAATAACCGTGCCTGAGGCGTCAAGTTTTTCAATTAAAATTTTGTAAACTCCGCGATAAGTTATATCAAAGTCAAAGCTTATGTTGTTTCCGAGCGACGTTACGGGCACGCCCTGATTGTAGTAATACTTTGCGTCTTCAGAAACCGGCGTTACCGTAAGGCGTACGCTTTCGCCGTCTTTAAGCGCTTCGCTTGTGTAAACGTCTACGCGGGTAGAGTAGTTTTTGGTAGTGGTATTTATAACAAAGTCGAGTATGTCGGGTTCGGGCGGCTGCATGGGCGCAAGGCTTTCGGCTATATTTTTAATGAGCTGTCTGCCTATGCTGTCTGCAATGAATTCCGCCGACCAGTAACCGCTCAGGTCGCACATAAAGCTGCCTACGTTGCCCGCACCAAACTGCCATGCCGCATAGATGGGCACATATTCGTAGATGAGGGGGGCGGAGGCGCCGTCTTTAAGCAGCGTACCGTAATATCCGTTGAGCACGGGTATTTGCGTGGAAGAATTCATGCCCGCAAAGATGCTGGTAAATTCGCCTATGGCGGGGGTGAATTCAATATCTTCCTGCATTTCTGCAAGCTTGATTTCTGCAAGGTCCTGACTCATGCAGGTGCTTACCATACCCTGATTTACTTCGTCAAGGGTAAGTCCGTAGTAGTTGCCGTGGCCGCGGTCAGCTGTTTCCTGCATCATCTGCGAAGAGCTGCTGCTGCCTCCGACTGTTATGACGGACATTGTAATACCGTTTTTGTAGTTGTAATCGATGTACCTTCCGTACCAGTTGTTGTCGTTATCCGAATTGGAGTTGAGGTGGTCGGAAGGGTTACCGTCGGTAATAAGAATTATATGCTTTCTTGAAACGTCCACAGAGGCGAGCGCGCGGCCTGCAAGGTCAATCGCGCCGGAGAATACCGTGCCGCCTTGACCCGCCGAGCTTTCGCCGAGATGGTTGATGGCGTCGCGAATCTTTTCCTTCTGCGTTACGGGCAGTACGCTTACCTCTTCAGAAGCGGAGGTAGAGAAACTCATAACGCCGCAGTAGTCGCGGTCATTCAGCGAATCAAGCGTGTCTTCTGCGCCCTGAATTGCGGCTTCAAATCTGCCGCTGCTCATCGAACCTGAGCTGTCCACTACAATCATTACTGCAACGGGCGGAGCGTAGTCTATCGCCTGCACGGGAAGCATTTCCTGATACAGCGAACCCTGCATATCTTCGCGGTTGTACGCGTGGGGAGTGGGCTTGCCGTCAGCGCCTGTATCGTTCTGACCGCCTGCCGTGAACAGACTGCCGCCAAGGCTGTAAACGTATTCGTAAAGCGCCTGGTCGAAGTTTGCGGGCATGGAAGCATCGGTAAGGTCTGCGTTTGAAATGTTTACAAGCACAACCTGTTCGTATGCGCACAGCTCTTTGGAATTCTGGGGAAGAATTGACCAGTCGCTGTGTATATTCATTACTGTAACATTATAATTCTCAGAAAGTATATCGTCAAGCTCTGCAGCTTCGCCCACAATATTTTCAAGTATAAGAATATTGCTTAAAACGTTTATCTCCAGATATGACTGATAAACATTGTTCTGTGTTATAAAGTCGTCGCTTTCGTCAACGGTAATGCTGAAAGTTATGTCGTGCATGCCTGAAGACTGGAAAGTGTGCGGTATTTCAATCTCGTTATCGCCGGGCGAAAGAGTTACCGATACCGCTTCGTCCTCGAAGTTGTTATCTGCAAGCGTTACGGCAACGTTGATGTCCTGTTCCTGCGTGTTAAAAATGTTGAGCGTTATGTTAACAGACTGGTTAAGCACAACTCTTTCTTTCGGCATAGAAGCAGAGGTTATCTGAATTTCGCCGTGTTCTTCGTCGGGGAAGCTTACGGTATCAATTGTAGTGCCGCGCGCGGCTATCAGCTGAGCTGTATCCTTTGCCGATTGGTCCGTTTCAAATCCGTCGGAGAGGAGCACAATTTTAGAAGTTTCGGGGTTGCTGAACTGCTGGGAAGCAAATTCAAGCGCGCCCTTTATGTTTGTGGCGCTCTTATCGGGCGATTGCGAGGCAAGATACTGGCGGTAAACGCTTTGCGAATCGTAAGATAAGGGAGCGGCATAAACAGTGTCGTAACCGAATGTGACGATGCCTATTTTATAGTTCTCGTCGCACATGTTGATTATGGTCTGGAGGTATTCTTCTTTCTTTTCTGCCTGTTCTTCATTGCTGTCCGAAACGTCCATGACTACCATAAGTTCATTTTCGCGGTTGGGAACAGTGAACGTGAAGTACAGCCCCGCAATGAGCGCTACGCAGAAAATTACGGTAAGGACGTGGAGTGAAACCGATATTACGCGGTTGCGCGTGCGCCTGAATTTTTTAGGTATCCTGAAGAATGGAATAAGCGTAATAAGCAGCGCGGGTATAAGCAGGAACAGCAACCACGGGTTAGAAAAATTAACAGTAAAATTACTCATTGCTTTAGCTCCCGTCAAAGATTTTCGCGAGAGTGGAGAAGCCACTCAGCGCAAAGCAATACAAGCGCGGCTATCGCAAACCACATAATAAGGTCTTCATTGCCTTCTTCCTCGGTGGTTTCCACCTCGATTACAGGCAATCTGTCCGCCTTTCGCGTTATGTTGCTCTCGTCATTAGGTATGTGCACAAAAAACTGTTCAACTATCGTCGCACCCGACATATCTGTCTGGGTAACGGTGTAGTCACCCGGCTGATCCGCAACGATGGTGGCGGGCAGCTCTTCAAAAGACTGCGTACCCGTAGGCCCTGCCACGCTCAGGTCTTCGCCGCGAGCGTTCAAGCTTACGCTTTCGCCAACTTCAAAGGAATGCGATTTAAGCGTCGCGGGCAGGTAATAGTTGAATATATTGAACATCATGGTACTGAAATCGACAACGACGCTGAAGTTCGATTTGTTGAGGTCGATTGCAAGCACCACAATTTTGGCGTCGGGTTGGTTCTTTGCCAGAAGCACGGGCAGGCCGTTGAAATAGAAAAGCTCGTCGTATCCTTCGGGATTGCTTATAACTTTGTACTGCGACACAGTTATTCTGGAAGGGTCCATAAGCTGAGTTATGGGGCTGGGCGTGCCTGAAGCAAGGGTGGAGTCGGAATCAACTGTTTCCGTTCCGCTTACTGTAAATCCGCTGCCTTCCGGCGCCTTGTCGGGGTTGGAGAATATAACCACGCCGTCGGTAGGCGTTACCTCGGGCATAGTGTGTTCAAAGATATAAAGGTCGTAGCCCGTCGTTTTGGCGCTGCCGGGCGCAACCCTGTCTATCTGAATGTCCCAAGTGTTTTTAAAGAATGTGCGCGCATAATTGAGCACGCCGCTGTAAAAGTTGTTGGCGTTGCTGCTGGAGTATTGAACTTTAAGCACTTCTCTCGTTCCGCCGTAAACGTTGAACCAGTTGTCGCGCTGGAAGCTGTCATCTTCGTCTATATGCACGTACATTTCCGAGTATGAAGAAATCGGAGCGCCGCTGCCTGAAAAATCTGCCGAGCTGAACGTAAGCGTTTTCTGCGGTTCGGCGTCGCTGAGGTAGGCAGTTTTTTCTGCCGTAAGGGTAGCTGAGCCGGAAGCCGAGCCGTTTGCGCCCATTACTTCGCAGGTAACGTTTACCGATTTTGCCATACCGAAACAACCTACATCCACGTTAAAGGTGTAGGTATTCTCGTTGAGTACGGGGGTAACGTTGAGAACGGCTGCATTCCAGTCGTCGTCTGCAGAGACATCTACGACCGTAAAAGAGCCTTTATCTATGTATTCGGTACCCGTATAGTAAATTATTTCCGCTTGGGAATTTAAGGAAAGTACCTGTTCGGCAAGTTCAGAAGCGCCGTCTATATCGGCTGAGCCGTAACTGCATACATTGTCTTCCCTGAGTACAGAAAGTTTGCTTTCCAGTTCGTCGGCGTTGTCGTGCGTAAGGCGCGAAACAACGAAATGCGCGTCGGAATCGGCAAGTATGACAGAAACAATGCCGTCGCTGAGCGACAGGGTCTGTTCTGCCATAGACTGTACTTCGTCAATTGCTCTCTCAAAGCGTGTTTTATTTTCAGATGCAACCATCATGCTTGCAGACGCGTCGATAATAGCCACTTTCTCGTTTCTGGAAGTGCCTGAAACGACGGGAACTGCAGGCTGCGCCATCATGAGCGCAAGACTCGCCAGAAGAAGTATCTGGAAAATGAGTATGAGCAGATTGCGCAGTTTGCTTATCGGCAGACGGTTCTTTCTGTATTTAAGACTCAGTTTCCATATAAAGGTGGAGGAAACGAGCTTTTGTTGATAGTTGGGGCGCAGGACGTAAATAAGTATGAGCACTGCCAGCGATAGCAGACCCAGAAGCCCCAGAGGTAGTAGTAAAGTCATTCCAAAATACCAGTTTTCAAAAGTTCACCGAAAATTGCTTTTTCTATGGGTTTATCAGTGCTGACGGAAATAAAGCCCGCCCCGCGCGACGCGCAGAAGGAGCTCATATCCTCTGTATAATCTTTCAGCGCTTCCTCGTAAGCTTGTTGCATTCCTCGCGTAATTCTCATCTTCATGTTGCGTTCGTCAAGGGCGTCCGCAGCTTCGCTGTCGATAAGGTTTACGCGTCCCGAATATGCGGGATCTTTTTCTTCGGGCGTCATAATCTGAACAAGCAGCACCTGACGTTTTTTATAGCTGAGGTAGTCAACGGCTTTTTTCCAGTTGCTTTCGGTAAAGAAGTCCGAAATTATAACGCTGAGACCGTTTGCCTGAGAAACCTCAGAGCCGACAATCGACTTTTCAAGGTCGGCGTCGTCTTCAAATTTCAGGTCGTCGAACTGACTTACCGCGCGGAAGAAGGGCGTTTTGCCCACAATGAGCCCGAAGGGGTCTTCTGCCTTGGTGCCGTGCAGCATGCGGTAGCTGAGCTTGTCCATGTTATGAACGGACAAAAAGCCGAGCGCGGCGGCAAATGCCGTTGCGTATGCGGCCTTCTGCTGTGAGATTTTACCCATAGATGCAGAGCAGTCAAGGTATATCTGCGTGTGCATCTGTCTTTCGTCCGTAAATAATTTAAGGAAATATTTTTCGAAGCGGCTGAACAGGTTCCAGTCGATGCGACGGATATCGTCGCCGAGCATGTACTCGCGGTAATCGGCAAATTCGACGGTCTGACCATAGGTTTTAACCAGGTGCTTGCCGCCGAAAAAGCCTGAAAGTTCGCGCTTTAAATTGAGCGCGCACGTCTCCAAACGACTGAAAAAATCATCGTTCAAGTAGGAAACACTCATTATTTTTTACCGAATAAACGCTTCTTTTTTTCTTCCGAAGCAGTAGCGGCTTCGGCCTTTGCTTCTCCGCCGATGCCGTATTTTTTGCTTACTTCGGCAATAATCATTTTAATGACATCGTCGGGCGAAACGCGCTCGGCAATGGCTTCAAAGTTCATCTTCATGCGGTGGCGGAGTACGGGGTAAGCGAGTTCGTTAACGTCGCTGTAAGCAACATTGAAACGACCTCTCATAAGCGCTTTAACCTTTGCCGCAGAAATAAGCGACTGACCTGCACGGGGGCTTGCGCCGAGGCGTACATACTTTTTAGCTGCTTCGCTTGCGCATTCGCTGTCGGGGTGTGTGGCGGAGCAGAGCGTCATTGCATAGCGCATTACGTCTTCAGCCACGGGTATCTGGTTAGCGGTGTTGCGCATAGCTATAAGCTGTTCGCCGTTGCAAGCGGGCGCCGCAACTTCCGCCATGGTTTTTTGCGTCATGTCAACTATCGCCATAAGCTCGTTGAGGCTGGGATTGGGAACTACAAGTTTGAACATAAAGCGGTCCATCTGCGCTTCGGGCAGGGGGTATGTACCGTCCTGTTCAACAGGGTTCTGCGTTGCAAGCACGAAGAAAGGTTCGGGCATTTTTCTGGAAACGCCCATAACGGTAACGGTGTGCTCCTGCATCGCTTCAAGAAGTGCCGACTGAGTTTTAGGCGTTGCACGGTTGATTTCGTCCGCAAGAATAATGTTGCTGAATATAGGACCGGGCTGGAAGCTGAAGGTGGAGTTGCCGGTTTCGTCCTTTACTATTATGTTGGTACCGGTAACGTCCGCAGGCATCAGGTCGGGCGTGAACTGAATACGGGAGAAGGGGAGGTCGAATACTCTGCCCAGCGTTCTTACAAGCCTTGTTTTGCCTACGCCGGGAACGCCTTCAAGCAGTACGTTGCCGCCTGCTATCATTGCAATAATCGTGCCTTCGACAACATCATTCTGTCCTATAACGTCGCGTCTGATCTGTGTGAAAATTTCTTCGCACTGTTTGCTGAATTGCTGAATATTTTGCTCTGTAATCATAGTTTAGTAAATCCTTTATTTATTTGAAGCCGTAATCTGCGCAGTGCGTCAGATACTGCCGAAGTATCCTTGTATGAATTCCACTAATTCGGGAGGGTAGTTTCCGCTGTTGTTTAATATTTCCATAGCCATATCGTAATAGCTTTCAAAAACGTCGCGGTAATCGGTTTCGCCGTCAATAATCTGATTACTGTCAGACCAGCTGCCGCCGGCGCCGTCGCCCTGGCCGTCGCCCTGACCTTCGCCGGGCTGACCGCCTTCGCCTGTGCCGGTGCCTTCGCCCGTAGAACCGTCGCCGTCGCCTTCGCCGCCTTCGCCGGCTTCGCCGTTGCCGCCGGCGCCGTCGTTTTTATCGGGGTCGGGAGCATTTTCGTCATAGTCGCCGTCGTTGTCGTTATCAAGCGCGCCGTCACCATCTTCGCCGTCGCCTTCTTCAATTTCTTCAAAAATTGCAGTTACGGTAAGGTCTGCTTTTACGTTGCGGTCAACGCGTTCAGTCGTTTCAAGTCCGTCGCTCCAACGCACAAAAATCCAGCCGTCATCCGCAACCGCTACAACGGGATCAGCGTCTTCGCCGGGGGATATTGTCTGGACTTCATCTCCGCCTTGTATTTCGCCGCCTTCATCGACTTTGTATACAATGTCTATAAATTTGTCCTGCTCGGCATCTACAATGCCGGGACCGTCTATTATTCCGCTGCCTGTAAGAGCGGTAACAACAGTCATGCCGATGCCTAATATAAGCGCAACGGCAATAAATACAGCCACAACTTTACCCGCCGCATAAAGGGGGAAAGCCGTTTTAACCTGACTGCTTGAAACATTTGCAATTTTCTCGCGCGCATCGCGCCTCTGAAGTTCCGCAATAGTCGAGTTAGTGTTGCGAAGTCCGTACATGGTTATGGTACGTTCTTCAAGTCCCATAGTATCCATTTTGCGCACTACGGAATATTCGCTGGGTCTGAATTTAAGGAAATAGAGTAAAATTCCCCCGATAACAGTCGAGCCAAGCCCTGTGCCTACGGCAACCCAGACCACGTTGTAATTTAAAAGCCAGCAGACAAGCGCCGAAATAAAAGCTACTCCGCCGCCGATAATAAGTCCGTAGCAAACTGAGGAAATTATAGCCGAAACTGTCATGCGCTTTTTATAAGTGCTGAAAATCTGGTTATCGTCCTTCATAGATACCTCCGTTATTTTCCGCTCGGCAGGTCGGCATTTATCCGACCTGCCGCCGAAAAATTATGTTGTTTAAAGTTCTGTTATTGCCCGCAAATGCGGGTATGTTGGTTAAGCAGTTTCACCTGCGTCAGAGCTGTCTGCATATACCAAGGTGGCGTATACGTTGAAATCCCAATAACGGTCCCAGCCCAATTCGCTGTCAGGTTCAACACCTTCTGCAAACGGCAGGTAAATTGTCTGTTCGCCATTGTCGCCCCAATACTGGAATGCAGAATCGCCTACGTAAGTTACGCTTGAAGTAATGGTAAATGATTCAATTCCGTAGCAGCTGCTGAAAGCGTAATCACCTATACTTGTTAATACTGCATTGCCGTAGCTGAATTCGGTTATGCAGTCCATATCATAGAATGCATAATTGCCGATTTCGGTCGTGCGGTCGGGAAGCGTTACGCTGGTAACATTTGCACCGTCGAACACGCTTTCACGGCTATAGCCGGAAATTATGAACGCTTCGCCTTCGCCTTCTTCAGCAACTACCGTAGTAACGGCAGTTCCGTCAAACAGATCTGAAGTTTCGTAACTTCCGCCGAGCTGAGTAACTTCAACGGGAATGGTGAAGGTGGTCATAGCCTTGGGTACAAACAGAAGATTCCACTCTGCATCGTACAGTGCGCCGAACTCAGCTTTGAACGCGGTGTTTTCAGCGGCGACGGTAACAGATTCAAGCGTAGGCACGCTTTCAAGCATGCTTATTATTGAATCGTCAGTCATCTCAGCGGAGAACTCGAACGTCGTTATTCCCGAAGGAATGAAGTATATCTGCGACTTGTCGGCATTGTAAAGTATGCCGTTTTCAACAACGAGATAAGTGCTGCCTTCGGCAACTGTAATCTCGGAAATGCTGCTGCCGGCAAAAGAAGCCGAAGTTATGTCGGAAAGGCTTGCGGGCAGGTTAATTGATGTTATGCCTGTTCCGGCAAAGGCGTTGCCGCCTATTTTGGTGTAGCCTTCGGGGATAATCAGACTGGTAAGCTTGGAATCGTTCCTGAATGCGTAGTCGCCGATAGTTCCGCTTGTGCCTGCGGTAAGAATAACTTCTTCGAGGTTAGAGCAGTTTGCAAACGCATAAGAGCCTATCGAAGTATCTGCGGGAAGCTCAACGCTAACAAGCGATGCCATATTAGAGAAGTAACCCTGTCCCCACATGCCGTTTGCTATCGTAAGACCTGCCGTTCTGCCGTCTTCAAAAGTAATCTTCTCAATGTTGGAGTCTGCATAAATATTGGACTGGATTTCCGTAAGCTCTTTAGGTATTACATATTCGGTAAGACCCGAAGGAATGAAGAGGGGTGTCCAATTGTCGTCATACAGTACGCCGAAAGCTGCTTTGTAACCGGTTACGCCGTCTTCAACTTTTACAGAAACAAGATTACCGCATTCTGCAAGTAATGTCAACATATCAGAGCTTACTTTGCTTACTTCTGCGGGAATTGTAAAATCTGTCATGCCGTTCGGCACTAAAACAAGATTCCAGTCAGCATCGTAAAGCGCTCCGAATTTAGCGTTGTAAGCAGTGTTGCCGCTTTCAACGGTTATTTCTTTAAGCGAAGAGCTTGCTTTAAGCACTGAAATGAACGCGTCGGAAGTGAGCGTTGCGGGAACGGTAAATTCTTCTATTGTTGCGGGAAGGATATAAAGTTCGGTCTTTTCCGCATTGAAGAGCGCTCCGTTTTCGTCGAGTATAAATGATTTGTTGTTTGAATCGAGCGAAATCGTATTGAAGTTGCCGCATCCGCTGAATGCCGTCGCCGCAATGTATTTTACGGTAGCGGGGATGTTGATGCTTTCAAGTGCCGAGCAGTTTTCAAACGTAGAGTCAAGTATTTCGGAAAGTTCTGCGTCAATCGTTACCGATTTAAGCTGTTTGCAATTGCCGAATACATAACCGTCGAGTCTTGCAACCGTTTTGGGTATTACGATATCGGTAAGTGCCGTACCGTAGAATGCTTTATTGCGTATAGTGGTAACGGAAGAAGGAATGGTGAAGGTGGTAATGCCGGAGCCTTCGAATGCGGAAATGCCTATTTCAAGGCACTTGCTGCCTTCTTCGAACGTTACGGTTTTAAGGTTCGTAAGTCCCTGGAACAAACCGCGGGAGCTGCTGCTGTCTTCTTCCTGACCTGCAATAGCCGTAAGGCTTGCGGGCAACTGGATAGCTTCAAGAGCCGTGCAACCGCTGAATGTGTCGGAGGGGATGGTGCTAAGCTGAGCGCCTGCAGCAAAGTTTATGTGCTTGAGTGCCGAGCAGTTTGCAAACATTCCGGTGCCTATTGTCTGAAGGCTTGCGGGAAGGTTAACGGTATCAAGTGCGGAGCAACCCGAGAAGATGCTGTTGCCTGCCGATATAAGTCCTTCGGGCAATGTAGCCGTAACAAGCGAGTAGCAGTTTCCGTATACGGTATCGCCAAGCGTGCGCACGCTTTCGGGGATAGTTACTCTGGTGAGAGCCGTCTTGAAGAATGCGCTCGTGCCGATGGATGTAAGCTTGCTTACTTCGTTTGCTTTTGCGAACGTAACGTTGCTGAGCGAAGAAGCGCCGTTGAATGCATAGTCTTCAATTGCGCTGGTGCGCGAAGGAAGAGCAATTGATGCAAGCGATGTGCAACCGCTGAATGCATATTTGCCTATAACGAGCGGTTCTGTGCTTCCGTCTGCGAAGTTTACGCCGGTAAGCTTTGTGCAGTTGCTGAATGCATTGGCATTTAACAGTTTTACAGAAGCGGGTATCGTTACATTTTTAAGGTAAGCATTTCCTGAGAATGCGCCTGCTGCAATCTGTTCCGTGCCTGCGGGAATTTCGTAGCTTTCATCTGCGCGGGTAGGCAGGTAATAAACAAGCGTTTTGAGGTCTGCCGAGAAGAGCACGCCGTTAACAGACTTGTAAGTAGTGCTGCCGTCGCCTATGTAAATGTTCTGAAGGCTGTCGCAACCGAGCATGGAAGCTGTGAACGTAGCCAGCGAAGCGGGAAGAGTTACGCTTTCAAGATTGTTGCAGCGAAGGAAGATATCGTTTCCTATCGTTGTTACGCTGTTGGGAAGAACTACAGATGTAAGGTTGGAGCAAGCAAGGAATGCCTGGTCGCCGATTTCTGTAAGTTTGCTGTTTTCGCCGAACGCAACTTCTTCAACCTTAGCGGCAGCGAATGCCTGGTCGGCAATGCGAAGAGTTTCGTCGGCTATGGTAATTTTGCCTGTTTTAGCGGGAGGGCAGAAGAGAAGTTCTGCAAATCCGCCGCTGTAAAGCGCGCCGTCCTTGGAAGCGAATGCCTTGCAACCTTCAGCTACTTCAATGCTTGCAAGCGAGCTTGCTGCGTGATAGCCGCCGTCCTGGAATACGTTGATTCCGAGTTCGGAAAGGTTGGAGGGGAATACAACCGATTCAAGCGAGCTGCATTCGTTGAATGCGTAATCGCCAATCGTAAGGGGATCAGTACCGCCGTCTTCAAACGTTATAGTTTCAAGGCTGGTGCCGTAGAAGGCATTTGCGCCGATAGAAGTTACGCTTGAAGGAATTGTAAGTGTTGTAACTTTAGTTCCGCGGAAAGCATTCTCGCCTATAGTGGTAAGTCTGCTTTCGGTGAAGTTGCCTTCGGCATACTGGTCGCCGAACGTTACGGTAAATGCGCTGTAAGATGTGTATCCGCTGTAGAATGCATCATCGTGAAGGACCGTAAGACGTCCGGGCAGATGCACTGTTCCGAGCGAGTAAGAAACTTCAAATACAAGACCGCTGTAATTGTCGTAAGGAGTACCGTATTCAAGGGGAGCAGTACCTTCTTCAAATGTGAGCGATTCAAGATCTTCGCAGTCATAGAATGCGCGTGTGCCTAAAGATTCAACGGTTGCGGGAACATTGAAAGATGTTATTTTGCTTCCGGAGAATGCGAACGCGCCAATAGTTTTAAGGGCATAAGTTTCGCCGTCTTCAAGTTCTTCAAATGTTGCACCGTAAATTCTGCCGTCGTAACTTCCTTCGAATGCATAATTGCCTATCGTTTCAACTGTCTTGGGAATTACAAGCGATACGCGCGTACCCGAATATCCGGTGTAGCCGGTATTGCTGAATGCATAATCGCCTATGTAAGTAGTGCCGCCGAGGGAAATTTCCTGTACGGCTCCGTTGTTAGCGAAAGCATATTCGCCAATGGTTATGGGTCTGTCGGGAAGTTTGATTGCGCCGAGACCTACTTCGTCCCAATCATCGTAAATACCGTAGAACGCCTTATAACCTATGTCAAGTTTTTCGCTGCCGCCAGCGGTAAATTCAATGGTGTAAATCATTGAACCGCTGAAGGCTTCGTCGCCTATGGTTATTACGCTTGAAGGAATTACTACTTTCTCAAGCGTATCGTTTCCTGCGAATGCGCTCGCTGCAATATTCCTTACATTAATAACTTTTACGTTGCCTTCTTCGTCCTTTTCTACATTGCCTTCATCGTCGTAATAAGCGAACATGAATTCCGTTTCGGAATTTTCAGTTGAAGGAATGTAAAGGAGGAAGGTTTCAAGGCTGCCGTCAGAAGCTTTGAGGTAAAGTCCGTTGCCTTCGGATGCAATGAAGTCGTTGCCGTCTGCAACGGTTACGTTGCCTACTGTTGCGCCGCTGAGGAAGTCTGCCGCTATGCTTGCGTTGGCGGGCAGGTTGAGCTCGTCAAGTTCGCAGCCGTAGAACAGCGCGCTGCCAAGTGTGAGCGTAATCTTCTTTGACGCGTCGCCCGTAAGCACTATCGAGGTAAGTCCGCTTTCGCTGAACGCATTGTCGCCAATGCTTTCCATCGTTGCGGGAATTGTTACCGTTTCAAGGTCAGCGCAGTTTGCAAATGCGTTTGCGCCGATTTCGGAAACTTTGCTCTTTTCGCCGAACGTAAGCGTTTCAATGTCGCTGCCGTAGAAGGCAAATTCGCCTATCGTTACTTTTGAAAGCGCGTCTTCGCCGCCTTCAAAAATAAGCGATGTAATGTTGCAACCCATAAACGCAAACGCGCCTACGGAAGTAATTCTTGCAGGTATCTTAAGTTCGCCGGATATGCTGCCGTTGCTGTTGGGATGGCGGAGGAATGCGCCGTCGCCTATCGACCTTACAACTGCGGGGAAGGTATAGCCGTCCGCAATTTTGCCTGAAGGGAAGTAGATGAGCGTGTTGTTTTTGATAAGAACGCCGTCTTCCGAGGTGTAGGTAGCGGAAGCGCTTGCAGCCACATTAATGCTTGCAAGGTTATCGCAACCGAGGAATGCGTCGGCAGACTGTTCGGTCAGCTCGTCGATGCTTTCAAAAGTATCTACGCGCAGCTCGTCGTATCTCTGAAGCGATATTTCCGTAAGCCTTGCGGGGAGGGTAATCGATTCAAGCTGTTCGCAGTTGAGGAATGCCCTGTCGCCTATCGTAAGCGTGCCGCTCGCACCAAGGTTTTCAAATACAACCGAAACAAGGCTTGCGCAGTTGGCAAAAGCTTCTCTTTCGATCGTCTTTACGCTTGAAGGAATTACAACCTTTTCAATCATGCTTCCTGCGAATGCGGAGCTGGGTATGATGTCAACGCCTGCGGGTATGGTGAACGTACCGGTTTTAGCCGCGGGCACAACTGCGGGACGAAGCGCGTGAGGCGCAGTAGCGTCGCCGCCGTCGAACAATACGCCGTCCTGCGAGGAGTAGCGGGGCAGTGCCGCGCCCGTGCTGTAAATGTTTATAGCTTCAAGGGCGGTGCAGCCTTCAAACGCTGACGAAGGTATGTTCTGTATAGTGTCTGGAATGTTTATTTCTTTAAGCGTCGTGCAGCCTGCAAATGCGTTGGCTGTGAGCGACGTAATGCTTATGTTATTGTACTGTGCGGGTATGGTTACCGATTCAACAAGGTTTATTCTTGCACCCTGACTTACAGCGTAATTGCTTCCTATAGCATTGTAGGTAAGAACTGCGTCAACCCAGAATGCATAAATCTGCACGCCGTCCTGAGCGATGTTCCAGGGAGCAAGCGAATTGCCGTGAGCGTCGGTGTAAGCAACGCCTGCACCGTAAGGTGCGCTGTACCAGCCGCCGAATGCAGTAGTTTCATTGGGAGCTGCGGGAACTTCGAAAGTGAAGTGTTCGCCGTAATAAACTTTGCCGGTCGTAAGACCTTCGGCTTCGTTGAACTGTACGGTATATGCCTTGGGGGTGTAGTAAGCGTAAAGCACAAGTTCGCCGGAGTTTGCAAAGAAGGGAGCGTCGAACAACGCGCCGTTGCTTTCAGGACCGTTGGGAGTGTTGTACCATGCCGCAAAATCGTATCCGGTTACAGCTGCAGCTTCGGGGGGGATTATCTCGTCGCCGACAGCTTTGTAAATGGTTTCGGATTCTCCGTCGCCGCTGTTGAACGTTACGGAGTGTGCGTAAACTTCCGTTGAAACCCATTCGGAGGTGTAGTTGCTTGTTCTGAAGCGAACGCTGAGAGTGTTTATTCCTTTGGTTGCAAGCGAAGAAATGTTGCAATAATTGCTTCCGTCGGTTATGGTCGCGTACGTTTCGCCGTTAATCTGAACGTCGTATTCCGTAGCGCCGCCGACTGCTTTCCAGCTGAGCTTGCTGCCTTCATAAACGAGGGTGGGTTCAAGTTCATTGTAAAGGAAACTGAATTCGTCGCTGAGAACGGAAGACTGACCTTTTATGACTTTAAGCTGCAGTTTGTATTCCGCGCCGTTGGTCCAGGTAAGAGCTTCGATAAGGTCGAGGTCGTAAGATAACTGGTCTGCCTCAACTTTCAGTGTCTGACCGTTTATTATGATTTCATATTCAGCGCCATCTTCGGCTGCCGTCCAGCTGAGGGTGGTATCGGTAAGGCGGATGTCCGCGGGAAGTGCGGGCGTAGCCTTTTCAACGCTCAGCGTTGCCGCGTCGGGAGAATTGAAGCCCTTGGCAACGGGAGTTACCGATATATCGTACTTGCCTGCGGAAAGCTGTTTAAGCGAATATTCTGTTCCGAAAACGTTGTACGTTTTGTCGCCGACTTTCACAACATAGTAATTAGCGCCGTCGGCTGCATCCCAGGTTACGATGTCGTTGTTTACGGCAAGGTTTTCAACCTTGTCAATGTTACGTTCGTAAGCGATGGTGGCTTTGGAAGAAGCATAATTTTTTGCAACGGCTTCAACCGTGAATATTATTCCGCCTTCCTGCATATCGCAGTTGGAGAAATTGTAGTAAAGCGAAGTGCCGTTGTCGAAAGCTTTGTGGTTATGTGCGTCGTTGCCGCAGTCAATGGTTATAAGGTATTTTTCTGCGCCGGGTACTGCGTTGTAAACAAGTATGCCGGGCTCTATTACCTTAAGTCCAGTAACTCTGTCAAGTCCGTTGTTAACAAAATAACGAACAGCCGTTTCAGAAATCTGAGTGCCGCCTGCGTTAAGGGAAGTTACTTCTACTTTGTATGCGCCCGTCTGATCGAACGAGATAGCTACGGTAGTGGAAGCTGTTTCCTGCGCGTAAACGGAAGTCCCGTCGGGTGCGGTAACGTTAACCTTATACCTTGCAGCGCCGTTAGGTTCCCAGCTTATGGCTTTAGCGGTGACGTCAACTGCGGGCACGTCTGTCTCGTAATCGGAATCATCAGCGTTCCATACAGCAAACAGAGTTGTATCTGCGGTGAAAACCGTGCCGTCATTTCCGTCAGCCGAAGGTTCTTCAAAGCTGTATGTCAGTCTGTCGGACTGATTTTCCATGCTTATCCACCAACCGCCGAAGGTGTAACCTTCTCTTACGGGAACAGCGCTGTTATAAAGTTTTCCGCCTATCGTAACGGCATCCGCAATCTCAGCACCTTCGTAACCGAGGTCGTAGCTGATGGTGTATTCAACGCCGTCTTCAGATTGCTGAGCCCAACGCGCATATATTTTTACGTCAGCATTTACAGGCTGCGCACCAAATATGTAAGGGGATGTATAAGCTTCGTCCGCATACCAGCCTAAAAATACATAGCCGGGCTTGGATGGATCGGACTCGGGCTTGGCAACCGTCTTGCCGTTTAATACCTTTTCGGTCGCAACAGTGCTGCCGCCGTCGGTATCGAATTCTACGGAGTAATATATCTTTCTGAGGAAACGCATAGAAACGTTGTTATAGCTCATGGTTATAACTTCGTCTTTCACGGTTGCCGTCTGCGACCATTCGTCGTCGGTAAGGGTAAGCGTGCCGTCTTTGAGAGAGTAACTGCCGATTTTCACGTCTTCATCGTCGACAAACGTGAATTTGAGTCCCTCGGAAAGAGTAAGTAAAAACTCGCGGTTTTGATCGTCGTCAAAGTAATAAACGCCGACTTCGTCGCCGGACTGAGCAGCAGGCTCATTTTCGTCCGGTTTGCAGGCCGATAATACTGATGCGATCAGTGCGCAACACGTTACAATAAGCGTTGCGAGAAAAAAGTTGGAACGTTTTGTCCTGAGTTCTTTTTTCATAAACCTTCTCCTTGTTTAAAATTTTCCCCTGGCAGC
>NXNN01000046.1_pt1 | contig 23321 bp, 17 predicted proteins | sample 2041041 | NCBI WGS metagenome assembly NXNN01 (sample SAMN07660617, study PRJNA407663) | chicken gut metagenome | isolation source: caecum content treated with Lincosamide | host: Gallus gallus domesticus | place: Czech Republic: Brno | collected 2016 | reverse complement strand
GTATATGATGATGGGGGTTGTGGCCAGCGGATCTGTCCCGGCGGCGGAAGCCGCCGGCCAGCCCCTGACGGTAGGAGCGCAGGCCGTGCTTCCCAACCGGTTTCTGTACGGCTTCTTCATTATCGGAGCCTGCCTGGGCGCGCTGGTGACGACTTTAAATTCCAGTTTTGTGTGGTATTCCAATTCCCTGATCCGGGCCTGCGAGGACGGTTTCTTCCCCAAAAGCTGGGCTGAGGTAAACCGGGCGGGGGTGCCCTGGAAGCTGATGGTGATTTTTTATCTTTTCGGCGCGGTTCCCGCGGTCCTGGGCATGGATCTGACCGTGCTGTCCAAGATGGCGGTGGGACTGACGATTCTGGGAACCTGTGTTCCCATGGCCGGAATCCTGAATCTTCCGAAAAAATATCCGTAAATTTTCTCCCAATAAATTTTTTTAACAGTTGCCGTGCTTTCTGTTTCGTGCATGGAGGACAAGGATTTTCCAAATAGTTTTTTAATGCTTTGCTAAAATTTACCTGTAACTTACCCGCGTTTTTTTCAAAAGAATCATCTTCGTTTCCCATACATATCCCCCCTTTTTTAATTTTCCATAAAACACTGTTTCCTCGTTCGAAAGGTCTTTGACCTCGCGCTCGTCGAAATTGCGGGAATAATTGTATTTCAGAAACACCGCCGTTTTCCGTTTGTCCAGCAGCTTTGTATTTAACCCGCACTTATTGATCTCCGACGATACGTTGACCGCCGTATTTTTGAGGTCGAGTTCGTTCCTGCCGTACAATACGATATAATAATCGGATATGTACTGCTTACGGATATTGTTTAAGCGGTCGATTGCGTCGATTCTCTCTTTGAGGATAGCGTCCTTGATTTTCTTTACTTCGTCCGTATCCGTATTTTCCCGTACCTCGTTCAGCCGCCCGAACAGTTCGCCCGCAAAGGCGTCCAGATTCACGGGGCGGTCGATCTTCACGATGTCCGCGCTCTGATTGCCGTCGATAAGTTTCAGCGCGTTCGCAAAATAATTGATGTCGATATTCTGCTGCACCTCGTCCTCGATGCCGAAATTCTTCTGCCCGATCTTGATAACTCTCCCGAACGAGCCGCCCGCGTATTCGATCAGCCCGTTTTCCTTAATGCCTTTCAGAGGAATGAGCGCATCCACGCTTTCCTTCGCCGATTTCGCCCCGGACATGTATTTCTTTTTGGAGAACAGGAATCTGACATTCTCCAAAATACAGGCATAGAAGATACCCTCCTGCGTGGGCATGAACATGACCACGCTCACAATGCCGAAGATCACCGCGAGCACCCAATTCCCCAACGTGATAAACGCAAAGATGAGCGCGAACATGGCGAGCGCCACGATAACGTCCGGCATGGAATAGCATTTCCATACCGTATTCTTCACTTTAATTTTTTTCGGTATTATTCTCAATTTCCTTTCACCACCTATAAATTCGCACGATACTATTGACAATATCGTACATTTCGAGTATAATAATAGTACAAAATAGATAAAGGAGGAGTACAGTATGTCGATTACCGCCACGGAACTGAAAAACAATTTGAGCAAATATCTGCTGCTTTCCGCTACCGAGGACGTGTATATCACGCGCAACGGCAAGGTCATTTCCAAACTGACGAACCCGTTCCAGGCGCGCGTGGATATTGCCAAATCCCTGTTCGGCGTTATTCCTGCCGACATTACTTTGGAGCAAGCACGCGAGGAAAGGTTGAATAAGATATGAGAGCATTCATTGATACCTGCGTCGTGATCGACGCGCTGCAATCGCGGGAACCGTTTGCAAAGGACGCACAGGATATTTTTCTCGCAGCCGCGAACAATCTGTATCTCGGCTACATCAGCGCGAAAGCCGTCACCGACATCTACTATCTCATGCACAGGCATACGCATGACGATAAGGCTTCCCGCGATATACTGAATAAACTGTTCGCCCTGTTCGACGTCCTCGACACGGCGGGCATCGATTGCCGTAAAGCGGTATTGTCCCCCGTCTCCGATTTCGAGGACGCCGTGATGGTGGAAACCGCGCTTCGTTCCGAGGTCGATTGCATCGTCACCCGCAACCCGCGCGATTTCGTAAAATCTCCCGTTCCCGTCCATGAACCGAAAGCGTTCTTAAAGCTCCTTGAAACCGACCAAATTTAAATCCCCCTGTTTTCAGAATGTCCGCTATATCCCTGCCGTACTTTGCCGCAAGCTGCGAAAAGCTCTGCAATACAAACAAGAACCGTATCCCGCGCGAACGCGCCACCGTTACCATACCCTCGATATTCTCGAACTTCGGGAGATTCCCCCACTCGTCCATGATATAGTACACGTTCCGTTTGAGTATCGCCGTTTGCGTTTGCTTCCTGCGGTCGTTCAGGTTCGCCTTTTCCACAAGCTCCTTATACATCTGTGTTATAAACAGCGTCACGAACCGATGCCTTGTGAACCGCTCGTCCGGCACGATGATGAACACCGCGTTCGGCGCTTCGTCCATGTTGATTATATCCAGCTCGTTCTCGCTCGTGAGCGACAATATCCCGTCGTCCGCCAACTGCTGCATATACGCATTGACTTCCGAAAGATAACTTGTCAGCGTCCTGTCGCTCGTGATGAGCACGGTGTTGACAAGCCCGCGCACCTTTGAAAACTCGTCCCGACCCTGCAAAAGATATTCTTTCAGCGCCGTCGTGTCCTCCGAACAATACTTCGTGATATTGTGATATACATTGAAAAGCATGAGCTGCTTTTAGTCCATCTTGCCCTTGATGCAATCCTCGCAGAACGCGAGCACCAATCCGAAGATTAAGTTCCGCGCCCCCGCTTCCCATGTCGGCTGGTCTCTGTTCTGTACGGGACAGAGGGTATACACGAGGTCTTGCGCGTTTTCATAGATTTCGTCCTTCAACTCCTGTACACGCAGCCGCGCCGCGTCGAACGATAAAAAGGTTTCCCCCGCGCCGTAGTATTTTCCGTCCTTGCTGACAAGGTTGTTCTGCAATTCCTTGACCAAGCGAATGCGGCGGATGAGCACGTTCATGGGATTCCACTTTCTCCGACAGTGTTTCCAGAGAGTACATGGACTCATGCCGAACTTCACGCTTTTCGTTTCGGGATATTTCCCTGTTATTTTCCCGTACCAAAGGCAACTTTTCTTTCTCCACCTCCAATCGTATAAACCGATGCTTGTCCAGCTTGAACTTGACCTCTACCTTGCTTTCGTTTTGCATATCTTGAAATCCTCCGATTTTTTGATTTTTCTTTGAAAATCGCAATCGGACAGATTTCGTCGCTATATGAAAGCCGCCCGATTGCGTTCGGATCCGAACGCGATCGGGCGGCTTTATCTGTTTTTGAGCATAAGACAAGCCCGGCAAATAAAACCCGATTCTATTTCATCGGATCCTATTTGTCGGGCTTGTATAAACCTTTCCTCCCCTCGTAAAAACGAGTGTTGATGGCGCAATTGATTGTTACGAAAAGTGCTTCATACTCTTTTTTATCTTCGCTTTTCCCCAAAAATTCGCAAATGGCCAGCATATTCCGCAACGCTAGAGAAAAAAGCGCGTTTAACGGTAGATCGAACCGCTTGGAGTCGGCGGCAAACAATTTTCCAGCTAATCCGTCAGCCCATTCGTAAAAGTTCCAAAGCAACTCCTCCCCGTAAAAATTTGGGACGAGTCCACCTTCCAACCTCGCCGCAAACAGTAAAAGTAATCCCCGCATCCTCTCATAATATTCCGCAAGTAGCGTAAGATCCCCGGAATATACGGCATATTCGCGCATCGCGAGGATGTAAAACAAGCTAAAAGCGGGGATCCGTAAGTCCGACTGCGAAGGAAAAGTGATGGGCAGCAACCCGCTTTTACCGCTTTCGCCCATGAGCTTTAAATTTGCTCTCGCATAGGCGAAATATTCTTTGCCGAACGCATAATACCCGCACAACATTTGATTACGGCTGTCTAACGTATACAGCGCCTGTTCGCGCCACGGGCAGTCCTCGTAATGATCATGCATACACAGTTGTAATGTCCGTACGCATACGTCATATATCTTTTGACACAAATCGTCATCGGCATAAAAGGGCACGACACTTACGGGATAGAAAACGGGTAGCAATGAAACTTGAAGTTTTATTCCTTTCTTTGTTTCGGCAAAAACCTGAATATAACGCGCGGCAAAACGCATAAAGGGACAGAGATACTCCTGTTTTCCCTTTTTTGCAAAATAGGTAAACGTGAAATCGCGACCGTCTATAGCCGTGCGTACCCTGCCGTCGGCGATATGCTCGCCGTAGCCGACGACGAGTTTAGTTTCCTCTTCGCTCTCGCCAGACAGATACAAAAGTCCCACCGTTTCTTCTAGCAGATCGAACAAAAAGTATTGCCCGTCCTCAGCTGCGCCTTTTTCGCAAAAAACGGCCTCGTTTTGCTTTTGCCCCTCGCTCTCCCCTCCCCGATAGATAAATCCACATTCTCTGACAAGCTCTCCGCATTTTAAACCAGAGGTTATAAGATTTTTTATCGGACGCAGATAATGCGGTCCTTGTTTTTCCACGGCTACGCTCGGCATACCGCCCTTTATTTCTGCTACCCGCGCGTCATATACGATCCTGTAACCGAGCTGCTCGGTGATCTTTTCTTTTTTTCCGCTGATATACTGCGGACAGAGCGAGGACAGGCAGTCCTCCCCACTACAACAAAGAATTCCCCCCTGCTTGTCTTCCATTTCGAACCATAAACCGGGGCCACCATCGTAATTGGTAGAAAACCCGTCATCCCCGCAATAATAGACGATGATTTTCAAGGTATTTTCCCCTACTGCAGCAAAAGAGGAAAGATCAATCCGATCGTATATTTTATACCACGGATAATCCGGATATTGCCCGAACGCCGACAATATACCATTTACATACACCGCATACTTTGTATCCACAGAAATATACAGATATGCCCCAGCTCCCGCTTTATATGTAAACCGGGTATCAAATTGCACATAACTGTCCTCTCTGACTTCTGTATTGCTCCATATCCATTTTGCTCGCATTTTCTTTTACCCGTTTAAAAAATACTCCGCCTTTCAACGTATATTTTATCTGCTTTACAATAAATCATAATTGTATTTTTGCTTTCCGTAATAATACAGGCGGAGTTGCTTTTTGCTCCGCCTGCTGACATTCCTCTATCTTTTTTCCAATAGTCGCTTTTTTCCTGTCAAAACATCCGATTTTTGCAAACCTTACAAAAGGCATAAAACCCCTATTCATTTTTCTATACTTGGGACTTTTTAACCAAAATACAACCTGCCGCCAAAATAACAAAAGCCGAGAGAATTATTGCCGCAGTGTTCAAACTGCCGCTACAACCGCTAATCGCCGGAGTTTCGCCAAACTCTACTCGGAACGGCTCGCTATAAAGGTCATATCCTCCGTCTTCACTGCCGTTATAGTGCAAAATAACTTCAGCATATCCGTCCCGTATAGTAAATCGGAACACATCGCATTCTGCAGTTATTGTGGTACGATCATACAGCATAATATCCGCTTCAAAAGTCGTATCAATCAATGACGCCTCATCCTTTACATAATAGGTGCCCTTTTTAATGATCTTGCGAGGATACTTAGAAAAATATGCCGCGATATCGTTTGTGACGCCAAACATCCCGCTCTGAATTACGGAATTCGCGTTTGTAGGCGTTGTATACGTCCACGAATAGGGCAGATATCCCCTGCTTTTGAGATTGCGTTCAATCATATATTTCCAAGAAGACTGACTGTCCAGAACAGCATTCGCTTCTTGCAGCATTTTGAACCCTGTTAGTGCATTGTTCGGTTTCGAAACATTAGAAAAACTATTCAGCCATGCCGTAGGTATGGAGCGCGTGGAGGGTGTTTCAGACATCAATTTAAGCATATTAAGCTCGAAAGCGATGACGACGACCTTGTCGCGTACACCGTACTCTTCAACCTTTTGACCGAACAACTCCACAATCTTAGGATTTGAGCTTTTGATCTCACAGTTGAGAACGATGTCCTCTTTATCAGCGAAATAAGAAAAGAGCATATCAATGGTCGGGATAGGGAACTTTTCCCTTTTGGAATTGAGTACATGCACCTGTGCAAGCTCGGCGAGCGTTTTACTCTCGGCGTCACCCGTTCCATCCGTCGTGCGGTCAAGCACGGGATCATGCATGATAAAGATACCGTCGTCCGCACTTACATACATATCTATCTCGACCATAGTCGCGCCGCTCTCATATGCGGCTATACAGCCTTCAAGCGTGTTCTCAGGATAATCAGGATCCGAGCCCAAACCGCGGTGCCCAATGTTGTTGAAAGGGCGGGCAAGGGCGGAAGCGGAATAATCATTAAAGCAGGCATATACTTCCTGCGGCGCCTGCTCGGTTACAATGCCAAGTGCTCCGCTCGAAACGGCAGAATATGTCCCAAAATTGTCAAAACTCCCTGCCTCCACCCAAACCGCCTTAAATCGCGCCTGCAAATAGAATACTGTGTCCGCATCCGCTTGCTCCACCGACAGCATAACGATATTCGCATAGGCATGCGTTGATTCGGCAACCGCCTTTGCCGCATAAAACTCCTCTTTTGCCGAATAATCAACGGCACCGCGAATGTACGGCTGCCTCTCCCTTACCGACTCCACCACCGTTGCGTCATCGGACATGATGGTAATGTCATAGATATCGTTCTCAGACAGCCACCGCGAAAGCGACTCCCCCTCCGCTTTCGTTTTCACATAGGCGACGGTCAGCACACCGTTTGCCGCATTAATAGCGTAAATTTCGGAGAGGGATGCGTATACCTTTCCGTCCGCGTCCAATGCGTTCAGTTGCTCGTCGATCTGCACAATAACGTTGGAAGGACGCAGCTCCGCATTCAGCAAAGCAAAGCCCTTTGCCTGCTCCTTAGCATTAAGGGGAACAACAACCGCTGGCGCGACGGCTATCGCTGAAATCTGCGTGTCTGTTTCCACAATCTCCTGTTGCGCAGATACGGGTATAACCGATGCGACCACTGACATAGCCATAAGCGAAGCAACCACACAACACAATAACTTTTTCATATAACCTCTAAATCAGCTCTTATACTGCGTATAGACATGGCGGACGGCCAACGGGGACTCACCCACGATGATCTCCGTTCCGCCGATCATGCTCGACTCGTGATAATCGTACAAACTCGCCTTCAGCCCGAATGTATAGCGAACGCCGTCGTATACGGCACTCGCGCTGTTTTTATGATAATGCCCGAAAAACCACCCCTCGCAGTTATACTTTTTCAGCATCTCATGGAAGACATAACTCGAATCGATATATACGCAGTCTTCCAGCATTGCGCCGCCGTCCCCGTTATCGTTTTCGGGAATTTCAAACGGAGAAAAAGGTTTCAGCGCGTTCCCCTCCCCCCAGAACTTGTTGTTGGGAGAACTGTACCCGTACTTTTTTACGGCATCCCCGTAGGCGCGCATCGGATGGTGAAAAAAACCGATGGACTTGGGGGATGTTCCCCCGTTATACACCTTTAACAGCTCGTTCCGCTCTCTGAACCACTCAATCTGCCCCGCCATCAGGCCTGCCTCGGAAAACATATTTTGCGAGGGGTCATTATCGGTATGTCCGTTGCTGTCCATCAGCCACACGACTTCGGTTAGCTCGCCGTCCTGAACGATGCCGATATTAAAATTCCCGTTTCCCTCCGCCAACAGCCTCTCCTGCCCGTCCACCGTTTCAACGGAACCGCGGAGAAAAAGGCAGTTTTTCGCCTGTGCATACTGCTCGCAGGTATAGGCGACTCCTTTTCTTGTTTCGTTGTCGTGGTTTCCGAACGTCAGCGTCCAAGGAATTCCATAGCTGTCCAACTCCGCAATCAGGGCGCTTTGCGTCGTTCCCTTATCGTCGAACTCGCCGTATACATTATCTCCGGACAGCACGATCAAATCGGGCTGCACCCTTTCGACCGCCTCCCGCATATATTTCCAAGCGAGATCGTACATTTTTTCGGGCAACCACATTTCTGTTTGCCCCTCGCCCAATCTGTCAGGCGTGCGCTGCTGCGTGGAATCGATGATCTGAATATCCGTCAGCTGCAAAATTTTTACATCTCTGCCACCTTCCACATTTAGTACGAAGTCCACGCAATCTTCGAGTTTTACCCCGCCATGGTTGTCCTCATCATATTCTTCTGTATCGCTGTGGCAGCCCACAACGCCGCAACCGATGCCCAAAGGCAGTAGCAACGCCACCAAAGTTGACAATACCCTCTTCATTTTCTTCTCCGATTTATCAGAATTATTTCTGCGTCTGCAGTTCTGTACGCAAAACGAGCAAACGCCCTCATTTCAAAACGATGAGCGCTCCTTCTCCGGCATCCAGCGTCAAATCAACCGTATATGTACCGAGTTGCTCCCGTAAAGCTGCGCCCTGCACGATCTCGTAGCCGTAGCGGTCGTCAAAACACAGCCGCATTTGCGCGCGACTTTTACGGTCGTAGTTGACCACATACAACGCCGTGCCGCCCTTATAGTCGAAACAGCCGACAAAACAATCGTTCCCTTTGACATTTTTGAGCTGACGGAAACAGCCGTCTTTGAAAAACTCGGGGCGAATATTCTCGTTATTCGCCTTAGCAAGAGCAATCGCCCTTTCGCCGTGTGCGATCATGCCGACATTTGCGCTGTTCATAAGTACATGATCAACGGCAGCGATTTGCCGGTTTGCACGCTTTGCATACCCAAACCAGCGCGTCCGTTTTCCGTCCGCTCCGATGATGCCGCAGCGGTCGAAATTGAGCGTTCCGCCTTCCGCATAGCAAAAATGCAACGGCTGTACAAGCGGAAAGTACTGGATCGCTTTACAGCCGTAGGCGAGCGCAATGTTTACATCGAACAGCGTTTCCCCCTCATCGGGATAGGGAGCGACATTGGGTAAATCTTGCAAAAGGTCGTTCCACTGCCCACCCGCCTGTAGCATACGCCATAGCGGTACTTTGTATTTATCCGCATACCGCTTCAGCCCCGAAAGCGCGTCGAACAACGGCGCGAGCGTTTCGTCGGACGTGTCCTTACATGTGAAGTAATATCCCGTCGCGGACAAAAAAGTGATGCCTATGTCCTTAAACAGGCTGTCGTAATAGCTGTCGAGATCCATCTCCTCGCCGATGCGGGCGCCGCCGCGGGTCGAGTCATCCACCTCGTAATTGAGCACGTTGGTATACATTGTATACTTTTGCGAAAATCCCATTTCCCGAAACAGGCGGTACGCTTCCTTTACGCCGGGAATCTGGTACCGAAACGGTTCATCCGTCAGGGATACGCCCAAAAACGCGGGGCAGGCGGCATACTTTTGCAAAAGGGTCTGCAACTTTTCACGGCCGAAAGGAAGCGGATCCCCCTCTTTGTACACCGTATCCCGCCCGCCGACAGCTTCCATGGGCGCGATCTGCGGGAAGATGCCGATGTGGTATTTTTCGCCGTATTTGAGTTCACGGCATACATCGGTATCGTCGTTAAAATCCGCAGACTCCTTGAACCGTACGATCATATTCACTCCCACCTCTGCAATATCGCAAAAGCTCTGTTCGCACAACAGGTTTGGAAGAACATGCCCGCGCACCTCTCCTCCCGAGCGATACGGCCCCCAATAACCGCCGACAGGCATGACATCTTTCCCGCCCAAATAGTCGAAGGAAAGGGCGGCAAACTCTACCGGTTTGCCCTTTTTCGTCAACACATATTCTCTTTCCAGTTCCTTTAACATAGCATCCGTTCTCCGCATTTTCTAATTTTTGCTTACAATTATTTTCCGTGCGGCGAAATATCGCCGCACACCTGTTTACTTCAACACGACGAGCACACCCTCGCCTGCTTCGAGCGTGAGGTCGATCCGCCCACCCATCACCAGCGCGCTCTTTGCCCGCTGGATAACCTCATAGCCGTAATTGCCGTCAAACTTCAAGCTCACTTTCGCCTTTTCCTGCCGATCATAGTTGACCACATACAGCGCCGTTCCGCCATAGTAATCGAAACATCCGATATAGCAGTCGTCCCCTTCGACGCCCGAGAGTTGGCGGAATTTGCCCTCTTGGATAAATTCGGGGCGCAAGTCCGCATTGTCGGCGCTCGCCATACGCACGGCATCCTGCCCGTGGGCGATTAAACCGACATTCGCGCTGTTCATCAGCACATGGTCGATGGCGGCGATTTGTTTGTTCGCTTTCTGCGCAAAGTAGTACCACTGCGTCTTGTTCCCCGTAGCGCTGATCAGTCCGTTACGGTTGAACTCGTACGTCCCGTCCGTCGCATATGAAAAATAATAAGGCTCCACCAACGGGAAATATTGAATCGCCTTTGCACCGTATGCCAACGCCATGTTCACGTCGAACAGCGTTTCGCCCTCGTTGGGATAGGGATCGAGATGCGGCAGGTCTTGCAAAAGGTCATTCCATTGTCCGCCTGCCTGCAACATGCGCCACATAGGTACGTTGTATTCGTTGGAATATTTTCTCAGTCCGGAAAGGGCGTCGAACAGTTTATAGAGCATGGCGTCCGGCGTATCCTTTTGCTCAAAGTAATACCCCGTTGCGGACAAAAACTTCAATCCCACATCGTTGATTGCCCTGTCATAATAAGTGTCAAGCGGGATTTCTACCCCGGGGCGGTTGCCGCCGCGTATCGCATCGGAAACTTCCCAGTTCAACACATTCGTATAGATGATATAATCATCGGAATAACCCCACTCTTCGAACAGCGACTGCGCCTTTTCCAACCCGTCCATCTGATACCAGAACGGCTCATCCGTCAACGACACGCCGAGGAAGGATTCGTGCTTTGCGAGGTCGCCGATCAGACTTTTGACCTGCGCCTCGTTAAACGGTACGGGCTGCCCCTCTACATAGCTCGTTTCGCGGCCGCCGATCGACTCCAGTTCCGACACGGCTGCAAAAACGCCGACGCCGTATTTATCGCCGTATTCCAGCTGCTTGACGGCGCTTGCGACGGAACCGACCGAAGCGCCTTCCGCAGAGCGCACGACCATATTGACGCCCGCCTCGTGGATCATCTGATAACTCTTTTCGCTCAGGATATTCGGGATCTGCTGCCCGTTTATACTGCCCCATTCCGATTCGTAAGGCCCCCAAAAACCGCCGATCGGCATGACGTCCGAACCGCCGATAAAATCAAACGAAACAGACGCATACGGCACGGGCGTACCTTTTTCGGTCAGCGTGTATTTCCCTTCTTCGAGCGGCTTCATTCCTTCGCCGCCCTTGCCGCCGCAGGCCGCCATTGAAAACAAGATCGCAGACGCCATTGCAACGGAGATAATTTTGCCGATTTTCCTTTTAATCAACTATCTGTCCTCCATAAAGACCGCGGTTATTTGCTACTTGAGTACAACGAGAGCACCACCGCCCTCATCCAAGGTCAAATCGACCTGCGTACCTGTCATTTCGTACGTATACGCGGACTGAGTTATCTCATAGCCGTAGTTGTTTCCGAACTTCAAAGAGATATTCGCCTGCGCCTTGCGGTCGTAGTTCACCACATACAGCGCCGTGCCGCCCTTGTAGTCGAAGCAGCCGATATAGCAGTCGTCCCCCTCTACGGAAACAAGCTGACGGAAGCTCCCCTCCTGGATAAATTCGGGGCGTTTTTCCTCGTCGTCCGTCTTGGCAAGCACGATCGCCTTTTCGCCGTGCGCAATCAGCCCGATGCTCGCGCTGTTCATCAGCACATGGTCGACCGCCGCGATCTGCGCATTCGCCGCCTGAACGGGTTCGTACCACATCGTCTTTTCCCCGTTTGCCCCGAGAATACCGTTACGATTGAAGTTGTACGTACCGTTCGGCGCATAGGAAAAATGCGTCGGCTGGATGAGCGGGAAATACTGAATCGCCTTGCAGCCGTAAGCGAGCGCAATGTTCACGTCGAAAGTCGTTTCGCCCGCACTTGGGTAGGGATCGCGGTTCGGCAACTCGACCGCACCGTCATTCCATTGCCCGCCCGCCTGTAGCATGCGCCACAGGGGAATATTGTACTTTTCCGCATAGAAACGCATGCCGGAAAGGGAGTCGAACAGCGCTGCGAGATTCTCGTCGGACGTGTCGACGCCGGTGTAGTAATACCCCGTGGCAGAAATGAAGGGGATTTTCATCTCCTCGAACAACCGAGTGAAGTATTCGTCTACTCCCATCTCCTCACCGGGTCGATAGCCGCCGCGCACGGTGTCGCTTACGTCAAACGGCAATACGTTCGTGTACATGGTGTAATCTCCGTAGCCGAGCTCGTCTACAAGTCGGTACGCCTCCGCCAACCCGTCCAGCTGATAGGCAAAGGGCTCGTCCGTAAAGGAAACGCCCAGGAAAGAATCGTACTCGGCGAAGTGGTCGATGGCATCCTTCAGGTACTCTTTCGGGAAGGGAAGCGGATCCCCCTCTTTATACGACGTGCTGCGCCCGACAAAGGTTTCAAACTCGGCGATCTGCGGGAAGATACCGATGCCGTATTTTTCGCCGTAGGAAAGCTGTTTATCCGCATAAGTTGTATCTAAAAAGGAAGCGCTGTCCTGAAAGCGCACGATCATATTCACGCCCGCCTCGTGCACGAGTTCGAAATACTTTTCATCGAGAAGTTCCGGGAGCTTTTTGCCGTCCACCACGAGATCGGGGGAATCGTAAGGCCCCCAAAAACCGCCTATGGGCATGACGTCCTGCCCGCCGAGGAAATCAAAGCTCAGCGACGCAAACTCGACCGGTTCCCCTTTTTCGGTTAAGACATAATCGGGCGCGGGCTCGTTTTCGTTACCTCCGCATGCCGCCAGCGAAAAGAACAGGCAACCGGAAAGGATGGCGGACGTTATTTTTTTAAATGATTTCTTCATGGTTATCTCCTTTATTTTGCCCAAGGGATCAAATCTTCGTCGCTCCACTTGTCTTCGTACGGGAAATCCCCTGCGCCCGGCAACACGTTCGCCTCGAATTCGACAGGCGTTTTGCTCCCGTTCGCATCCAGATTTTCAATGGATACGTTGTCGATTTGAATATTGGACGCCTTCCCGGAGAGAATGCGGACATAGCCGTACGGAGTGACGTCGGAAGTGACCCGATAGAGTTCGACGAACTCGCCGTTCCCCTTTTTCCCGCTCAGCGTGGCTGTGCCGTTTTCCATACGGAATTTAAACGTAAAAATCTGTCCTTCGTTGGCAGGCAAAAACATATTTCCGACCGCCGTATTGCTGATTGAAACGCTTTCCTGTTGCATTCCGTTCTCGAAATAACGGACGGTTCCGTCATACCAAAGCATCAGTTTGCATGGCGAGGAGATGGAAGCCGTTTCCCTCCCGTTCCACGAATCGTTGCCGAGGGACACGCCGAAACTCCCCGTTTCCTGCGCCAGCGCCGCGCCGTCCTCCCCCGTTTCGGAACGCCGCTGCACGGATACGACGTCAAAGGTCAGTTCGAAATTCGAATAGCGGTACGCCGTGCCGAAGTATCCGCTCTCCAGCCTGCGGAAGACGAGGCGCCCGTCTTCGACAAAAATGCCGCAGGGCGCGTCATAATATTTGTCGCGTTCGCTGAAAGAATACCAGACCTTTTGATTGTAATTGCCGCTGTCGAAGTTCTCCGTCGCGGAAACGGTGTCGGGCGTTGCGGCGTTGTCGTACGACCATGCCACGACATGCACGGAGGACAACTCCGCATCCGTCTTTCCGCCCGCCTGCCCGACGCCGAAATACCCTTCGGCGGAAACCTGATTTCCCACAGTATCGCTGCCGGCAAGCGCGATTTTTTCGCCGCCCGCAGGCGTGACTTCTGCCAAGATCTTGTCCCCTTCGAAGGCGACCGACACGGAAAAGGCAGAGCCGTACTGCAACCCCGGATAGGAAGCGGCGGGGGCGATATCCGCCTTTGCGCCGTCCTTATAAGAGGAAACGCCGACGGCGAGTTTGCCGCCGAGGTCGGTAAACGCAACTTCCGTGGAACCGCTGTCGCCCGGCTCCGCGACGAGGCTGCTCAAGCCGAAAAACAGCGCAAACCTCGCGCCGCTCGGAATAGAGCGGATGGTGAGGGTGTAGTCCGCCTCCAGATTGCGCTCCACGCCGTCTGCACTGACGTCGTCGACTTTCTGAATGGCCACGATGCGCGCGTTGTCCTCGGAGGTTGCGTCAAAGCGCACCTTCCCGCCGGAAGCGTTCGGCTCGCCGAAGTCGAGCCACGTTTTTGTATCCAAGCCGTTCGAAATCGAACTGTCTGTGACCAACACCTGGCGGGAAGACCCCGCCAGGGCAATCAGGGAAATATTGCAGAGGCAAACCGCAAGCACAACAGACAATAAAACTGAAATCGTTCTTCTCTTCATTCCTATCACCGATATCAATAGCCCGCGTTGAACATCCAGTTCTCCCAGTTATCCTTAACCGTCTGCTGTACGGAACCCCAAAGCGAATCCGCATCGCCGCGGTCGGCTTCATTAAGGGCGCTCAGGGAGGAGATAATGCCGATGTTCATGTACTGGTTAACGGGGTTGAGCGACATCATCGGAGAGCGCTGGTAGCCGCCGCCCGAGATGATCTGCAACTGCGGCTGAAGCTCGCGGCATTGCAGCGCGAAGTCCGACCACGTATCATCCGGCTCGATGATGGAGGGATTTTCCAGCGTGAAAGAAGGCATCTGATGGATGTTTTCTGCAAAAAGCTGGCCGCCGCGGTCGGAGAACACAAAGCGGAGGAATTCCTTTGCCGCATCCTTTGCGGTGGAGTACTTGTTGAGGATTACGCCGTGGCGATCCTGGTTCCCCATCATCTGATTGCGCGCCGTATAAACGCGTTCGTAGTCTGCCATCGTCACTTCAAACCCGGTGCCGGACACCGTATCGCCCGTAGGCGCAGCGACCTCGCCGCTCGACACTTTGTCGATATAGGTGACCAAAGCGGAAAGTTCGGCGTTGTCTTTCACGCTCTTATCAGGCAAAACATCGCGGATGGCGCTGATCACCGGCGTCTTCATCAAACGCAACTGCATGTCGGATGCGATCGCGCCCTCCATTTCGTTTTCCAGCCATGCGCCGTTGGGCATCATTGCCGCGCCGTTGTTCAAAAAGCGCGTCTGCTGCAAGCTGATTTCCTCGGTATTGGAGCCGGGGTAGACAGTATCGGGGGTAATAATGTCGGCGAGCACTTTGAGCGCCTGCTTGCGGCCGTCCGTTTCGGAAAGCCAAGTATCCATGTCGGGGGTATTCCCCTCTTCGTCCGCGCATTTGATCCAGCGGTTCATATAGTAATCAAGTCCGCTGTATTGCACCTGCCAGGCCGTGATAACGAAATTGTAGTAACCGATCGAGCGATCCTGATAATGGATGAACGCTGGGATATCGTTCGCGGCGAGGGTAAGGGCGAGTACTCTCAGCTCGTCCGTCGTGTTCGGAACCTTATACGTAACCCCGTCCAAAATCTTTGCATTGTACATCAACCCGCCGACAGAACCCGCATAGCTGAGCGTATAATAATGGCCGTCGGAATTGATAAGCCCCGCCTTCAGGGAATCCTGGAACTTATCTCCGATTTTAGTCGTTTCGCCGTCAGCGGTCATTTCATAAACGTCATCGAGCGGTTCGTACATATCTTTATAGGCGTCCAATGCGTCCAGCGAGCCGAAGTACAAGTCTGTCGTGTCGTTTGCTCCCTTCTGCAGCGACTGAGCAAAGCCCGTGATGCTTTGATTTGGAGTAAAGATGATTTCATATTCGGGGTGCATGATCTTGAATTCCGCGACGATCTGCTCCATATACTCTTTGCCGTAACCGGAGTCCCAGAAGGAAATTTCGATTTCGGTGTCCTTATTGGTGACCGGTTCCCGCCTGCCACCGACGCAGCCGACCGCAGAAACGGAGATTAAAAGGCCTAAAGCCAATGCTATCAGTTTTTTCATAGTAGTTCCTCTGATTAAATAAATTTATTTTATTCTTTGATACCGCCGAGCGAAACGTTGTTCATCAGAGCATTATTAAAGAGGATGAACAGAATAATCGGCGGAACACAGGAGATAAAGCAGCCTGCCCACAGGAGATGCTGCGCGGCTTCGCCGCCCATGTTTTCGCGGAAGATATACAAGCCCGCAGCGAGCGTAGGCATTCTCTGCAGATAGAGCAGAGCACTGTCATAGGCGTTCCAGTTGCCGACCCAGGAAAGCAAAAACAGTGCGCCGAACATCGGCATTGCCTGCGGGAGCATAACGCGGAAGAAAATAGAGTAATCACCTGCGCCGTCGATTTCAGCGGCCTCCGCATAGCTCCACGACACACTTTCCCAAAAGGAATGGAAATAGAGATAGTTCATCCCCATGCCGCCGAAACTCGCAATCAGCATCAGCGGGCTGTCGATAAAACCAAGCCGCTCATATAACAAGTACGCACTGCCGCCCGAACCGTAGATGGGCAAAATCGACATGATCAGCGACGCCGCGAAATAGAACCCTGCGCCTCTGAATTTGTACTTTGTCGTCACATATGCCAACATCACGGAGCCCATGATATTGACAAAACTTCCCAAAATCGCAAAGTACAGGCTGTTTGTGACCATACCGAAAAATCCGATGCCGTTGACCGTCATTTCGGTAAAGACGACGCCAAAGTTCTCAAAATGCCATTCTTGGGGTAAGGAATAGGGATTCAAAGATGCGTCGATGTGCGTCTTGCACGCCTGCAAAAAACACCAGACGACCGTATACAGATAGGTCAAGACGATCGCGAGGAAGAATACAAAGATAAACCCGTATAAAATGCGTTCGGGAATGCTCCTCTTCTGCGAATGGTTTTTGACGAAGGCAATGAATTTTTCCCGCACCTTCCCCGCCGCACGGACGAACCCGCCCCTGCCCTTTTCTGTTTTTGCATTCATCAGTACTGCACCTCCTTGAAGGCTTTCGACGCAAATTTACGCACGGTAAACACGATGACGGCGGCGACTGCCGTGATCATCATACCGAGTGCGGACATCATGTTGAACACGTTCGCCGTCGGCGTCTGCGTCATGTCGTACACCTGTATGTACATCCAGGAAGTAAGCGTCTGCGTGTCGAACAGCCCCTTCGTCAACAGGAATACCTGCCCCGATGCGCTGAATATGGAGGAAAGCTGCATGGTAAGCAACAGCATGAACGTCGGCCAGATGCAGGGAATTACGATTTGGAACGCCTCGCGCCATGCGCTCACGCCGTCCAGCTTCGCCGCCTCGATGACCGAATCGGGAATGCGGGCGAAGGAGCCGCTCCACAAAAGCAGGTTCCCCGGAAAGCCCAGCCAGACCATGTTCAGCCAAACGAAAAAGTTAGCAAACCGCGAGTCGGCAAGCGGCTCGACCACCTTGAGGTCGAACATCATGCACAGCAGCTCTGCAAACGGGCCGTCAGTCGCGCACCATCTTCTGTAGATGGTGGCGATGACGACGCCCGGCAGAACGCTCGGTAAATAGAACAGAATGCGGAAACCTTTATAGAAAGGCACCTTTTTGTACAAAAAGTATGACACAAAGAAGCTGACGAAAAAGATGCAGCAGCTGATGGCAAACGTCGTTAACGTGTTGCGGAAAATCATGCTGAATTCCCCATCCAGCGGGAAAAGCCTGTTCCATGCGGACTGAATGGTTGCAAACGTCCATACGGTCTGCCCGTTTTCCGTTCTCTGAAACGCCATCAAAAACGAATTGAAGTTGACGTAAACGTAGAAAACCAAAAAGCTCAACGTAGGAATAACGGCGAAGCTGAAAATAAACAGCGCTTTTTTCAGCTTTCTTTTACGCAGCTCCGCCGCGCGATTCTCTCTTTGTACTTCTGCTACCATAAAGGTTTACTTCCTCTTGCTTTTTTTCGCCAGAATGACAGCGCCCGCGCCCGCAAACAGAGCGGAAAGAGCGAGCGTACCGCCGACGACGGAGCCGCCGCAGCCGCCTTCCCCTTCCGTCGGCTGTTCCCACATGGCGATCAGCGTGACAGACTCCGTTACAGGCTCGTCGAAGCTGAAATCTTCCCCGTCGGAGGTTTTCCAACCGGCGAACACGTAGCCTTCGCGCGTGGGGTCGGCAGGTTTCTGCGCGATATAATCGCCCGAATCGACGGTGATCCTGCTCGTGGAGCCCTGACCGCCCGCCAGGTTGAAGGAGATGGTGTAGCTGCCGAGCCGCTGATAATTTTTACCGTTGAGGAGGATGTTTTCTTCGGTGACGGTACCCGTCTGTTCCGCGCCCGCCATCGTGATGACCAGCTCGCCGCGGGAGTTGACGGAGAAAGCGGAAATGTCGCTTTTCGTGCCGTTTTCATTCAGATAGGAGCCGCTTGCCGCGAGGATGAGCATGCTCTTCGTGTCAGCATTGTAGTAGGTCGCGTAATACGCGGAAGGATCCTCGTCGCGCACGATTTCAAGATTGACATTCTCCGAAGGCATCACGAAGGAATAGGTGCCGTCGTTGTTTTCCGTCACATTTACATTGTAACGGATGCCCTCGTCGTCCGTGAATATAAATTCGCAGTCGCCGTACATCTCTTCGGTGAAGCGGAGCGTGACCGTTTCGTTCTTCTCCGCGAACATCCACTGGCTGAACGCACCCGTGCCGCGGTTGTTGGTGCTGAACTCGACGCCGAGGTCGTACCCGTCTGCATCGGTGATGGTGAAGTGGGACATTGCCGCGGTATAAGAACCTTCGTTCCATGCGAAGGCGACCTTGTTCGCACCCGCCGCGTCGATTTGCTCGAGCGTGCCGGAGCCTGCGCCGTAATCGCCCGCGGGATGCGCCAGCAGAGCGACCGGTTCATAGTCGAGCGTCACCTCGAACGCATGCGCCTCGGCATCGTAACTGACCGCCGTGCGTTTGCCGACCTCGGCCATGGTGTTGCCCTGCGCCCACGTGCCGCCCTCTTCGGGGGCATACCAGAGATTGCCGACGTACGGATAGACGGGGTTGGGCATGGAGAGCACGCGCGCCACGCCGAACACGCTGACGTTCTGCGTCTGCATCGTCGTGGTATAGCTGACGTTGATGTCCCCCGCCGTTTCGCGCGCATTCATGAAATATGCACCCGAGCCGTAGTCGAAGGAGAGCGCGTAGAATGCGTTGTCCATCTTAACCTGCGTGAAAGAGGCGCTTATTTCGTCGATGTTCAGGCGGGCGTATTCGTCCGAGCCGTATTCGGGCCCGACGGTGACAGCCTCCGCGGGCATGGTGAACGACCAGGTGCCGTCGCCGTTGTCCTTGACGTTTTCCAACTCGACTTCCTCGCCGTTTTCGCCGACCGCGGTCAACCCACTCGTCGCGATGTCGTCGCCGAAGTCATAGGGGGTAATGGTGATCGTTTCCCCTGCCGTACCGAAACGCTGTATGCTCGGCGTCGTCAGGCGGGTGGGGAAATAAAATCCCAAATCTTGTCTTGTTTCCGCGTCGTAGTATTTCGCGTTCGTAAGTTCCGCAGAGAAAGAGCAGCTACCGTTTGTTCCCCAACCGAAATAACGGGCGCCCGCTTCGTCGATTTTGGCAAAGTCCTGATAAACCAATCCGACATTTTTCGGCGATCCAAGATATTTATACTCCTCGCCAGCAATGGTTACCTTGGCGCCTTCGCCGACAGTATAACGTGCCACCGTCTTTTTGCCGTTTTGGAACATATTGACTACGTTGGAATCTTCCAATTCAGCGTACTCTTCGTCTTTAATCGCTGACATCGCGGCGTTGTCGACGGTTGCCTGATTGTAAATATATCTTTCCATGCCGATGGTAATCGCACGGGTGAGTGCATAAGCGCCGTCGGTGCGCTCATAAAGGCTTTCAACAACGTCCGCTTCGAGCACGATGTCGTTCTCGGTTGCTACGGCATTCGTAAAATAGGCGCCCGCTGTGGCGGCGAACACAAATTCCACGTCGTAAGAGATGCCGTCGATTTTGTTGGACGCCACGTTTGCAAATTCAAGGGAATAGCGCGCACCCGTTTCGCCCGAATCCTCCGCCGTCTGTGCGGCAAAGGCGATCGTATTCCACGCCGCGCCCATTGCGAGGGCGCCCGCCAATACCGCTGCCGCCGTCGTTTTGACCAGAGAGCGGCTGATTTTTTTAATCATTCTTTTTTCCTCCTGATAATTTTTCTGCGTTTGCAAAAAGCAGTATATGCCCGCGCCGCCGCAAAGCGGCGCGGAGCTTTCCATACTTTTAGTCGGCTTTCTTCTTTCTGATAAAGAGGATTGTTGCCGATGCTGCTAAAACAGCAGCGGCAACAACGAGCGCGCTCGTTGCAAGGGAAGCGCCGCAGCCGCCTTCGCCGGGCTCGCCCGGTTCTCCCGGTTCACCGGGGTCGACGGGCGCCGACGCCTCGTTAAAGGTCACTTTTATCGTCTGCGAGGAATCGTTCCCGCTCATATCCGTCGCCGTGATGACGATGGTGTTTTCGCCCTTGTTCAACGTTACCGTATACTGCCCGTTCTCTCCCGCAACCGCGGTTCCGTTGAGAGTGACGGAAACGGTCGCCTCTTCGTTGACGGATACGCCGAATACGTATTCCGCCTTGGTCACCGTGCCGTTCGCCGCGCTCGTCGTGATAACGGGGTCGGTCGTGTCTTTCAGGATAACGACATATGCCTCGCGCACGAAGATGCCGTGCTCTTCCGCCGCCGTGATGACGATGGTGTTCTTGCCCTCGCTCAGCGTGACCGTGTAACTGCCGTTCTCCCCGCTCACCTCCTCGCCGTTGAGCGTTACGGTAAACGTTTTCGCATTGGTAGCCGAAGCGGTGAAGGTGTAGGTCGCGCTCTCCACTTCTTCGTTCTCTATGTCGGTGGTGATTTCGGGCATCACGAAGTCCGCCGTCAGCGTGAAGGTTTTGACCGTTCTGTTGCCGACGGGGTCGACCGCCGTGACAACTACGGTATTTGCGCCCTTATGCAGGGTGAAATCATATACGCCGTTGCTGCCCGTTACGGGTTCGTCGTTCAGCAATACGATGGCCGTGTACGCTTCGTCCGCCTCGGGAAGGGTGAATTTGTATGCAGCAGTTTTTACATCCGCGTTCTTGAACGCATCTTCCGATTCGAATACGGGGCCGCTCTTATCGGAGGCATAGGCCGTGCCGTCGATCGTGATGGAAATGCCGCCCTCTTTGGTATATGTGCCCGTCGTTTCCCGGCCGCCCGCGGTGTAATAGAGCGTGCCGCCCGCGAAAACCACGCCGGAAATTTCCGTCTTTGTTCCGTCTTTCAGGATCCACGACGAATCGCCGATGAACAGATAGTCGTCGTCGTTGCGGTAACCGCCCGCAAAGTTCGCTATATTCTCCTGCTCGGCAACCTCAAGTTTTACGCCGCCCTCGGGCATCGTAAAGGTGTAGGTTCCGTCGCCGTTGTCCGTGTATTGCACGTCATTCCCTTCGGCGTCTTTCAGTGTGAAGGAGCGCACTTCCGCGCCCGCCTTAAAGGTGACGTCGCTGCCTACCTTGCCGTACAGGTCGGCATAGCTGTCGACCGTTTCGTTTTGCCTGTACCACTTAAGACCGAGATCGTACCCGTTGTTGCCCACGATCTTCATATCGTACAGCAAACCGCTGTAATTACCCTGGTTCCACGCGACGCCGATGTACGCAGTACTGCTCGTGGGGTCGTGCGAACCCGCGGGGTGCGGGCCGCCCGTCCAGGCATCCGGATCCGTCCCGCTGACGACGACCTCTGCTGTATCGCCGTTCACCGTCGTCGTGAATGCATTCGTCTTGTTGCTGCCCGTTTTATAGACGATGTCCGTCGCCCCTTCCGTGCTGTGCAACATGCCGTCATACGCATACCAACAAGCGGAAGCGCCGCCATAGATCCATCCGTCGCCGTCCGAAACGCTGTCCAACAAGATGGGCCCGCACAAATTCGCCACCGTGCCTACATTTCCCGAGAACGCTGCAGTCTGATAATGAATGGAAAGACTTTCACCCGGAGCAGGGATGCTGTTGGAGTACCAGCCATTGTTGTCCCAGCCAAAGTTGAACATATAGCCCGCGTTGTCCATCTTGAAACGGATACCCTCCGCCGTCGCCGCAGGTGCTTCGATTGCCGCGTAGCCTTCCCAATTATAAGAAATGACCTTGGCAAGCTCCACGTCTGCCGCAGGCATGGTGAAGGAATAGGTGCCGTCTTTATTGTCGATCAAGGGAACGTCCGTTCCGTCCGCCGTCGTGACGACGTATTTCTCAATTTCGCTCAAAGCGGGCGCCTTAAAGGTAATCGTTTTGCCCGCTTTGCCCTGCAATTCCTTCGTTGCGTTGATGGAGTTCCATGTAAGCCCCAGATCATAGCCCGTATCATCCACGATTGCAAAATCGACGAGAGAAGCGGTGTATGCGGTCGTCATGCCCGCGTTAGATATTATGCAAATATACGCGGTGTTTGCCGTCGGGTCATTTTTTACACCCGGATACGGGTTAGCTGTCCAGTTGTCTGTTTTGTTTTCGAATATGGTCGCATTCGTTCCCGCCACCTTCGCTTCAAACGCATTGCTCGCCGTTCTGTCCTCGCTGTATCCGAGGTATTTGATCTCCGTAACCGCGCCAGCCGCGTGCATAGGGCCGTTATACACCCACCAGCACCCGTTTCCGCCGCCCGCCGCCCATCTGTTGCCGGGAATATCATCTCTGACTAACGGGCCGAACATACTGGCTAAGGTGCTCATGCCCCCTTCGGATACGACCGTCTGATATCGCACGGTAATCGGCTTGCCCGGCGCAGCGACAGAGCTACCGTACCATGCCGCATCATCGGTCGCCCACGTATAATCGAACTTATAGCCTACATTGTCCATCTTGAAACGGATGCCGTCTGCCGTAGGTGCGGGCGCATCGATTTTGTAGCGCGCCTCCCCGTCACCCGAACCGGAGCCGGACTCCGCTTCATCCGCGCTCGCCCATAGGCCGAACGCACCGCAAGTCAAAAACATACAAGCAGCAAATAACAAAGCGAGCACGGCATAGATATGTTTTCTCAATGCTTTCATCATAAATGCCCTCCTTAAATGATTTCTGATTTTTACGGACTTTTACCCTTTACCGCCTTCGCGCGCTTAAAGAAAAAGACCCGTAAGTATCGGTTTATATATATGTTTTCGAATACATATTTTAAAAAAAATATATTCTCGAACACACATAGGCGAAAATACAAATAATTTATGCAATTCTGAAAAAACAATACGGCAAAGTTAATTCTGTTTTCGAATACACATCGGCGCTTTTTAATGGGCTGCCCGTTTTCGGAAAACAAGGCTGCCCATATCGAACCAACGATTATAG
>NXNN01000044.1_pt1 | contig 24130 bp, 16 predicted proteins | sample 2041041 | NCBI WGS metagenome assembly NXNN01 (sample SAMN07660617, study PRJNA407663) | chicken gut metagenome | isolation source: caecum content treated with Lincosamide | host: Gallus gallus domesticus | place: Czech Republic: Brno | collected 2016 | reverse complement strand
ACTGTTTCGTATTTCATTTTAACCTCCTAAAATTGTAGTAATTTTAGAAGGCAACATCCAGCCCCATTTTCATATGGATACCTCCTTACAGGTGGAATACCTATATTATATCATCTTTTCACGGGCAAGTAAATTATATTCGACAGCTAAAAAGAGAGTCCGGCATTGCGCCGGACAGATCTTTAAGTGATTTCCTTTATTGATTTTTTAGGGGCATTGGCGGGCGTGCAGTTCGTATTCGTTTCAGTTATGACAACGCGAACGAGCTTTCCGCAGCGAGGACAAAGAATATCTACTTCTGAACCATTTTCGCCTTTGCATAATTTATGCCCGCAAATAGGGCAAGAGGCGTACATTTTCATTTACAATCTCCAACCTTCAGCAGTTTCACGAATGGTCATAAATTTCTTATATATCCCTTCATGGGCAATAAGTTCTTTATGAGTGCCTCTTTCGGCAATACCGCCGTTCGCAACGACAAGAATTTGGTCCGCATTTTCAATCGTCGCAAGACGGTGCGCAATTGTAATAATTGTTTTACCGTGTGTAAGTTCTCCGATAGCCTGCTGAATTAAATGTTCGTTCTCGGGATCAATACTTGCTGTTGCCTCATCAAGGATGATAATGGGAGCATCCTTTAATATTGCTCTGGCAATAGAAATTCTCTGCTTCTCCCCGCCAGAAAGGGATGAACCTCCCTCTCCGATCACGGTATCAAATCCATCCGGCAAAGCCATTATAAAATCGTAGCAACAAGCCTTTTTAGCAGCATCGATAACTTCTTCATCGGTAGCGTCACTTTTACCGAACCGAATATTGTTGCGCACGGTATCGTTAAACAGATAGACGTTTTGAAATACCATACTGATATTTTTCAGCAAGCTGTCGCAAGTAAATTCTTTTACGTTATGCCCGCCTATCGTAATGCTCCCGCCTTGAACATCGTAGAAGCGGGCAATCAGATTGCAAAGCGTTGTTTTGCCGCCGCCTGACGGTCCGACAATGGCAGTTGTTGTGTTTTCAGGGATGCACAGCGATACGTTTTCAAAAATCTTTCTGCTGTCATATCCAAATGTAACATTATTGAATTTAATCTCATAATTAGTGAGAGTTACGGGTTTCCCGTTTTCATCGATAGCGCCTGATTGTTCAATGTCGTCTAAATGGTTTAAGGCGGTATCGACAATGCTTAACACGTGAGCCGCATCATTGATATTCTCTACACCTGCAAAAATCGTAAAAGCAAACATACAAAGCATAAGCATATAAGGCAACGAAATCATATCAACAAGGCAAAGCAACGCAGAAACGGCGACGAGTCCGACCGATGCGATTTTTAACATCAATAAATGCATACAGTTCAAGGGGGTAAATCCTAATTCAATATTGATGTTTATATCTTTCAGATCCTTACAAGCTTTTTGAAAGTTAGCGATAGCGGCACCTTCTTTCCCAAATGATTTAACGATGGGAAGACCTCTTACGTATTCGATAGACGAATCTGCCATATCTTCGACAGCTTTGATGCGAACAGGGGCTGTTTTTGAACTTCTGCGAGAAATCAGCAAAAGGAAAAGGAAAGAAAGGACTACGCCGCCAAGAGCAACCAAAGCAGCCTGCCATGAGATTACAAAGAGAGCAAGGATGATTGCAAGCATATTGACATATCCGTTTATGACGCGATCGACCATTTTCATACTTTGCAATTCAAGCGTGGAAAATTCATTTGTCATAGTAGCGACGATGTTGCCGATATTATTTTTCGAAAAATAGCCGAGAGAAACTCTTTTAAGCATATCTCCCATTGCAATGCGTTGCTTTGCCGCAAGTTCACAACCAATGCTTTCTTGCAAGCGGTTGCGACCGTATGCAAGCAACCAACGGCAAATAATAAACCCGATAATGGCAAGCAGTGAGATCCATATATAATTTGTGTCAAATGTTGTGAGGCCTCGCGCATCATCAATCACCATACCGAGCATATACGCCGCAAGCATTGTAGGAAAAGCCGCAAACCACGTTTCAAAAAAGGAACATACGCAACCCCAAAAAATTCTCGCCTTGTAATCTTTGCACCAATGTAAAATTCTACCAACTGTTCTGAACATATTGCACCTCCTTACTGCGACACGGCCCAATTCTTTGCACCGATGTGCGCACTCCACATATCGCGATACAACGCACAGTGTTCCAAAAGTTCTGCCTGCGTTCCCGTAGCTTCCACGTTGCCTTCTTTCAAAACAACGATTTGATGGGCGTTTTGAATGGTGGAAAGTCTATGTGCTATAACAAGCAGAGTTTTACCTTTTGTAAGAGCCATAATAGATTGCTGTATTTTGTCTTCATTTTCAGGATCCGTAAAAGCAGTAGCTTCATCCAATATAACGATAGGTGCATTTTTCAGAATCGCACGAGCGATCGCTATACGTTGTTTTTCGCCTCCGGAAAGTTTCTTTCCGGCATCTCCGGCAGATGTATCATAGCCGTTTTCAAGCCGCAAAATAAATTCTTCGCAACACGCGGCTTTCGCAGCTGCATATACCTCAGCATCAGAAGCATTCGGATTTCCTAAACGGATATTTTCTTTGAGAGAACAATTAAATAAGAAATTATCCTGCGTTACAAAGCTTACAGTATCGGCAAGCTGTTTTAACGACAGTTCCTTTACATTATGGCCGCCGATTTTTATTTCACCCTCATTTACGTCCCAAAACCTTGCGATCAATTTAGCGACGGTCGATTTCCCACCGCCCGAAGGTCCGACGAGAGCAGTAAATCTACCTTCGGGAAGTTTCAGATCTATCCCGTGCAAAACCTCATCTTTTCTGTCTCCGCTATAAGAAAAATGCACGTTATTAAAATCAATTTCAAAGTTCGTCAATTTAATCCGTTTGCCGCTGTCCGAAAGTTCGGGAAGCTCCAAATAGCTCTCAATGTTTTCGATATTGTATTGCACCGATTTGATCTCGTTAATAAAACCCTGTAATTTCAAAAGCGATGCCACGATTGATAGAGAAAGAATGAGGCACATACAAAGATTTACGACCGAGAGCGATCCATTTGCATACAAAGCAAGACCTACGGGCAAAGTACCGAGCAACGTAGTGGGTAAGATCGCAAGTATCAAATTCATAGGGAGCCACGTCGAACGGTACCAGTCCAGCGTATAGTCACGAAAAGATTTTACGGCTTTCGAGAATTTTTCATAAGAGCTTGTCGTCTGATTAAAAGCTTTTACGACCTCTATGCCTTCCACGTACTCAACGATAACGCTGTTGACGTGGTTATTTGACGCCATATAGTCCGCATATTTTCTGTTAAACGCTTTCAATAAAAACAGAAACGGCACCACGGCAACGGGAAGAGTAACAAGCGCTGCCATAGCCATCCGCCAATCTATAATTGCCAATACCACATAAATAAGGAGTGGCAAGACAAGATTTCCGCTCGCTTCCGGGATTACATGAGCAAGCGGAGGTTCAACATCTTCTACGCGATCCACAAGGACATTTTTAAGTTCTCCGATGGTTTTTGTCTGAACTGTTCCAAGCGGGGCGTGCATCAATTTGTCCGCAATTTTATGCCGTATTTTTTCCAATATCGTGTATGCGCTAATATGGGAAAAAACCGTTGATATACCGAAAAACAATAATTTGCCTGCGAATCCGGCAAGGGAGATGCCTACCCATAACCAAATTTCCGATGCGGTTGCCGTGTCTTCAATAAATATAGCCAGAATTCTATATACGCCATAGAACGGAACAAAACCGCATAATACGCTGATTATAGAAAAAATGACCGAAAATATCATTTTCCAGCGGCACGGCTTAGCAAAGGACAAAAGAGTTTTTGTCCAGCTTCGTTTGTTTTTAGTTTTTTCCATTCAAAGCCTCCTGTAAAATAAAAAGTCGTTGAGTATTTCAACGACTCTATTATAACAGGATTTATTGTTCTCTTCCGCTCTGTTAAGACAGAAATGCTCCATTCAGACAAAAGATTTTCTGTATTCAAGCGGCGTTTTACCGATTATCTCCTTAAAGGCACCGATAAATTTGCTCGGATTATCATAACCAATTTGTATTCCGATATCGGCCACGCTGTCGCGTGTGGTTTTCAAAAGTGTTGCGGCATAGTTCATCCTATATTCCCGCATAAATGAAAATATCGGCGCACCGTAAACTTCCTTAAAACAGCTTTTCATTTGCGTAAGGGATATATCGTATTCGTTTGCCAACCATTCAAGCGTGTAATGCTTATCGAGATTTTCTGTCATCAGCTTATAGATTGCCTTAACTTTTTCAACGTTGGTTCGATAGAAATATAAATGTTCTTTTCGCTCACCAGAAAAATCCAACACAGAAAGAAATAATAAAAGTTCTAAAACTTTTATCTTTTGATAAGCTTTTTTTATATCTGCCGGAAGATTATATAATTCCGAGAAGATATGCTCAATAGTCTGATTTTGACGGACAATACAAGGAATCCCCGACTGCTTTTCGCAAAACTTTTTATAAATCTTTCGCAGATCGATCCCGAAAGTTTCGAGTTCGGAAGAAAGAGATTTTTCCGCTTTATCGATATCTATTGCGATCGTAATGCCGTGATAATGAGCAAGGGGCATTTCAAAGTTTCCGTCGTGTTTTTTGCGATTATCTATACGAAAATCCCCTGCCTCAAAGTAGTAATATAAATCGTCGCTGTGCTGTTCCAATCGACCTTCGCGGCAATGGTCTAAACATATGAGATTCGGCGTTTCGGGATGATAATATGAAACGCAATGCTTCATATGAAAGTCGTTATATAGAATTTCAACGCCATCGCAAAGCGGATAGGCGGTCATAAAACCTTCTCCCGCCTGCCCCTCGACACGGATGATAACGCAATCTTTTCCGTTAGACACGGACATATTCCCCAATTTACTTGCTTTTTCAAATTCTTCATTCATAGCTGTATTATAGCGTATTTACTTCTTTTTTGCAAATACGCAAGACCTTATCGCAGCAACTCATAATAAATTCATTATCATGAGAAACAACAATAACGATATGTCCAGCTTTTGCAAGTTTTTTTATAACGGCAGATACTTCGCACATATGCCTGTAATCCAATCCGCTTGTCGGTTCGTCGAAAACTAAAATACGCTTTTCTGAAAGTATGGCGGTTACGATGGCAAGACGTTGCTTTTGCCCGCCCGAAAGGGACATAGGGTGTCGCTCTTTCATATCAAGCAAATCAAAATCTTCAAGCAAGCGATCAATTTCTTCCTTCTTATCCTTGCCCGTTTGTTCGCATTCTCCATATACACTATCGCTAAATAATTGATGGTTCACATCTTGCATAACACAAAAACTTTGTTTTCTACGCTTGCGTAGTTTAACAACTTGTCCGTCCAGATAGATTTTTCCTTTTTTTTCTTTCATCAGGCCACACAGACAACGGATCAATGTTGTTTTCCCTGTACCGTTACAACCTGTTATTGCTAAAACCTCACCATAATCTATGCGAAAAGATAAATTTTCGATTATATAAGAATTGTGCTTATACCGACAAGCCAAATTTTCAACTTCCAATCCTTTTCCGGTAATCGTTTTTTCTACAAACGGAAGAGATAAAAGCTCGGGTTTCAATGTGCGCAAACCCATTTCAATCCGTTCGTCGTCCGAAAGTGCAAAAAAATCACGCCCACTATAAATCTTTATAATTTCGCCATTTTTAATAAATACGGCACGATCTATCAGTCCTTCTAAAAAATACAGCCTGTGTTCGGCAATGATTACGGTGTGCCCGGTTTCCTTCAATTTCCGTATTTGGTCCTGCAATTTAATAATACCTTCCGTATCAAGGTTGGCGGTAGGCTCATCCAAAACAAGAATTTCCGTATTCATAGCAAGAACGCTGCCAAAAGCAAGAATTTGTTTTTCACCGCCCGATAGCGAAAAAATACTTCGCCCCAACAGATTTTCTATTTTCAGTGAAGATACGGCCGCTTTTACGTTTTTCTCAATCAGCTCGGGAGCAACACCTTCGTTTTCAAGGCCAAAAGCGAGTTCGCTGTCTGTATCGAGATTAAAAAACTGGCTCTTCGGGTTTTGGAAAACAGAGCCTGTCGTTATTGCCAATTGATACAATTCTGTTTCTGCAACATTAACATTGTTTACCGTTACTTTACCCGATAACACGCATTTATCTGTAAAATGAGGAATCAACCCGTTGACAAGCTTTGTGATCGTAGTTTTCCCGCATCCGCTTTCTCCGCAAAGCAAAATACACTCACCCTTATTTACGGTTAAATCGATATTATGTAATGCACCGTTTTCATTACTATAACCAAACGATACGTTTTCTATCTGAATCATTTTAACCTCACAAAATGAAAGCAGCAACGGTGAATCCCGCTATAATCAAAATACTGAGCATGTCAAGCAGCCCAAATTTTAAGTTTACCGTCGTCGTTTTTTTTACGGGATTATCGATGCCACGCGTTACAGCTGCGGCAGACAGTTCCTCGGCGGTGTTGCTTGCACAAATCATAAGAGGAACCATAACAGCTTCGACTTTTTGTAACCCGCGGACTTTTCTCAGTTTCATAGCGTCACGAATATGCCCGATTTCTTCACGAATGGCAGGGAAATAACGCAAAGTAACTGCTATTGTTATAATCAATTTATTTGGAAACCTTAATTTACGAAGTCCGACTATAAAATAGCGCAAAGATATGGTTGCAATTATAAGGCCGCCAACCATCAGACAGGGAAAAATTCTACGCGTAATAGACAGAAAAATAGTAAAAGCCACCGCAATAATTTTTGGAGAAATGGGCAGTAAATAACATTGAATTAGATAAACAGCCACATAAATAACTGCCCATTTTACCCCGGCTTTTATTTTGCCACATATAAAAAATAAAACCGCAAGATAGCCTATCAATCCGAATTCAACCCATAAAGAATTTTGAGAAAAGGAAATTACGTTTGCCAAAATAATCATTAACAAGCCGGATCGCGGATCTATGGCCAAATGCTTTTTGCGCTTTTCACGCATATCAAACTATCCCTGCCTTCGCAAAATGCTTTTTGAACATAAATTTTGTAATAATTGCCCCGATCAAAGCACAAACAATAGGAGCAACTATCATTACAACCAACATTGCGGGCGAAATCAACGAATCAAGCGTCGTAATATATTCAGACGGCATGTTTTGATTTACAAGTTGTTCCATAAAACTGTCTTTCATAACCCATGCGGGTAAAGGCGAGCCGATCATACCCAATGAATACAACATAAATGCGCCTGTGTTGCCCCAAAACTTGCCGTATTTTGTTAGCCAACGTACAAGTTCCGACAAAGCGCAGGCAATTATAAAGGTGCAAAGTATTATCCAAGTAAACATCCCTGTTACAAAATAAATAAGGCCAACAACTACCCCCATTATGAAAACAGCGCCGGGCTTTTGCACTTTGGCACATATCAACATAAAGGGTATTCCGGAAAATAGCGCTATGAAAGCGGGTAACAATATCCAAATAACAGGATGCAGCCCGCTTATTAACATAAACAGCATATTGATTACAAAATAAATAGCTGTATAAACGCCGATAAAAATCAGATCTTTGCCCTTCAAAAGGTATTTGTCCTTTTTGGAAAGCGCTTGTGTTTTGTTATCTTCCATTGCAGTTTCTCCTTTGCTCGTTTTTTACAAGCAATGTGATTATAACATAATATAAATTTTTTCTCTGCTCCATTCAGTCAAAAATGCTCTAATCAGACAAAAAAATTCATATATATATTCCAAAAGGACAGTAAAGAACAAGGAGGGCGTTTCAACACCCTCTTTGTTCATGATTGTTATTTTTTTCTTTGAAATACTCGCTTATCTGCAATTCGAGCGCCTCTAAAAAGCCGGATTCCTTGTCGGCAATGATAAGCCGATGATCTGGAACGCCGTTTATGAGGATCTTCGCATCAAAATCGTTTTTAACGTCTATTTCCTGCATGGTACACCTCCGCGTTTTTCTTGGAGCGTACAACTTTTCGCGGAAGATTGTAAGATATTCCGCCTATACAATAACCATACTTCGCTCCGAAAGAAATTATAATAAAGATAACTGCACCCAAAATCTTCCCAAACTGCGGGGAGAGCGGGTAAATTCTTTCGATTTGCGGATGGTATCGGAAAAAGCCGTTGCCGTCAAGGGGAAAAATTGTCGCTGAAAACTTTAAGCCGATCCGCCAAAGCGGGTCGGCTGTTTTACCGTATAAGCACGCAATAATTTTTCGGGCGTTGCCCCTTGCGCCCTTGACGGCGTTGTCTTTTCCCGATGGGTTCGGTTTGTCGAAAGAAAAAGTTCGACAGAAAAGTTTGCATACGCTTTTGGTTTGTTTGGGAAGATTTATGCAAAAGCCGCGGTCAGTTGGGAAACTGTATAGGCTGGCTTGCTAACATTCCCAATCAAAAAAGGATAGCATGTGAACTACAAATCCGAACACAGAGGTACAAGACAATGAAAGGTGCAGTTATCTACGCACGTTACAGTAGCGATAGACTATCCCCAATAGATACAGTTCAATTGGAGATAGGAACGATCAATTTTCTCATATAACCTTGAATTTTGCCTCTTTCGGTCGGCTATGGTAGCATAGTTCCTCGCGGAAGTCAACGGTCGCAAAATCGTCGCTTAAAACACCCATAAAAGGAATTTGAGAGCCGAGTAAGGAAGTTTCCTTGCTCGGCTTTTCTAATGTTAGGAAAATGAATAGTAACTTCCACGCAACGATTTTGTCTTTGTCCCGTTGACTTCCGCAGACAGTATTTCCATTGTAACGGACTTTTATCGTCCTATGCACCTCCGCCTGTTGCCCGAAAAAGGCAAATACAAATTCAGAGGTGTAAAGATGGAAATGTTGGTAACAAAGTTCTCAAAAGGAAAGTATCGTAACGAAGGCGATTTGTTCGCAGAACCTATCTCTGCCGATAACGTCAAACTCATGGGCGAGATGATTGCATTGCAGGCGCTTCGCACCGTAAAGAAGTTCGATATGAAAGTAGCAGACAGGCTGTATATCGGTCTCATCAAAGACCTGCACCATATGGAAGAGATAGGCTATATCGTATCGGACGGCTATGATGTGGCGCAGACGGCTATCTGCTTCCTATATCAATTCGCCGGCAGAAAGGTGTCCGAAATTTACGGCAAAGACCGTAAAGGCAAAGAAATCCCCATTAAACTTGCGTGCTACCGTGAAGTAGACCACTTCATCAATCTTCTTCGCAACAGACCAGACCGTCGAAGAACTATTGTCGAATCCATTGACTTTACGGATTACAAAGCGTTGCCTATGGATCCGGTGAATTGCTTTGAACACGAGCAGACGGATTACACGAAATATGATGAGCTTGTTAGTGCGTTACAGTTATCCGCATTGGAACTTGCAATTCTGAACTGCTACATGAACGGTATGGTGCAATCCGAAGTCTGCGCCGAACTCGGAATAGGAAGAGGTAAGATAAATTCCCGCAAGGCAAGCATCCGTCAGAGATACTACAGCCTTTACGGCGCGTTTTAATTATGACGTTGAATTTCATACAAAACCTAAAGACAGCCGCTTAATAAAAGCGACTGTCTTTTTTACTGTTGCAAATATATAGCCGTAATCGAAAGAGATTGCGGCTATTTTGCTGTAAATCATTGTCTTTTCACAAAATTTATGCTATACTTTAACTGCGCTATAATTGAAAAAACTGGCATAGGTGTACCCTTATTTTCCCATACAGAGGAATTATAGCGCAACTAATTAAGGGTTACAACTTTGCGGGCGTTCCCTTGATTGGGGACGCTCTTATTTTTTTATGGCAAATACCCGCGCCATACTTGCTAAATCCGCCCGCTTGTGATACACTGTAAGTGTCACACAGTTTCATTATCAATACGCTGGGATACGAATAGGCATTTCGTATCTCTAATTCCCGGTGTATTGGAAATTGTGTGACAACAATCGGAGATACAATGCAGGGCGTGTCTTCGGTTGAAGGCACGCTTTTTTGTTTGCCGAAAGTAATGCCCTGCAAAAAATAAATAAGCAGGAGAAGAGAGATGAAAAAGAAATTAGCCCTATTAGTTTTGGCTATTTGCACGGTAATGGCGTGTTCTATCAGTTTTGTGGCGTGTAATATTACCGTACCCGTTGATTTTGAATTGCAATTCATTGTCGACGGCGAAGTATACGCCACTATTGATACCGCAGGAGAGGAAACGATCAGTTTGCCGGCAAATCCCAAAAAAGACGGCTTTGAATTCGACGGCTGGTATTGGGATGAAAATACTTGGGAACGACCTTTTACCGCGAATTCCCTGCTGAACGAAAAACTCACAAGTGATATGCGTGTTTATGCGAAATGGAAAGATGCCGAAACCGAAAAGCAGGAATACGTTGTCACTTTCAACTCGATGGGCGGAACGGCTATAGACAGCGTAACTGTCACCGAAGGCAGTTTATTGGCAAGACCGGCTGAACCCTCTTATACGGGCTTCGTTTTTAACGGATGGTATAAAGATGAAGACTGCACCGTTTCCTGGGTATTTGAAACGGATACAGTTACCTCATCCATAACTTTATATGCCGGCTGGATAGAAGAGACTGCTACAACTTTTACGGTCACATATAAAGACGGAGAGACCGTCCTCTATACAAGAAAAGTAGCAGAGAACAATACAGCCGAAAATATTGCCGTAACGAAAGAAGGTCATACGTTCAAAGGTTGGCTCTTGAACAATGCGGAATATGATTTTACCGTTCCTGTAACGGAAGATATCATCCTCGTTGCAAAGTGGGAGATCAATACCTATACGGTTACATTTATAGCCGACGGCGTAGAAATAGAAAGATTTATAGTTGATTATCTTGATTCTGTTCCAGAAATACCTATTGTTCCGGCAAAAACAGGTTATACGGGCGCATGGAGCATCACGGACTTTTCAAGCATCGCAAAAAATTTAACTGTGACTGCTCTTTATACTGCCAAAACATACACCGCCGCTTTTGACTATGCTAATGCAGACGGCGGGAATACGATACAAAACATCACTCTCACCTATGGGCAACCGGTGGGAGCACTTCCTGTGCCTACAAAAGCAGATAATACTTTCTATGGTTGGTTTTACGAAGGCACACAAGTAACCGCTTCGACAATCTGGCAAACAGATACATCAGCCCAGATTACGTTTACAGCAAAGTGGTTAGCCGCCGATAACGGGCATGCAATCATATCGTCCGATTATTTTGAATTTACAGAAGATGATACAGTGCTTCGCTTGCCGGAAAAATTGCGTAATTTAACAGAAACTTACGATTTGATAGGGAAATTCACTGTTAGTGCCGGAGCCACATGGACGGCTTATACCGATGAGAGTTGCAGCAACGACTCTTTGATCACGCGCGAAGACCTTGCGCCGTTAACAGCCGAAGGCTGGAATAACATCTATATTCAAGTCAAGAATCAAGCTACACGAGAGTACACAATTTATACATTACAGATTTATAGAAATAAGCGTATCCCTGTTTCATTATACTACAATGAATCTGTATTGTATAAGACTGCAATGCTTGAAGAAACCGTACCGGCTTCGGATGAGGCGAACGGCGATAGACTTTCTTTTACTTTAACGGACTATTCCTGCGACGGGAATTTTTATACGGACTCCGCTTGTACAAACGAATGGTCTACTGCAACTGTGATTACAGAGCCTATATCTTTGTATATAAAAGCGTATTGCCATGCCGTGACGGTAAATTCTTCGGGTACGGTGACAGGAATGTCCAAACAGTCAGGTAAAGTACGCCTTGTCATTCCCGAGAGTAAAAACGGAACAGAAATTACAGCTATCGGAGATGCTGCTTTTAAGGATAAAACGAATTTGATTTTCGTTGAAGTTCCCGGATCCGTGACGAAAATAACTTTCGGTGCTTTCAGTGGGTGTGCTGCACTTGAAAGAATCAGCCTACCTTTTGTGGGCACAAATGCAAACGATGTTAGTGACCCATATTTTTCCCATCCAGTATTTGGTGAAATATTTGGAGCAACTAAATACAATGGCAGTATTAGTTACGATGGCTATTATATTCCAACTTCATTGAAAAGCGTAGAAATAACAGGGCAATATATTCGTAGTTATGCGTTTTACGGTTTTACGGGGCTCGAGAATATATTTATTGGAAGTAATGTAGAGCAGATAGCGAGGTACGCATTTAGCGGCTGCACGAACTTAAATAGTATTCATATATCGGATCTTGCAGCATGGTGCAACATTTCTTTTGATAGTACTGAGGCGAATCCATTAATTTATACCAATAATCTATATGTAAATGAAGTACTGTTGCAAGAGCTTATTATTCCGGAGGGAGTAACAGATATTAAAGCGTATTCTTTCCGTTCTTTCAGAACACTTAAAAGCATTACAATACCTAGTACAGTGGAGAACATCGAATCTTATGCCTTCGATTATTGTACAGGCTTAACGGAAATAATATTTAATGCGAGGGAGGCGCAAGTTTCAGATACGAGTTTTGATGCGACGGGAGACGTTTCGGAAGGAATCAATGTAATTATCGGAGAGACGGTTGTCGCGATTCCTGATTATTTGTTTTCCGGCACGCTTAACATTAAAAATGTAAAAATAGGCAGTAATGTAACAAGTATCGGAACACGTGCGTTTTACAATTGTAGTAAGCTGACAGAAATAAATATTCCGAATAGTGTAACGAATATTGGGGAGGATGCATTTTACCGTTGCAGTTCGCTTACAGGTATTACGATTCCGGAAAAAGTGACGAGCATCGGCGAGTATGCTTTTGCATACTGTACTGGACTGACCACAATTCGTTATAATGCAGAAGAGGTTACATCAGTAAGTAATGCGTTTTATTGTGTTGGAACTGGCACGGCGGGGATTGATGTAATATTCGGCGATAAAGTTTCGAAAATCCCTTCATTTTTATTCTATATTCGAGATTCTTCTTATCGTCCAAATATTAAAAGTGTTACGATAGGCAACAGTGTGTCGAGCATCGGCGAGTATGCGTTCGCAGGTTGCGATTTACTTACAAGCATCACCATCCCTGATAGCGTGACGAGTATCGGCGATTATGCATTCAGTGATTGCACTTCGCTTACAAGCATCACCATCCCTGATAGCGTGACGAGTATCGGCGCCTCCGCGTTTAATTATTGCATCGAATTGACGGAAATAATTATTCCAGAGGGAGTAACGCAAATTGAGGATCGTACATTTTATATGTGTGAGAGTTTGAAACGCATCGTAATCCCTGCAAGTGTTATAAGTATTGGTTCTGGTGCATTTTCTTCGTGTAAAGCTATTGAGCATGCTGAAATTCCTACAGTGGCAATTCCTCTGATTAGGAAAGACAATTTAAAATCAGTTATTATTTCCGGCGGTGAAGATATTCCTGCCTCCGCCTTTTCCGGGTGTACAGAACTACTTAGCATAGTAGTTGAGAATGGTGTAAAAAGTATTGGAGATTCTGCATTTAACGGCTGTGTGAGGCTCAAGAATTTTACTATTCCCAATGGGATAACGAAAATTGGAAATTCTGCGTTTAAAGGTTGCGTAGAACTTACGAATTTTACTATTCCAGATAGCATAGAGAATATAGGAGATTTTGCGTTTGAGGGGTGTACTGGGTTAACGAGTATCAACATTCCAAACAGTGTGGTAAATATTGGGAATAGCGCGTTCTATAATTGCAATAGCATAACGAGCGTGTCCATAGGTAACGGAGTCAAAGAAATTGGCTCGTATGCTTTCGCGTATTGCGATAAGTTGATTGAAATAAAATATAAGGCAACCGCAGTAGAAAAAGCAGGAACTAGTATTTTTATTAATGCTGGAATTAATACGGATGGAATAACCGTAATATTTGCCGAAAACGTAACGTTGATTCCAGATAATTTGTTTGACAATTCAACGTATGGAGCAGAAGGAGCAAAAATTATAAGCGTGACGATTGGAAAAAATGTAGAAAATATTGGCGAATATGCTTTTTTAGGCTGTCAATACCTAGCTGAAGTTATAATTCCCAATAATGTTCAAACGATTGGGAAAAATGCCTTTAGTGGGAATGTTCTTACGCTCTATTGTGAAGTGGCAAGTAAACCCGCAAATTGGAATACAAACTGGAATGGCAATAGTACTCCATGTCCGGTTGTTTGGGATTGCAAAAACAACGATGTTGCAGATGATGGTAATATCTATACAATTGTAAATGGATTGCGTTATGCTTTAAAAGATAATAAGGCAACAGTTGTAAGGCAACTACAGAATATTAGTGGGGATATTGAAATTCCATTATCTCTTAATTATAATAATTTAAACTATTCCGTTACTAAGATTGCTTCTTCGGCTTTCGCAGGATGTGCAGCAATTACAAGCATTGTTTTGCCGAATAGCATAGAAAGTATTGAAAATAGTACTTTTAGGGATTGTACGGAATTGCAAAAAATTGTATTATCTAAAAATTTGCAAGAGATTGGTTATGGAATTATTGACGGATGCGACGACCTTGCTGAAGTATATTATCCGGGAGATATTGCCAGTTGGTGTGCCATTCTGGAACACGATACTGCTTTTTCATCTGTCTCAAAATTCTATATTGACGGAGATGAAGTATCGGGCAATATCGTGATTCCTGAGGGAGTAGAATATATTGGAGTTTCTGCATTTGAGGGGTGCGATGGAATAAAAAGTATTCTTTTGCCGAGTACGTTGGAAATTATTTATGCAGATGCTTTTTCTGGATGTACAAACTTAATGCAGGTTACTTTTAGTGAAAATGGAACTCTTAGAGGCATTTCAGGAGGCACATTCAATTATTGCACGAACCTTTCGTCTATAGAGATACCAAGTACTGTAACAACAATTTATGGAGATGCTTTCTACGGGTGTACAAAATTGGAAAATGTACATATAGAGGACATAACTGCATGGTGCTCCATCAATTTCTATGACGAAAATGCAAACCCGCTCTATCATGCAAGTAACTTATATTTAAATGATAAGCTGATTTCCGGAGAACTTTCACTTCCTGAATCCGTATCGAAGATTGATGATTATGTTTTTTATAATTACAATAAGATTGAAAAAATAATAATTCCATCAACGACTACTGAAATAACCGAAAATGCCTTCTTCGGATGTGATGGCTTGCAAAGCTTCGAAGTGAATGAAAAAAATACAGTGTATAGCAGTCAAGACGGGATTTTGTTTAATATTGACAGGACAACTCTTGTTCGCTATCCGGCGGCAAAAACCAATGTTGAATATACGGTTCCCGATATTGTAACGGAAATTCAGAAAGGAGCTTTCCAAGGGAGTAAGTATTTGCAACGTATAATCGTTCCAAACAGTGTTACGAGTATCGGTGGCGGTGCCTTTTCCGGGTGTTCATCTTTAGAAAGCATTACCTTGCCATTTGTCGGCGGTTATTCAGGTAGTATTTATCCGCTTGGATATATTTTTGGAAGTGATTCGTATAGTGGTGGCGTATATACAAGGCAGACTTATTTGGATTTTAATAATAGAAAGACCAGTACCACTTATTACATTCCGGAATCATTGAAAGAGGTAATAATTCTTAGAGGTACTATTAAATATGGCGCTTTTTATAATTGTGGCATGTTGAAGAGTATCACTCTCTCTGATTCTATCTCAAACGTTGGAAATTATGCTTTTTATGGCTGTAATTCTTTAGAAAGCATAAGTGTTCCGGCTTCTGCAATACCATTACTTCCAAAGGAGAACTTAATTGAAGTCGTTATCACCGGGGGAGAAACTATTGAAGCAAACGCATTTAAGGGTGCTGCCAAGTTAATAAGCATTACAATTGCGGACAGCATTGTGACTATTGGAGCGCGGGCATTCGAGGATTGTATCTTGTTAGAAAATGCCACAATTCCTGCGTTAGCTATCACCTGCATACCAATAGAAAATCTGAATACGGTTGTAATTACAAGTGGAAGTAGTATTGGTGAACGTGCATTCTCTGGCTGTCGCCTCCTTACGAGTGTCGAAATCTCCGAAAGCGTGACGAGCATTGGAAATTATGCGTTTTCTGGTTGCAGCTTGCTTACAAGCATCAATATACCGAGCGGAGTGACAAGTATCGGCGAGTATGCGTTCAATAGTTGCAGCTCGCTGGCAAGTATCTCCATTCCCGAAGGTGTAACAAGTATCGGTGAGTATGCGTTCAATAGTTGCAGCTCGCTGGCAAGTATCTCCATTCCCGAAAGTGTAACAAGCATCGGGCAGTATGCGTTTCAAAATTGTACGGGGCTGAAAAATGTTGAAATTGGCGAACTTGAGGCATGGTGCAATATTACATTTGAGAACTTCGCTTCAAATCCGCTTTACTATGCCAATAATCTATTGATTGACGGCGAAATAACAACCAATATTACGATACCTGACGGTGTTACAGAAATAAAAGACTATGCGTTCGAAGGCTTAACAAATCTCGTGAATGTCTCCATTCCCGAAGGCGTAACAAGAATCGGTGACTCTGCGTTCTCTGATTGCAGTGAGCTGACGGACATAACTATTCCCGAAGGGGTAACAAGTATCGGCACCTATGCGTTTTTTGGTTGTAGCAGCCTGACGAGTATTGAAATCCCTGCCAGCGTGACGACTATCGGCTTTGCCGCGTTCTATGTTTGCGGATTGCTCGAAAGCGTTGCTTTCGGCGAAAACAGTCAATTAACGAGTATCGAGGGCTGGGCGTTTCATTCTTGCAGAAGTCTTGTGGGTATAACCATTCCCGATGGAGTAACGAGTATCGGCGAGCGTGCATTCGTTGGTTGCAGCAACCTTGCCAACGTAACGATTGGTAACGGCGTGACGACTATCGGTAAAAGCGCATTTAATAGTTGCTATTCTCTTACAAGCGTGACAATTCCTGCTAGCGTGACGACTATCGGCGAGAGTGCGTTCAGTGATTGCTATAGGCTGATAGAAGTCTATAACCTGTCCGCTCTGTCGATTACGGCGGGCAGCAGTGATTACGGCCATGCGGGATATTATGCGGAATACATCTACACCGATACAGCTACGCCGAGCAAGCAGAGTGTGACGGAAGACGGATATGTCTTCTATGTAGATGGAGACAAACGGTATTTGTTGGGATACGTCGGAACAGAGAGCGAAATAATGTTGCCTGAGAACTGCAACGGCGGAGCGTACGCAATATACGCGTATGCTTTCTATAGGAACACGTCGCTTACGAGCGTGACGATTCCCGACAGCGTGACGAGCATCGGGGATTATGCATTCAGGTATTGCGATTCACTTACGAGCGTAACGATCGGCGACGGTGTGACGAGTATCGGGAATTATGCGTTTGAAAACTGCGATTCACTTACGAGCGTGACGGTCGGTGACAGCGTGACGAGCATCGGGAAGTATGCGTTCTATAATTGCCGTTCGCTTACGAGTATCGTTATCCCTAGCAGTATAACAAGCATCGAAAATTATACGTTCTATAATTGCGATTCGCTTGAGAGTATCTATTACACCGGTACGGCGGAAGAATGGTCGTCAATCATCTTCAACTCCGGTAATGATCCTCTAACCTCTGCCACTGTGTACTATTTGAGCAACCAACTGACAGATGAACAGAAAGCAGACGGCAACAATTATTGGCACTATGTAGACGGCGTTCCTACTATCTGGACGAAAGAAACAACTTGACACATTCACTTCCAAAGCCGCTCCGCAAGGGGCGGTTTTGTTATGCGAAAATTCGGACTGGACACAGGACAAAAACGGGGCAGAAAACAGTGGAAAAACAGAAGTGGCACCGTGGCGTGTGCTTGTCTATGACAAGTGCGGCTTTTAGGCATTGTGGTGCGGCTGTCGCCGCACCACAAACCTTCGCGCTTCGCGCTCAGGCGCCGCAGCCAAGCACACGCCACGAAAAAGCAAACAAGAACAACACGGAAAACCAAACCGAAAGCGCGGCGAAGGCGCGGCATCGCCGCTGAACCGCTTGGCGATTGCCGCGCGCATCTTTCGCCGCGAACGGCTTTCTTCCTATCGGGTTTTACCATTACTGTTGTATGCCGTTAAAGGGTGCGCCGCGCTTTTATCTATTCGTCCGCCATAGTCGTCTGCAAAAAGAGCAACAGCCGCTTGTTGAGGATTTGGATGTATTTTTCCGTTACCCCGCGTTCAGCGGCATAGACTTTCTGCGTCTTTGCTTTAACGTACAATTCGTCGAATACCGTTTTCAGCCGTTTCGGGGCTTGCTCCGAGACGGTCAGGTACGACTCCGCCATTGTCTGAAAGTTTTTCGGGTAAGAGACGCATCCGAACTGCTCACGTTTTAAGCCGTAGCGGAATGCATCCTGTATCTGCTTTAAGTCCTTGCGTATTTGCTCTAAAGTTTTCATGATTTTACCTCCTCGGTTACAGTCAAAAAGTTGGGGTTGTGAGAGCGCGGCGTGCGCTTGGTATATATACAAGTGGAGCCGTTTTTTGCAGTTCCGAAATGTGCGGTTTATATACGCCGGATATACCCCTGTGAGAGCGCGGCGTGCGCTTGTCTTTGATACAAGTAAATCATTCAGCGGGCAGGCTTCTCCTGTCCGTTTTGCGTTTTTAGAAACTCGTCTATTTTATCCGCAAACATAGAAACGAGCAGGTCGTATTCGTCGTCCGACATCTCTATGAACTGGTCGGCATAGACTTTCCGCCCCGTCGGATTGTCTTTGACTTTTATTTCTTCCAATCAGCTCGCCTCCTCATCAATTTTTTGTTGCAGATACAAAAGCAGACGCTTGTTCTTCTGCCGGATGTACTCCGTGCAAAAGTTCATTTCTTCCGCCGCGGACTCCTGCGTAAGTCCTTTGACATACAGTTCGTAATAGACGAAATACAGGTCGAGCGGCGCGCCTTTCATCATTTTCGCATACTTCTCGGCAAGTTCCGTAACGCTGTGCGGGAGAGTATCGAAGGCAGCGGAAAAACGCGCCTTGTTCGTATTGTACAGGCGTATCGTCTTTAATTGCTGTCTTATTTCGTTGAGCGTCATAACCGTTCCTCCCGTTGTGCGCATATCTTAAACCTTAAACTCGCAAGGTTTTTGCGACTTTCAAAAATTTCTTTGAAAAATATTTTTTCGGCGATAGCATATCAGCCAAACCTGCAACTTTCTTTCAGGTTTGAAAAACTTTCCCCTAAAAATTTTCTGCTTACAGTAAACCACCAAAATACGACACTTTTTGTCGTATTTGAAAAAGTTTTTTTTGAAGTTTACAGGCAATTCGTGCCAAAACCTGTCCTTAATTCCGAAGTTTCTTTTATCTTACAGACAAAAGGTGCAGGTTTTCTTCACCTTACCAAAAATTCGTTTCCATTAAACCACGGAAACAGGACAGTTTCTGACCTGTTTTGAAAAATTTTCTTGGAAAAACAAAAGACCGTGACCGCAGACAAAAGACAGACGATTTCTCGCCCGTATTGTCTGACAGTCACGGTCAACCCCGGTTATTTCATCGTTGCGTTGCTCTCGCCCGACTACTTCCGCAGATCCTTATTCCCACAGCCAGAATACACATAACCCTTCCGTGATATGAAACCGTCTCCGGCTTGTTTGTGCTTCCATTATACCACGTCTGCCATTCTTTTACAACGTACTTTTCCCATGTAAAACCGCAACTTTACCCATGAGGTTTTGCAAATGACCGGTATAAAACCCGTACTCTTCCCGTAACCGCTTTTATGCCGCACCTTTCGGCTTAGGGATGGTGGGAGAGCGGCTTTGTCTGTCAAAGGCGCGCAGCAATTTTGATGTAATGTAGAAAAGGCTCAATTCTACAAAATTTCTGCGCGTCCCCGCGGGGGCAGACCTTTGACAGACTGCGCCTTTGCTCTCCCTTGTCTTTGGTGCCGAAAGGTACGGCAGCATAAAACATACGGAAAAGTATCCCTCCGTTGGGGTTTTCTTCGGGAGGAGTACGGGAATTTTGGGAAACTCTGACGTTTGCGTTACTGTTATTCCGTTCAAAAATCTGCTATGCTTTCGGTAAAAAAAATCGGAGGACAAAATTATGAAGACAGCGGCGGTTTACGCGAGGTACAGCAGTTCCAACCAGACGGAACAATCCATCGAAGGACAGTTGAGGGTTTGCCGGGAGTACGCGGAGAGAAACGGTATCGTCATCGTCAAGACGTATATAGACCGTGCCATGACGGGTACGAACGACAACCGCGACGCATTCCAGCAGATGCTCAAAGACAGCGGCAAGAAACAATGGGAGGTCCTGCTCGTTTACAAACTTGACAGATTCTCCCGCAACAAGTATGAGATGGCTATTCACAGAAAGCATCTCAAAGACAACGGCGTCAAAATACTTTCCGCCATGGAGCATATTCCCGACAGTCCGGAAGGCGTGTTGCTGGAAAGCCTCTTGGAGGGCATAAACCAGTATTATTCGGAAGAGCTCTCGCAGAAGGTCAGGCGCGGATTACGGGAATCGCGTATCAAAGGCAACGCTATATGCAACCGCGTACCTTACGGCTGGGATAAGGTCAACAAAAAATATGTCGTCAACGAACAGGAAGCCGAGATAGTGCGAGAGATATTCCGTACCTATCTTTCCGGAAGAACAATGGAACAGATAGCCGCAGACTTACGCTCCAGAGGTATCATCAACAAAGACAGACCGTTCAAGGAGAACGTCATCTATACCATGCTGCACAACGAGAAGTACACAGGTATTTACAGGATACACGATCAGGTGTATGACAATATCTTCCCGCCCATCGTCACGCAGGAGATATTCGAGCAGACGCAGAAACGGTTGGCGCTGACCGCCACGGGCAAACATGTTCCCGACGTTACATACCTGCTCCGAGGGAAAATCGTCTGCGGACATTGCGGCAAACGGTATGTCGCATGGACGGGTACTGACCGCTATAAGCATACGCGCAGGTATTACCGCTGCGATAACGGCAAAGCACATTCCTGCAAGAGCATCCGCAAAGAGATATTGGAAAACGTTGTCGTACAGGCGTTAAAGGAAACCGTAGGCACGAAAGAGAAAATAGAGCGGCTGGCGGACGATGTTCTGAAACGCAGGAAACAATCTGCGGAACAGAATACCGAACTTCGCCTTATGGAGAAAGAACAGGCGCAGACGGTAAAGTCCATTGCCGGGATCATGAAGGCTATTGAGATGGGAGTCGTGACGGAAACGACGAAATCCCGCTTGGAGGAACTGGAACACCGTAAACGGGAACTGGACGAGGAGATCGCCATAGCCAAAGCAAACCGTCCCGACGACGTTACAAAGGAGATGATCATTCAATACATTCGCTATGCCTTCAAACAGCCGCAGCAATTACTGTTCGACCTGCTAATTGAAAAGATAACGATATTCGAGGACAGAATCGTCCTGACGATAAAAACGTTCGGCAGCACTTCTCCGGACGGCGGAAAAAGAAAACATATCACCAAATACACAAAGAGCCCCGACCTAAACGATTGGGGTTCTTTTTATATGTCCGTCATCTGCCGCGAGCCTTTCGACCACGCGTACAAACCGACTATTCTTGAATTTACGGTAGATATCTGCATTAGAGTTTAATCGCACGCCATTTGCCTGTTAGTCGTGATTATAGCCCGCCTTACACCTATATAACTGTATCTGCTGGGGTTAGTCTGTGGAGCGAAAAACAAAACGAGCAGTCCATCGAAGGACAGCTCCGAATCTGCAATCAATATGCGGAGGCGAACGGCTTGACGATTTTAGATACATATATCGACAGAGCAATGACGGGAACAAACGACCATCGTCCCGCTTTTCAGCAAATGCTTTCGGACAGCGAAAAGCCGGTGCCATGGGACATTGTGCTTGCATATGCCATCGATCGCTTCGGCAGAAATTCTATTGAGATCGCTGTAAACAAGCAACGATTAAAAAAGAACCATAAGATGCTTATTTCTGCCACGCAGCGAACATCGGAGAATATCGACGGCTCAAAAAACCTTGACGGCATCCTTCTGGAAAACGTCTATATCGGTCTTGCCGAATACTATTCGGCGGAGCTTTCGCAAAAAATAAAGCGCGGATTGCACGAAAACAGAAGCAAAGGGCTTTTCCCCGGCGGGCGTATTGCTTACGGCTATCGGGTGGAAAACAAAAGAGTGCTTATCGACGAAGAGCGCGCTAAAATCGTCTTATACGTCTTTCAGCAATATGCGCAGGGCGTCATCGCAAAGGATATCATTGCCGACCTGACGGAAAAGGGCGTCACTTATCACGGTAAACCGTTTGCGCTTAACACATTGTACGGAATGCTGCGCCTGCGAACCAACTGCTCATCATATTCAGTGATGTTCTGCGTCTGCTCTGTAAGGAACTGCTGCATTTCGCTGATTCGCTGTTTCATACCCTCACGCTCCGCATTATCCACTTGGGCATTCTGCTTCGCCTCACGAAGGCTATAAATCTCATCCACAATGCTGTCATAATTTCCTTTGGCGTTTGCGACCTTCAGAAGCTCCTTCTGCAATTCTTCCAGTCGGGCATCAATCTCAGCAATGGGAACACCGTCTGTTCCGGTAAGCACCGCCTCAACATTTCTTTGCAAGGTTTCATTCATCGTATCTTTTTTGCCGAGTGCCATATTAATGGCTCGAACCACAAGGTTTTGTAATTCTGATTCGTGGATAGGGAAGTTGTTGTTGCACTGATAAAAAAGTATCCGTTTTCCAGCGAGGAACACATGAAAGCATGGATAATTCGTGTAACAATTAACAAATGTAAAAATTATTTGAAATCAGCGCGAAGAAAAGTTTTACCCCTTAAAAACAATTTATAGATTGCAGCAACGGTCAAATCCGATGAACTGTCCGACGAAATATTTGAATTGCCGGAATTTGAACGTAATGTTTTGTTTTTACACTACTATGAAGGTTATTCGGCACGAGAAATCGGAAAGATGCTCCACAAAACTGAAAATGCGATCTTTCTCGCTCTTTCAAGAGCAAGAAAACATTTGAAGCTGATTATTGAAGGAGAATTGACTGATGGAAATTAAGGAATACAAGAAAGCTGTTTCAGAAATAAAGGCGAGCGAAGAAAAAAAGGAAGCAATTATAGGAACTCTTGTGGCGCAAACAAGCAGTACATCGAAAGAAGTAAAACATGTTTTTACAAAAAAACATGCTGTTATGGCTGCTTTTACGATTGTTCTCCTTTGCATTGTGATTATTCCTGTTTCCCTCTTCTTTGCCCCTTCCTACTCTCCCTCTCATGATGTGCCCTCTTACAAGCTCAATCAGTTATACACACGCGAAGATGGCAGCTCTGTTACTTTTGACAGCGCCTCTGTCAGCAACGGTTTATTCGTAGATGGAAAGCGATATGACGGCTATTATCTGATTCTGTCCGGCTTATTTGATTTTTCATCGTTCTCATTCAGTCCACAAAACGACGTTGCTATGTTCTATACACAAGAAGAACAAGCCAGCCTCCTCATGTTTAATGAAGAATTAAGCAAGGCATTAAGTTCAAAGACATTGTTTATCGGAGACACAAAAGGCATAACAAACGGAAGGCTTTGCTTTGTTTTTGAAATCTCAGCCGAGCAATACAATCTTACAACGGAAGGAACTCGTCTGACTGAAAAAGGAGATATTCGGCTCACATTAACCGACTGCACCCAAAAAACCGACAACGCAACATTCCCGGTAAATTTTATATTCTTTTTCGATGAAATTAGCCTACAAGCATAGATTTTTGAGTTCTTATTTTTTAAAAAAAAGCGCAAGATTTTCTTGCGCTTTTCCTTATTATATTATTTCAAAATGTGCCAGAGTCTCTTTGATAGCCAAAACCATTTTTTCAGTCGGATGCGATCGCGGACGTTTTAACTCTTCGACTGCGTTAGGAGCATCATACATAGGTAACCCCAGATTACGCTTAACCTCCGCGATATATGCCGTATGCACCTTGAAGCCGTAGTTTTCTTCAACATAATTTTGGATATCCTTATATGTCGTTTTAGATTTCGGCTTTCGCCCTTCGGCACGTTTCAGCGCATCTTTTAATGAAATCTTA